>CXWK01014058.1_pt1 | contig 11143 bp, 6 predicted proteins | sample 590851 | NCBI WGS metagenome assembly CXWK01 (sample SAMEA3498364, study PRJEB10139) | wastewater metagenome | biome: wastewater treatment plant; material: activated sludge | place: Denmark | collected 2014-08-01
AACCGCCGCCGACGGAAACGCTAACGCCTGAACCACCCCCGACGGAGAAGCCGACAGATATTCCGCCGACACCGACGCCGTAGCGGAACTGCGGTTCATCCTCCTTTCCTGAGTGGGTTGAACCTTATTACCGGTTTGAATGACAGGGCAAAGAAGGTGCAACGCACTCAGGAAAGCCCGTCGCCCAGGGAGATTAGGAGGGTAAAGATGACAAGGAGTCGTATTCGCGCAGCTTCGGGTAGTGCATGGTTGCTGTTATTGGTCCTGGAAGGGATGGTCGGGGCCCGGCCAGAGGCGGCAGGGGGGCCGTACTTCTTGCGGGCGTGGGGTGGGGAGGGGGAGTTTGTGCGTCGGCCACAGGAAGTCATCGTTACGCCCAACAGAACCTTGATTGTCTCCAACACGATACTCAACCGCATAACGCTGTTCAAACCCGACCGCTCGTTCGACAACTGGGGCGAAGTGGGTGATGCGCCGGGCCAGTTTGCCGTCGAACCGGTGGGCATTGCCCTCGACGACGACCAACGGCTTTACATCACGGATCGCGGGCCAGACTTGCAGGTGTTCGACCTCGAGGGTCACCTGTTGGATACGTTCTCGATACCCGGTGCTGAGCCGCTGGCCGTGCGGCTCATTGATGTGATTGTCGGCGGCGATAAAGTCTACGTGGCGGCCGTAGGTGCGCCGCTGCACATCCACGTCTTCGCCCTCGACGGCAGCTATCTCGGTGGGTGGGGACAGAGCGGCAGCGGCACGGGCCAGCTAGACGAGGTGTCGGGCCTGGCGCTCGACGCTGTGCGCGGCTGGCTCTATGTAGTCGATTCGCCACGGTCGCGCGTGTTGAAGTTCACGACCGCCGGCGCATTTCTCAAGCAATGGGGCAGCGACGGGAACGCCCCAGGCCAATTCGCTCAGGCCAATCGGGCCGCTGTAGACGCCGCCGGGCGGGTCTACGTGGTCGACATTGACAACGACAACGTCCAGGTGTTCGATAGCGACGGCAACTTCCTGACCCGATTCATTGGCAGCCCCAAGGGGGGTAATCTGCTCAACCCCCGCGGCGTCTTCGTGGCTCCGGACAACGGCGACGTCTACGTCGTCGATGACGCCTACGTGCGGCGCTACGTGAGCAGCACTTTCCTGGACAACGACCCAACCACTGACCCATTTGACCGGCTATGGGGGCGCGAACCGCTGGAGTTTATGCGCACGCAGGCCATTGTTTATGGTGCGGACGGCAACGTCTACGCAGCCGACCGCGCCCAGACCACCGCCGGCGCTTACGTGGGCCACGTCTACGACCGCTACGGCACGCTGAGAAGCACCTGGAGCATTGGCAACTTCATCGTAACCGGTATGTCACAGGATGCTGCCGGCAACATCTACGTCACCGCCGCCAACCATCACGTGGTTGCCAAGTTCAGCTTCGACGACTCGCTGAAGGCGACTCAAGTGTGGATTAAGGGTGGAGGCATTGGCAACAGCAACGATAAGTTCAGCCGGCCAAGCGATCTGGCCAGCGACGCGGCGGGCAATCTCTTCGTGGCCGACCGTAACAACCATCGCATTCAGGTTTTCGACACCAACGGCAACTACATTCGCACCATCGCCAACCCCGGCAGCGGGCCGGGCCAGTTTGGGCGGCCAGTCAGCTTGGACTTCGACGCCGACGGCAACCTCTACCTATTCGAGTTGGACAACATGCGCGTGCAGAAGTACAGACCCGACGGCGGGTTCCTACGCGAGTGGGGCGGCGAGGGCACGGGTGACGGACAGTTCACGCATCCTCCAGTCACGGCCCCCATGGCCATCTTCACGTATCCCAAACTGGTCGTGCAGGGTGACCGGGTCTACGTGACCGATCCCATGCTCGGCCGCGTGCAGGTTTTCGACCTTCAGGGGGTGTTCTTGGCCGCCTGGGGCGCGCGTGGTGCCAATGTGGCCGAGTTTGAGCCGGAGATGGGGATGGACGTCGCGCCCAACGGCGACATCTACGTGGCCGATGGGGGCAATAGCCGCATCCAGGTCTTCAGTTTCGCTACCTCGCCCGATGATCCGGCGGCGCGGCTGCTTGTCAACGGCGACATGGAGAGTAACCCGCCACTATCAGGCTGGAACTACAGCGTGGCGCGCGGTCGCGTGTTGCCCACTACGCGCCAGGCCGGCGCGCCGCCCGGCGGCACAGGCAATTACGTGATGCGGATCGGGCAGCCGGTGGCGCAAGAAGCACAGCAACAGCAAACGGCTCGCGCCTCGCAGATTGTCTACGTCCATCCCGATCTGGCGCGGCCGATGCTGACCTTTGACCATAACCTGCACGTCAACGATGTCATTCACTACTCTAACGTTCGCCTCGAGGTCACGGACGCCTTCGGCGTGAACACTCTTGAGTCGGTGGAGTTCGGTTACAATGCCTGCAACCTGGCGCCGCTGAACGCGGGCGCGTTGGCCATGGGCTGGCGCACCGCCGGCTTCGACCTGACGCCCTACCGAGGGCAATACGTGCGCGTCATCTTCTCGATTCGCAACGTCTGGCCAGCATCAAAGGGCATTTGGGCCGAACTGGACAATGTTGCCGTCGCTAACGCGCCTGCCCCGGCGCATCGTTCGTTTTTGCCCGCGGCGAGTTGGACGTGTGGGCCGTAGGAGGGACGACCGCCGACGGCCGGCCGCTGGCCGTTGCAGGGGCCTCCCGCTATCTGAAGTGGGTTGCAGCTTCAGGGAGGACGATAACCGCATGGCGTGTTGAGGTGAGGCGGTGGCAATTGAACTTGTCAGGATAAGGCGCTTTGTCTCGCCGCCATCTCGACTCTATGCAGACACAATTGGCATCGGGCCAAGAAGGTGCGACGCACTCAAGAAAGTGCGTGGCAACTGGAGATCAGACAGGAGGGACAGATGACATGTAGACGTATTCGCACAGCGTTCGTGACCTCGTTGTTGTTTTTGTTGTTTCTGGTCGGGGCGACTGTGGCCGAGCCGGCGGCGGGGGAGCCGTTCTTCTTGCGCGCCTGGGGCGGAGAGGGGGAGTTTCTGCGCCGCGGGCAGGGCGTAGCCGTAGCCGCCAATAAGACAATCTTCGTCTCCAACACCGTCCTCAACCGCATCACGCGCCTCACTACCGACGGCCGCGTGAACAACTGGGGCCAGGTCGGGCCGCTGCCGCACCAATTCGCCAATCCCCCCCGCGGCATGGCGCTGGATAACGTCGGCCTGGTTTACGTGACCGATGAAAGCCCGAGCGTCAAGGTCTATGAGCCGGACGGCGACCTGGTGCGCACGCTGGTCGTGCCGCTGCCCGATTTTGCCGGCGAGGACGTGGCCGTCGGCGGCGGCAAGGCTTATGTCCTCAGCAATGCGTCCACTCCGGTGGCCGTCTTCGCCCTCGATGGGACGCATCTGGGCGGCTGGGGCACCGAGGGCAACGGCGTGGGCCTGATCGATCGCGCCACCGGCATCGCGCTGGACGTGACGCGCGGCTGGGTCTACGTCGTCGATACTGGCCGCGACAAAGTGCTGAAGTTTACTACCAGCGGCGCGTTCTTGATGGAGTTCGGCGCGGCCGGCAATGGCCCGGGCCAGTTTATTCGTGCCCACAAGCTGGCCGTGGACAGTGTGGGGCGGGTCTACGTCGCCGACATCGAGCGGGACAAGGTACTGGTGTTCGCCAGCGACGGTAGTTTCGTGACCGAATTCGACGGCGGCGCAGGCAATCGCCTTTTCAATCCGCGCGACGTGTTCATTCTGACGTCGTCGTCGGACGACATCTACGTGATCGATGATGACTACGTGCGGCGGTTCGTCGCCGCGCGCCTGTTCGACAACAATCCGGCGACCGAGCCGTTCGACCGTGCGTGGAGTCGCGATCCGGCCGAATATGCCCGGCTACGGGCGATCCTCGCCGGTCAAAACGGGCTGGTCTTCGCCGCCGACCGGTCTGTGCCCGAGGCAGGTGGCCGATTTGCGGGTGGTGTCTATAACGCCAGCGGGACGCTATTAACCACCTGGCCCATTGATATTGACCTGACGACCGGCATGTCGCAGGATGCCGCAGGGGCGGTCTACGCGGCTCTGCCACGGCGAAACCGCGTGCACAAGTTCACCTTCAACGCCTCGTTACAGGCGACGAAGGCCTGGACGCTGGGCAGTTCAGCCGGCAGCGACAACGCCCACTTTAATGCCCCGAGCGACGTAGCCAATGATGCCGCGGGCAACGTCTACGTGGCTGACACGCTGAACAACCGCGTGCAGGTGTTCAGCGGCGGCGGCGTCTACCAGCGCACCATCGCCAACCCCGGCAGCGGGCCGGGCCAGTTCCTGGAGCCTGTCAGCTTGGGCTTTGATAGCGATGGTAATCTCTTTCTGTTCGAGCGCGGCGGGCTGCGCGTGCTGAAGTTCGCGCCCAACGGCGCGTTCCTGGACGAATGGGGCGGCGAGGGCACGGGCGAAGGCCAGTTCTCCCGACCTCCGGCCCCGCCGTCCGAGCTTGCCTATTGGCAATACCCGGTGCTGGCCGTCCAGGGCGATGAGGTCTACGTTACCGATCCCCTGGCCTCGCGCATCCAGGTCTTCGACCGCGCCGGTAACTTCGTGACCAAGTGGGGCAGCAGTGGCGTGGGCATCGGGCAGTTCGGCCGTGATATGGACATCAGCGTCGCGTCCAATGGCGACATCTACGTGGCCGATGCTGACAACAGCCGCGTCCAGGTGTTCAACTTTGACCCCACACTGGGCAACCCCGCGCCGCGCCTGATCCAGAACGGCAACATGGAAGCCAACCCGTCGCTGACCGGCTGGGCGCGCAGCACGACGCGCGGCCGGGTGCTATCNNTTCGCCGGGTGCTATCGACGACGCGCCAACCCGGAGCGGTTCCCGGCGGCGGGGGTAGCTCCGTGATGCGCATCGGCGAGGTCGTGCCGGCGACGCAACAGGCGCAGAAGACGGCCTGGGCGTCGCAGGTCATCTACGTCCACCCCGACCTGGCGCGGCCGGCGCTGACCTTCGACCACAACCTGCATGTGAACGACACCATCCACTTTTCGACCTTTCAACTCGACGTCATGGACGCCTTCGGCGTGAACTCCCAGGCGTTGGTGGCGTCTGGCTACGCCGCCTGCAACCTGGGGCCATTGAACGCGGCCGCGGTGGCGATGGGCTGGCACAGGGGCAGCTTTGACCTGACCCCCTACCGGGGGCAATACGTGCGCGTCGTCTTCTCCATCCGCAACGCCTGGCCGGTGTCGAAGGGTATTTGGGCCGAGCTGGACAACGTGGCCGTGACCGACGCACCGGCGCAGGCGCATCGCTCCTTTGTGCCCGCGGCGAGTTGGACGTGCGGGCCGTAGGAGGGACGACCGCCGACAGCCGGCCGCTGGCCGTTGCAGGGACATCCCGCTATCTGTAGTGGGTTGCAGCTTCAGGGAGGACGAAAACCGCATGGCGTGAAGGGGTGAGGCGGTGGCATTTGAACTCGTCAGGATAAGGCGCTTTGTCTCGCCGCCACCTCGCCCCTAGGCAGACACATTTGGCAACGGCCCAAGAAGGTGGACGCACTCAAGAAAGTGCGTGGCACCTGGTTGCGTGGTGTTGGGCCGGCCGCGAATACGTTGTAGAATCCAGGCAACTCCATACCCTTACGGCGGCCGGCCTTGCTCTTCGATCTACCCCTCGACCAACTCCAAACCTATCTCCCCCCGCGCGAGGAGCCGGCCGACTTCGACGCCTTCTGGGCCGAGACGTTGGCCGGCGCACAGAGCTTACCACTCGACGCGACGTTCACACCGGTAGATTGCGGCCTGCGTCTTATCGACGCCGCCGACGTGACCTTTCGTGGCTATGGCGGCCAGCCGATTAAGGGCTGGTTCCTGGCTCCGCGCGGCGCAAAAGGCCCGCTGCCCTGCGTGGTGGAGTTCATCGGCTATGGCGGCGGGCGCGGCCACGTCCACGACTGGCTGCTGTTTGCCGCCGCCGGCTACGCCCACTTCGTCATGGATACGCGCGGCCAGGGCAGCGCCTGGCGGCGCGGCGACACGGCCGACAGCGAACCCGACGGCGGCAACCCGCAACTGCCCGGCTTCATGACCCGCGGTGTGCTGGCTCCGGCGACCTATTACTACCGCCGTGTCTTCACCGACGCTGTGCGGGCGGTCGAGGCGGCGCGCGGCCACCCGCTGGTCGATCCGGCGCGCGTGGCCGTGGCCGGCGGCAGCCAGGGTGGCGGCATCGCCCTGGCCGCGGCCGGGCTGGTGGGCGGGCTGGCGGCGGCCCTGGTCGACGTGCCTTTCCTGTGCCACTTCCGCCGCGCGACGACCATCACCGACGCCTTCCCTTATGGCGAGATCGCCCAGTTCTGCAAGGTGCACCGCGACCGGGTGGAGGACGTCTTCCGCACGCTGACCTACTTCGACGGACTGGCCTTTGCCGCCCGCGCCACGGCTCCGGCGCTCTTCTCGGCCGGGCTGATGGACGACATCTGCCCGCCCTCGACCGTCTTTGCGGCCTACAATCACTACGCCGGGCCGAAGGCGATGCGTGTCTGGCCGTTCAACCGGCATGAGGGTGGGGAGAGCTTTCAGACGGAGGAGAAGTTGGGGTTTTTGAGAGAGCTGTGGGATTGATCGCAGTCCTTAGCGGCCTGGCCGCCGCCATCACCTGGGGCGCGGGTGACTTCGCCGGGGGCCTGGCCAGCCGCACCGCCAGCGCTTTGCGCGTCGTGCCGGTGTCGCAACTGGCCGGGGCGGTGGCGCTACTGGCATTGGCCGCCCTCTGGCCGCAGTCGGCGCCACGTCCGGCCGATTTGTTGTGGGGCGCGCTGGCCGGGCTGGCCGGGGCGATGGGCCTTTCCCTGCTTTACGTCAGTCTGGCGCGGGGCAAGATGGGTGTGGCCGCGCCGCTGACGGCCGTCGCCGCTGGAGGCATCCCCGTGGCCGTCGGCCTGCTGACCGCGGGCCTGCCCGACACGCCGCAACTGGCCGGCTTTGCGCTGGCGTTGGTCGCCATCTGGGTGATCTCGTCGGCTGACGGGTCGGCCGCCGGGCCGGGCGACATCGTGTTGCCATTGCTGTCGGGCGTGGGCTTTGGCGGGTTTCTTACCCTCATCGGCCGCATCAGTCAGGACGCCGGTTTCGTCTGGCCGCTGGTGGCGGCCAAGTTCGCCAGCATGGCCGCCGTGCTGCTCGTGTCGTTGGTCGCGCGGGCGCGGCACGGCACGGGGCGAGACTCGGCCGGGCCGCCGGCTACCCTCATGTCGTTTCCGTGGGGCGTGGCGGCGCTGGCGGGAATCGGTGACGCCGCCGGCAACGCCTTCTTTGCCCTCTCGGCCCAATCGGGGCGGCTCGACGTGGCCGCCGTGCTCAGCTCGCTCTACCCGGCGTCGACGGTGATACTGGCCCGCCTAGTGCTCGACGAACGGCTGACGCGGCGGCAGGGTCTGGGAGTGGGGCTGGCGTTGGCGGCGGTGGTGCTGATCGCGCTGTAGGGGGTGACCACCGTGGTCTTTGCACCGGACGGTCTGTTTCTGGCGACGAGATCGGGCGACGGGGTACTGTGGCGGTGGGGTATCTAGGGCGCGCAGTGAGGCGCGGTTTCCGGCGCTACTCCTTTTGCCCGACCGCCACCACCGTCAGCCCAAACGGCAGATCACGTCGCCGCAGCCAGCGCGCTTCGGCCAGCAGGGGCCAGGCCAGCAACCAGTCGAGCCACGGGGCGTTGGGGGCGACGTCGGAGCGAGAGGGGGCGCCGGCTGTCTTGCGCTCTAGCAGACGTTTCGCCAGAGCTACCGGGAAAAGGAGGGTATTGGCGTAGGTAGCGCGCTCGACGACAAAGCCGCTTTCGTGTAGCGAAGCTGCGACCTCGCCGGTGGTGAAGCGCCGCGCGGTGTGGATGACGGCGTCGTGGCGGCCGCGCAGCCGGTCATAGGCCGGCAGCCGTAGCAGCACGCGGCCGCCCGGCCGCAGCACGCGGTGAAACTGTCGCAACGCGGCGCGGTAGTCACCCACGGCGCGATGGTAGAGCACGTCGAATGAGGTCACCAGGTCGAATTGCGCCGCCGCAAAGGGCAGGGCCATGACCGACGCCTGGGCCAGCCGCCGCAGGCCGCGCGCCTGGCAGTAGCCCAGGGCAAGCGGCGAGATGTCGCCGCCCGTTACCACGCCGAAACGTGCCAGATAGCCCAGCGCCGCGCCCGTGCCACAGCCGGCGTCGAGGATGCGCAGGTCGCTCCGGCCGGGGTAGAGCGTCTCCACCAGCATGGTGGTGATGGCCTGCATGCCGGCATACCACCAGTGGCGGTCTTCGACGGTGTAGATGGTGGTGTATTCGTGCGGATCCATTGCAACTACGATGTTACGAGTGACGAACTACGAATGTAGCGCGAGCGCCGGCGGCCGGCTGCTATCTACTAACCTACTGATCACGATTGACGACCACACAGAAGATCTCACGCAAAGACGCAAAGGGGCAAAGACGTCAAGAAGAGATTCTCTACTTGGCGTCTTTGCGTGAAATCCCCTTACGTCTCCGGGAGAAGTTCGATGGCGTCGATGGACGCGCCCAGGTTGGCCGCCGTCCAGTAGACCGCCGGCCTGTAGCCGCCGGGCGCGTTGGCGTCGGGGCGCAGGCGCAGGACGGTGCGGCCGTTGCCGCTCACGGCCGGGCGGCCGATCTGGAAAGAGCCGAGCAGGGTCAGGTAGAGATCGCCGGTGGCTTCGTTGCGCCACAGGCCGTTGATGTCCTCGGCCGCCAGACCGGGCACGGCCGCGCCGTCGAAAACCGCCGACCACACGCCACCAGCCGGGTCATAGCTCAGGATGTCATCGTCCTGCGCCCGCAGCACGCCGCCGCCGGCGCGTGGCACGCTGGCCGCGCCGGTGGTGCTTATCAGCAGGCGGCCGTCGGCCAGCAGGTCGAGGGCGTCGATCTTCTCACCGAGCGCGCTAAGGCCGGCGGTCGCGCCGCGCAGGACGGGGGTGAAGGTGCCGCCGGAAACGCCGGGCGAGGGCGTGAAGCGGGCTACATCCCAGGGCGTGAACGAGCCGCCGGGGGTGCGCTGGGTGGCGGCGAAGACCAGCAGCAGGTCGTCGCCGTCGGCGGCCAGGGCGGTGACGTTCTTAATCGTGCCCGCAGCCGCGGCGTTGTAGCGCATCGCCCACCGGCCGTCGTCATAGCCGAGCACGTCGGCGGCGCTGTAGCCCACGCCTCCTACCCGGCCGCTGCCCGCGGCCGACATGATCAGCGGCAAGACCGCGCCACCGCCGCCGGGCGTGAAGGCGGCGTCGACGCTGGTGTTCTCGAACAGGGTCAGCGTGGCCGGGTTGGCCGTGCCCTCCAGCGCGCCGCCCCAGCCGGCGAAGACCGAACTGAGCGCGGGCACGGCCGTCAGCGCCACGTCCTGGCCGAAGCGGAAAGGGGCGGCCGGGCTGGTCGTCACCTGCCCCGCGCCGTCGATGGTGACGGACAACGCCGGCGCGGGCCGGACGGCGGCCAGATCGACGCGCACCTCGCCGAAGCGGGCGTCAACGTGGTGGGCCACCAGCAGCAGCCCACCGCCTGTCGGCTCGCCGGTGATGCCGCGCTTCTCCACGTCCCAGGCGGCTGGTTCGGCTTGCGTCGCGGGCCAGACCTTGAAGCGATAGCCGGCCGGAATGGCGGGGTTGGGGTCGGACGCTACGGATAGCTTGAACATATAGGTCACGCCGAGGTTAAGTTTGCCGGCGCCCTCGCCCAGGTCGCGGCCGCCGTGGCCCAGGAGTTGGAAGCCCTCGACGCTGGTAGTGGCGTTGCGCCGCCAGCGATACCAGCCCAGCGCGCCCAGCCGCCGCCAACCGGTAAGAGGCGTGACACCATTTCCGGCGTCGTAATGCCCCTGCCAGCGCACCATGACGCCGACGCCGGGGCCGTTGCTGGGTGCTTTATAGCCCGCTTCGTCAATGGCGTAGACGGTGATGGGCACGGTGACGGTGTAGTCGCGCCAGGAGAGGTCACCCAGGGCCAGCAGGCGGTCGAAGTCGAAGACGGTCGGCCGTACGCCGCCGCCGTCGAGCACCCAGTGGCCGTCCACGATCTGGCCCAGGTCATCGATGCGCGCCGCCGTGGCCCAGTCGTAGAAGTAAGTTCCGGGTGTCCAGGGGGCGTGGCTCTGGTAAGTAATCGTTATGTCAATTTCACTTTGTTCGCCGGCTTCGTCCAGGGCGCTGATGGTCACCGCATTCGCGCCGGGGCGCAGGTCGGTATAGTCCAGTTCGACGTTGAAATCGCCGGGGCGGGCCAGGCGCATGTCGTCGGGGCCGAGGGCGAGGGGCAGGGCCGGGCCGCCGTTGAGGCTATAGGTCACGCTTTCGAGGGGCGCGGCCGAGGTGACGTTGCCCAGGACGTTGAGCCACTTCTGCGGGTCACCCTGGTGGCCGGCGCGCTGGGCGGGGCCATACCAGACGGTAATGACCGGCGCGGCGGCCGGAGCGTCAGGGGCCGGGTCGAAGGCGGGTGGGGCGAAGACGGGCGGTGGAGCGGACTCGCCGCCGCGTAGAGGTGGGATGGAACTGTCGGATAGCTCGGCGGCCGTGGGCGGTTCGTCCTGGGCAGCCAGGCGGGCCGGCGCGGGCAGGGCGACAAGGGCGAGCAGGAGCAGCAGGGTGGCGCGGTGTAGGGGCAATGGTCTGAGCCATCGTCGCAGGTATACATAACTAAAATTACGCATAGTGATTCCAGTGATTCAATAGTCCATGATGTCAGAAGGAACCCTAGTACTCCATGCACCCCTTTTTCTGGATGCGTCAGCCAGGGTTTAGCTAGGGTACTTCCAGCCTGTGGGTTTCGCGCCGGCTCAGCCCCTTTTACGTGCCGTCGGCCGCGCCGACCCGGCAGCGGCATGGGAGTTTAGCTGCCCGCTCCCTTGCAAGCAAGCGGCTCTAACCATGGGCGGGACTTTTCCAATGGAGCGACGCCACAACCCGTCAAGAGGGCCTAATGGCCTTGATATCCATCGCGTCCCGGCGCACGCCTCACGCCTACCTAGTCAACCAGTTCAAACGCATCTAGTGCCACAAGCAGACCGGCGGCCGACCCATCCCAGTGAAGGCTGACGGTATAGGTGTCGCCACCCGCCGGCCGCAGGCGGACAATGTCGTGCGCGTCGCCGGCCACGCC
>CXWK01018963.1_pt1 | contig 11143 bp, 13 predicted proteins | sample 590851 | NCBI WGS metagenome assembly CXWK01 (sample SAMEA3498364, study PRJEB10139) | wastewater metagenome | biome: wastewater treatment plant; material: activated sludge | place: Denmark | collected 2014-08-01
CGGCATGCCGGCATAGCGCGCGCCCTGCTTGGCCGGGCCATAGGGGAAAAGGTCGAACAGGCGCCGCTTGTCTGACCACTCCTCGCCCAGCTCATCCTTGAGCAGCTTCTGCATGATGCGCAGGTTCGGCGCCGTACCGTTCTCCAGGTAGTAGCCGCGGATCCAGTTGAGCAGTTTCCAGTGGTCTTCCGTGAGTTGCAGGTTGTCCTTCTCGGCCAGATGGCTGGCGATGTCCTCGGACCAATCGTCGAGCTGCGCCAGATAGCCTTCTGCGTCGGTTTCGATTTCCTTGCCGTTGATGACGATCATGATATTTTCTCTCTGTCGGGATTGGGGTTTTCTTTATACTTGATATTATTAGTCAGGTATTATTCAATGTCAAACGAACATCCTGATACCCCCATCAAAGTGGAGAGCCAACATGAACAACCCCGATATCCCCCAGAAAGCCCCCTATCCCGCCGAAGTCGAGGCCGGCAAAAGCTACTGGTGGTGCGCCTGCGGTAAAAGCAAAACCCAGCCCTTCTGCGACGGCTCGCACAAGGGCGGGCCGTTTACGCCGGTCGAATTCAAGGCAACGAAATCGGAAAAGGTGTGGTTCTGCGNNAAGCCGAAATGCCCGATGCGCTTCTCGCCGATTTCCTTCGGCGCGATGCGCTTCAGCGTACGCGACGCATTGACGTACTGGCCGTGGATGGCCTCGATGTTCCGCTGCGACATGTACTCGTCGTCGGTGAAGGACAGCGAGACGATCGGCGTCTGCACGGCGGCATACAGGGCGCGCGCCGACTCGCCTTCGACGCCGATCGCGTATTCCGGGTTGAGGCACCAGCGCCGCCACTGTTCCATCACGCCGCGCGGCAGGTCGCCCACCTTGCGCAGGCGCTTGCCGGGAAAATAGCCGAACAGGCGCACCGATAGCGGGGCCGCGACGAACCACAGCCACCATGACGTGCGGCGCAAAGCCGCCGTGTTTTCGCGCCAGTAGCCGCTGCCGGTGGCCACCGTCACCACGCGCGACACCCGCTGGCGGTTCGGCACGAAGGGCAGGATCTGCCCGCCCAGGCTGTGGCCAATCCAGTGGAGCGGTTTGTCCGGCGCCTGTGCCGCGAGGGCGTCGATCATCGCCGCGCAATCCAGCCGCGCCCAGTCGAGGATGTCGGTCGACACCTTGCGCAGGCTGCCGTGGCGCGACTGGCCGACACCACGATAATCGAAGGTCGCCACCAGAAAACCCTGCGCAGCCAGCCACTGCGCGAACGGCGCGTAGTAAGCCTGTGTGACGCCCATGGCCGGCACGACCAGCACCGCAGCCCTGGGTTCGCCCGCCGGCGCGAAGAAGCGGGCGACGATGTGCAGATGCTCGCCGACCGGAACCACCTGCCGCGTAAAGTTGCTCACTGAATCCTCCCGCCGATGGCGCGCAGGAACTCCGTGCGCAACTGGTCCGATTGCTCGAAGGCGCCGGTGAAAGCTTGCGTCACCACGCGCTCGTCGCCGCGCCGGTCCTCGCCCAGCAACAGGCACAGTTGCTCGGCCTCGACGACGCAGGCGCCGCCGGCCGCCTTGCCATGCGTCACCAGCGCCTCGGCGATGTCGCGCGTCATCCACTCCTGGTAGGTGAAGCGGTGGCCGATGGCATCGACCATGCGGGCGATGCGGCCGAAGCCGTGCAGGCGTCCGCCTGGCAGATAGGCGACATGCGCCACGCCGCGGAAAGGCACGAGGTGGTGCGGGCAGACGCCATGCACGGCGATGCCGCGCACCACCACCATGTCGCTTCGCACATCCTCGAAGCCTTCGCCCAGCGCCTCGGCGGGATCCATGTCGTAGCCACCAAGCAGGCGCTTCTGCCACAGCGTGCGTACCCGCTCCGCCGTGCGGCCCATGTGCTGCATGTCAGGCGCGATACCGCAGGCGGCGAGAAGATCGCTCACCGCCTGCTCGAAGGCCACAGGGTCGAAAGCATTCTGGCGCGGGATGCCGATGCCGGCACTTTCGCGCGAAGCGTGATCGGAGCAATCAGCCATGGTTTCAAGCTCATTCAAATGTTGAAGCTGAAATCATACACGCCGGAAAGCCGGGCGCTTCAAGAGGCGAATGAATTGCTTGTTGCGTTGAATCAAAGATTGAATCCCCACCTGTGACAAAGTACCCCGCCATACGCTGGGATATATCGATAATGGCGTCCGAAGAACAAGAAGAAGGTGAATGATGAATTTTGGAAACGACTTTGATGCTGATGAATCATGTGAAGATCGGCTCGGCCATTCTCAACCGGGAATATTTCTGGTCGATCGCGTGCGACAAATGCAAGGAATTGCCCGAGGTCTATTTTCGTCCTGACGAAGACAGCCCCAAGCAACGGCTCAATCCCAAAAGAGCCGACGGCACCGGCAGCCATGTTTTCGACCTGCTCAGCCCGGGCCTGTACTGCCTGAAGAATTTCTGCGGCGGCGGATTCCGCTTCGATGCCAAAGTCAGCGTCAGCGAGAGCGCTATCGCCATCCTCGATCTGCAAGGAACGGCTGAAGTCTGATCCCTCGATCGCCACTGCCGCTCAACGCAACCGAATCACCAGCGGTGGAATGTCGACACCGATGACGATGGCGGGCGGGTCATAGTAGGCTCGATGTTCGTAGATCACCGGCGGCGGCTGATGGTAGACGATCCGCTGGCGATAAACTTCATGATGGTGGTAAGCGTGGTGCGCATGCTTGGCATGTCCCCATCCGTGTCCTTGGTGGCTGCCATGCCGCTCGTGCTTGCCGCGTTCATGCGCGAGCGCCCCCGTCGATGCCGCCATGGCCATAACGCCAAGGGCGGCGGTCAGGGCGGCCCGGATTGCACTTTTCATCTGCATGCCCTTTCGTTTCTGTAATTGAGACGCCCGCATGCTAGCCGGCCGCCATAGCCGGCGCTGTAAGCAAATGCAATAGAATGTAACCGTCAGTACAGCGGAACCCCTCTGCGATGCCGAGCGGTTCGAATCCATGCCGAAGCCCGCCCACCTCCACCCCACCGACCTGCACGGCTTCAGCCGGATGACGATCGACGCCGTCGCCGGGCTCACCGATCTGGTCGAGGCAATGCATCACAACATCGCCAGCACACCGGCGCGCCTCGGCAAGGCGCCGGCTGGACGCACGCGCGGCATCACAGGTTTTGTTTATCGCAGCATCCGTGGCGTGACGCGGCTGGTGGGCGGAGGGCTTGATGCGGTGCTGGGGCGTCTGACACCCCTGTTCGGCGAAAAGCAATCCTCACCCGAGCGCGAGGCAGTCCTGGCGGCGCTGAATGGCGTGCTGGGCGATTACCTTGAAGCCAACAACAATCCGATGGCCATCCGCATGCGCCTGCGCCAAAGCGGCCATGCGCTGCAACTGGACAAGTCTTCGCTGGCCGCCACCCTGCCGAAGGCCGGTGGCAAGCTGCTGGTTCTGGTACACGGCCTGTGCATGAACGACCTGCAGTGGAAGCGGCAAGGTCACGACCACGGCGCCGCGCTGGCCGCCGACCTCGGTTTCACGCCGCTTTACCTGCACTACAACAGCGGCCGGCATGTCTCCACGAATGGACGCGAGTTTGCCGACCTGCTCGAATCCCTGCTCGCCAACTGGCCAATCCCGGTCGAGGAACTGGACATCCTTGGCCACAGCATGGGCGGCCTGCTGACACGTAGCGCCTGGCATTACGGCACGGCTGCGGGCCACGCCTGGCCACGGCGGCTGAAGAAAATCATATTCCTCGGCACGCCTCACCACGGTGCGCCAATGGAGCGCGGCGGCAACTGGATCGACATCGCGCTGGGACTCAGCCCCTACACAGCGCCGTTGTCCCGCCTGGGCAAGATACGCAGCGCCGGCATCACGGACCTGCGCCACGGCTATCTGCTGGACGAGGACTGGCACGGCCGCGACCGCTTCGCGCGATCAGCCAGCCATCACAAAACGCTGCCGCTCCCGCAGGGCGTGAAGTGCCATGCGATTGCCGCAACCACCGGCAAGCAGACAGGCGATCTGAAGGACCGGTTGCTCGGCGACGGACTGGTGCCGCTGGCGAGCGCACTCGGCAGCCATGCGAAGCGCGAACGCAACCTGGCATTTCCGCAAGACCGGCAGTGGGTCGCCAGCGAAACGGGTCACCTCGACCTGCTGAGTCGGAAAGTGGTGTACGCGCGGATCAGGCAGTGGCTTGAGGAGGATTGAAGCCGGTCAGGGAGCGCCCCGACCCAGCACTTCGCGCACGAGGTGATAGTACAGGTTGAACTGGCGGCTGCCCTCTGGCGTGATCGGATCGGGGCAACTGCTCAAGCCATTCACGCCCAGCACGATCCCCATCGGGCCGCCATGGTAGATGACCGAATGCGCCTCGGCCAGCAACTTGCCGCTGTCCCGCTCGGCGATGGACAACCGACTGACATGAATGGTGTTGCCTCTCACGTCAGTCTCCGACTTCACCACGTGACGCGCTTGCAGAGCGGCCACCGGTTCGCTGACGACCCGATCTCCCGCCTTGCGGTAGCGCACGAATTGTCCGCGCTTGTAGATATCGTGCGTCTCGAACCAGGCAAAGCCTTCTTCGCCAACATATCGCAGGCCGAAGCTGTTGGCAGTCAGGTCGTCCAGAAAAAAACCATCGACGCGCACCTTCTCATGAATGCGCGGCTCGGCCAGCGTGTCGCATAGGCGCTCGAATTCCAGCCTGCCGGGCAAATAGGTGGCCAGCACGACCCCCAACACTGGTGCGACGGCCGCCGCCAGATGCAAGAGCCGGCTGTTGTCGGCNNACTGGCAGCAGGAGCAGCAGCGGCCCGAATATCGACAGCAGCAAGCCCGCCAGCATCATGGATTCCTTCTGCCGCCCGGCGATGCCGACGGCCCGGGGTCAGCGCGTCGGGCGCAGTCCGCCTTCCTGCATCAGGGCCTCGATTCTGTCTGCCATCTGCTTCGCCGGCGTGGCGTAGGCGAAGCGGAGGATGGCGCGGCCATCCGGGCCGAGGAGAATCATGCCGGCGGAGTGGTCGACGGTATAGCTGCCCGTCGGCGCGGAGGGATCGCGCACTTTCTCATAGCGCACCTTGAACTCGACGGATGCCCGGCGCGTCAGCGCCTCGGAACCGCGCAGGCCAAGAATGCGGGGATCGAAGGCCGAAGTGTACTCGCGCAGCACCTGCGCACTGTCGCGCTCGGGATCGACCGTAATGAAGATCGGCTGCAGTTGAGCGGCCTTGTCACCCAATGACTTGAGCACATCCTTCATCTCCAGCAGGGTCGTCGGGCAGACATCCGGGCAGGAGGTGTAGCCGAAAGTGATCAGTTGAAAGCGGCCGAGAAAATCCTCATTCGTCACCGCTCTCCCGTTCGGATCCTGCAGGAGGTAGCGTGGAACGATTGCATTTTGCACAGATTCCACCTGGCTATGCCCCTGGGGGATTTGACCAGGCAAGGGCAACGTGGTCTTCAGGCGCTGCGTGACCGCCTCCAGACTGACGGCCAGTTCAGCGGAAGTCGGGCAGGGTGTGCCGCGGCCGTGGGTGATGAACGCTTCCTGCGTACCCTTCTCGTAGGCTTCGCCAAAGGTGCGGGTCTTGGGCGCATGGTTGATCATCAGTATTCTCAACCATGCGGCCGTATCCTTTTGACCGCAGGCAAGAGATATCCCGTTGAGGCGCCCAAGCTCGTGCACTGCAGCCAGCCCCGCCGCATTGTCTTCGGACGCTCCAGCCGGCATGGCGAGGGCAAACAGCAGAAGGACTGCTGCAACTAGTTTCACGGCGATCATCTCCTCGGAAAGAATGTCACGGAAGTCAGCCTGCACAATACGGCGCGTCAGTCCTGCACGCCCGAAGGCAGGGCGGTAATGAACTCAGCCATTTCCACATCCATCGTCAGGATGTGGTGGGACCACCAGAAATCCAGGAAATGCAGAAGAGTGGCCGAGAAATCCTCGCCGCCCTCTTCCACCCCCTGCTTGTGCTTGAGCAGTTTCTTCAGCAGCGAGGCATGCTCGGCCCTGTGCCCTTCTGCCCCAGGGAAGCGGTGCGCGGCCATCAGCCGGTCTTCCATGTCAAAGTGCAAGCGCGTATGCCGGATGATCTCGTCGAAAATGGCACAGCGGGCGAACTTGCCCCTGCCTTCCGCCATGGACTCGCCCAGGCGATTGATCAGTTCGACCATTTTTCGATGGTCGCTGGCCATCCCCGCGTGGCGCGTTGACAACTTTTCCTCCCAGATCATCCTGTGCATTGGCAGCCTCCGGCTCGGCCAACCGTTTCCTGCTGGATCATATTACGACTTGAGCGGCTTGTAGCGCAGGCGCTTCGGTTTGGCGCCTTCCTCGCCCAGCCGCTTGACCTTGTCGGCCTCGTACTCGTGGTAATTGCCGTTGAAGAAAGTCCACTGGGACTCGCCTTCGCAGGCAAGGATGTGGGTGGCGATGCGGTCGAGGAACCAGCGATCATGCGAGATGACCAGGACGCAGCCGGCGAATTCGAGCAAGGCGTCTTCCAGCGCGCGCAGCGTCTCCACATCGAGGTCGTTGGACGGCTCGTCGAGCAACAGCACGTTGCCGCCTTCAATCAGTGTCTTGGCAAGATGCAGCCGTCCACGCTCGCCGCCGGAGAGATTGCCGACGATCTTCTGCTGGTCGGCGCCCTTGAAATTGAAGCGGCCGATGTAGGCACGGGAAGGTGTTTCGTATTTGCCGACGGTGAGGATGTCGGCACCGCCGGAAATGGCCTCCCATACGCTCTTGTCGTTGGGCAGCGCCTCGCGTGACTGCTCCACCGACACCAGCTTGACGGTCGGGCCGGTGACGATCTCACCGGCATCCGGCTGCTCCCGTCCGGTCATCATGCGGAACAGCGTCGATTTGCCGGCGCCGTTGGGGCCGATGATGCCGACGATGGCGCCGGGTGGAAGCTGGAAGCTCAGGTTATCGATCAGCAGGCGATCCCCATAGCCCTTGGAAACGCCCTTGAACTCGATGACCTTGTCGCCAAGGCGCTCGGCCACCGGGATGAAGATTTCCTGCGTCTCGTTGCGCTTCTGGTATTCCTGGCTCGACAGCTCGTCGAAACGGGCCAGGCGCGCCTTGCTCTTCGCCTGACGGCCCTTCGGGTTCTGCCGCACCCACTCGAGTTCCTTCCTGATGGCCTTCTGGCGGGCGGACTCGGAGGCCTCCTCCTGCTTGAGCCGCGTATCTTTCTGTTCGAGCCACGAACTGTAATTGCCCTTCCAGGGGATGCCCTGGCCTCGGTCGAGTTCGAGGATCCACTCGGCGGCGTTATCAAGGAAGTAGCGGTCGTGGGTCACTGCCACGACGGTGCCGGGGAAGCGTGTGAGGAACTGCTCCAGCCAGTCCACCGATTCAGCATCGAGGTGGTTGGTCGGCTCGTCCAGCAACAACATGTCGGGCTTGGACAGCAAGAGACGGCACAGTGCCACGCGACGCTTCTCTCCCCCTGATAGGTTGGCGATCTTCGCCTCCCAGGGCGGCAGGCGCAGGGCGTCGGCGGCGACTGCCAGCTGCTGCTCGGCGCTGTGGCCGTCGGAAGCGGCGATGATGGCTTCCAGCCGTGCCTGCTCGGCCGCCAGCGCGTCGAAATCGGCATCCGGTTCAGCGTAGGCGGCATACACGGCATCGAGTTTCTGCTGCGCTTCGAAGACCTCGCCGAGACCTTCTTCGACGGACTGGCGCACGGTCTTTTCCGGATCGAGCTGTGGCTCCTGCGGCAGATAGCCGATAGAGAGGTTCGGCATCGGGGTCGCTTCGCCCTCGATGTCCTTGTCCACCCCGGCCATGATCTTGAGCAATGTGGACTTGCCAGACCCGTTCAGGCCCAGTACGCCAATCTTGGCGCCGGGAAAGAAGCTGAGGGAGATGTCCTTGAGGATGTGGCGCTTGGGCGGAACGATCTTGCCCACGCGGTTCATGGTGAAAACGTATTGGGCCATGCTCTGGGTGCCTGCCGGAAGAAAAGGGGAATTTTAACGGAGAGCAGTCGCTCAGGCGGACTCAATCGTCAGCAAGAGCTGGCCTTCGGCCACGGAATCGCCCTCGGCCACGAATACTTCGATCACCCGGCCGGCATGCTGGCTGGGGATATCCAGCGATACCTTGCCGGTTTCCAGGGTAAGGATTGCGTCATCGAAGCCGATCGAGTCGCCCGGCTTGGCCAGAACCTCGAGTACAACCACCTCGCCACTTGCGCAGGACCCGCAAGTTTCCCAGCAGTCTGGATACTTGGGCATGTGGACTTCATGCAACTTGCTCATGAGATTAAGCATGCTAAGTTCAGGGCGATAGGATAAAGCTCAAATATGTTCCGTGATTGGGGCAATAAGAAAATTAATTGCTACACAAGGGAATATCCTTTAGATTTGCATGGACAAACAAGTTTCCGGGCGCGAATGCGCACCAGGAAGCGAGAACAGCGCTTACCAAGCATCATTCACTCAAGGAGGAAGCCGATGAAGTACCGCAAGATCGCGCTCGCCGTATCGCTGCTGGGCTTTGCCAGTGCAGCGTTCGCGGACACCCACACCATCAGCCGCAACATGGCCTCGGCCTGCGCCAGTTGCCATGGCACCAACGGTCACAGCGTTGGCGGCATGGATCCCCTCGCCGGCATGCCCAAGGACGAGATGATCCGCAAGGTCAAGGACTTCCGCTCCGGCGCCAAGCCTGCGACCTTCATGCAACAGCTGTCGAAAGGCTATACCGACCAGCAGATTGAGATGATCGCGAATTACTACGCGGCGCAGAAATAAGGGGGAGACTATGACACTGAACAGACGCGATTTCATCAAGGCCGCAGGCGCCACCGTCGCCTTCGGCAGTCTCTACGGCTGTGCGGGCGGCACCAAGGGCTCGGGCAATGTAGTGGTCATCGGCGGCGGCTACGGCGGCGCCACGGTCGCCAAGTACCTCCGCATGTGGTCGGATGGCGGCATCAACGTCACGCTGGTCGACCCCACCCCGAATTTCGTTTCCTGCCCCATCTCCAATCTGGTGCTGGCCGGCGAGAAGACCATGGCGGACATCACCACCAGCTACGATGGCCTGCGCAAGCATGGCGTCACGGTGGTAATCGACTCCGCCAAGGCGGTTGATCCTGCCAAGCGCACCGTCACGTTGGCCAAGGGCGGCACCCTGAGCTATGACCGCTTGGTGGTCTCCCCGGGCATCGACTTCATGTGGGACAGCGTGCCAGGCCTGACCGAAGCGGTGTCCGAAAGCAAGATCCTGCATGCCTGGAAAGCGGGTCCGCAAACGGTGGCCCTGAGGAAGCAGCTTGAGGACATGAAGGACGGCGGCGTATACGCCCTGTGCATCCCGAAGGGCCCCTACCGTTGCCCGCCGGGACCGTACGAGCGCGCTTCCATGATCGCCAATTACTTCAAGGCAAAGAAGCCGAAGTCGAAAGTGTTGATCCTGGATGCCAATGCCGACGTCGTCTCGAAAGGGCCGCTCTTCAAGAAGGCCTGGACCGACCTGTACAGCGGCATGCTCGAGTACCGCGGCAACCACAGCATCACCAAACTGGATGCCGCCAGCCAGACCGTCGAGTTCGAGTTCGGCGACAAGGTCAAGGCCGACGTGCTCAACATCGTTCCGGCGCAGAAGGCCGGCATGATCGCGACCGCCGCCGGGCTCAGCAACGTCGGTGGCCGCTGGTGCGGCGTCGACTGGAAGACCCTGGAATCCACCGCGCACAAGAACATCCATGTGCTCGGAGATTCCACCGCCGCCACGGCCGGCATGCCCAAGTCGGGCCACATGACGACGCAGCACGCCAAAGTAGCGGCCGCCGCCATCGTAAACCTGATGAGCGGCCAGCCTGCGCCGGATCCGATGGTCATCGCCAACACCTGTTACAGCTTTGTGTCGGCGAAGGAGGTGATCCATGTCGCCCATCCCTACGTCTTTAACGGCAAGGAGTTCGCTGTGCCGAAGGGTGCCGGTGGCGTCTCCCCCTCGCGCAACGAGCTGGAAGCGAAGTACGCCCTGGCCTGGGCCAAGAACATCTGGGCCGACGCGCTGCTTTAATGCATTTGAGCAGTCGAACACGGCGGCACCCCTGACGGGGTTGCCGCCGTTTTTTCAGCCTGCCGCAGAGCGGGCATGAGTCGTGGAGGAGGACACATGAAATTGCGCATCCTGTTGGCGGGCTTCCTGTCCCTTGCCTTGTTCGCCTGGCGTCCGGTGGCGGCGCAGGAAAGGGCCTATCTTCTTGGCGTCATCAGTTACGGCGACAGCGCGCAGATGATTGCCTCCGAATACGAAGGCCTCACCTCTTACCTTTCCAGGATGCTCAAGCGTCCCGTGCGTGTGGAAGGCGCACGCAATTTCGACTCGTTCGCGCAGCGCGCCGAAAAGAAGCGCTACCACATGATGTTCGTCGCGCCTTCTGCCGTGCTGGATGCCAACAAGTCTGCCGGCTACCTGCCTGTCGCCAAGATCCCGGGGCTGCTCTCGGTCTCCTTCATGGCACCCGGCCGCACCAACATCGCCTTTCCCGAAGACATGAAGGGCAAGCGCATCGGTTTCACTGGAAAGGACGCCATGATCACCAAACTGGCGTTCGCGGAACTCACGGTGCTTGGCATCAAGGAGCCGGAAAAGTATTTCAGCAGCATCGCCTATTACAACGACGTCGACGGCGTGCTGGCAGGCATGCAGATGAACCTGATCGATATCGGCGTTGCCAACTCGGGGCTGTTCAATGTATGGACGAACAAGGGCGAGAACATGAACCTGATCCACGCCGGCAAGGGCGTGCCGCACCTGACGTTTGCCGTGCGCGGCGATTTGCCGGAATCCGTTCGTCGCGCCATCACGGAAGCACTCCTCAAGGCCCATCAGGACAAGGAGGCTCAGGAGTTTCTCCGCTTCAGCAACTTTCCCGGCTTCGAACCGGCCAAGCTGGCCGATTTCGACGGCCTGGCGAAGACCCTGGGCATCAAGTAAGCCGCCTGAGAAATCCGCTCGCCGCTTTCTTCCGCCAGAGGAAGAAAAATAGGGACTTTAGGCGTGTTTCTGGGGCGCGCTACAGCTTTCCGCTGAGATAGACGGCTACCGCACGCATCTCCAGTTCGGTCAGCTTGGAAGCAATGGCGTGCATGACGGCATTGTCGTT
>CXWK01022652.1_pt1 | contig 11141 bp, 17 predicted proteins | sample 590851 | NCBI WGS metagenome assembly CXWK01 (sample SAMEA3498364, study PRJEB10139) | wastewater metagenome | biome: wastewater treatment plant; material: activated sludge | place: Denmark | collected 2014-08-01
GCGTAGGCTTACGCTTTCCCTATCTAGCCTCCCTAGACCTTTACCCTAAGCCTTTCTACCCCTTCTATATAGCCAGCCCTAGCGGGCTATATAGGGGCCTCTATAGGCTTATATGTTTATAAATGCAAATAAGAATGATTCTTAACACTTATAGATCTATTTATGAAATAATGTCAAAATTTGTTGAAAAAGCAGTTTACTTTGCAAAAAATTGGCGTATATTTGATGTTATAGGGATGAGGCGCCCTATTCAAAGATCCACCTCTGAGCTAGTGATAGCAGGTTTGACGGCCCTTCCTTTATAAAGGGCGCAGGGTTCTCCATCTACCCTACCAAAAGTATGGAGTCTGAGATAGGTTGAAAAGCTCGAAAGAGAACCAAGACTCAGGAGCCCAGCAAGGGGCAGCTTTCCCGATTGATAGCAGGAAACTAGAACAGAGTAAAACGTTCCAAGTGAACATTCTGCTAGACAGCTATTGTAAATAGGGCAAAGCAAATACTTGAAGACTTTTATTGCCTATTCATAAAGAGTAGGCAATGCAGGCTCAAACAAAACTTGAAAATTAAACAAAGAAAGTTTTGTTTATTTGAAAGCATGAGAACGAAACGCCTATGTAATAAATAGGCGTCTGCCATTTAATATGGCACTGATGAGTTCAATTAAGATAAGGATTTTAATATGCACTTCAATGACTTTGTTAAATATATTCGCACTCAACTTTGCATAATGACACAAGGCAACAAAGATGTGTATTTTGCATTCTACAGGATGGACACAGGCGCTCTTGTTTCTGGCACAAGTCTTGTTAACAACTCAATTAATGGTGAAGTGAATTGCATTTTTAAAATTAATAATATTCAAGATGACAATTTTGAAGTTGTGTTTAATGAAGGTTGTGGTGAATTGCTTCTTGAAGATTTTGAAAGTCAAGAGTGTACAATTGAATCTGCAGTTAAACTTGCAACTAAAATGTATGAAATGACTTGTGAGATGTGACAATGTTTGTAAGAATATGTCAGGAATGCGGACACAGACACATAGCAGAAAAGCCAACCAAGCAACCAACGCAAGAATATCTTGAGCGCAAATGCAAAAAATGTAAGTCACCTGCACTTGATTATGGTTCTTTTGGTTTCATTCTTGAAAAAGGCAAAATTGTAAGAGCAAGATAATTAGTTCTTTATTGCCAGTTTACCAAAGCTGGCAATGCAGAAGTAATTTAATATAAAGGAAATTATCATGTATTCAATAAGATCAAATGTTCAAAATTTAATATGCGCAATGATAGCATTTGGTTTGTTTGCAGTAACAGGCCAAATGGACTATGTTGATGCACAAGTTCAAGCAAGAATCAATGAAAATATTTTTAACATTGATAAAAATTTTTCAAATCAAGATGCTGAATATATCGCAAATGTTTGTTCTGGCATTTGGATTGACACAGATAATCTCAATCCTGAGTGCCCTTCTTTAACTGAGTATCCAGAATAAGGATTTCAAAATGTCAAGTAATATTCCACCGCTTTCATTGAGCCCTGATGACACAGGTGTTCGTTTTATGGTTGGAAGACACCGTTCAATTATGGCAGAGCGCCTTGGTGTTGAAAAAGGTGAATTCCCACAAGGTTTGGACAACCAAAAAAGATTGATGAAGCTGCTCAAAGCAGAAAATCCAAAACGCTACAATAATATGTTTGATATTGTTGTCCGTGGGATTGATCCTGAGACAGTAGTTGGCAAAGCAGATACAATAATCAAACAAGTTATGCCAGATGATATAGTTGAAGATATTGTCAACAAAGCTGGCATTGAAATTGACTTGAGAGTTAGTCACAAGCAAGAAGAGTTGTACAATGTCATAAATGAAAATGTTTCAAATGCTCTTGAGCATGTGAATAAAATTTTGGTCTCTGAATTTGAGAAATCAAATGCCTTGATAAAAGAAGAGGTCAAAAAGGTCAAGATTGTCAAGCATGTTTATGAAGTAAAAAATTCAGTTGAAACAAAAGAAATCAAAGGCCCAGTTCCTGAATGCTTTCAAACTGTTCTTGATTTGGCACAAGCTCGCTGTAATATATTGCTTGTTGGTCCAGCTGGTTGTGGCAAGACCCATCTTTCACGGTTGGTTGCAGAAGCATTAAAGTTGGATTATGCAGGTCAATCATGCAGCGCTGGTATGAGTGAATCTGCATTTTCTGGATGGCTATTGCCAATAGGATTGAATGGCCAGTTCAAATATGTTAGCAGTGAATTTGTTAGAATGTATGAAAATGGTGGCATCTTTTTGTTTGATGAAATTGATGCTGCTGATTCAAATACTTTGCTTTTCTTGAACCAAGCATTGGCAAATGGCGAATTCTTTTTGCCACAAAGATTTGAAAAACCACATGTTCAGCGCCACAAAGATTTTGTTGCAATCGCTGCAGCAAATACATTTGGCAATGGCGCAACTGCAATGTACAGTGGTAGAAATTTGCTGGATGGTGCAACAATGGACAGATTCAGAATGGGAATTGTCCCAATGGATTATGATCCAAAAGTTGAAGAAGAGCTGATTGATCCAGAAATTTTGGCATGGGGCAGATCGCTGCGTGATTTGATTGAAAGAAGAAATTTGCGCAAGATTATGTCAACTCGTGTTTTGATTGATGCAACCAAAATGTTTAAACTTGGTTGGTCAAAACACAAAATTCATCATGCTTATATTTCAGACTGGTCAAAAGATGATAGGAGTATTATCAATCATATAACTGCATCTATTCCAACTCCTCATGTTATATCAAGAGATGATCAAATTCAAAAAATTCCCAATGAAGTTCCATTTCCAAATTAATCAAGAAGAGGATTTTTGTAAATGGAATACATCAGAGATAATTTGATTTCAATGCATTTTGATGATGTAAGCGAGTTGTATGAGTCTATATCAAATTTGCACACAATACAAAATCAAACAAACAAAAAACATCTAATCAGTCTTTTGAATGAAACTAAAAATTCTATTTATTGGCATGGTATTGGAGTTTCAAAAATCAAAGAAGGAATTGAAAAAGCAGTTGTTGGAAATCCGCAAATGTATGCACATATTCAAACATTGATGGCACAACTTGATTCACAAATAAATGTTGTTGATAATTTCAATATTGTTCCAGTTATTAAGCGCAGAAAAGTACGCCGTGAGATGGGTGATGAGCTTGATATACAGCGAGTTTATCAAGGCAAACTAGATACTGCTTGGTCAACAACAGAAAGAGTTGAGGTTGATCAAGAGCATCATTTGACAACAATTCTTGTTGACATTGGTGGAAATTCTGACAAATCTGCAATGAATGCAGTTTGGACAGCTGCTGCATGTTTGAAATTCATTGAAATTCTTGAAAGAGCAGGCAAGCAAGTTCAAGTTATTGTTGGTGGAATTGCAAGAAGTTCAACAACTACTGGTAAATACATGTCTGTGACATGCACTGTCAAAAAATATAATGACCATTTAAATGTTGAAAGATTGGCAGCAATGTGCCATATTGGATATTATCGCGCTGCTTGTTTTGCAGGAAAAATGTTTTCACAAGAAACTGTTGTGGAAAATCTTGGACACAGTGAAAATTTTAGTTTGGAAACACACAGGTTTAAATTGCCAATTCCATTACATGATGAATATAAATCTGGCAAAACAAAAATTGTCCTATTTGAAAAAGCTCTTGATATTTGGCAAGCCAAGAATTCTATAGAAAGAGCACAGAAAAATTTTCTAGATAACGCTGGAAAGTAGTTTACTGACCCTGAGCTTGGGTTTAAAATAAGCTCATACCCTGATTAGTAGTACCCTAGAACGTAAAATCGTAATAATAAGGAAAGCAACCATGAAATATCTGCTAAATAACAATTTCAAAATCATGCGCAAAGGCACTCATGTTACTGCAACTGAATCAGCAGGTGAGTTTTTGTATGATGATGAAAGCCAAGTATTAACACTGGCACAATTGCAAGAAATCGCCACAGCAAACAAATTGAATGCTTCTGGCAAAACAAAACAACTTTATCAAAAATCTCTAAATGAGGCACTGGCAATGGTAGACGTAGCAACCCAAAATGGCCCAACTGAAACTGAAAAGGTCAAAGAAATCGTTCAAACTGGTTTTGCAGCTGGCAAAGATGATGACTCCATCATGATTGACATTGTTCAATCTGGTATCTCTTTTCGCCGTGCAGTGAAGATGTTCAAAGACGCAGTTGAAGCGCTTGGTTTGCGCACCTCTGTGAAAGATGTCAAGGAAATTGCTAAAAAATTGCTGGCTGAATTGGATTTCCGCCCCAGCAACTACAATGAAGTCAAAGAAGTTGCTGACAAAATCGTTGCTGAATGTGAAGGTTCAAATCATGGCCAAGCTATGGTTGCAATCAAAGCATATGCTAAGGAAAATGAAATTGCGCTTCCAAAACGTGAAAAAGGCGACAAGAAAGCTGGTCCATCAGAAGGATCTGGTTTCAAATACAAAGTTATGGCTTGGATTCTTGCCAATCCTAATTTTGACACTGAAAACATGGATGGCTTCAAAGCGTTCTTGGCTGAAAATGATCGCACTGAAGAAAAAGAAATCGCCACTTACGTTCGCCGTTATGTGCCGATTGTTAAATTTGCGCGTCAGTTCGCTGTTGTACACGCGGGTAAATTCGCTTAATTCGCCAAAAGCGCGAAATTCAAAAAGCTGGTCTAATTTTCGAGAAATTAGATCAGCGCTTTTTGAAGAGCGATGTTGTTTGAAAATTTGATGTAAAACTGGCGAATAAGAAAAGGGAGTGGGAATTTATCCACTCCCTTTTTTTTGTCTTTGAAAAAATGAAAGGAATTTGAAATGAGTATGACAAAAGAAGAATTTATAATTCGAGCATAGCAGGATAAGTCAATACCCTTACAGTCTGTAGGGGTATTCGCTTATAAGGCTATAAATCAACAGCTTATTAGTAGTCTAAATACCCAAAAAGATACCCTACTAGATAGGCTAGATTGGCCTCTCAGGGAATGGTTTTACTACTACCCTATAGAGTAGTACTGGGCCATCTAGTAGGCGCTTTCTAGGTTAAAATGTAGCCTTCTTATAGATTTATAAGGATAGGTTAAAAAATAACCTATCTGCTTATTTGATAATCTCTTTAGCCTTCTTGTTGTTTAATCCTCCAAAATTCCCCACATCTTTTATTTCAAAAATTAAAAGAGGATAATTTCAAATTCAAACAGGAGAATAATATGTCATTTTTAAATTCGATTAATCAAATAAAAAAACTATCAGCTGTAAAGCGATATTCGCAATTCAATTTGTTTTTTCCAGAAAATGTTTTGGAACATAGTGGTTTCGTTTGTATGCTATCTGCAATGATCGCTATGAAATTGGAAGATGAATATTGCGTTCCAGTTATTGATATGGGACTTCTTTTGAAATCAGCTATTTTTCATGATTTTGATGAATCTTTTATTGGTGATATTGCGAGACCAGTAAAACATCAAAGCAAACAGTTGAAAAGTTTAATAAAATCAATCGAAGAAAATTTCATCAGAGAATTTGATTCTGATAATGAATATAATGGAATTCTTTTTGAAACGTGGAAGAATTCAAAAGAAAACACACACGGTATTCTTGTTGAAATTTGCGACATGATTTCTGTCCTTGTTAAATTGGAAGATGAAATTTGCAGAAAAGGAAATCTTGATTTGTATGATTGTCTTTCAAAAAATATCGTTCGATCTATTTTTAGAAAAATAGACGATTTGAATAAACTTCTTAAAAATGAGCATGGAAGTTTTTCAGATTTTCTTTTGGATTTGAAAATTCAATGTGAAGCGCTGTTTATCAAAATAAATTTAAAAGTGAAGGGAGATTCTGATGAAAATTAATATTGTAAATTCTTTTGATGGGTCAATCTCTTCTTGGTCTTTTTCTCGTCCAAATGAAAAAGAGATTGATGAGAAATCTGTGAGAAGTTTGGATTTACCTGTTAATGAATTTCTTTGTCTCCATTTAGAAATTGAGTCAACGATTATTGAACGTGAGATTTTCGCTACAGAGCGAGACCATGTTATGTGGGCGCAAACTTCTCGCGTCAACGATGTTTTAAAGTTTGAATATTACAAGAATTTTGTTTACTCACATTCTTTTGAAGAAAAAAGAAAATTAATGTTGGAAGAAAATAGAATTGGAATTCCACAAGATGAATATCGCAGGAACCTCCCGCTTCTTTCTCTTACAAAATATTCAATTGTGATAAATGCAAGAAAACTTGCAAAAATCGCAAAATATTTTGGATATCTTTCTTTGCACTGCAAGAATATGTATGTGTTTAGAATTCTCCAAGCTTCCAAAGATAGTATTTTGGAAGTTCTTGATAAAGTTGGATACACAAAAGAAGTAATTGAGAAATATTCATTTCACAATATCCTCAACGAGAATAAATTGGATGAATGCAAAATTGGAAAGTTGAATGATATTTACTGCATAAAATCAAAAATGGAAGTTGGACTTCGAGCGCAACTTGCAAGACACCGAAATATTCCAGTTTTCAAAGATAATCTTTTCCAACTTGTTACTTCAATAAATATCCACAAATTTGATTTGAAATCTGAAGTTGAAGTTTTGATTTACGCGGATGAGGCATCTTTGAAATCAATAATTTCAAAACGCAATTGCTGGATCGCCCATCATGGTCTTTGGAAGGATTTTCTTTCTGAAGTAAATTCAATTTGTGATGTTCATTCTACGCTTCCATGTAATTCTGGTGATTGTCCTTTTGAAAAAGATGTACAATTAAGAGTTGAAGGGTTGGACCCAAATCCTCCATGCCCTATTTATTCAAAGAATAAAAGAATACAATTGGGCTACAGCCAAGTTGGTCGAATGATTAAAATGGTTGAAGATGATAACCGTGGTGATTTTTGGATGAAGAAAATTGAGGAATTGTTTTAATGAAAGTATATATCGCTGGTCCATTTTTTAATGAAAAGCAAGTTGAAACAATTTGCGCTATTGAATCACTACTACATTACAGGAATGTAAAATATTTCTCACCACGTAGTTTTGGTATTATCAAAGATATGACACCAGAAGAAAAGAAAGCGAGAATGAGAGAAGTATATTTGAAAAACATATCTGAAATCCACGCCAGCGATTATTTGATTGCTTTTGTTGATGGATATGATGCTGGAACGATGTTTGAAATTGGATATGCAATTTGCCTTGGTAAAAAGGTTGTAACATTCACTGTTGAAAACAGAAAGGTGAATGTTATGTTGAAAGAAAGCGTATCTGGCCACGCTGTTGGAATTTTGAAACTTGATGAATTTGTAAGATTAATTTCTGAAGAATTGGGTTTTGAAAATCTTAGTGATAAATTTTCTGAAGAAGTAGAATAATGTCAAATATCAAAGACTTACAGATCAATATTGTAATTTCAGAAATTGAAAAAAGAGTCAAGCAAAAAGTCGATTGCTTTTGTGTGAGCTTTGAAGATGATGTTGTTGAGTCTTTGGTATCTGATTTGAATAAAATTCAATTCCTGAAAGTAAATTTCAACAAAAGAAAACGAAAGCAGGTTGTGATAACAATCAATTATCGCCTGCTAAACAAATCAAAGAGTAAATCATGAAAAATATTATTTTGACTGGCGTTGGAAACAAACAAACACTTGGAAATATGATTGCAGTTCGTTTGAAGGAAAAAATTCCTGATGTTAATTTGATATTCATTGGGAAAGATGTTCCTGATGTTGATTTTGAGCACGCATATTATAACTTTGATTTCAGGAGAATTGAATTTCTTGGATCAATATGCCAGGTAATAAAACAAAATGAAAGATTTGATGAGCTTTACGCCATCATAAATTGCGCAGGTATGAATAAATTACAGTGGTTGTCTGAGCTTGATTATTCAACATTTCACGATATCCAAAAGGTAAATTTTTATACACCGATTTTTCTTTCAAAATATTTCCTTGATGAATTATCAAGAGCAAAAGGTACAATTTTGAATATTATTTCAAAAGGAGCGCACCAACCTTTCAGAACTTCAATTTCATACAACACAAGTAAAGCGGCGCTTTCAATGGCAACGAAGCAAATGGCGCGAGAGCTTACTGGTATTTATGGAATAACAGTATTTGGAATAAGTCCAAATGAGCTGGATGGAACAAACCTCACGGAACAAGTTGCAAATGAAACCCAAAATATCCGTGGGTGGGATTATGAAAAGATGAAGTTTATGCAACTCAGCGCAACATTGAATAATCAATTAACAGATCCAATGATGCTTGCAAATTTCATTGCTTATTTGATGTCTAGCAAATCACACCATGAAATGCTAAGTGGAGCAGAATTACAATATGGAATCTGATAAAAAAGGAATCAAGTTTGATTCCAACAAACCAGATGCTTATTTGTTGTTCCAAGATTTTCCAAGAGCTTTGAAAGAGATTTCAAAATTAGCCAACATGGGCGCCCATAAAAAATATGAACCACATAATTGGCAATATCTTGAAGATGGAAAACAAAGGTATTCATCTGCTCTTGTAAGACATATTATTGAAGAAAATTTGTCTGAAGAATATATCGAACATGATGAAGTTTTTCTTCATGCTACAGCGGTGGCTTGGAATGCAATTGCCAGGCTTGAACTTATCCTCAGAGAAAAAGAAAATGGCCCAAAAAATTAAGATTAGCCAAGTTGCAATTTGCGTTCCTGATCAAACTTTTGTAACTGAGAATTTGAAAAAACATTTTAATCTTGATTTTTATCAAGATGAGTTGAAAATGGATGGTAATTTTAGCGCTTCTCAAAATTCAGTATATTTTACTGGGATCCAACTTGCGCTTTCTTTTAACCACAATATTTTTTCAAGCGAAAAAATCGAGTTGGAGTTTATAACATCAAGAGATACAAAACATTGGCATCTTGAAATGATGAAAAATATGGAAGTTCCAGTTCCATTTTTGAGCCATCTTGGAATGTATTGCTCTGATAAAGAGTACAAAGATATTTGCTTTGAAATGCTCCATTATCAAATTCTTCAATCTACAAAATCACATTCCCATTCTAACAAAAGAGCGGATGGATCAGAGCGTCATTATGAAGATATAATCTTCAATACCCATCGCCACTTTGGCTTCAACTTGAAGTTGACGAGAAAAATATGAACAGATTTCTTGAAGATACATACGCTTTGAATCCAAGTGATTGTGATGGAATAAATCTGATGAGAAATGAAAATTTCATCAGTCCTGAAATTGACTTTTCAAAAGTTGATTTGAAAAAGTGTTTGTCTTCTTATCCAGATAAGCGAATTTTGATAAAAAAAATAGCAGAAAAAGAGGGAGTTGATCCAGACCAAATAATTTTGGGTGCTGGATCTAGTGCTGTTTTGGATGTTGGAATTCGCGCTTCTCTTTGTGTGGGAAAAATTGCACACATAGACAATCACACATATAAGCCAATTGAACAATTGGTGCAAAGAACTGGCGCCTACATAACGCGATCTGTAGCTGGTGGTGTGAGAATAATTGTAAATCCAAATAATCCAACTGGTACTTTCCCAGAAATACCAAATCCAAGCGATTATGATTTTGTAATAGTTGATGAAGCATACATTGATTATTATCGAGAAGAGAAATCAATGAAGTTTCTTCTGCGCGAACATGAAAATATTCTAATAACAAGAACGTTTTCAAAGCTATATGGTTTGGCTGGAATGCGCATTGGATATGGAATAACTTCAAAAAAATACGCAGAATATCTGAAGAAGGTTTCTGATCCATATAATATTCCAAGCTTCACGCTTCATGCTGCAATGTCTGTAATTGATAACAAAGAATTCTTGGAAAGAAGTCTTGAATTAAATCAGAAAAGCCTTCAAATAACAGTGGATGGTTTGAAAAAACTTGGTGTTGAAATTATGACTCCATGTGCAAATTTTGTAACTGCCAAATTGCCAAATTTGATACCTGGTTTTTCAATGCGTGATCTTGAGTTCTATTCTGGCCTAAAAGGCTGGAGTAGAATAAGCACACAAGGCCCATTGGATATGGAAAAGTTCATAACTGAAGTTGAAAAATATTTGGAGAATAAAAAATGTTAGCTTGTGATCTTGAGACAACTGGATTGTTAAAACCTGATTTAGTTGATGCTAGACTCCAACCATGCATCACAGAAATTTATGTCTGTAAATTTGACTGGTATGGAAATATCACAGCTGAGTTTGAGACTTTTGTCAAACCTCCTGTGCCAATACCTGATAACATCACTGAGATAACTGGCATCACAAATGAAATGGTTGCAAATGCACCAACTTTCATTCAGATTTATGATGACATTGTTAAGTTTTTCCTTGGAGAAACTGATTTCTTTGCTCATAACTGTAGTTATGAAATTGGTGTTTTATCTTGTGAGCTGAGAAAATTTGATCTTGATTATAGGTTCCCGTGGCCGTGTAATCAGATATGCACGGTTGAGGCAGCAATGCCCATCAAGAACAAAAGGTTGAAACTTGGAGATCTGTATTTTGAGATGACTGGCAGAACTATGCCATATGGCCATCGTGCCAAAGTTGATGTTTTAGCAATGGTTGAATGCATTGTTGAAATGAGGAAAAAAGGATTGTTATGAAAAAAGATTTGCCTGTTATTGTAAATGTTATGTCTTTTAGTCCATTCCCATATGATTATATGTTTGAGGTTATGAGATATGAAGATGCAATAGCAGGCTTTCTTTCATTGTCAGAATACTTTGGCAAATTGAATGGAGTTTATGATGAAAAAATTTGAAGAATGTACACATATTGTTGATCAGAATGGTAGCTTCAACACAACAAAATGTAAATATTGCTGTGCTATTTTTGTTGATTCAAAATGGGTAAATCCAGAGAAATATATTTTGTATGGTCATGGTCATTACATTGATGTTCAAGAAGATGGAAGTTATAAAAGTGGTGGTGCTGTTTTTAATCATGGGATATTAGAAAAAATACATCCAGACCACAATGGTGAAATACACATTGAATATTATATTGTGGTCAAAAAAGGCAAACTAAAATGAATAGACAAGAAGAAATCGCAAAACTCAAAGCACGTCTGGCTGAACTCGAAAAAGAGCCAGAACAGTTGGTT
>CXWK01003237.1_pt1 | contig 11140 bp, 11 predicted proteins | sample 590851 | NCBI WGS metagenome assembly CXWK01 (sample SAMEA3498364, study PRJEB10139) | wastewater metagenome | biome: wastewater treatment plant; material: activated sludge | place: Denmark | collected 2014-08-01
TGTCGGTGCTGGCGGTCATTTTGGTGGGGAAGTCGATTGCCGCGTTTCTGATCGTGCAGCTTCTTGGGTACCCCGTCAGCACGGCGCTCACGATTTCGGCGAGCCTCGCGCAAATCGGCGAGTTCTCGTTCATCCTGGCCACCCTCGGCATCTCGCTGGGCATGATGCCGGCCGAAGGCCGAGATCTGATCCTGGCCGGTGCGATCCTGTCCCTGACGCTGAACCCGCTGGCCTTTGCCGTGGTGACGCCGCTTCTGAACTGGATACGCCGGTGGCGGTCACTGCTGGTGCGGTTCGAGGGATCACAGGACCTGCGGCTGGCGCGGCTCCAGTCGTTGCTCGACGCGAATCGCACAGGCGGCCCCGCGTCCGTGCTCGGCGACGAACTCATCAGCCGATGGTGGGTCTTCGCGGGTCTCGATGCCGGCAAGCGTGCCGAACTGCTCTCGTTGTTCACCCCGCGTTCGGCGCGCCCGGGCGATCGCATCATTCGCAAAGGTGATCCGGCGGACGAAGTCTTCTTCATTTCGTCGGGAACGGTCGAAGTCGGTGTACGCGGTCGGAAGATTCGGCTGGGCCCCGGCGACTTCTTCGGCGAGATGGCGCTGCTCACCGGCGAGCCACGGTCCGCCGATGTCACGGCCATCGACTACACACAGCTCTTCACGCTCACCAAGGCCGGGTTCGAGCCGTTTGTGGCCAGACACCCGGAACTGCGAACGAGAATCGACCTGGTGGCCGTCCAACGAGCGGAGGAAAACGTCAGTACCCCGCGCCCAGCAGGATCGCGTTGATGAACAACAGTGCGGTGGCTTCCGTGAAGGCACGATAGTTCGGATCTTCGGCAAAGGCGATGACGTGGCCGCGGCCGACAGGGACGTGCATGAGGAACGACTTCTGCTGAATGAGATTGCGGGCCTCGGGCCACATGAAGCCGGCGGCCACCACACGGTCCTTCGCGGCATAGACGCCCACGTTTGTGCCGGCATCCAGTTTGACCGGCATGAACATCCGGCTCCCCTCCATCACCACCTGAATCTCATCGTCGAGCCCGGCCGAGAGCCAGTGTTCCTTGTCGAGCTTGACGCGCAGAATCGCGCCGGCGGTGCCGTCCGGTGAACCCCGTTCGATCTTGATGGCTGCGTTGTAGTCGAACTTCTCGATGTCGATCTTGGGCGGTGTCTTTTTCTCGTCAGCGGCGCCGGCGGCGGAACCGTCCCGCTGAAGCAGGTGCGTGGGCACAAGCCCGGCGCGTTCACTGGTGGCCCAGACCGACGCCTGGCCGATGGTGATGAGTGTGCCGCCGCGGCTCAGCCAGTCTTTGACGCGGCGCATCTGGTCGTCGCTGAAGGCGTAAGTGCCGGACGGCAACACCATGACGTCGTACAGGTTCAGATCGATCCGACCGAGTGACCCCGCGCGGACGGTGGTCACCGGTTGCTTCCACCGCTGCTCGAGCGCATACCGTGCCCAGCCGGCCGACAGGCTCGACGTCGGTGTATCCCAAAGCAGGAGCACTTTCGGCGCCTTGAGGGTGGCCGTTTCGTTGCTGCCAAGCGACACACCGCTCTCGACAAAAGCCGAGTCAATGGGCGTCAGCTCGATGCCGTGTTTCGCCACGGCTGCACTCAACCGCGCTACGACGTCGGGCACGTTGCCTTGAATGCGGATGAACGCGGAACCGGCGGGAAACGCGCGACCGCCGATCGTGAACGTCCGCGGCACGTTCGTCATCTTGACGCCGGCCTGCAACAGCTCCACGGCCGCCTCAGCCGCCTTGAGCCCCCACGGCATGATGTAGCCGACCTTGGCCGCCGCCAGCGGCGCTGGTGTGGTGGACGCAGTGGCCTCGCGCGGCACGATCGTCGATCGCGTGGTCACCGGCGTGGCATTCGGCACCACGTCGAGGTCGTACAACATCGCGAGGTTCCACGCGGTCACGTCGTAAATCTGATCGCCCAGTCCGCGTTGGCGCCGCCGCTCCTGTTCCTTGAGGAACGCCTCGTCCATCACGATGGAGGCGTCCAGCAGGTTGCGCACCAGGCGACCGGCCGGTTGGGCCAGTGGCACGATCAGTGAGCCTGCAGGCAGCGTGCGTGTGCCGACCTTGATGGCCTCGTCCGCGCGCCGCACGTCAATGCCTTGCGCCGCGAGACGCTGGGCCAGATGCATCGCACGGGCGGGGTCGGTGCCCGCATCAATCAGGTATTCCTTCGGACCGGTGTCGGCAAGGCGTGTGGCCGACTGGCGGTACGCCAGGAAGTCGCGGAGCATCGCCTCGCGGTTCTTCGCGGCAGTGATGGCTGTGGTGATGGCGGACGTGAAGTGTTTGATCACGCCCTCGCGATAGGTGAGCACTGTGCCATCCTGGCGCTGAAAACGGAGGCCACGCGCGGACGCCATTTCGAATGTCATGCCCACGGCACCGTGGAAGACGGGCCAGGAGTCGCCGTACCCGGGATAAAACGCGTCGTACACCTCGCGAACGAAATACCCGAAGCCCCTGCCGTCAAAGACCTCTCCGTTGGCGCGGCCCATGGCCTCAAGCCATTTGCGCTGCTCCTGTGTGATCAGCGGGTTGACCGGGTCGGCCGGTGGCGCGAAATAGTATTCGTTATCGCCACCCTGCTCATGAAGGTCCACGGCGACCTGGGGAAAGAAGTCGAGCATGATCTTGATGCGGCCCCTGGTTTCGGGCTGCGACATGGCAAACCAGTCTCGATTCATGTCGAACAGGTAGTGATTCGTACGGCCTCCGGGCCAGGGCTCGTCGTGTTCGGCCGATGCCGGGTCTGCGTCAGGCACACCGGCAGCGCGACCCTGCTGATTCGACGCCAAAAAGCGCGCGCGACCGTCGGGGTTCTGCGACGGGTCGATGAGTACCAGCGACTCGCGAAACACCGTGTCCACGTCGGCGTTTCCCTGTGCCGCCAGCAGGTGGTACGCCTCGGCCAGTGCGGCGTCAGCGCCCGAGATTTCGTTGCCGTGCACCGAATGGAACAGCCAGGTAATGACCGGCATCTCCCTGACGAGCTGGTCGAGTTCACCCTGCGTCGCACCGCGCGGATCACCCAGGCGCTGCATGCCCTTCTTGATCGCGTCCAACTGCGCGATGCGCGTCGGGTTGCCGACGACAAGCACGTGCAAGGGTCGATTCTCCCAGGTCCGCGCATATTCAATGAGGCGCGTCCGGTCCGGCGCCGCCGCGTTGAGCGCCTTCAGATACGTGGTGATGGCGTCGGGGGACGAAATCTCCTGACCGTGATCCCAGCCCAGCACGGCCGTGAGGGTGGGAATCTTCGGGTCATACCGGGTGCCGGGCCACAATTCCTGCGCATACGACAGGGCAGGCAGCACGCACACAAGGCAGGTCAACAGGAGACGCGAGAGGTGGGACATAGACAAAGAGTGTAGCCAGATTTGATCGCCCGCGTCAGCGCTTGACCGCCGCCATCAATGCCTTGAACGCCGGGTCAGCGCGATCGGCGTCGGTGAGAGACCGCTCGCTGGTTTGCATCACGCGCGCCAGCACGGAGCCGGGCGGGGTGCCATGGTCGGGCGGCACACCGCCATCCAGCAGGGTGAGTGCGGTGGCCCACCGGCGCAAGTCGGCGTGATAGGTGACCGGCGACCAGTCGGCCCGGTCCATGCGCGACTCCCGAACATCCCGCTTCACACCGCGTGCGATCAGCACGCGGGCGGCGGCCGGCGTCAGCCGCTCGTGGAACAGCACGGAGCTCCCCTCGGGAGTGGGCCAGTCAGGACTGAGACCGGCGTCGATCAGCATCTCGAGCGCCGTTGCGGCGTGCTCATTGCTGGCGCGGGCCACAGTCTCGATCAGTGCCTCGTCGCCGATCAGGTCGTCGGCGTGCGGTCGAGCCCCGGCAGCCAGGATCAGGCGAAGTCCCTCGAGCTCGTCCCGCCTTCCACCGTCCGCGATGGCGGTGCGTGTGGCCAACACAAGGAGGGACTCGCCGCGCTCGTCACGCGCCATCAGGTCGGGAGCGGGAGTGGCGTTGAGGAGCGCAGCAAGCTTGTCGTAGTCGCTGAGGACCAGCGCGAGCGCTGCTTCGCGGCTGGCGGGGTCAGGGTAGGCGTACTGTGGGCTTGGTTCAACCGGGCGCACTGGCGCACGCAGGTCTGGGAAAATGAGCCCGAGCCCGTGGTTCGACACGGTGAGCGTGACGGTCATCGCGACAGGTGCGCCTGCGATGACGGCGCCGAGGACCAGCGCAATTGATCGTCCTTCGCCACGAGCGCCCCAGAAGAGCAGTGCCGCCGCGACAAGGGCGATGATCCCCAGTGCTGAGCCGAAGCCCTGGCCTATCCCACGCGTCGCCGCATCACCGATATCTTGAGCAAAAAAAAGCGAAGCGGCGGCGATGAGATCGACCACCACCAGGCACCAGCCGACGCGAGAGAGTGTGCGCATCAGCGGATATCCTCGCATGCCTCACCCGTTGCGCAGTAGGCCCGTGAGTGCCATCATGGCTTCTCGTTGCTGCCCCCCAAGGTCTTGATGCTGGGTCTGGATTCGGCCAGTGCCACGCTGGTCCGTCGCTGGACGTCCTCCGGCGCTTTGCCGAACCTGCGATTGCTTGAGGAGGAGGGCGTTCGTGGTGTGCTGCGCAGTCCGCCCGGGCTTGGAGACGATGCGACCTGGGCGTCGTTTTACACATGCACGGCGCCGGGCGCCCACGGTCGCTATTACTTTCACTCCATTCAACCCGCTTCCTACGAATTGCCTTTCGTACAGGACGCCCATCTCAAGCGGGAGCCGTTCTGGAATGTGCTGGACCGCGCAGGGCGCCGCGTGGCGGTCATCGATGTACCGAAGGTTCCGCCGAGCCGCCCCTTCGGCGGCCTCCACCTCACCGACTGGCGCGTGCATGGGCGCGACAACCTCACTCGCAGTACCCCGCCGGAGCTGGCGGTCGAACTCAGCCGCCGCTTCGGGGAGGACCGCACGGATCGTGCGGACACAGGGGACTGGCTGTGCCGCATGGACGCGCTCACCGAAAGCGAGCTGCCCGTCTTTCTTGACCATCTGCTGCAGAGTATCGAGCACAAGACGACGCTCGCCGAAGAGTTGATGGCGCGAGAACGTTGGGATCTCTTTCTGCTCGTCTACAAAGAGGCTCATTGTGCCGGGCACCAGTGCTGGCACCTCGTGGACCCCATGCATCCGGCGTATTCCCGGGATGTGGCTGAGCGGCTCGCCGATCCGCTCCTGCGCATCTATCAGGCGCTCGACAGGGCTGTCGGGCAGCTGCGCGAACGGCTGTCGCCAGACACTTTGTTGATCGTCTTCAGCGATCTGGACATGGGGCCGAACTACACGGCCGAGCACATTCTTGATGACGTCCTGATCGCGTTGGAAAAAACGCTCTGGCCACCAAGCACACGCTGGCGCCGCTGGTATGAGAAGGCGATGCGGTTGAAGAACCCCTCCCTTCCCAGGCACGCCTTTCGTCCGGCCTTTCAGCTCGAACACAACGAAATCAGCGGAGCCGTTCGCCTGAATGTACGCGGCAGGGAACCATTCGGCGTGATCAATCCTGGGGCCGAACTGGAGGCCTACTGCACACGTTTGACTGCCGAGCTCATGCGCCTGGTCAACCCCGCCACGGGAGGCCCCATCGTGGGCGAGGTCATCCGCTGTGACCGTTTGTATCACGGCGAGAACACCGATAAATTGCCGGACCTGCTGGTGGTCTGGAACCGGGACGCGCCGATTGAATCCGCGCACTCGCCGGCGTTGGGGAGCATGCCACCGCGCCCTTCCGGTTTGCGGACAGGAAACCACCTGCACAATGGATTCTGCCTGGCCGTTGGCCCGGGCCTGGCAAAGGGAGCGGCGTTCGACGCGTCGATCACCGACCTCGGTCCGACCGTCGCTCACCGGTTGGGCGTCACTCTCCCGCGCGTGGATGGCCGGCCCATTCCGGAACTCGTCGGCAGTTCGATTCCGGCGTGTTGATGCGTCGCCGTGTCGAAGACTTGCGCCACCGCCAACGCGATCGACCTGGTATCCGCGAACGAGATATTGGCCATCACGGCGACGACGAGGCCGCGTTCGGGAAACGTCAGGAAGGAAGTGGAGGCGCCCTCGATCGTTCTGCTCGCGTGGCCCACCATCTGCGTTTGTGTGCCGCCCAGTTCAACCGTGTCGAGCATCCAGCCGAGGCCGTAACCTGTGTCTTCGCCGGTGGTGAGTTGCTGTCGTGACTGGAGCATGCTGACGGTGGCTGGTTGCAGGAATGTGCCCGTGGTCATCGCGATTCCGAACCGCACGAGATCGGAAGGTGTGGAGAGGAATGCGCCGGCGCCCGCGAAACACGTGTAGTCCACGCGTGTGGTGAGCTCGCGCCCCAGGTTTCCCCGATAGTAGGACGTTACCCGGTTCGGCCGAGGCTCGGTCACTGAGTCGTCCTCCGTATCGACCATGCCCAGTGGCTCGAAGACCTTCCTGCGCATGAACGTGAAGAAGGGCTCGTTCGCCGCCGCCTCGACCGCCGCGCTCACCAGGACCCAGCCGTAGGTGGAATAGCGATACTGCGTCTCTGGCTTGAACAGCAGCGGATCATTCGCGAAACTCTTTACGCCGTCTGACGCCCGTTCGCAGGGGGCCGTGGGCTTGTCACCCCATTCATCATCTCTGTAGTGAATGACGCCCGCCACGTTCCCCATCAATTGCCGCAGCGTGACCGGCCACTCTTTCCTGGGGAACGTGGGCACGTACGTCTGGATCTCATCGTCGAGATGCAGCCGGCCCTGCTGCCGCAACAGGCCGACTCCGGCGGAGGTGAGCGCTTTGGAGACGTGTCCGATCCGGAAGCGCATGCCGGGCGCCACGGGCTTTTTGCTCTCGAGATCTGCCCAGCCAAATCCCTCCGCCCACACAATATTGCCGGCGACACCGACCGCCACCGAGAGCCCCGGCAGGTTCTGATCCACCACGGCTGCACGCACGATTGGCTGTGCTTGCTTCACAGCAGCGGTCCACTCGGGCAATGGCGTCGAGTGCATCACGGATGCCACGGCTTGCGGGTCGGAGTGAAGTGACTGGTTGTTGACGTTGACCAGGAAGGAGACGAGGGCCACGCCCGCGACGATCGGGAGCCCGACGGCCACCGCGATCAGCGTGAGTTGTGTCTCTTTCCGTTTGTTCCTGGGTTCACTCATGTGCGCCTTACTGAAGAGTGACAGAAGGCGCAGCGGAAGGTCCTCACCAATTCATGAGGGCCCGGTGAGATTCAAATGAGGGGCAGGCGCTCGCGCGCAAACGATCAAAGCCCCTCGTTGCTAAATCGCCGGGCCATTTCGAATGCGATGACTGCAGCCACTCCTCCAGCCAGGAAACACGCACCCAGCAAGGAAAGGCCAATTGTGATGAGCGTTCGCCTGACTTGCTTCAGTTTCGGGGAAAACGCGCTTCCCACCAGCCCGAGGAAAAGAAACGCAAAGCCGATCAGGGATGCCACCTGTGTCACGTCTTTCGCTATCGGGAGCCAGGCGGGTGCTGGTGGCATTTGCCGCGTAGTATACGATGCCGGTCATGTCCATGGCTGAAGAGCAGGCGGTTCTGAGCAGCACCCCGCAGGCGATCACTGACGCATTCAACGCCCATGATCTGGACGCCATCATGGCGTTCTTTTCCGACGACTGCACGTTTGACATGCCCCCACGATGCCGCCTTGAATTCCGGGCCGCCTCGTAGCAGACTGCACACATGCCACGTTTCCTAGTTGAGGTGTCACACGAATCCGGTCTGGTGTCGTGTGCACGCGCGGTCAAAGTGCTGCTGCAGACCGGTTCCCACTTCCTGACCCATGCGGATTTCGGCTGTCAGGATGGCGTGCACAAGGCCTGGATCGTCGTGGAGCTCGACAGCAGGGAAGAGGCCCTGGGCATCCTGCCGCTCGCCTACCGACGAGATGCCACCGTCGTGCAGTTGTGCAAGTTCGGACTCGACGAGGTGGACGCGCTGATCGATCGTCACCCCGAAGATGATTCGTTGATCTAGGCCGGAACGTCCGTCTATTTCATGGTCCCTCCCGCGCGCACCTGGCGCATTCTGAACCTCGACATGGGGGTGAACGAGCCCGAGCGCGTCTTGCTCGAAAAGGCCGCGACCGCTGCAGGTATCGACCCCGAGCGCGTACGGGGCTGCCGCATTGCTCGCCGTTCCGTTGACGCCCGTCTTCGTGGCAAAACCCGCCGGCTGCGCTTTATCGTGCATGTCGACCTGGTGGTGGATGCGGACTATTCGGGGATCCGCTTTGATGCCGCGGTGCGCTCGGGAAAAATCGTCGAGGCGCCGCAGCCGGGCAGTTTTGTGGTGGCCAATCCCACCAGGGGCGCTGGGCGTGTTGTGGTGGTGGGCTCCGGCCCAGCGGGCCTCTATGCCGCCCTGGTGCTGAGCCTGAACGGCGTTGCCGTGGATGTGATTGATCGGGGCGCGGAACTCAAGGAGCGGGGCAGGGACGTGGTGCGCTTCCACCGGACGCGGATTCCCAACCCCGAGTCCAACCTTCTGTTCGGCGAGGGCGGCGCCGGCACGTACTCTGACGGCAAGCTCTACACGCGCGTGGACGACCCGCTCGAGGTGCCGTGCCTTGAGGAGTTGGTGGCCTGTGGCGCGCCGCCCGACATCCTGTTTGATTCGCGAGCCCACATCGGCACCGATCGCCTCCACAAGATCCTGCCGGTGCTGCGCGGCCGCATGGAGGCACGGGGTGTGCGCTTTCACTGGAACACCCGGCTCGACGGGCTGGTCATTGATTCAGGTGATGCAAACGACGGGGCGTCGCAGAAACGTGTGCGCGCCGTTCGCACCTCCCAGGGAGAGATGCCGTGCGATGCCCTGTGGCTGGCGCTGGGGCACAGCGCCCGCGACACTGTGCGCCTGCTCCACAATCAGGGACTCCAGGTGGCGGCCAAGCCGTTCCAACTTGGCGTGCGCATTGAACATCCCCAGGAGTTGATCACGCGCGGCCGGTATGGCGACGGACCCGACGCCGCGCGGCTGGGCCCGGCATCCTACAGCTTGATCTGCAAGGCGGAGGGAAGAATACCGGCCAGCTATTCCTTCTGCATGTGCCCGGGTGGCACCATCGTCGGCAGCATCAACACGCCGGGATTGTTGTGCACCAACGGCATGAGCAATTCGACTCACTCGTCGCCGTGGGCGAATGCGGCCCTTGTGACCACGTTCGGCCCAGCCGAGTACGGTGCCGGACCGTTTGCCGGCGTGGCCTTCCAGGAGGAACTGGAGCGCCGCTTCTTTGAAGCCGGTGGTGCCGACTACACCGCGCCGGCACAAGGCGCCGACGACTTTCTGGCGGGTCGATCCACGCCAAAGCCCAGACACTCCAGTTATACGTTCGGCACCGTGCCTGGTCGCATTGACTCGCTGTTGCCACCGCTGGCGCGCAAGGCGCTCATGCGCGCGCTGTTGGCGTACGAACATGACATTCCGGGGTTCCGATCTGCGGCGGGCCTGCTCGTCGGTCTGGAGTCTCGCAGCTCGGGGCCCATCCGGATGCCGCGCGATCGTGAGACGGCTCTGGCCGACGGGTTCGCCAATGTCTATCCGATGGGCGAAGGTGCCGGCCAGGCCGGCGGCATCATGAGCGCCGCTCTTGATGGCGCCCGCTGCGCGCTGGCGTATCTTCAGCGATAGCCACGACCGGCCGCCAGGCGTCGCTTCCGTTCAGGCGTGTAGTGCCACCACGGCTGCGGCGGTTCGCCATCCATAAAGCGCGTCACGGAGATGAACGTGTCGAGCAGGCACGCGTCGTGGACCACGCCGGTCTTCCGGCAAATGCGGTCATACATCGCGTACGGGTCCTTGCCCGTCAGGTGCGCTGGCTGCGTGATGCTAAGCAACACCAGGTCCTGGCGATCGACTTGCCGATGTTCGGCAGGTCCGTCAGTGTCTTGACGCGGCTGCGAATGACTTTACTGGGACTCATGGCGTGAACCACCTCGCTGCTTATTCCGCACCCCAAAGTAACACTGAACCTGCAGGATAGAATCGTTCCGTGTCGCTGCATACGAAAGGCCTCATGATTGCTCCTGAACACGAAGCCGCCATTCTCGACCGGATCCGGAGAATCCCGATCTATGCCACGTTGCAGATGGAAGCCACGGCGTTCGACCACGGATACAGCGAACTGCGGGTCCCGCGCCAGGCCATGTACGATGGCGTCTTTGAGTCATTTCATGGCGGCATCCTGATGACAATTGCCGACTCGGTGGCCTGTTTTGCGGTCCTCACCGGGACGGCGGTTGATCAGGCGATGACGACGACCGACATGAATATCCGGTTCCTGTCGCCGTGTCTGAGCCACGTGACGGCGAAGGCCCGGGTCATCAAGTTCGGGCGTGTGATGTGCCCTGTTGCAGTGGACCTGTTTGATGCTGCGGGCAAACAGGTGGCCGTCGCGCAGGTGAATTACATGCTGCTCAACAGAATCCCGAGTCGGTGAAGCCCGCGTGCGCGGGGCCGGTCCGGCACCTTCCTCGGTCCACCATCGGTCAGAGGATAGAATCACTTTGTGGATCGTCTGTTCATCCGGTTGGGCGCTGTGGCCGGCTTCGTCGGTGTCGCCCTGGGCGCGTTCGGCGCCCATGCGTTGCGCGCGCGGCTGTCGGCCGACCACCTCGCGGTGTTCGAGACGGGCGTGCGTTACCAACTGTTGCACGCGCTCGCGCTGGTGCTCGTCGGTGTGCTTATCGCCCGTCGGCCGGCTCGGCTCACCACTGCCGCCGGCTGGTGCTTCGCCCTGGGCATCGTCCTCTTCTCGGGAAGCCTGTACGTACTGACGCTCACCGGTACAACGGCCGTCGGTATGGTGACGCCAATCGGCGGGCTGTGCTTTCTGGCCGGTTGGGCCTGCCTGGCGCTGGCCGAGGGCCGTGCCTGATGAGCATGTTTGGTGATGACGACGTGACCGAGTTCACGGTGACGTGTCCGTATTGTGGCGAACAGGTGGAGATCTATCTGGAGCCGGACGTCATGGGCACGTTGGTGCAGGATTGCGAAGTGTGCTGCCGGCCCTGGCAGGTCCATGTCAGCCGCGACCAGGAGTACCGGTACGTGGACGTCACGCGCGGCGACGGGTCGGACTGAGGG
>CXWK01000592.1_pt5 | contig 11137 bp, 9 predicted proteins | sample 590851 | NCBI WGS metagenome assembly CXWK01 (sample SAMEA3498364, study PRJEB10139) | wastewater metagenome | biome: wastewater treatment plant; material: activated sludge | place: Denmark | collected 2014-08-01
CGTACGGGGTCCAGCGCTGTCGGGCTTCGACGGTCGATCATCACGACGACCAGCAGGATCAACAGCGCGCCAATAAACCAGGTTCGGCGTCTTCGTTCTCTGTTCAAAGGGACCTCCGGGCCTCAAGTAGGCCCGGTTTCGCTAGTTGCGAGTCGAAGAGACGAGGACCTGACGCAGTGCGTCGAACTCTTCAAGGCAGTGCCCTGACCCGAGGACCACACAGTGCAACGGGTTGCGGGCGATGCGAATGGGCATACCCGTCTCTGCATTCAGTCGTGCGTCGAGGCCATGGAGCAAGGCTCCCCCACCCGCCAAGAAAATGCCGTTCTCCATAATGTCGGCGGCAAGCTCGGGAGGCGTCTGGTCGAGGCTGGTCTTGACCGTGTCGACGATGGCCGTCACCGGCTCTTCAATGGCGTCTCGGATCTCGGCGGTCGACACAACGATCGTCTTAGGCAGTCCAGAGACGAGGTCGCGACCGCGGACTTCGGCGTAGAACTCGGGGTCGAGCGGCCAAGCAGAGCCGAGCGAGATCTTGATNNNACGCGAACGCTCTGACTGGTCACGACACCACCCAGCGAGATGACCGCGACTTCGGTCGTACCGCCGCCGATGTCGACGATCATGTTCCCGGCCGGCTCGTGGACCGGTAGGCCGGCCCCGATCGCCGCTGCCATGGGTTCTTCGATGATGAAGGCAGGACGGCGAGCACCGGCCTGTTCCGCTGCTTCTTGCACAGCTCGCTGCTCAACACCGGTGATGCCCGACGGCACACAAATAACCATGCGAGGGCGCGCCCAGCGGCGCTGATGCACCTTCTGAATGAAGTAACGAAGCATCTTTTCGCAGATGTCGAAGTCGGCGATCACGCCGTCCTTGAGAGGACGGATGGCCTGAATGTGACTCGGGGTACGGCCGATCATCCGCTTTGCTTCGGAACCAACGGCCAGAGCGCGCCCATCGAGCGTGTTGACCGCGACGACCGACGGCTCGTTCAGGACGATGCCACGACCTCGTACATACACCAGCGTGTTAGCCGTTCCGAGGTCAACCGCCATGTCACGACCAACCAAAGAACCAAGAATGCTGTCACCCACGGTAGATCTCCGACCTCGCTGCGATGGCGGAAAGACTAGGGCGAACCTGGAATCGATTCCAGCGCGCCCCGGGATTCGGAGGGGCTATCAGGCCCCCTGTTTAGGGTGATCTCCGATCCTCCGCCCTGCCCACCGCTTTGGCCCGGGCCGGCGGATTAAAGCTCAGAGCTCTGGGAAAAACAGACCTAGTTCACGGACAGCGGACTCGGGACTGTCCGAACCGTGGATGAGATTCTCGGTGAAAAGGATTCCGAGGTCGCCACGGATGGTTCCGGGAGCGGCCTCCGCAGGGTTGGTAACGCCCATCATCAGGCGAACCACGGCGGGGGCGTCTGGGCCTTCGACGGCAAGGGCGACGACAGGGCCTCGGGTGATGAACTCTTCGAGTTCAGGGTAAAACCCTTTCTCGACGTGCTCGGCATAGTGCTGGCGAGCGAGTTCGCGATCGATGGTCAGCATCTTGATTCCGGCGAGTGCCAGACCTTTACGCTCGATACGACCAATAATTTCCCCGACCAAGCCACGTTCTACGGCGTCGGGTTTGCACAAGACCAGGGTTCGATTACTCACAGGCGGAAATCTAGCCACAACTCTTACAGTGGAACGGATCCAAGGCGGCGACACGACGGCTCCCGAGCACCACATAAATCCGCCTGACCAGGTCTTTTAGCAATCGCTGGTCAATTCAAGACGGCTCTTGCAGCAGCCAAGATGTCGTGCGACCCGGTGACGATGCACACCCCGTCGTCAGGGGTGAGGTCGCGTCCCAGCAAGACCGCACGACCGACGTCTGGTTCGACAGCTACTTGATCTGCACCGATGTCTCTGGCCGACGCGGCGAGTTCGTCGGCAGCGAGTCCTTTCGGGGTTGGCGGCTCTGTACAAACGATCGCAGCGGCGTCTTCCACCCCGAGTGCGTCGAGTAGATCGGCGGGGTCCCGCCCGGTCCGGACGCCGACGACGAACGTCCTTGGGCCATCGGGAAAGCTCTCGTCCAAAATCCGGCGGAGATGAAGCGCGGCATGCCGGTTATGTGCATTGTCGAGAAGCATGGTCGGCCGGGTTCCGACGATCTCGCCCCGGCCGGGGATGTGCTCATCGGCGATGATTTCGGCGACTGCCTCCGCGCTCGCCGGTCCACCGCACATGACATCTGATGCTGCAAGAGCCATCGCCAGGTTGCCGGCATGGGCGGGACCAAACAGCGGCAGAAATACGTCGGGGTAGTCCTGCTCACCGACTCGGATGCTCACCAGACTGCCGCCGAGGGCGGGTATCGCCTCGGTCACGGCAAACTCATCGCCGAGCCGCATTGTGCCGAGCCGGGGCCGGTCGAGGAACGGGCCGACATCCTCGTCATCGATGTCGCCGAGCACCAGGACCGAATCTGGTTTGATAATTCCGGCCTTCTCGTTGGCCAAGTCGTTTCGGGTGGGTCCAAACAGGTCGAGGTGGTCGTCGGCAAGGCTGGTTACCACCGCCACCTGGGCATCGCACACCGAGGTCGCGTCGGACGCTCCCCCGAATCCGACTTCGAGGACCGCCATCTCGCAACCGATGTCAGAAAACCACCAAAGGGCCGCGGCGGTGACAATCTCAAAGACGGTAACAGGCAAGCTCAAATGCTCAACCGCAAGCGATACGGCTTGCAACGACCGAGCGAACTCGGCATGACTGATCATCTCGCCGTTCGCAACGATCCTCTCGGTCATGTGGCCGAGGTGAGGGCTGGTGTAGAGCCCGGTACTTCTGCCCCGACCGCTGAGCAGGGCCGCGGCGAGTTGCGCTGTCGTGGTTTTGCCGTTCGTTCCGGTGATCTGAACGACGGCCAGGTCGAGCTGCGGGGACCCCAGCAGCTCCATCAGCGCCTGCATTGACTGGAGGTTCGGCCTGCCGTCGGCGGGTGCCTTGTCCCCCTTCTCAAGATCAGGAAATCTGGTTAACCAGGCTTGGGCTTCGTCCCACGACCAGGCTGAACTCATGCGAATTGCTCCCGTTGGCTTCGGAGAGTTTCGAGCGTTTCTTCAGACTCTTGTCGGCGACGATGCGCCTCTTCGACGACGTCGGCCGGAGCCCTTTCGACGAAGCTTGCGTTCTGCAACTTCTTCATTGTGGCCGACAGTTCTGACTCGACCTTTGCGATCTTCTTGTCGAGCTGATCGATCACCGATTCGACATCGACCAAACCTTCGTAAGGAATGACGACGGTAGCGCCAGCAGCAACATCTCGGAATTGTCCGGGCGCGGAATTGACCGCCTCGACAATCGCAAGTGATGACAAGTTGGCGAGCGACTCGAGTTCTCCCGCCAAGGCGGCGAGCAGGCGCCGCTGGTCATCGTCCGCCGGGACGATACTGGCGGATAGTTCCACCGCCGGCGACAACATCATTTGGGAACGGAACCGCCGAATAGCGCCGACGATCTCTATCACCGCCGACATACCAAGTTCGGCGTCGGGATCTGTCAGCAGATGCGTCGCAATCGGCCACGGCGCGACCATCAGATCGCCATCTGCCCCAAGTCGATGCCACAGCTCTTCGGTAACGAACGGAATGACCGGGTGGAGCAGCGCTAGCAGGTCCGAAAGCACCGTAACGAGGACGCGCTGGGTCCTCACACGGTCATCTCCACCCGCCTGCAATGGCCCCTTGGCAAGCTCGATGTACCAGTCGCAGAACTCTGACCAGGTAAATCCGTGGAGCTCGCGCACGCCTTCAGCGAAGTCGTACTGCTCAAAGCCGTGATCCACACGGCTGAGCGAACTCCGCATACGGCTCATGATCCAGCGATCCATCGCGGGAAACGCCTCGGCCTCTTCGGCCGACACCGGCTCAAAATCCTTGAGCCCTTTGCCGTCCAGATTCATCGCGACGAAACGCGACGCGTTCCACAGCTTGTTTACAAAGTTACGCGCCCCTTCGATCCATTCCTCGGCGAGCGGGACGTCTTGCCCTGGGCTCGCGGCGCGCACCATTGCGTACCGCAAAGCATCGACACCAAATCGGTCGACGACATCGAGCGGGTCCACGACATTGCCGGAACTCTTCGACATTTTGCGGCCTTCGGCGTCACGAATGAGTCCGTGGATGGCAACGTCGGCAAAGGGCACCTCCCCCGCAAACTCAAGGCCCATTTGGAGCATGCGAGCGACCCAGAAGTAGATGATGTCGAACCCGGTGTGAAGCATGCTCGTCGGGTAGAAGGTCTCAAAGTCGTCGGTACGTTCAGGCCAACCCATCGTGCTCATCGGCCACAGCGCCGACGAGAACCAGGTGTCGAGCACGTCGTCGTCCTGGATGAGGTCGCGCGAGGCACAGCCGGGACATCCCGTCGGGTCCTCGACCGTGACCACCACCTTGGAACAATCCTGGCAGTACCACGCAGGAATCCGATGTCCCCACCAGATCTGGCGCGACACGCACCAGTCACGGACGTTGTCCATCCAAGAGAAGTACAGGTTCTCCCAGCGTTTGGGTACGAAGCTGGTGTTGCCTTCTTTCACTTCCTCGACAGCGCGCTCGGCAAGCGGCTTCTGGCGAAGGAACCACTGCAGGCTCAGACGGGGTTCGACGACCGACTTGCACCGGTAGCAGTGCCCAACGGCGTGCATATGTGGCTCGACGCGCACCAGCGCGCCCATCTTGTCCAACTCTTCGATCACGGCTTTGCGTGCAGCAAACCGCCCGAGCCCCTCGAATGGTCCGGCTTCAGCGTTCATGACGCCGTCGTCGCTCATGACGTTCACCGCGGGCAGGTCGTGTCGCTGCCCGATCTCGAAGTCGTTCGGGTCATGAGCAGGAGTGATCTTGACCGCGCCCGTTCCGAACGCGGGGTCGACCGCCTCATCGGCGACGATTGGGATCAGTTGGCCGACGAAGGGCAGCTGGACGAGTTTTCCGATCAGATGCTTGTAGCGCTCATCGTCGGGATGGACCGCGACGCCAGTGTCGCCAAGCATGGTCTCTGCTCGCGTGGTTGCGACGACGATCGAGCCGTCCGGCGAGGTCGGGTCGACGGCATCCGACACCGGGTACCGGATGTAGACGAGTTCGCCTTGAACTTCGCGATGTTCGACTTCGATATCGCTCAAAGCCGTTTCGCAGCGCGGACACCAGTTAATGATCCGGTTCGCGCGATACATCAGGCCCTTCTCGTAGAGCCTGACGAACACGATGCGAACCGCTCGGGACAGGCCGTCGTCCATCGTGAAGCGTTCGCGGCTCCAGTCACATGACGAACCCATTCGGCGCATCTGTTCGGTGATTCGCCCGCCAGAGACCGCCTTCCATTCCCACACCCGGTCGATGAAGGCTTCGCGGCCCAGGTCCTGACGGGTCAGGTTCTCCGCTGCCAACTCTCGCTCGACGACGTTCTGCGTCGCGATGCCAGCATGGTCGGTCCCCGGAAGCCACAGTGCCCGATAGCCCTGCATCCGCTTGCGGCGGATCGTGGCGTCGATCAAGGCGTGTTCGAAAGCGTGCCCCATATGCAAGGAGCCCGTCACGTTAGGCGGAGGAATAACGACGCTAAACGGGGTGCCCTCTGGGTTGACTTCGGGTTGGAAGTACCCGTTCGCCTCCCAGTGGTCGTACCAAGCTGTTTCGACCGCGCTCGGTTCGAAGCGGATTGGAAAATCCTCAACAGTCATAGAGCTGACCCCGTCTGCTTATTGGCGAAAGGCGCGCCGAAGCAAGACGGCGCGCCTAGTAAGGATTGACGCTAGCGCCTGGACCGGTGACGTCCGAAGACACTCGATCGTTTTCGGCCACCAGGTCAGGGCCGCAGCCCTGACACGCGGCGAGCCCGTTGCAGCTAAGCGCTGCGCCGTTGCTCGGGTTCGGTGGCTGGAATGAGCGTCGGGTTGGACTTCTTCCAGACGACCTCGGCATCGACGACTACTTCGGCGATGTCTTCTCGGGAAGGAATGTCGTACATGGTGTTCAGCAACACCTCTTCGAGGATTGCGCGAAGACCACGAGCCCCGGTTCCCCGGACGATCGACTGTTCCGCCACCGCTTCGAGAGCATCTTCGGTGAAGGTCAAGGTGACGCCGTCAAGTTCGAACATTCGCTGGTACTGCTTAGCCAGTGCGTTCTTCGGAACAGACAAGATCCGCACCAACGACTCGCGGTCGAGTGAGTGCACCGGGGCAAAAATCGGCAACCGTCCAACGAACTCAGGGATCAACCCGTACTTCACAAGATCCTCGGGGAGGGTCTGACCGAGAAGAGCTCCCGCGTCTTTCTCACCCAGCCGACGAACGTCTGCGCCAAAACCGACGCCCTTGGACCCAACCCGGCTCTCGACCACACGGTCAAGTCCGTCAAAAGCTCCGCCACAGATGAACAGGACGTTCGTCGTGTCGATCTGAATGAACTCTTGGTGCGGGTGCTTGCGTCCGCCCTGGGGAGGCACCGAAGCCACGGTACCTTCCAGAATCTTCAACAAGGCTTGCTGCACACCTTCACCCGATACATCTCGCGTGATCGAAGGGTTCTCGGCCTTGCGGGCAACCTTGTCAATCTCGTCGATGTAGATGATGCCGGTCTCGGCCTTCTTGACATCGAAGTCAGCTGCTTGGATCAGCTTGAGGAGGATGTTCTCGACGTCCTCACCTACGTAGCCGGCTTCGGTGAGCGCCGTTGCATCGGCAACAGCGAAAGGAACATTGAGCATCCGAGCGAGTGTCTGAGCCATCAGCGTCTTGCCGGAGCCGGTCGGTCCGATGAGCAAGATATTTGACTTGTGCAGCTCTACGTCGCCGTCGGTCCGGTTCGACGCCTGGATGCGCTTGTAGTGGTTGTACACCGCGACCGACATGATTTTCTTGGCCTGTTCTTGGCCAATGATGTAGTCGTCGAGGAAAGAGAAGATCTCTGCGGGCTTGGGCAACTCGTCGATGACGAGTTCTTGGCCCTGAGAGAGTTCTTCTTCGATGATTTCGTTACACAGCTCGATGCACTCGTCGCAGATGTAGACCCCTGGGCCCGCGATGAGCTTCTTGACCTGCTTTTGTGTCTTCCCACAGAAGGAGCACTTGAGAAGGTCGCCGCCCTCTCCGAACTTCGCCACCCTGGTCTCCCTTGTTTCGACAGCGCCGGTTAGGGCCGCTGGTCGGTGCGTTTCCGGACGCTGGAAACGCACCGCCCCATGGTAACGGGTCAGCTACCTCAAGCGGTGGTGTCTGATCCAGAACGTGAAGTGAACACCTCGTCGATGATGCCGTATTCCTTGGCTTCTTGAGCTGACAAGATGAAGTCGCGGTCGGAGTCCTTGCGGATCGTCTCGACCGACTTGCCGGTCTTCTCGGCCAAAATCTCGTCGAGGGTCTGGCGCATACGCAGAATCTCGCGTGCCTGGATTTCGATGTCGGCAGCTTGACCGCCGGCGCCGCCGGACGGCTGGTGGATCAACACGCGAGCGTTCGGAAGTGCGTACCGCTTGCCCGGCGTACCCGATGCCAGGATCACCGCTGCTGCCGAGGCCGCCTGCCCCATGCACAAGGTGACGACGTCAGGCTTGATGAAGTTCATCGTGTCGTACATCGCAAACAGACCGGTAATTTCACCACCAGGCGAGTTGATGTAGATCTCAATGTCCTTATCGGGGTCTTCGGACTCGAGGTAGAGCAGTTGGGCACAGACCAGGTTGGCGACGTCGGCGTTGATCGGCGTCCCAAGGAAGATGATCCGCTCTTTTAACAGGCGGCTGAACAGGTCAAAGGCGCGCTCGCCGCGGTTGGTCTGTTCGATCACTGTCGGGATGAGATAGTTGCGAATCGGTTCGATCATTGTCACTCCTCTTCGCCGTCGACATCGTCGCCGGCTGCGGTTTTGTCACTTGAGTCGGTGTCAGCCTCGCCAGATTCTTGGTCGTCCGCCGCTGCGGCAGAGGGCTGGTGGTCTGACTCGTGGTCGTGGCCATGGTCATGACCGTCGTGGTCGTGATCGTGATCATGGGTGAGGTGGTCCGGGCGATCGTCTAGGTCGATCGTGTTCCCTTCCTCGTCGACAACCTCGACCTGCTCAAGCAGGTAATCAAGGGCACGGGCCCGTTCGAGGTCGGAGCGTATCCGCTCGAAGGCGCCGTTTTGGGTCAATTCGGATTTGAGGTCGTCGAACTCGGCGCCACTTTGCTCGGTAAAGATCGTGAGCTGTTCATCGACATCGTCGTCTGACGCCTCGAGTGATTCTTGGCGCACAATGGCTCGCAGCGCGAGATCGGCTTTCACGCCGCCTTCTGCAGCCTGGCGAACCTGAGCGACGAACGCTTCCGGCCCGCCCTCGACGATCTGGACATACTGTTCGAGGCTGATGCCTTGCTGAGCGAGCCGCTGAGCAAGATCTTGAATCCGCTGCTGAGTGTCCTCTTGAACGAGTGAATCCGGCGCGTCTACCTCGACCAAAGCAGCGAGCTGCTCAAAAACGCCGTTGCGGATGGCTTGGTCGGCCATTGCCCAACGTTGCGCCTCGAGTCGGCGACGAATGTCGCCCTTCAACTCGTCGAGCGTGTCGAACTCTGACGCCTCTGAGGCCCAGTCGTCATCGGCGTCCGGCAGAACTCGCCTATTGACCGCTTTGACAAGAACGCGGAACTGGGCGACTTCACCCTCGCGGGTCCCGTACAGCTCGGTAAGGGTGTCTTCGAACTCCAAGATGTCGCCGACATTCGCGCCGCGGAGGGCTTCGTCCAGTTCGGGAACGATGCGCCCCGATCCGACCTCGTAGACAAAGTCGGTGACGTTAAGCCCTGCGATGGGGCGGTCGTCTTGGGTGCCGGTCAGGTCGATCTGCACGACCGATCCATCGATAGCGGGATTGTCGTCGGTCTCGAGTTCGGCGAACTGTTCCCGGACGACATCAACCTGGGTGTCGACATCTTCTTCAGAGACCGACGGATTGGGAACCTCGACTTTGAGGTCTTGGTACCCGCTCAGCTCGATCTGTGGCCGCACAACAACGGTCGCCTTGAAGGTGACGGGACCTTCGAGTTCACCGTCGACGATCTCCATATCCGGCGGCTCGATCGCATCGACTTTCTCTGCGATGACGGCCTGGGCATAAAAGCGTGGCAGGCCGTTGCGCAACGCGCGTTCGCGGGCCACGAGTGGACCGAATCGCTTCTCGATCACACGGCGGGGAACCTTGCCCGGACGGAAGCCATCGATGCGAACTTCTTTGGAAAGTTCCTTGAAAGCATCGTCGATGTCTTTGTCGAGCGCCCCTTCTTCGAGGGTGATGGTTAGAGCGACTTTGTCGTCCGGCAGATTCTCGGTGGTGATATCCATAAGTCGGGGCAGTGTAGTCGTCGCATAAGACAAACAACGGTGCCGGGCAGCGCTTTGGCGCAGCCCCCGTCACACAGATCTCCGCATGTGGGTCCGCTTGCAAAAATTTGAGCGTCGAGGCTCAGGAACCACCGCGAAAAAGCCGACATTGTGAGTCAAGGAGAGGTTTCCGTAGCGTCGGCCCAGATTTGTAGATGGCAACACACAAACGACATCACCTATCCAAGCGCCCAAACGACAACAACGTCAGCTTCAGACGCGCCCAAATGTGGGCAGTCGTGGTGGTGTTGGCGCTTGTCCTGGCGGCGTGCGGGAACGATGGCTTTGGTTCTCGCGGTCGACTCGACGCCACCAAGCTGGAATCGCAGATCGAACGAGCGCTCCTCAAGGGAGACACGTTCGGCGGCGTCGTCGTTTCGTGTCCAGACGACGTTCAGGCAAAAAGCGGCGCCGACTTCACCTGCGACGCAAACCTGCCCGACGGTTCAACGATCTCGATTGCCGTCAGCCAAGTTGACGACAAAGGCTCCGTTGAGTGGCACGCTCAGAACGTCGTCACGGCCAGCGAACTGCAACTGCTCGAGGAACAGATCGGCAAAGAGATCGCCAGCCAACTCGACACCAAGGTGCGAATGGATTGCGGAGACGAGCCCGCAGTCATCACCGACGATCTGGAATGCGAAGCAACGCTCGGCACCGGAACAGTTCTCACCGTCGCGCTGAGCATCGACCCGGACACCGGCAACGTCAAGTGGGAATCAGAAGGTGGTCAGGCTCAACCGCCGTCGACCGAGTCGCCCGAGTCGACGGCGTCCGGAGACGATGGGTCGACGACCACCACTCAGGTCAGTAGCGGAGCACCCGGCGAGGCCAACCCCATCAGTTCCTCTGGCATGGGGGCGCAGGACGCTTCCACGACGACAACGACACAGCCCGCGCAGTAGAGCAACTCCCCCGCCAACTCGCAGGAGGGTCACCGCCGTCCTGGCAGCGGACCGATACCGACAAAATGCGAGCGTTTCAGGGGGTTGGCCGATAATCTCTCCGGGCCACGGGGCGTAGCGCAGCTTGGTTAGCGCGCCTGCTTTGGGAGCAGGAGGTCGCGAGTTCGAATCTCGCCGCCCCGACCGTTTGTGCAGTGCGGGCCCGTCCCGCATTGCGCAAGGGCAATGATCGAGCGGATAGCCTTCGCCGTCACGCGGGTGTAGCTCAATGGTAGAGCTCCAGCCTTCCAAGCTGGCCATGCGGGTTCGATTCCCGTCACCCGCTCCATTCGGGCCTCGCACATGGCCGGGCAACATTTGCGCCCGTAGCTCAGTTGGATAGAGCAGCGGACTTCTAATCCGCGGGTCGGGGGTTCGAATCCCTCCGGGCGCGCTAGCAACTCCGCAGGTCGATGAGATGAACTGCCTTTTTAGGTCAGCTTGCGACACGCAAGGCTGACGCTTCCGCTAACGCTCCCCGACCACACAGCCGTGGGCCACGGCCACGTGCTTCCTCTTTGCGGTTGGGCGCCGTCCCTGGACAGACAGGCCGGAGGCGTTGCGACTTCTTTAGCATCGAGCCCGTGGGCGCAGGCCGCCCGCGAGTCGAAGCCGCCCCGCCTCGGCCAGGCACTCCGGACACCCGATAAGCCACAGACTTCGGCACTTCGCACCGCTCGTGGGCAACTGTTGACAATAATGACGTCCTGGCTCAGGAGATCCTGATGAAGGGACCGACCGACGTGAACGCCCATCCCCCAACCTCTGGC
>CXWK01026097.1_pt2 | contig 11135 bp, 10 predicted proteins | sample 590851 | NCBI WGS metagenome assembly CXWK01 (sample SAMEA3498364, study PRJEB10139) | wastewater metagenome | biome: wastewater treatment plant; material: activated sludge | place: Denmark | collected 2014-08-01
AGAATTTTTCGTGTCGTTGGGAGTCTAGACATTATCTAAACCTGCTCGACATGGTGTTATAAATGAGTGAAACGCCCTGAAGTGAAAACCCTGTAAAAGCTTGAGCGGTTCTAAGTGATAAAATAAGCCAGTGCGCTCTTTGTTTCTCTCTCGGCACATAGGTTCTTAGAACGCTTTGTCCACCGGGCTGACCGCCCCAAGGAAAACCGCCCCACGCTTGTAAACCCCACCCAGTACTTGAGAGGTTTGCAATCATTACGGTCTCGCCACTTAAGGACACGTTTGTTGAAAACGTACCGTCGATTTCCCTAAACGCCGCATTTCTAAAGAACAAAGATATTTCAGAGAATTGCTTTAATAGACCAGCGTTATCGACATCAATCGGCACCCACTCGATTTCATTCTCTATTGGCGTGTAAGCAATCGCTGCCGCCACAGTGAGTCCTGTAGTAGCGCTAATAGTGATTGTCGTGCCGTCGATCACCTCGATCAAAGCTTCTCGAAAGTTTTGTACAATCGTCATTCCGACAACTAAATCTGTAGCGCTTGCCACTTCAATTTCAGTTGTACTATTCACTGCAGTAATGGAAATCGTGTACTGTTCATCGGCGTAGTCAGAGTTCGTATAGTTTTTGCGCTCAATCAAGACTTGTCCGGTATCTGTTTGAGCCATAAATAACTTATTCACGGTCGTGTTCACAACGCCACACACGCGATTCATCACCCAGCGAGTCCAAGTATTTGTGAGAGAATTATAAATAAAAGCTTGAGTCGCAAATTCGTCCTCTTCTTGAGTAACAGTAAAAAGCATATACAAGCGGGCTGATTCGTACGCCACGCCAAAAGATGCGCTTGCGAAATTCGTATATTGCTCGCTTGAAAGCTCTAGAAGAGTGTTTTCAATCGGCACACTCATAATTTGCACACCTGAATCTGTTACCGCACATACGCCTTGCGTGGTGAAGCAGAAAACTTGGTTATTAAACGGGACCGCAGTCTCGGGTCCTTTTAGAATTACAGTGTTATCGACAAGATCGACGGTGAAGCTTGAAAACGTTTCGCCTGAAAGCCTGTAAATGCCGTCTGTTTTGAAAAAGAAAATTCCATCACGAAGAGCCACAACGCGCTCGATTGGGAAGTTCGCAGACCCAATGTCGAAATACGAATAAATCGGCACCGCCTCAACTTGACCTTGTTTAGACACGAACACGCGGTTTTGTCTCTCGTCGTTTTGAGAAGAAATATCTGCTCTAGTTAACGGCAGCTCTGGACTAAATGAAAACCCAGCGGTTGACGTAGCACTAAAGGACGCCCCACCGATTAAGCGCTCCTCAAAAAGCATTTGTCCCGGAAGATCTTCGACGCCCGAAGTGTAATATCCGTATAGAGTCGTATTCGATGCGCTTGTGTTAACGATTTCTAAAAGATTTAAAGCCGTATCATTGATGTTCTGACCAGGTGTTCCGCCCGTTTCGACTAAAAACGTATTCGTTGCCACGTCTTGAGTGCTTCCGGCCCAGTAATCAACGCCACCTACAGAGAATCTATCTTGAAACTCTAAGCTCACGGTCGCAGTCGCCGTGGCGTTATCACTCAAAGTTACTTGAGTCGCAGTATCAATCGTCGCAATTATTGTGTCTGCAGGTATTCCGCTTCCGACGACACGCATTCCGACTCTTAGGTCCGCAGTTGAGGTAATTCCGGTCAAAACATCAGAGCCGTTTGTGGTGTCAACGGTCGCGTCCACAACGTAACCTAATGAAGGTGAATCAACTGAGATCATGGCAATAGCTAAAGATTGCTTAAGTTTTACGTTTGCATAGAACGCCGAGTTTTTAAAAATATCCATGTCTTTAGCAAACGGTGGCTCAAGGTTCGCGTTTGCAATACCTTCTTGAGAGGGTGAAGTGTAAAGAGTCGCGCGCATTAATGAATACGGCGTTTGATCAAGGACAGTGAATTCTTTTGCCGTGAGTTCGCCACTTGTTGGGTTTCCTTGAATCACAAGCTGCATTTCGTCTGAAGGCTCAGTCGCTGCCGTCGCTGACCCTTGCGTGCGATAGATTTGATAAAAATACTCGGTCGTGATCGAGTCTGGAATATTGAACGTTAAAGACACGTCTCTTGTGCCGCCTGAGGAGTTTGTCACAACTACGCGCTGAGACGGTGCGCCTAGAAGTAAATTGTTGTTTTCATCCTCATAGCCCCACACTAAGCGATAAGCCACGGCACTATTGTTGATTAAAAAACCAGTCGCCCCACTTAAAGTCGCCTCGCCACCGAGTGCTCGCACCACGCCTGCGCGTCTAGGAGTTGAATCAATGGCGTCGATCTTATAAATACCTTCACTCGTAGTAAAATAGAAATTCTTAAGCGCTTCAAGCGAGCGCATCTTATAGCCAACGCTTGGAGGGTTGTACGTGCCTGAGTAATCAATCCACGCGCCTGATCCATCATCATAAGCAAGCTTATCGTCGTAGCTTGTAATGAGGCTTGAAGCGTAGTTAAAGAGCTTATTTACTTGTCCCGTTCCGACATCAAGTGGCGGGTTGTATTGAGTTTGTCCGCGACGCGAATCAATTCTGTTTTTCGCATTCACGACAACGTTGTTCGCTACGGCAAGCGCGCCCTGAGGCACGCCAGATAAGTTATTCGGAGAGGTGTAAAGTCCCGATAGTTGAAGCTCTAATTTTTGTTGAGCCACTTAGAACCCCCACGCGCCACGTCTGCGCCACGAACCGCCCGTCGCCCAAAGCCTCATGCCACCGTTCGGGTTCATAAGTTTTTTAGGGCTTCCATCCACTCGCTGAGTGATCATGATCATTAAATTATCTTTTAATATGTCTGCTTTCGCTTGTGCTGCTTTCGCACCCTCGTTGTCACCGAGACCAAGTAAACAATCAACCGCACTTACTTGCGCTAAATAGTTCATTGCCTCAATTGGTATTTGAGGAATCGCCGAATAACCTTCAAAACTCACGTAATCGCCAACTGACAAGTCAGTAACGCTATCTAAAACAACGCTCGGATTACTAATCGCTGTGATTGTGAGACTTGGATTGGTGATTTCGAAATTCGGTTCCGCAGAAACGGCGTTTAAAACAGACCCCACTTCCCAATCAGTCGGAAGGTTGTCTAATATTATTGTATTTGTTCCGGTATCAATGCTCGTTATGCGTCCATAATTCTCAGGGGCAGCGAGCGCTAATACTCTTCTGTAAAAATAGAGTCTTAAGTTTGTGTTTTGCGGAACCGCTGTGTTTGGATATAAGTGTATCGAGTTTCCTTGAATGTAAAATCCTGCAAGGGTCGAGAAATTGAAAAATCCAACTCCCGCCACGACATCAAGATTAATTCTCGGAAGATTTACTAAAACTAAAGGGCTTGATTGTTGTACGAAACACACAGAGCGAAGTTTCGCGCCGACTGCGTTTGCTGGGAAATCAATAATTCCGCTCGCAGGCGTTGTTACATCCACGTATTCAACAAAGTACTCTTCGCGCGCCGACATCATGAGCGGCACAACTAAGGTATCAAGGCATCGAGTCGCGATTTTAACAAAATCAGTCTCCGTGTACGTCAATTGTGAAGTTGGAACGCTACACGAATATTTTATATTCTCGATTAATTGTTCTGAGTTGAATTGTGGCTTCAAATTAGCCTCTCAATTTCATCAAACGGTCTTTGAGTTTGTCCTCTGGGCTTTCCTCATACTCCATGTCTTCCATGTCGCTTTCCATTTCAGGGACACCTTCGATTTCGACTTTAGCGACTTCCATTTCTGGTTTTGGTCTACCTAAGCGCTCACCGATTTCGTCGCCAGAATATTCCATCTCGCTTTTTAATTCGTCCATGAGTTCACAAATGATTTCAAATTTTCTTGTATCCATGTTTTCTCCTTAAGCGGGCGTCGGCCCTTTTAGAACAACGTTTGCGTTTACATCTTGTTCGGGGCTTGCCGTGTCGTATACGAAAACAACGCGCACCCAGTTATAGGCAACGTCCGAAACGTTCCAAAAAAGGCGTCCACCGTCGTCTGCGACAACAAAGCCACTGTCCTCAACGGCGTTCCAACTTGTTGGCGTTTCGCCCGCTGGGTCGTCACTTGATTGAAGCGAATACGTGCCCGCAGAGCTTGTTACAGACGTATAGACAAGCTGAATACTAAACATTTGAGCGTCGCCACAATAGATTGGGGTTGATTGAAAGTCTGTGTCCTCTGCAATCGTTCCGTTTTTAATGAATGGAATATCCTGTTTGTACATATTTTTCTCCTTAAGCCGTCTCTACGACTTCTTGAACATAAACATAAGAAAAGGCCGCTAATAGCTCTGCGGTTCCGGCGGTTACGTTTCGAATTCCAAACTCAACATCGCCACTTGTTGACCCCATGAGAATCATCGCTTGAAATTCGCAGATAAAAATATTGTCCACCGTGAGCTGTGGGTTGTTCGCATTAACGAGATCACCACTTGATGGTGTGATGGTGTTGATTGTCGCTCCCGCACCAGGTGCCGCGTAGTTAACAACACTCACGAAGTTTGCTGGGTAGTTTAAATAAAGACGCCACACAAGACCCGCGCTCGGTGAAGACACGCTCCCAAGGGCCCAAGTGATTTTGTATTTTTTGTTTGCCTCAAGACTTAGAGCATCGAGATCCGGAACAAGTGTTGTATTGAACCCGTCCGATACAACGTTCGTGTCCGCCGACAAAAACTTTAAGGAGACTGGGACAAAGCCAGTTGATTGTCCGCCGCCGCCACTTAATGGTAAATTTATATATTGTTCCGACATCTAAGCTCCTATTGATAATATTCCGTTACGATGATGATTCCCGCGCCGCCTGCGCCGCCCGCAAGACCAGAGCCCGAACCCGCGCCCGCAGAGCCCGCCGCTCCAACTGCATAGGAATAGGTAGACGATGGAGAAGTTATAATTGCTTTCACGTACCCGCCCGAACCACCGCCCGAACCACCAATCTGGCTTGTCGAGGCCGATGCACTTCCGGCACCGCCACCGCCGCCCGAACCAGAGTTTGTTTTTGCTGCTGTGCCTGCGCTCGCTAAAATTCCAGATCCATTGCCGCCAAAAGCACTTGCGCCACCGTTTGAACCGTTAGTAAATGTGTTTATGCTTGAATTGTTCGCGCCACTCTGGCCATCAGAGCCCGCCACGGCAACTCCAACGGGGCCAGTGCCTAAAGACGCAGTTCCGCCACTGTTTGCGCCCGCGTAGTTTCCGCCCGTTCCGCCGTTTGCTACGAGTAATGTTGTGCCAAACGTAGTGTTGCCGCCATTGCCTGCCGCTGCGGGGGCGCCAGTAGTAGAGCCGCCTTGACCGCCGCCGCCGCCGCCGACCATTTCGACTTGTATATATAAAACTCCGGCTGGGAGCGTGTATGTGCCCGAGCCAGAAGTGAATTTTTGTATTGTTGGCGGAGCAAGATCTAGTTTGCTTCGAGCAATTGCAGCGCTTCCGCTTATGTCGGCGTTAACGATTGAGTTTGAAAGATTTAACTTAGAATACGCAATTGCTGCCGATGCATTTACATCATTATTCACAATTGAGTTTGAAAGACTTAATTTCGAGTATGCAATTGCAGCACTTGCAGAAATATCAGAGTTCACAATTGACGTTGAAAGATTAAGCTTTGAATACGCAATCGCAGCCGAAGCATTAATGTCAGCATTTAAAATTGAATTTGAAAGATTTAGTTTGCTGTAGGCAATTGCAGCACTGGTATTAATGTCAGCATTTAAAATAGAGTTTGAAAGATTTAATTTAGAGTACGCAATCGCGGCACTCGCATTGACATCGGCGTTTACAATTGTGGCCGGAGAGTCTTTTAATACTTTTCCAGTCAGTCCATTAAAGCGCACAAAGCCGTTATCAGTAGAGCTTGCAGGACCAAGTACGTCACCCGCACCCGCTGCGGCCCATTTAACGCCAGTCGTTTCTGCCGAGTCTGCCGTTAACACAAAGCCATTCGTACCGACCGCTAAAGCCGCAGGCGTCGCCGCAGCACTTGCCGCAAGGATTGTGCCCTTTGCTGTGTACGCAGCTTTTAATACCGCATCAGTAGCGTTTGCAATATCAAGCCCGTTAAACTGTAAAACGTTCGTTGCGCTTACACCTAATGAAAGGTCTGCGCTATTCGCTTCGTTTCTAAAGTTAATAACGTCCGTTCGCGCTAAACGAAACTGTCCTGCACTCGCAGGATTAGAAGTTCGAGTTTTATAATAAAGCGATTTTAAACCAAAGCTTGAGCCAAAATCAGCTTCCGCTAATAGTTGAAACAGGCCACCTGCTTTTTGAAGTGTACCTGATGTAATCGCAGCGGCCCAATCCGTAGCGTCTGGCCCCCAGTCCGTATCGTTGACCTGAGGGTAGTCGTAGGTTGTGCCATTCACCACTAAAGGGATAGCCATCGAAACTCCTAAAAGTTATTAATCAAAATCTAGTGTGTAACTAGTTCCATCGGCGCCACTTGCGAAAGCTCCGGCGGTTACGTTTGCAAGGTTGCCTGCAGAAATCTGCAATCCGTTTCCTACAACACCTGGAACCAAAGCCGTCACAGTCACAACTCCGCCCACGCTAGACGCTAAAACTTTTCCAGCTAAAACCGTGTTGATCGCAATCACCATACTCGCAGCTTGAGTCGCAGCCGTTGCAGAGATATTGAACTCACCGTCCGCAGGCACAGCGCCAGAAGTTACCGCCTCAAGCGCTACGTTTAACAGTGACCCAGCCTGACCGTTTGCAGATCCGCCAGTAGCTACTGTGAAAGTTCCAGAGGCTTGTACTGCGCCGACATCTATTTCTAGTGAAGCGCCTTGAATTGTGCCGCTCACGACACCTTCGAGATATTTTGCAAGGTTATTTAAAGCGTCCTGCCCGCCCATCGACAAATCACAGTTGGACTTAAAGTCCGCCGTTGTGCCTTGTGATGTAATTACGATTCTTTGAAGTGAAGACATGATTTTTCCCTCTAAAGGTTTAAGGGGCCCTTAGTAGAGCCCCCAGTTCATTCGAATTAAGCTGCGTTCGAGTTCACGATGCCAGAGGCGTACACGCATTGTGCAGGTGCCTCGACAAAGATAGCTTGGTTCGTGTATGCACGAAGACCAACGCCCGCCTTGCCCGGAATTGTGAAAAAGATTTCATCGCTCGGACGTGTTGGATCGTTCAATCCAAGCTCACGCGCACCGATACGAATTACTTTTGCAGTTGGGAAAATGAAGCAATCGCCTTCTTTTACAATGTTGTAAGAGATGATCTTGATCGCGCCGTTTTGACCGAAATACTCGATCTCTTTAGAACCGTTTGCGTTCTTACCTTTAGAGTAAGAGCCATCAAAGCGTCTTAGAGCAGCGAGGTTAGAAGCTAAATCAGCCCAAGTTTGTGGGTTCACAAGTAATACTACATCTTCATCAAGACCGCGTTGAACGGCTTTAGAAGTCATAGACAACACTTTAGCCATAGTTAATTGGCCAGAAGTTGTTACGTTGTTACCTTTCCAAAGATCATAAGTAGCAGCGTCGATTCCGAAGAGTGAACCAGTATTGGTGATAATCTTCTTTAGACCCGCCATCTCAGCGTATGCGAAAGTTCCGGCAGAACCAGAGCAAGAACCATAGAAATGAACATTCAAAGCGTTGGCTTCGATTGCAGTTTCTAGAGTTGTAAGAGTTCCCGCTGTGCCTTGTGTACCTGCAGAGAAGTAAACAGTGCGAGCGTCAACATCAACTTTAGCCACTGTGAAAGAACGAAGAGAATCAACCGCTGTGTTATCAGAAGCAAGAACGAAAACAACTTGTGCGTTTTCCATTCCAGACCAGATACCAGTAGCCCATTCGTCTGTGTCGATTACGATTGGAAGTTGTGAGCTTGCAATTACAACGGCTTGTGAAGCAGCTTGTGCAATGTGATCGCTACCGTAAAGGAATGCGATTTCTAAACGGTGAGCCGCTGACTTCAACATGTTTTCAAACTTCGTGCTCATTACTGATTTGAAGCTTGTAGCTGAGTGGCTTGCGCGTGCCGCTTGGTTGTAACCTACAGTTGAATCAAGTACGATGTCCGCACCCGGAACAATTGCAGATTGCATCGCCATACCGATAGAATCGTTAAGCGTGTAAGCTGATTGTGTGTCTAATGAATAAGTAAAACCTTGTTCTGCTGTGAGGCTTACTGGCTGTTCGTAATGCTTTCCGTTTTGCATTTCGCTTGGAACGAGGTCGATCATGTCGGCGATCTTCGCCTGCCATGGGAGTAAATCTTCAACGCCTGAAGCGTATGCGACTTTATATAATGAGTTTAAATCACCTGTTACTGACATATTTTTCTCCTTAAAAGAAAAGTGCTCGAGCCGAGTTGAGGCCGAGAAAATAAGTTTTTAGTTTTTGTTCACTTATGACTTATTCCCGTGAGGTAGCCTTTAAGCGCCTTTAAGGATTCGTCTGTCGAAGACTTTGATGGGATAGCGAAAGCGTCCCTAGATTAAGCCCTCATAAAGTAAGTAGTAATTTACGAGGGCTATTTTAAAAATTATTTGCGATTAAACTGGCGCCACTCTTGAGGTGACATTCTCTTTGTTGGATTTGTGCGTTGGCGATTCACTTCGCCCTGCTAAAGTGGTGTTTTTAAGAAGTTTTCGGGATTCTTAATTTTAGCCACGTCGTGCGCTCTGATCTTTTGAACCGTGTCTTCTCCTAGGAACTGGATAAGTGCTTCAGCGTCGGCGTCGCCATAAACCGCACGTTGGCGCTCAATAATATCCTCGCGCACAAGTTGAGCGGCTTCCATTGGGCTCATTTCGATTTTCCCTTTAGCGGCAATGGAGATGTATTTCGCCATTTCAGCCACCGTGTGTTTATTCGCAGGTATTTTGGTGCTTTGAAGCGCTTCGGTGAACTCTTGCGTGTACTGCTCGGAGAATTTCTTGCGCATTTCCATGTCGCGTTTTTGCTGCACAGACTCCTCTTGCTTCTTTTTTAATGTCTCGTACTCTGAAATCTTCTGTTTTGCCTCCATGAGTTCACGGTCTTTAGGGTCCATGAGGTCGTATTTAATCTTGTTCGACAAAAAAGCCTCAGACATTTGACGAATCTTAGAATCGTCGTGGCCGACTTTTCGTAAAACGTCGATTACCTTTGATTCATCTTTTAGAAGATTAAAGAGCATTTCGGCCTGTTTTTTAGCCGCTTTTCCTTCGTTCAATTCACGACTTGCCACCGATTGATGTTTTTTACGTTCTTTATAAACTCTTAAAGCCTCGGCTTCGTCGATCTCCTCTTCGGTGCCATCGTCGTGCTTAAGCTTAAGTTTCCTCATCGCCTCTTTGGCTGCCTCTGAGACCGCTTGAGGCGCTTCACCTGCTTTTTGTGGCGTGCCTGTAGGGTTTTGTCCCGTAATTGTTTTTGCGTCTTTTGGGGCCGCCTGCTTCGTGGTGTCTGTAACTGGCGCGGCTGTATTGACCGCACCGCCTTGTGCTTCTGACATAGAACTCTCCTTTTGACCGTCATTGATGGGTCGTTAAATTTTTCGTTATCAGCGTCTGTTTTGGTTTAAATGTGCAGTTGTGAATACTTGCGCGCACAATCACTTTAGGATTGTCCGTGACCGCATAGGCGACCTTAAATCCGTGCGCACGCGCATGATCAAAGGCCTTGAGAATTAGTAGCTCTATCGCGCGATCTCGCGTCACAGGACACGCCTCGCGGTTCGAGACCATGTTTTCTAAAAAACACACGGTCGAATCGGTCGTGTACATGAAAAACGCCGCCACATCGTCAACGATGAAGCCCGTTTTCGGGAATTGATCTTCTGAATAATCCGTATCCCAATGCGTTTTCGCCCAGTGTGAAATCTGAGCGAAGTCTTTGGGTTCATACGCCCTTACAATCATTGCTGCCCTTCGATTATGGCCTGAGTGTTCGGGTCAGTATTGGGGGGTGCTGACGGCATGTTGGGAGCGTTCACGGCCCCAGCTTCTTGAGTCACCGGAGGCGCTGCATTTAACATCGGTGCAGCACTTGCGTCTGGATTTTCACCCATAGGCGCTTGTGGTGGCATCATGCCCATCGGATTTTGAACAACCTCTTGATGTAGAACCTGTAAAAGCTGCATCGCCATTGGGTTATTCATCATGTCTAAGTGCTCTTGAATGTGTTGAAGTGTTGCCGCGACGATTGGATTGTTCGGATCTTGCCTAATGTCAGCGTTTGCGAGAACTATCGCGTGCTCATTAATGTGCTTAACGTGGTTATCGGTAATTAGAGCGCGCTGTGGTTTTCCTTCTGCAAGCATTTCATTCTCACCCTTCATCAGGATTGAATTTGATTGCTTCGATTGAATCACGGGCTCGAGTCTTCCGGTCGTAATCACTTGCTGATACTGATCGGGGTTTTCGATTAATCCTTTTTCCATGTAAACATCGGCCATATTCGTGCGGCCTGCGATTGTGCGAGTCATGGGGTTTCCAAGATTCACTGTCACGCGCTTAATCGCACTCAAATCTTTTCCGGTGAATTGTCTCATCAAAGGACGATTCGCTTTTCCAGTGATCTCGGCCACTCTTGGAACCGCCGCAAACGTTTGAAGTATTTCTATTGTGCCCGTTCCAACGTCCTCAACTACCATTGCGTAGGATTGTTGAAGGTTCATAGAAAACTGAATCGCTTGCGCTTGAACTAAAGCTAAAGCCGAGCCCGATTTTAAAGACGCCTCTGGATTTCCTCTCACAACGCTATTAACGCCCGAAATCGTCTCAGCAATCCCGTCTAACATTTGAACGAAGTTATAAACCTCGGGCGGTGTAGAGAGTAGATTTAACGGCTTCACTTCGCCTAGTTTGTAATCGGTCTCGATAAGATTTAAGCCACTCGCAAGCTGTGACACAGAAATGTCCGCACCCTTTGGCGCTAATACGTTTTGCACTCCGAATGTGGAAACGTTTGTGACAATTGTTGAATAACAAATATCAATCGCCTCTTGAATCGGGAGTAAATCAACCGCCACTGAGTAACCAAAGATAGTTCCGGTCTCCTCATCGGGAGCTAAACGATAAACGTGTGTTTTGTCGTATGGGATTGGTCCATCAAGTAAAACCGTGCCGTTATCTAACACCAAAGTGT
>CXWK01053038.1_pt2 | contig 11128 bp, 12 predicted proteins | sample 590851 | NCBI WGS metagenome assembly CXWK01 (sample SAMEA3498364, study PRJEB10139) | wastewater metagenome | biome: wastewater treatment plant; material: activated sludge | place: Denmark | collected 2014-08-01
TCGAATCGATCTCCGCGTCGTACGTTCGCGCGGCGCCCTGAAGAATCTGCTGGCCAACGCCTTCGTGCGCCGCGACGGCCTGTCCCTCGGCGTCGAGCTGCGCGGCGTGCGCGGCTTCGGTGGACGGCCCCGCACGCTTGCCCTCGTGCGCGGGCGTGTAGCTGCCCCCGGACATGCCCAAGAACTGGGGCATGGAAATCTGCCGGTCGCCGCCGAACCGAGCGGTGGGGTCAGGCGCCTGCTGCGCGCCAGCCTGCGCCGCCGCGTTGGCCTGCTGCTGCGACGCGTCGTCTGCCGGCGCCGGCGGTGGGAATCCGGCGGTGGCGTCGCTGCGGGACATCAGGGACGCCTCGCGCTCGTCGGTCCCGATGGCCGGACGAGTCACCGGCGGTGGGGCCGGCGGAGGAGGGGCCGGCGGGCCGATCATCGGCAAGCTGGCAAGCGGCGCCCCAGCGATCGGAAACGACGCCAGCAGCCGCGCTTCTTCTTCCGGGGTCATACTCTTTTCCTCAGCATGAGCGGGTCATTAGCCGCGCCGGCGACGGCCGGGGTCGCGGATTGGGTGACCGCATTCCCCGCGGCGTTCCCCGCGGCCGCGCCCGCGGCGCCTCCCGCGGGACCGCCGAACGCCGCGCCCAGACCAGCGCCGAGGCCGGTGGCGGCGTGGCCGACCCACGCGTTTCGGGACACTTGAGCGGCGCGAGCGTTGGCCGCCTGCTCCGCCGCGTCGGCTTGCTCAATCTGGGCGGCGAACGCCTCGCGCTTCATGCGTGCATCGAGCTCGGCGGCGTACTGCGCTTGAATCTTGTTCTGCCAGTCGCCCATGCCGGCCATCCCAAGCTGCGCGAGCCCGGTGCCCTGCTGGCGCATCGCGCCTTGGCCGGCCATCCAGTCGGCGCGGCCCATGTCCATCTCGCGCGCCTGAAGGATCCGGGCGTTCTCCGCCGCTTGCCCCTGCGCCATGTACGCGCCTAGAGCGCCGGCTTGCCGCCCCGCGGCCACGCCAGCGGACCCGTGAGCCAGCGCGCCGAGGCCACGAGCTTGAGCGGCGCCCTGGATGCCGCCCGCCTGAAGCTGCTGCTGCGCGACGCTGCGCGGGTCGCCCATCATGGACGTGTAGGCGGACTGAAGCCCCGCGCCGGCCATGCGCTGCGCCCCTGCGAAGTCGTTCAGCGCTTGCCCCTGAATTTGACCGTAGCCGCCCACGGTGCCCTGAAGCTGCGCAGCGTTCGCCGCGCTCGCCTGCGGCGATGCCCCGTAATAGGCCGCCTGAGCCGCTCGAGCCGCTGCGTGCTGCACCGCGAAGCTGTCGGCGTTCATGCGCGTAACGCCCGCCGACTGCTCGTCGAGCGGCCTGTCGTCCAGCGGACGGGACGCGTCGACCTGCCCCGTGTAGTCGTAAAGGCCCATGGTTACCTGTAGTTTCCAACCACGGCGAGACCCGCGGCACCAGCGTTTACGCCGGCTCGGATGTTTTGGTCGCGAAGCGCCATGTCCTGCCGCTCGCTGATTCCGGTCTGCTGCATCTGCGACGCCGCGAGCCCCGCGGCGATGCCCTGCCGACGCATGCGAGCGTCGAGCTCGGCGGCGTACTGAGCCTGAAGTTTGTTCTGCCAGTCGCTCATGCCCTGCATGCCGAGCTGCGCGATGCCGAGGTCTTGCTCGCCCATGCGCGCGGCCCCCCCGAGGTAGCCCTGCCGGGCCGCCTGAATCTCCTGCGCTCGAGCCATGGCCGCCTGACCGACCGCCCCGCCGAGCCCCTGCGCGCCCGCCTGGATGCCCGCGGCGCGCCCCGCGACGCCGCCCATGCGCGCGGCCATCTGGCCGGCCCCGTAGGCGCTCTGACCGTAAGCCTGCTGCTGCTGAGCCATGGCCACGCTCGGAAGCTGCCCCTGCATCGCGGCGGCGTACTGCGCGAGCCCTGTAAGCTGCCCCTGGCGGGCCTGGTCTGCCGCGGCGAGGCCGGCGCCCTGGACCGCACCGTAGCCGCCGACGTGCCCAGCCATCCCGAGCCTGTTCGCGTCGGAGATGGCCTCCGACTCGCCGAAGAAGCGCGAATCATCTGCGCCAAGGCGCGCGTCGGCGCGAGCTTTGCGCTGGAGCGTTGCGGTGTACGGGTTGAAGTCGTCGGCCACGGCTCACCTCATCTGTTTCTTGGGCAGGGGAAACGGTTGGGCCTTGGCGGCGACGTCCACGGTCCACGCGAACAGGGTCGGCCCCTTGCCGGTGCCGATGGCCCCGCCGCCGGTGGGCGTGGTGTCGTAGAAGGTAAGCCCGATGGCCTCGTCTTCCATGATGGTCGGGCGGAAGCTGAACTGCGCGATGGGCAGGTTCGTCCACGAGGACACGCCGGCCGACTCGGAGCCGACCGTCTCGATGTCCAGCACCTCGGACGTCTGCGTGCTGTTGTTGTCGTAGTTGTGATCGGCGAGCACATAGAAGTCGTGCGCGGTGTTGCGCTCCCACGCGACCCGCACGGAGAAGATGGACTGATGGCCCTGAAGGCCAGCCGCCTTGATCCAGGCCAGCCGCGCGTAGAGTTGCACCCACGTCGTGGCGTCGTCCAGGTGCGTCGTGCGGTCTTCCTTGTACACGTAACCGCCCGACTCGAAGTAGAGCTCGCCGCCGTGCGAGAGCGCCGAGCGAATCGGGGCGTTCGCGGTGCGGCACGTGTAGCTGTCCACCGACCACGCGTTGTGCCGGTAGTCGAACACGAGAGTGCGGCCTTCGGAGCCGTCCGAGTCGAGACAGAAGAAGTGCACAAGCGGCGCGCGCGGGTTGAGCACCGTGGCCGTCGTCACGTCGTAGGTCTCGAGATAGGTCTGCACCTCGGCGCCCACCTCTTGGACGTTCAGCTTCCGGTCGAGCAAGAAGAGGCCGCGGCGAGAGTTGCGGAACAGAATGCCGAGGTGACACGAGAGGATGCTCTGCGGCTGGTCGCATCCGACGTCGGAGGCCACGCGCTGAAAACCGCGGTAGTCGCTGTCGGAGCCCGGGTAGGCGCGGCTCGGGCCTAGACCGTCGAGCACGTAGATGCACGACGGCGAGAACGCGAACAGGCGACCGTCGAGCGACGCCAGCGCTTCGATGCCCTCGGCGTCGTCGACCTGAAGGAGCAGCTCAAGGTGGAAGCGCGGTTGCTCGCCTTCTTGGAACTGGTCGGAGAACCATACCGTTTTCTTGTCGGGCGCAATGCCGAAGAGTCGATTGCCGTGCGCGGCCGTAGCAATGAACGACGGCGGTTGAGCGTTGCTCATCTCGGCCTGCCCGTTGGCCGTCAGCCCCGTGTAGAGCGGCTGTCCGAGCGCAAGCGTCGTGTCAGATGTAGTCGTGTCGACAACCGACACGGTTGGCGACGCCGCCGAGATGGTGTTCGCGACGCGATTGCCCGTCATGTAGTAGGGGCCGGAGCTTCCGTCTTTGGTCCTGTAGACGTTGATCCAAACGCTCACCACTTCGCCCTGGTCCAGCCTATCGGCCGTGCGCGTGACGCCCAAGACGTTTACCGAAACGGTGACGTAGTCTGACGTCGCCCCGGTCGTAAGCGACACGGGGTCGCTCGGGGCACTCTCCACCCATTCGCCGGCAGCGTTCATGTACGAGTAGGTCGCGACGTACTGGTACGTACCCGCCGGAAGACCGGCCCCCGCGTGTGCCACCGCAGTCGGCTCGGCAGGCTTCGGCAGGCCGTGCTCGAGCAGGTTCTTTCCGTCCAGCGCCATGCCGGAGAAGTACGAGCTCGGGCCAAGCGTCGCGAAGTTCCACCGCGACCACGACGCGAAGTCGATGTCGACTTGCAGCAGCGAGTAGATGTCGAAGTTGTCGTAAACGCCGTTCAGCACCTCGTACGTGTACGCGGAGCCGCCCGAGCGCCATGTGTTCGTGCCGCTGCTGACGACTGAATACGACCCGCTGGTGCCTGAGCCAGGGTCGTGAAACGACACGGGCGCCATCGGCGTAGCGTTCAGCAACGCAAGCGAGCCGGCGTCGAGCCTCAAGTCTAGAAGCTGGTTCGACGCCCAACAGAAAACGTAACCGCCTTGAGTGAACGGGCGAGACGAGAGCAGGCAATGGTACGACGACGACCCGGCGTGTCCCTTCGCCGTGGAGCTGAGCACGTCGGATGTCGTCACCGTGTCAGCGGTGGACCGGATGACGCCGGTGTCGCTGTAGCTGTAGACCACCGCAACGGTCGTCGCGTCCACGTACGCGACGGACGAAAACAACGCATCAAGGCCGGTGTTTACGCTGATCGCCGCGCCAAGGAACGCGGTCGTCGAGAAGTCGCTCGTGGTGGCGTATTTGCCCTTCAGGTTTACGGTGTTGTCGAGCCAGTAGGTGATCCAGCACCGATTGTTGCTCTGGCATGTAACCGCGACGTTGGTAATAGGGTCTGCCGAGCTCTCTCCGGTGGACCACGTGCCCGTGATGGCGGCAGACGTGTTGAACTTGTAGGCGTACAGTTGATTTAGGTTGTTCGCGTACGCCAGCACCGCCGACGTGCTGTTGAACTCCGAAACGTCAAACACGCCGTCCGCGTAGCTGTCCGTCTTCACGTCGGTGCTGGCCGACCACGTCCATGTGGACGTGTTCAGGGTGTACATGGCAATGACCGCCGACGTGCGGTGGTAGAGCACGCAAAGCGTGCTTCCGATCATTACAAGGCGCACCGTATTCGAGAGCGTCATGGCGCCACCAAGCGAGCTGGCGGCGTTGTTTTTCGTCGGAATCATGGCGCCGGTTGCGCCGTCAAAAACAAGCACGCGGTCTGCGTGCGCGTAGGCGTAGAACGTTGAGCCGCCGGCCGTGGTGCCCTTGGCCATGTCGCGGACGCGGCTTGTGTCGGCACCGCCGATCGCGACCGTCGTGAGCCTAGGAATCTGCGCCTGATCAGTCACGACCGCGCCAACGGGCGAGCTGTAATTGCTCGCCGCGGCGTACGCCATCACGTAGGCCCCATCGACGAGAGAGAATCCACCGAAGCGCGCCGGCAGAAGTCGCGTGGCGCCCGTCGTGAGGACCGTCAAGCTGCCGCGAACCGGATGAAACCCGCCGACCATGACCGTATCGGTGCCGTAGCGCTTGCTAAGCGCACCGGCGGAGCGCCAGCGCACGTTGCGCGCGTCCAGAAGCTTCGGCGGCTCGACAAGCCGCTCGTCGGTCGCTTGCGAAATGCCAGCGCTGAACGACGCGTGCATGAGCTGAGACTTGGGCGCCCCGCTCATACGAACACCTCAAAGACTGCGGTGCACGCGTTCTCGCTGGTGATGGAAATCGTCGTCTCATCCCAGTCGGTACGCTTGAACGATCCGTAGCCGGTCACGACATCCACGCACCGCCAACCGGATGGAACCGATGACGGCGTAAGGCCGCGGGCGAGGGGTAGCCCATGGAATAGCTGGACGGATTGGCCTGCGGTGAACGTGATGAGCGACGTCGGAGCGCCGGTGGCCGCATCCGTTACCGTCGCCCTGCGCACCGTGCCGGCCCCGGACCGATTCACCGCGCGGGCGACTTCGCCCGCGGCGCGCTGCGCGGCGTCGAGCCCACGGTCGCCGTGAAACTCCGAACTGCTGGAGACGCGGAACGTCATCGGCGCCACGCCTTCAACGTGTTGCGGCGCTCGAGCGAGCGCACGTCAGTCACGGTAGGCGGGAGCGGGTTCCGGCGCTTGATGGTGTCGAAGATGCGCACCGCATGCCCGGCGATGTCCGCCCGCATGCTGTTGACCAAATCCCATTCCTTGGCGCGCGTGGCGATCATCTTCGTGGCGAGGCACACCGCGTGCTGCTCGAAGCCGATGATGCCATCCCAAGGGTCAGACGCAGAGGCGAGCGAGGTCGGCCCCTGCACGTATCGGTAGCGGTACGGGTAAGCCCCGTCCGGGGTCGGAACAAACTCGACGTTGTCTCCGACGAGTTGTAAGAGCTGCGGCACACCGATGCCGCCGCCCGAATCCGTGAAGTCGCTCGAGTGGAGCATGTCAACGCGAGTGAGCTCGCGCTCGACGCCGTCAACCGTCACCAGCACCGCGAGCATCCACAAGAAGTCGCTCGCGAGCGAGTACGCCCGCGTGCCGCTTGTCGTGTTCGCTGTCGCGGTGGTGGTGACCTTGTGCTGACCGCCGGCGCGCACGATTTCCAGCCACGTCTCGGTGATCGCCTGGTTCAGCGCCCGGTACACGAGCGCTTGCGGCACCCGGTCCGTGGCGTTTTCCCAGTCGCCCATCTGACGAACGTCAGACTCGAGAGTGGACAGAAGAACCGTGCGCGCCATCGGCTACTCCTCACCCATGCATTCTTCGATGGCCGCCTTGAGCGCGGCCTTGAAGCCTGCCTTGTCGCCTTCCTTGAGCGCGGCGAAGACCTCGGAGTAGAAGTCGCCAGACTCCTCCTCTTCGTCTTCCATCGGCACCGCGGCGAGACCCTTCATCACGGCGTCACCGTCTGAACCATGTTCAGCTCATCGAACGCCAAGAAGAAGGTGTACACGTTGGTGTCGGTCGGGTCGGTGGCCGTGCCCGCTTCGGTGGTCAGCGTGATACCAACCGTTGGGGCGGAGCTATTCGAGTCCGAGTTGTCCGTCGACACGATCGGGAAGAGGTTCGCGGTGCCCGCCGCGCCCTCACGTGACCAGCCGAAGATGCCGAGGCACCCACCGGCGTAGCCATGAGCGAGCGTGATGGTGGCAATACCAGCGCCGCCGTCGACGACGCTGGTGATGCCCGGCCCCTTCCAGTTGGTGATGGCGCCGCTCGCCCCGTACGTGATGCGCACGGGGACCACGACCATCCCCGGCCACGCGTTCGCGAGGTTGCGGGTTGTTGCCTTGTTGCTCATGACTCAGACCTCTTCCAAGACGAGGTCAATCGCCAGCGGACCAACCACGACGCCCGAAGCCGCCTTGGTGATTTGCAGGCGAAGGACCTGCCCCGCAGCGATGTCGTTCGCACCAGACGTCGCGACGATGCTCGGGGTGAGGTTGATGGCCGTCGCCACCGCCAGCGTGCCGAGCCCGCCGGTGAGCTTCGTGGTGTTCGAGAGGACGACCACGAGGGCGGAGCCCGCGCCGTTGTCCTTCGTCACGTTGATCGTGGCGTAGTTGGTGTCGTGGCCGGTGAGCGCCGTCATGATGTGTCCGGTAGCGGCCACCAAGCGGCTCGTGTGCGGGACGACCATGGAGAACGCGTAGGTAGCCGTGGCGTTGTTGCCGACGCCGTTGGTCATGATGTCCGTGGCGGCGAGCTCCGCGGCCGGCTTCAAAAGCCGAAACACGCGTCGCTGCATCGCACGGCCAGCGCCGGCCGTTTGGCCGGCTGCGCCACCCGCAAGCGGGTCGCCAGTGGGTTCGCTCGAGCCGCCGATGAGTCCAGCGACGGCCTTGTTCAGAATTTCGCGATCGGTGGGCATCTCAGGCTCCAACGGTGAGTTGAACGGTTGCGTTTCGCCCGTGGCCATCGACGATGACCTCGGAGTCAGAAACGAAGCGGGATTCCCATGCGTCAGCCTGGTCCTCTTCGCGAGGAGACGACGTCAGGGAGAGAAGCTCGCCCATCGAGGCGATCTTGATCGTCTCGCGGGTGAGGAGGTACGAGCGGCCCGTGGGGCAATCCGCGTCGCAGATGACTTCGATCTTGCCCTTCGGTCCCATGACCGAAATGGCCGTGTACGTCATCCCGGCCATGACCTTGCCGTTGTAGCCCTGCGCCGGCTGCTGGATGATCGTGACGTTCGAGAGGTCCTTGCGGAGGTTGTCCCAGTCGGTGCTCGAGCAGACGTACAGGTCGCCCTGTCCGTACATGTTCGAGACCTCGATGGCCGCTTGGAACATCGCGTTGATCGGCGTCTTGTTCGTCGCAACGACACGCAAGCCAGCGAGCTCGTCGGGGTTCGTGCTGCGGTCGACGTTCAGGAACAACGTCGCGGTCGGGTCGGTGGACGGGAAGTGCCCAGAGAGGCCGTGCCACACGTTGCCGAACACGCCTTCGCGAAAGACGTAGTCACTCGCCGCCGCGGTGGGGATGCCAGTCGTCCAGGCCGCTTCTTCGCACACGAGCGTGCCCTTGTAGGCGCCGCTCTTGATGACCTTCGCGAGCTTGACGCGGCCGCTCTTGATGGAGCCGGACGTGCCGTCAGTGGTGGACGTGGTGTAGTACTGGCCCTTGTTGAAGAACCGAACGTCATCGACGTTCGTCAACATGACCGTGTTCGTCGCGACGTTGGTGTTCGCGTTCGTGACAGACGAAATCTGTCCGAAGGCTCCGCCACCGCTGCCGAACAGGTAGCGACTGAAGTCGCGCTGGACCTGCTGAATCTTCTTCTGCGAGCGACGCGCGTACGGCTGCGCGAGCACCGCGGCGTTTCCCTTGGCTCGGCGCATGAGTTGCCCCGAGATGGAGAAGATGCCGTAGTACGGAAGCGGCGCGTACTTGAACTCCGCCGAGAGGTCAGGCCCCTTGTTGGCCTTCGCAACGGCGAAGCTCGGACCGACGCCATCGCCGGCGTCGAGTCCTTCGTCCATGTAGCGGTACTGCTCGAAGAAGGTGCGGTCCTTGGTGAGGACCTTCATCAGCTCCGAGGATTGGATGGCGTGCTCGAAAACCTTCGACTGCGGCCAAATGGACCGCTGGAGACCGTAATTTGCGGGAGTTTGCGGGGTGCCCATGACGAGCCCTCCGCGAGCTTCTTACGGGCTAGATCGCCTCTGATAGGCGCTTGCCGCGAAGTGCTCGCTCTGCGCGCCGCACACGACCCTCGAACGAATCATCGCCGTCGGCGTCTTCGCCGTCGTCGGTTGCGATTGCTGTTCGGTCGCTGCTTGCGCGATTACCGAGTGGGTTCGCCTTCGCTCCGGCAAGTCGTTTGTCGCTCGTTTTTCCGCTGTTGGTGGCGGGCGTACGCTGGATGCCCGCAAACAAATCTTCCTCGACACCGGCCGCGACGGCCGCCCAGACTTCGTCGGGGGTCGACGGTAGCGGCACGCCGGCCGCCTGCATCTCGTCGAACTTGTCATCTGCGAACCGTAGCGCCTTCTGGGGGTTTCGGCTCATCAAAGCGGAGAACCCCGGGAACGCCTCGGCGTTTTTGGTCACATGCTCGGAGAACTCGCGACGTACGCGCTCAACGTGCGCCATCCGGCGCTCGTTCTCGAGCGCGTCGAGCTTGGCCTGAATCGGCGTCACGGCCTGCTTCACGGCCTCGGCGAACCGCTCCTCAAGCGTCTGCTCGGTGCGCTTCTGCCGCCACTTGGTGCGCGCCTCGTCGGAGGTCATCTCCGGGATGGCCGCCGCGAACTGCTCGGGGTCCAACCGCTCGCCGGCAAGCTCAAGGAACGCCCGAGGGTCCGAGAGGGCCAGTTTCAACGGCTCGACCTCGGCCCGGAGCTTGGCGATTTCCTCGCGCTCCTTGGCCAGGGCCGCCTTGGCCTCCGCGAGCTCCATCCGCTCGCGCCGCTCGGCGGCTTCGCCCTGCATCTTCGCGCGAGCCGCCGCGATGCGGTCCGCGCGGTCCCCCGGCGCACCCTCGACGACGGCGAGCTCGGGGGCCGGCTTGGCCTTCGGCAGGGGCGGGGGAGCCGCGTCGCCGTCACCGTCGTCGTCGCCGTCGTCGTAGGACGCCCGTGAGTCGACCGCGAGGTCTCCCTGCCCGAGCGCCTCAAGGAGCGCAGCGGCGCGCCCCTCGGCGGTCTCGTGCGCCTCGATGCCGGCGGGTACGGTGTCGTTGGTGTCGTCGGTCGAAAGGCTCATGCGTTCCCCATGACAGGAGGTTGGGGCATGACACCAGGCGCGCCCATCATCGCGTCAGGTGCCACCGCCCCCGGAGGCATACCAGGCGGCGCACCGGGGGGAGGGGCGAGCGGGTCTAGCATGCCGCCCGGGGGCGGAGACATCGGGTCGAGCGGAGGCGCGGCCGCCATGGCCTCGTCCTTCAAGGTCGAGCAGTCCACGATGAAGCGGTCGAGCAGCGCGAGCGCCGCCGGCGGCGCCTTGCGAAGCTGCGCCCACATTCGCTTCTTCTGCGCTCGCGCCTTGGCCTTCACGGGGTCCACGAACGGCGACGGCGGGATGTACGACTCCTCATCCAGCGGGTCGCTGGAGAGCAGCATCGACTCGAGTTGCTCATCGACGAGCACGTCACCCGCGATGTCCATGTCGGCCATCTGCTCGATGTCCGTCTGCTCGAGCTGCTGCATGAACGTGCCGCGGTCGATAATGCCCCGATCGAACCAGTCGACCAGAGTATCCATGCGCGCCGCGCGCTGCTGCGGGAGCATCGAGCCGGAGAACACGCGAACCTCGTACGTTTCGAGGTCGCACTCGCTCCACTTGAGCGCGAGCAGGCCGTCGCTCATGGGCACCGCGACCGACGCGTCGCCGTACTCCTCGGCGATTTCCTTCACGCAGTCCACCCACTGGCGACCGACCTCGCGGCAAAACTCCTCATCGTTGCGGAAGAGAACGACGTGCCGGCCGCTCTCCTGCTCCTCGACCTCGCGGAGCGCGACGCTCGAGATGAGGCCATGCGGCTTCTCGCCGGAGACGCCAAACGACGTTTGACCGCTCTCCGTGTAGGACGAATCGATCAGGTCGCGCTGACGGATGATGAACTGGTCATGGATGGGCTTGACCTGGACGACGTCCATGCGCGCGCCGCGCTGCGTCGCCTTGAGCACCGGGAAATTCCCGTTGTTGATGTGCGTGTCCGGGATGTCGCCGTCCGTGATGAGTAGCGCGCCGGGGGCGAACTGCATCGACTCCTGGACGCGCATCTCAATGTCGTTGATGGCGTACTGGTAGCCCTCAAGCTGTTCGGCTAGCCCTTGGCCCACAAAGCCACCAAGCGGCGGCTCGAAGTCGAGCTTGGGAAACGGGAAATACCCACGGCGCCAAGGCGCATCGTCCAGGCTCGCAGTATTGCACGCGCACGAGTAACGCCCGGTGCACTCCTCTTCGTGCGCGGCGCGGTCCTCTTTGCTCGCCGTGGGCGCGTGCGCCTCCGTGTCGTCGCAAAGGTGCCACGCCTCGACGACGGTGATGCGGTCGACGGTCGACGACATCCCGTTGTCCTCTTCGCCCGGGGTCACGATGCGCGACGCGTCGAGAATCTTGTTGCGCAGCTCCTCGTTGTCC
>CXWK01010217.1_pt1 | contig 11123 bp, 10 predicted proteins | sample 590851 | NCBI WGS metagenome assembly CXWK01 (sample SAMEA3498364, study PRJEB10139) | wastewater metagenome | biome: wastewater treatment plant; material: activated sludge | place: Denmark | collected 2014-08-01
GTCGGCGGCCTGGGCGGCGGGGTTCTGGTCGCCGCCGATGCCGACGCCTGCGGATCGCTGACGGCGAGCGGCAACCTCATCTCCGGCAATATGGCCCTTGAGCCGGGGCGCGAGGTGCTGGCGGAGCAAGGCGACCAATGCGCTGCGACTGTTGCCGCCGACGCGTTTAACGTCTTCGGCAAGAGCAATGACAGCGGCGTGGCCGGCTTCGCCCCCGGCGCAACCGATGTCATCCCGACCGTCGGCCTGAGCGCCATCCTCGACCCGCCGGCCGACAACAGCGGGCCGACCCTGACCCACGGCCTGCCGCAGGGCAGCCCGGCGCTCGATGTGGCCCCCAACGACTCGTGCGCGGCCGCGCCGGTCAACGGTGTCGACCAGCGCGGCCAACCGCGCAACGCCAACGGCGCGGGCAGCGACAGCGATAACGAATGTGACGCGGGCAGCTTTGAATTGCAAACCGCGGGCGCCGGTTCGCAGACGTTCCTGATCTCCCCCAGCGGCCGGGGTAATATAGGCGGCGTTGCCTTTTCTCCGTCCGACATCCTGAAATATGACCCGGCGACGGGTTGGTCGATGTACTTTGAAGGTTCCGACGTGGGTGTCACCCGCAATCTGAGTGACTTCGAGGTGCTGAGTAACAGCGAAATCTGGATGTCGTTCTCAGCCAGGCAGGTGATCCCCGTGGCCGGCACCTTTATGCCGCAAGACGTGGCCCGCTTCATCCCCACGGCGACCGGCGCGGACACAAGCGGCTCGTTTCAGATGCAACTGGACGGCTCGGAGCATGAGCTGACGACCAGCGGCGAGAAGATCGACGCGCTGGCCGAGGACAACATCGGCCGTCTTGTTCTTTCCACCACCGGCTCGGCGTCGGTGACCTTGCCCAATGGCGATAAACTGAAGGCGCAGAACGAGGATGCGCCGGCTTTCAGTACCGCGACGAATGAGTGGTCGGCTTTCTTCGACGGCACGGCCATTCCCGGCCTGGGGAGGGAGAACGTGAACGCAATGTGGATCGACCCGGCGACGGGCGACATCTACATCACCATCGTCGGGTCGTTCAATCTGGGTGGACTCAGGGGCAACGGCCGCGACATCGTGAAGCTGACGGTCGATAGCGGCGCGCCGGGCGGCTATGTGCCCTCGCTGTGGTGGGACGGCTCGACCGCGGGCTTCCCGACGAATCTGGACGGGCTGGAAATCCTGCCGTAGGGCGAGACAGGAGATACGAGATACGAGATACGAGATACGAGTTCGGAAGTGCTCGTATCTCGTATTTTGATTGCGTATCTAGGGCGCGACGCGTTGGCGGGCGGGAAGCTCATCCAGCGGGATCGGCCGCGACGTGACCCGGTTGCCCTCGAAGACAACGCGATCACCATCCGACAGGGCATCGATCGGCTCAATCCGCACGGCGTCGATGAAGAAATCCTTCGTGCTGCGATAGACGCTCTTGAAGCGGATGACCACGTCGACCGTGCCGGCCGTGGGCAGATCGAACTCGACCTCATGGGTGAACCAGACCCGGTCGCCCATCTCCACGGCATCGGCCCACGTCCCCGATTGCGCGCCGTCGGTGATGATCCACGCGCCGGACTCGGCCGTGTACTGGTCCTTGCCGTCGAGGTCCTCATGCCAATGCACCTGCACCGGCACGACGAGCCGCCACGACCCGGCCGGCAGGCTGACCCGCTGATAGAGCTGGCTGCCGAAGATGTTGTATTTGCTGAAGATCTTGTACGTCGCCTCGCCGTCGAGGATGAGCGCGTTCGGCGCGCCCGGCCATTCGTTGGGCGGCAACTGTTTCTTCAGCTTGTGGATCATCTCGGCGATGGCCGACGCCGGTTCGGAGTAGCGGGCGTCCCACACTTGCTCGCCGGGCGCGATCCAGGTCAGCTCCCAGCCGTGGGGTTCCTGGTTGCCCTGTTCAATCGTGTCCCAGCAGCCCTCGAAGCCGCCATTGCCGACGCCCCAGGCGGCGGGCGTCGGCGTGGGCAGCGGCGGGCAGCCCAGCCAGGGCGTCGGGCTGGGGGCGATGGTCGGCGTGGGCGACGGCGCCGGGGTCGGCGTGTTCTCCGGCTTCAGAGCGATGGGCAGATTGGTACGGCCGGCGGTGTCGTCGGCCGTGGCCGGGCGGCTGTTCAGGGCGGCGAGAGCCACGGCCGCGCCCAACACCAGCCAGGCGGCCGCTACGATCCATATTTTGCGCATAGTTCCACCTCCTTGCGTGGATGGGACGGACTGCGACGGGAGAGCCGCCGCATGACGCCATTATAACGCATGAATTGTTAATCTATCGAGGCGACGCCTTTACATCTGCCCCAACGCTACATTTGATCCATTGCGAAAGACGCTAACATATAGTATTATGTTTAGCTAGAAGTTCCGGCTTGTCTGGATGCAGGCGGCGGGTTCGCTTATGAACGCGGTTCGCCTGAATGTCTGTCCCAAGTAGTACAAAGAGGGAGAAAGAGAAATGAAACGTCTTGTCTTGATTCTGGGCCTGGTGTTGTTGCTTGCCCTGGCGGCCTGCGACACGATGGGGCCGACTCCGCAAGAAGTGTTGCCGACCGACGGCACCGCGGCAGCCACCCAGGAAACCCCACAGGAGTTGCCGACCGACGCACCGTCCGGCGGCGCACCGACCGGCGAGCAGCCCGAAGGAGAGACCGCTTCCCCCGGCGCGGATCTGCAGGGCGTCACCTGGGAATGGGTATCCCTGATCGACCCGATGGGGCAAACGACGTCCAACGACCCGACCCGCTACACCATCACCTTCAACGCCGACGGTATGGCTCCCGTGGTCGCCGATTGCAACAATGTCATCAACAGCTACATCACCGATGGGGTGAACCTGGAAATCCTTCCCGGCCCGACCACCCTGATGGCCTGCCCCGAAGGGTCGCAGGATCAGTTGTTCATAAACAGTCTGACCGCGGCCGAGGCCTACGTCGTCCAGGACGGCGAGTTGTTCCTCACGCTGAGCGGCGGCACGAGCACGATGATCTTCCGCCCGGCGACCCTGACCGGCAGCGGCGAGCAGCCGGCCGCGCCGAGCCTGACCGGCACGACCTGGGAGTGGGTCGAGGCGACGACCTCGCTTGAGACCATCACCGTGGTCGACCCCACCCGCTACACCATCACCTTCAACGAGGACGGCACAGCCAATATCAAGGCCGATTGCAACAGCGTCATGGCCACCTATACCGCCGACGACGCGGGCGCTCTGACGCTGACCCTCGGCCCGTCGACGCTGATGGCCTGCCCGCCCGATTCGCAGGTCGATGCCTTCCTGGCCGGGTTGGGCGTCGCGGGCGCCTACTCCTTCGCGGAAGGGGAGTTGCTGCTCATTAATCCGGCGGCCGACGGGGGCGTGTTGCGCTTCCGTGCCGCGGGAACGGCCGAGGCCCCCACCTCGCCCGATGCGGAGCTGACCGACATCGTCTGGGAGTGGGTTTCCACCACGACCGCGGCCGAGGAAATCACCGCCGCCGACCCGACGCGCTACCGGATCACCTTTAATGCCGACGGCACAGCCGGCCTCACCGCCGACTGCAACGTGGGTAACGCGGCCTACACCGTCGGCGAAGACGGCTCCATGACCATCACGCTCGGCATCTCGACGCTGGCGTTCTGCGTGGATTCGCAGGACACCATTTTCCGCGAAGGGCTGGCCGCCGCGGCGAGCTATGCTGTGAGCGAGGGTGATCTGGTCATCAATCTGGCCAACGACGCGGGCACGATGCGCTTCCGCAACGGCGGCCCGGCCGAAGAACCCACCGAACCCCCCGCGGCCGACAGCCTGACCGGGACGACCTGGGAGTGGGTGAAGACCGTGACCCCGGTGGAAGAAGTCGTGGCGACCGACCAGACGCGCTACAACATCGTCTTCAATGCCGACGGCACGGCCAGCATCAAGGCCGATTGCAACACCGGCTTCGCGAACTACACCACCGGCGAGGGCGGGGCGATCACCATCACCCCCGGCGGGATGACGCTGGTCATGTGCCCCGACGATTCGCAGGCGACGCGCTTCATGGCCGATCTGACCGGCGCGGCGGTCTACTTCTTCCAGGACGGCAACCTGTTCATCGACCTGTTTGCGAGCAGCGGCACGATGCAGTTTGCCCCGGCGGCCATCGGCGAGGGTGACGCGCCGATCAAGGGTGAGGATATCATTGTCAATGCCCCGAGGGCTGATATGGCGGGCACGTCCTGGCAGTTGACGACGATCCAGAAGCGTGACGGCAACATCACCATCAACGATCCGACGCGCTACGCCATCACCTTCAACGTTGACGGCACGGCCAATATCACGGCCGACTGCAACACCGTCATCGCCGCCTACACCATCGGCGCGGGCAACCTGTTGACCATCACGCCCGGGCCGTCGACCATGGCCTACTGCGGGCCGGGGTCGCTCGACCAGATCTTCGTGGGCGGGCTGACCAACGCAATGGGTTATCGGCTGGAAGACGGCAACCTGCTTATCGATATGCTCTATGAGAGCGGTTCGCTGGTATTTAAGCCGGCCAATTAAGGTCCGGTAACCAAATCAAACCAAACCTGACAGGTCTGCCGCAGACCTGTCAGGTTTTTTACAGTCAGGTTTTTAATTCAACAGGGGGAAACGTGGAAAAGCAACGTCCCGCGGGCATCACGATTCTGGCAACTTTATTCATTATCCTGGGTCTGCTTTCATTGTTCTGGGGCATGCTGGTCTTCGGCGTAGGAGCGGCCACCGGCCTGACGGGGGCGATCTTCGGCGCGGAAAACATGCGGTCGTTCGGTTCGGCCAACTTCTGGGGCGGCATCATCAGCGTGGCCGGCGGCGTGCTCGATCTGATCATCGCCTTCGGCCTGATGAGTCTCAAGAAATGGGCCTGGGCGCTGGCGTTGATCGGCGTGGCCGTCAACGTCATCACCGGCGTGCTTGGCCTGCTGGACGGCGGCTTTTTCGCCCTGTTCTGCGGCCTGTTGGGGCTGGTCATCCCCGGCATCATCCTGTATTACCTGCTGCGCCCCGACGTGCGCGCGGTGTTTGGGCGGTAGCAGTTTGTAGCGCAAGCTGTCGAGCTTGCGGCCGAAGATCGCAACCTGGACAGGTTGCTCTACAGTTTTGGAGATCGTCATGGGCAAGAAAGGCAAAGACAAAGAGAGCAAGCGGGCGGATGCGCCCGCGTCCATTCGCGACTTGCTGCGCGTGGGGCCGGGGTTCGACCTGGGCGCGGTAGACGCGCGGCGAGTGGTGGCCGGGCCGGGCGACAAGGTGACGGCGCGGGCCGAGGCGCTCGCGCTGGAGTCGGAAGTCACCACGCTGCAGGAGCGGCTCTATGCCGAGTCGAAGGGCGGCGGCAAGCGGCGGCTGCTGCTCGTCCTGCAGGGCATGGACACGTCGGGCAAGGGTGGGGCGGTCAAGGCCATCGATCGCGTCTGCGAGCCGATTGGCCTGCGCATGACCAGCTTCGGCGCGCCGACCAAAGAGGAGCTGCGCCATCATTACCTGTGGCGCATCAACAAGGCGCTGCCGCCGGCCGGCTCCATCGGTATCTTCGACCGCTCCCACTACGAGGACGTGCTCATCGTCCGCGTGCGCAACCTTGTGCCCGAAGACGTGTGGAGCGGCCGCTACGACGAGATCAACGCCTGGGAGAAGAAGCTGTCCGACGGCGGGCTGGTCTTCCTCAAGTGCATGCTCCACATCTCCAAAGCCGAGCAGCAGGAGCGCCTGCTGGCCCGCCTTATGGAGCCGGACAAGCGCTGGAAATACAACCCCGGCGACGTGGACGAGCGGGAATTATGGGACCAATATCAGGAGGCCTATCAGGCGGCGCTGACCCGCTGCTCCACTGAGTACGCGCCGTGGTACGTGATCCCCGCCGACCGCAAATGGCACCGCGACTGGCTGCTGACGCGGCTGATAGCCGAGACCCTGCGCGAGATGGACCCGCAATACCCGGCGATCGATTATGATGTGGAGACAGAGATAGCGCGGGTGAGGGCAAACTGAGGCCGTGCCGCGCCGGATCAAATGAGGATATATTAGTTGCACGCCGACGACCGAACGAACAGCAGCTCCCGCTCGACCAGTGGGGGGCTGCACACCCTCGAAGATCGAATGATCGGCATGGTCGTAGCCGTGTCCTGCGTTGTATTCCTGACATTGCTGCTGGAGTGGCATGGGCAGTTCGACATTTTGGCGGCCGGCGCGGGAATCGGGGCCGTCATCGCCGCGGGCGGCATTTTCGTCTATGCCGGCGCGCGCAGGCATGACCTGGTAGACGACGTTCACGAAGACGATGAGCAAAATACATAGTCCGCGCAGGGGGCGAGCGGGTAGTTAATCGGCAGAGGAGAGCGTTATGTGTTGTATCCTGTCACTTCTCATCTTCATCGGGCCGCGCGTTGCCGCCCTCGCCTGGTACTTCATCGACACGGCGCGCTGGAACGCGGCCTTCAGCAACATCCTGTGGCCCTGCCTGGGCTTCCTCTTCCTGCCCTGGACGATAATGGCCTGGGTCTGGATGTCGCCCGGCGGGATATCCGGCCTGGAGTGGGTGATCGTCGGTCTGGGCTTCCTGCTCGACATCGGCGCGTTCGGCGGCGGCGGGTATAGTCGCCGGCATCGCAATTAGCGACTGGCACGGCCGTGACGTCATCGAAAACCGAAGCCCGACGCGGGCCGTCCATGCCGCGCGCGTTGCTCCATCTGGAAGGCGCGGCCGTGTTCGTCGCGGCCACGCTGGTCTACTTTCTGCTGGGCCATGCGTGGTGGGTGTTCCTGCTCTTCCTGCTGGCCCCCGATCTCTCGGCCGTCGGCTACCTTTTCGGCATGCGAGCCGGAAGCATCGCCTACAATCTGGCCCATACGATTGTCTGGCCCCTGCTCATCGGGCTGGCCGGCTGGTGGCTGGGGTGGTCGTGGGCCGCGCCGGTTGCCCTCATCTGGCTGGCCCATATCGGGATGGATCGGATGGTGGGGTATGGGCTGAAGTATCCGGACGCATTTAAGCATACGCATTTTGATGAGGTATAGGGCCGCGTTCAGGTATGCTATAATGTCTGCAATCGTTCGTGTGGAGACGCTGTATGACGATGATGACCGTTTCTCTGGAAGAAGATAAGGTACGCGGCCTGCTTAAAGAGATATTGCTCGAGTTGATGGAGGATCGGCCGGAGGTATTTCACGATATCGTTCTCGAGGCAATCGAGGATGCCGGGTTGCTGGCGGCCGTTATTGAAGGAGAGACGAGCGAGAATATCGGCCGGGAAGAGATTGATGCTATTTTGGAAGGGCGTGGTTGAAAACCGAGTTCAAATCCAGCTTTGCCCGTGATCTTCGCAAAATTCGAGATAAAGAGACCCTTGAAAAGATTCAACGCTTGATTTCACTGGTTGAGCAGGTCGAATCTCTGGAATCAGTGCCCGGCGTCAAGCGGCTTCAATCAGAGGGCCCTTATTACCGCATTCGATTGGGCGACTACCGGGTCGGCATCTCGATTATTGGTACAACCATAACCTTCATACACTTCTTGCATCGCAAAGAAATCTACCGTTATTTCCCCTAACTTCATTAAAATCTATGCACATATTAGTTACCAACGATGACGGCGTTCATGCGCCGGGTTTGCTGGCGCTGACGCAGGCGATGCGGGCGTTCGGCGATGTGACCATCCTGGCCCCCGACCACAACTGGTCCGGCGGCGGGCACGTGAAGACGCTCCACCGGCCGCTGCGCGTGGGCGAAACGACGCTGGCCGACGGCACGCCCGCGCTGATGAGCGACGGCGCGCCCTCGGATTGCGTGGCGCTGGCTCTGCTCGGCCGCGTGCCGAAGATCGATCTGGTCGTGTCGGGCATCAACACCTTCGGCAATCTGGGCCATGACGTGACCTACAGCGGCACGGTGACGGCGGCGATGGAGGCGGTGATCGCCGGGGTGCCGGGCTTCGCCTTCTCGCTGGCGGCCGACGACACGGTATCGGAGCGCGACTATGGCCCGGCGGCCGACTATGCCGGGCGCGTCGTGGGGCTGGCGATTGAGCACGGGTTGACGCCCGATCTGTTGCTCAACGTCAACGTGCCCTGCATTCCGGCCGGGCAGATTCGCGGCATGCGCGTTACGCGGCAGGGGTTGCGTGTCTATCGCGATCGGCTGGACGAGCGGCTCGACCCGCGCGGCCAACCCTACTACTGGATCGGCGGTGAATACCCCACCGGCGTGCCCGACAATGGGACGGATTTCGGCGCGCTGCAGGACGGCTATGTGTCGATCACGCCGCTGCGGCTCGATTTGACGAACTATGCGGTGATGGAGCGGCTGGCGGGGTGGGGGGGATAACCGCCGCCCACCGACCGTCGGCGGTCAGTCCGCCGCCATCTCTCGCTTCTTCCGCTCCTGCATCGCTGCTGCTTCGGCGCGGATTTGCTCGGCGCGCCGGCCGTGGAGCGTATAGCCGCCCAGGAGTACGAAAGCCGCCACCAGGGCGACGGCCGTCGTGCCGCCGGTCAGCAGGCGCATGCCGAACAGCGCCGAGTCGGGCTGGATGGGGTTGAGGACGCCCGGGCTGGGGCTGACGTAGCCGGTCAGGGTGAAGACGATCGCCGTCAGGATGCCCTGAATGACGAAGGCGAAGCGGATGACGAGGCCGTTGAGGCCGAAGAACATGCCCTCGCGCCGCGCGCCGTGGGATACTTCGTCGGCGTCGGTGATGTCGGCGATGAGCGGGTTGGTCAGCGCCAGCAGGGCAGCCAGGACGATGCCGAAGGCGATCGTTCCCAGCAGCCCCCCGGCGAAGGTGGTGGGGAAGAAGAAGTAGAGGGCGATGGCCGCGCCCAGCAGCGACGCCGCCCGCAGCGTGCGCCAGGCCCCGAAGCGCTGCGACAGCTTCAGCCACAACACCATGGCCGGCAGCGCGGCCAGGAAGGCGGCCGCCAGTAAGAGCGAGTTTTGCATTTCCGCGTCGAGCGTGACACCTCCCAGCGTCGTCGGCCCCTGTATTTTCAGCACGTACTTGGCGTAGAACGGGATGGCCGCCGACAGCCCCAGAAAGACGTACTGGATCATCAGGTTCGCGGCGAGAAAGAAGACGAAGTCACGATTGCGCAGCGTGAGGCGCAATGATTCGCGGAACGGCGGCGACGGCTCGGCGGCGAACTCGGGGCGCTCCTTGCTGCCGGCCAGCGTGAGCAGCAGCGAGATGAGCGTCACGGCCGTCAGCAGGTAAGCCATTTGTTCGCGGTTGCTCCAGTCGGCCCCGGCGATGAGCGGCGGCAGGGCCACGCCGACCAGCAGGCCGAGGATAGAGAACGACTCGCGCAGAGCGGAAAGGCTGGTGCGGTCGTCCTCGCTGCTGACCATTTCGGGGAAGAGGGACGTCCAGTTCATCACGAAGACGGTCCAGAACAGATCGAACGCCAGCACGATGCCCAGGAAGTAGAACAGAATGGCAAATTCCGACCAATCCGTGCTCTTGAACGGGAACCACAGCAGGTAGAAGGTGATGACCAGCGGCAGGAGCGAGCCATACATCCACGGCAGGCGGCGGCCCCAGCGGGTGCGCGTCCGGTCGCTCAGATAGCCCGATAGCGGGTCGTTGATCGAGTTCCAGATGCCGTAGACCGCCCACACCAGGCCGATCCACGTCGCCCGCACGCCGAGGGTGTCGATGTAGAGAAACTGGATGTAGGTGGAAAAGGCCTGATAGGAGAGCGCGACGCCGAGCGAGCCGACGGCATAGAGTAGCCTTTGCTGGGGGCGGGTAGATGCCATGTATACCTTATTACTTGTGGATGACGGGTCATTATTGCCGACTGCGGCCGCCGGCGACTCCAGGCGATACTTTATCCGATGATTGAGTTTGGTCAATGAACTGCATGTAACCCCGGTTTCCTAACCGGGTGATTCCCCTTGCCGCAGCGCCGGATAGGAATCCGGCGTTACGTCGTAGCCGACTACTGAAAAACCCTGTTGCCGAAAAAACCCGACCGGACAATATTCTTGCTATACTCTTTATACGAGTTGCTTTTACACCACTAAAAATCGGAGGAACCCATGCCCCATTCAACTTATCTCATCATCGGCGGCGGGATGACCGGCGCGGCCGCGGCCGTCGGCATCCGCGAGCTGGATGCTACCGGCGGGATCACCCTCATCTCGGCCGAAACCGCGCCGCCCTACGACCGCCCGCCGCTCTCCAAGAAGCTGTGGGCCGACAAGCGCACGCTGGATCAGATCGTCGCCCCGCTGCCCGACGACGTGCTGCTGCATCTGGGGCGGCGCGTTGTCGGCATCGACCCCGAACGGCGGCAAGCGACCGACGACATCGGCACGGTCTACACCTATGACAAGCTGCTGCTGGCGACGGGCGGCACGCCGCGCCGGCTGCCCTTTGGTGGCGACGCGGTCAACTACTACCGCACGGTGGAGAATTACCGCGAGGTGCGGGCCGAGTCCGACCGCGGCGATTCGTTCGTGGTCATCGGCGGCGGTTTCATCGGCTCCGAGATCGCGGCCTCGCTGCGCGGCCGGGGCAACGAAGTGACTATCGTCTTCCCCGAAGACGGCATCGGCGACCGGGTGTTCCCGTCGGGCATGCCTGCGTCCGTGAACGAACTGTACCGGGAGCACGGCGTCACGGTGGTAAACGGCGCCGGCGTGGTCGATATTGAGGCGGGCGGTGGCGGCGCGGTCGTCATCACCGGCGACGGCCGGCGGCTGAGTGCCGACCGGGTCATCGCCGGGATCGGCATCGTCCCGTCCGTCGGGCTGGCCGAGGAGATGGGGCTGGCCGTGGACAACGGCGTCATCGTCGACAAATATCTGCGCACCTCGCGCCCGGAGATCTATGCCGCGGGCGACGTGGCCAACTACCCCGATCCGATCCTCGACATGCGCCGCCGGGTGGAGCATGCCGACGCGGCGCGGGCGATGGGCCGGGCCGCCGGGCGAAACATGGCCGGCGCGGCCGAACCCTACCGCTACCTGCCCTTGTTCTATTCCGACCTGTTCGAGATTGGCTACGAGGCCGTGGGCCAGTGCGATAGCCGGCTCGATATGGTGGAGGACTGGAAGGAGCTATATCGCCACGGCGTGGTCTACTATATGAAGGACGGCCGCG
>CXWK01001688.1_pt2 | contig 11113 bp, 9 predicted proteins | sample 590851 | NCBI WGS metagenome assembly CXWK01 (sample SAMEA3498364, study PRJEB10139) | wastewater metagenome | biome: wastewater treatment plant; material: activated sludge | place: Denmark | collected 2014-08-01
GTTTGGACATCGTCGATCGACACGGTAAGACCGGCGATCGTCGAGAACGCAAAACCGAGGTCCTTGAGCCGGTCCAACGAAGCGGCAACATCTGCGTTGGGATAGCGAGCCATCAGCTGGCCCACGATCCCTGACAGGTGCTTCTTGCGAACCGTCTCGGCGACGAAGGGGAAGTCAGCAGGGAATGCCGAGTTGAAGAGCACACGACCCAGCGTCGTCGCGACGCGGACGTGTCCGTCACCCCGGCTGATGACCATGGCGTCGGAGTTCTCGGCATCACGAACCGGGAACTGCTCCTCGGGGAAGCGGTCCTGCTCGAGGCGGATCTGGATTGGCGCGTGGACAGAAAGCCCTTGGCCGTGGTTCACGCGGTACTGATCCCAGGCCTGCAAGGCCTCGGCAACCGAACCAAAAGAACGACCGGCACCGGTGGCCTCGGGGTCTTGAACCGTCAGGTAGTACGCGCCGATAACCATGTCCTGGGAAGGAACAGCGATCGGACGCCCGTGGGCCGGCGACAGGATGTTGTTCGCTGACAGCATCAGGAGGCGAGCTTCGGCCTGGGCCTCAGCAGACAGCGGCAAGTGGACAGCCATCTGGTCACCGTCGAAGTCGGCGTTGAACGCCGCACAGACGAGCGGGTGAATCTGAATGGCCTTGCCCTCGATGAGCACAGGCTCAAATGCCTGGATACCAAGACGGTGAAGCGTAGGAGCACGGTTCAACAGCACCGGGTGCTCCGAGATCACCTCTTCGAGAACGTCCCAGACCTCGGAACGGGCGCGCTCGACCATCCGCTTGGCGGATTTGATGTTCTGTGCGTACTCGAGTTCGACAAGGCGCTTCATAACGAACGGCTTGAACAGCTCGAGGGCCATCTGCTTGGGCAAACCACACTGGTGCAGCTTGAGCTGCGGGCCGACGACGATGACCGAACGGCCGGAGTAGTCGACTCGCTTACCGAGCAGGTTCTGACGGAAACGACCCTGCTTACCCTTGAGCATGTCGGACAGCGACTTGAGCGGGCGGTTACCCGGGCCAGTCACAGGCCGACCACGACGACCGTTGTCGAACAGAGCGTCAACCGCTTCTTGAAGCATGCGCTTCTCGTTGTTGACGATGATCTCGGGTGCGCCAAGGTCGAGCAGCCGCTTGAGGCGGTTGTTTCGGTTGATGACTCGACGGTACAGGTCGTTCAGGTCTGACGTAGCGAAACGGCCACCATCCAGTTGAACCATCGGGCGAAGGTCCGGCGGAATCACCGGAATCGCGTCGAGGATCATGGCGGTCGGCGGGTTGGCCCGCACACCGTTTTCGTTCTCGCGGTTGAACGCGGTCACGACCTTAAGGCGCTTGATCGCCTTCGCTTTGCGCTGTCCACGAGCAGTTTGGATGACCTCGCGAAGAACGACGTCCTCTGAATCGAGGTCCATGCGCTCGATAAGGTCCTTGACTGCCGCGGCGCCCATACCGCCGCCGAAGTAGTCCTCGTAGCGGTCTTGGAGGTCACGCCACACGCGGTCATCGTCGACCAGGGTCTTGACCCCCATCGTCTTAAAGACGTGGAAGACGTTCTCGAGGTGCTCAATCTCTTCGGAATAGCGGTCGCGGACCTCTTCGATGTCCTTTTCCGCCCCGCGCTTGATCTTGTTGATCTCGGCGTCCTTGGCCCCTTGACCTTGAAGGTCAGCAATCTGGGTCTCAAGTTCGGCGTACGCGGCTTCGACTTCTTCGTCGCGCTCGTGCTCGATCTCGCCGATCTCCTCGCGCAGATCCGATTCGAGTTCGGGCAGGTCGGTGTGACGACGCTCCTCGTCCACCCAGGTCACCACGTGCGCTGCGAAATAGATCACGCGCTCAAGGTTCTTGGGGGCCATGTCCATGAGGTACCCAAGGCGGCTCGGCACACCCTTGAAGTACCAAATGTGAGTGACAGGAGCGGCCAACTCGATGTGACCCATGCGCTCGCGACGCACCTTCGAGCGCGTGACTTCGACGCCACAACGCTCGCAGATGATTCCCTTAAAGCGGACTCGCTTGTACTTTCCGCAGTAGCACTCCCAGTCCTTGGTAGGACCGAAAATCTTCTCGCAGAACAAGCCGTCCTTCTCCGGCTTCAGCGTCCGGTAGTTGATGGTTTCAGGCTTCTTTACTTCACCATTGGACCACTTACGGATCTGATCCGCGGTGGCCAAACTGATTCCAAGCTTGTCGAACTCGTTAACGTCGAGCACGTTGCATTCCTCGCTGATGGAAGTGGATGTTCCGTTTCAGAGTTGTCGCAGTTACATGGTGCGTTGGCGGCGACGCTCGTCGTCTTCGTCGGTACCGCGCTCCGGCCGGGAAATGTCGATTCCCAGCTCCTCAGCGGTCCGGAAGGCGTCCTCGTCCAGCTCTCGCATCTCGATGGACTCACCCGCGGAAGACAGGACCTGCACGTTCAAGCACAGCGCCTGCATCTCTTTGATGAGCACCTTGAATGATTCGGGAATTCCCGGCTCGGGGATGTTCTCGCCCTTGACGATGGCCTCGTACACCTTGACGCGGCCGAGCACATCGTCTGACTTGATCGTCAAAAGCTCCTGGAGGGCGTAGGCCGCTCCATAGGCTTCCAACGCCCAAACCTCCATCTCACCGAAACGCTGGCCACCGAACTGCGCCTTACCACCGAGCGGCTGCTGGGTGATCATGGAGTACGGACCGGTGGAGCGGGCGTGGATCTTGTCATCGACAAGGTGAGCCAGCTTCAGGATGTACATGTAGCCGCAGGTGACGGGCTGGTCGAACGGGTCGCCCGTCCGGCCGTCGAACAGGGTTGCCTTACCGTCGGTGCCGACAAGACGCGTCTTGGCCGAGTTCGCACCGTCAGGGTGCAGGCTTTCGAACATGCCCTGAATTGTCGGGTGGTGCAGGCTCTGATCGGCCTCGTCCCAGTGAGCACCGTCGAAGACAGGTGTGGACACCCAAACAGCCGGTTCGGAGCGAGGACGCGTCTTGTACGCCTCGTTCGGCTTGGACGCTTGGCCTTCCCATCCGTGCTTAGCGGCGTAGCCCAAGTGGGCTTCGAGGACCTGACCGACGTTCATGCGGCTAGGAACACCAAGCGGGTTGAGGATGATGTCCACCGGAGTACCGTCCGCAAGGTGCGGCATGTCTTCGGTCGGAAGGATCTTGGCGATGACACCCTTGTTACCGTGGCGTCCCGCGAGCTTGTCGCCTTCGGAGATCTTCCGCTTCTGCGCGACGTAGACACGCACCAGCTGGTTGACACCGGGCGGGAGCTCGTTTCCGTCGTCGCGAGAGAACACCTTGACAGCGGTGACCTTGCCGCTTTCCCCGTGCGGGACCTTGAGGGACGTGTCGCGAACCTCTCGGGCCTTCTCACCAAAGATGGCCCTCAGCAGACGCTCTTCAGGGGTCAGTTCGGTCTCACCTTTAGGAGTGACCTTGCCGACCAGCACATCGCCGGGCCCCACCTCGGCGCCGACACGGATGATCCCGCGCTCGTCAAGGTCTTTGAGGATGTCTTCGCTCAGGTTCGGTATGTCACGGGTGATCTCTTCGGCACCAAGCTTGGTGTCGCGAGCATCAATCTCGTGTTCCTGAATGTGGATCGACGTGAGGACGTCGTCGCGGACCAGGCGTTGGTTGAGGATGATCGCGTCCTCGAAGTTGTGCCCATCCCAGGTCATGAACGCCACGAGGAGGTTCTTACCCAGCGCCAACTCACCCTGATCGGTCGAAGGACCGTCGGCGAGTACGTCACCAGCTTTCACCTCGTCGCCAGCGTTCACCAAGATCCGCTGGTTAATACAGGTGTCTTGGTTGGAACGACGGAACTTGTCGAGGGTGTAGACGATCTCGCCACCACTGGTGGTTTCGAGAACAATCTCGTTCTCGGAGGCCTCGACAATCTCACCGTCGGCCGTTGCGAGTAGTACCTCGCCAGCGTCCTGCGCAGCGCGAGCTTCAACACCGGTTCCGACGAACGGCGCTTCGGCCCGAACCAGCGGAACCGCTTGACGCTGCATGTTCGAACCCATCAGGGCACGGTTGGCGTCGTCGTGCTCGAGGAACGGAATGAGCGACGTAGCGACCGAGACCATCTGCTTCGGCGACACGTCCATGTAGTCGACCTCTTGGCCGGTCACATAGGCGATCTCGCCCTTACGGCGACGCACCAACACACGATTGTTCGTGAAGTTGCCCGCATCGTCGGTCTGAGCGTTGGCCTGCGCGATGACGTAACGGTCCTCGTCGTCGGCCGACAGATACTCGATTTCGTCGGTCACCCGGCCGTCTTCAACGCGACGGTAGGGCGTCTCGATAAATCCGAAACGGTTGACCCGAGCGTAGGACGACAGCGAGCCGATCAGGCCAATGTTGGGACCTTCTGGCGTCTCGATCGGACACATCCGCCCGTAGTGGGACGGGTGAACGTCTCGCACTTCGAACCCGGCGCGTTCACGGGACAAACCGCCCGGACCAAGCGCCGACAGACGACGCTTGTGCGTCAGGCCCGACAGCGGGTTGGTCTGGTCCATGAACTGAGATAGCTGCGACGACCCAAAGAACTCTTTGATGGCCGCGACGACGGGACGAATGTTGATCAGGGTCTGAGGTGTAATCGCCTCCACGTCCTGAGTCGTCATACGTTCCCGAACGACTCGCTCCATACGCGAAAGACCGATCCGAACCTGGTTCTGAATCAGTTCACCCACGGACCGAATACGACGGTTGCCGAAGTGGTCGATGTCGTCATCCCAGTAGTCAGGGACGCGAGCGTGCAGCTTGACCAGGTAGCTCACCACGGCGAGAACGTCGGCGCGCGACAAGGTGAACTCGTCGATTGCCGGCACTTCGAGATCGAGTTCGGCAAGAGGAATCTTGTCGTACTCGCTACCGAGCTTCTTCAGACTCTTGTGGCGCCCCACCTTGGCCAGGTCGTAACGCTTGGGGTTGAAGAAGAGGTTCTCCAGCAAAGAGCGCGCTGACTCTGCCGACGGCGGTTCACCAGGGCGGAGCTTGCGGTAAATATCGAGGAGAGCGTCCTCGACCGTGTTGGTCGAGTCCTTCTCGAGGGTGTTCTTGATCGACTCGAACGGCTCGCCCGTCTCGGGGTCGATGAACAACCGGCCGAGCTCTTCGTCGGTCTCACCAAAGCCGAGGGCCTTGAGCAAGATGGTCACAGGCTGCTTGCGCTTGCGGTCGACACGGACGTACACGACATCGCGCTTGTCGACTTCAAACTCGAGCCACGCGCCACGGCCTGGAATGACCTTGGCGTCGACGATGTCCTTCTCGGGGTTGGTCTTGTCGGCATTGACGCCGAAGTAGACGCCCGGTGAACGAACCAGCTGCGAGACGACGACACGCTCGGTGCCGTTGATGATGAAGGTTCCCTTGTCGGTCATCATCGGGAAGTCCCCCATGAAAACCGTTTGCTCCTTGATTTCTCCGGTTTGAGAATTCATGAAGCGGGCGGTGACGAAAAGCGGACGCGAGAAGGTCATGTCCTGCTCGCGGCAGTCCTCTTCTGCGTACTTTGGTGGCTCGAACTGGTGCTCTGACAGCTCCAGGCGGAGCGCTCCTGTGAAATCTTCGATTGGTGAGATGTCGCTGAGGACCTCGGCGACACCGTCGTCGAGGAACCACTGAAACGAATCCCGCTGGATAGCAATGAGGTCAGGTAGAGGAAGAACTTCCCGAAGTTTGGCGAACGAATAGCGTTCCCGAGGCGCGGAACGATCCACGGACTTCACCCCTCATGAAAAAAACGCGCGCGAGCGCGTGGGCGGAAAAATATGGTGTGTTAGCTCAGAAGAAGTAGAGGTGCATGCACAGCACCGTGCAGTAAAGCACGTGGAGCGCGGCAGTTCAAGCCACCCACCTGAGTGGGAGCTGTCGAGAGCCATTAGCGGGAAGCCGCATCGGCCCAGATACTAGGCCGGACTGCGGCTCCCCGTGGCCAGATTGTGCGAGGAACAAGCTACTTGAGCGAAACCGTGGCGCCAGCGCCTTCGAGTTGCTCTTTTGCCTTCTCGGCGTCTTCCTTGGAAACTCCGGAAAGGACAGCCTTCGGCGCGCTCTCGACGAGCTCCTTGGCTTCTTTCAGACCGAGGTTGGTAAGTGCACGCACTTCCTTGATGACCTTGATCTTGCCCTCACCAGCGGACTCGAGAACGACGTCGAAGTCGCTCTTCTCGTCCTCGGCTGCCGCATCGCCGCCACCGGCGCCGGGCGCTGCTGCCGCGATAGCGACAGGCGCAGCTGCGGTTACGTCGAATTCCTCTTCGAAAGCCTTGAGGAAGTCGTTGAGTTCCAGAACGGTCATTTCCTTGAAGACGTTCAAGAGCTCTTCGGTGCTCATGGAAGCCATGGTGGTATTCCTTTGCTTGGGTTGTGAATGCACACCCGGCCTGCTCGCCGGGAGAACGGAAATCTTGAATCAGAAGGGCTAGGCCGCTTCTTCCTCTTCGCGCTTGGTCGCGTAGGCGCTGAGCAGGCCGGCGAACTTGCGTTGGTTGGCAGCGAACAAACCCGCCGCCTTTGCCATCGGGGCTTTGAACCCGCCGGCGATCTTGGCGAGCAGAACCTCGCGTGAGTCGAGCTTGGAGAGGGCGTCGACGTCGCCGGCCGAGATTGCCTTGTTGCGAAGCACACCGCCCTTGAGGACGAACAACGGCTGTGCTTTGGCGAACGCACTGAGGGCCTTTGCCGCCTCGACAATGTCGCCCTCGACGAACGCAAGCCCTGTTGGACCGGTCAGCATGTCCTCGAGACCTTCGACCTCGCGACCTGCAACGGCTCGCCGAACGAGCGTGTTCTTGTAGATGCGGTACGCGGTGTCCGAGGAGCGTAGGGAGCCGCGCAGCTCTGCGAGCTGAGCGACGGTCAAACCCCGGTACTCTGCCGCGATCACAGCGGTGGCAGCGTCGAGATTCGTACCGATCTCTTCTACGGTTGCGACTTTGGCGGCGGTTGGCATTGAAGGTTCCTCGCGGTGCTCTGAGACCTGACACGAGGAACCGCTCATTACGAGCGATAAATGAACCCCGCCTCTACTGGACCGACTTGAGCCGTGTTACCTGTCTTATCGGACAGTTCCAGTGGTCTTTGGCAAAGATGAAAATTTGAACGGCCGATGGTACCAGCAGGAGGCCGGAGCCGGCGAAACGGATCGACGCCAAGCGTCCGGCCTTTGTTGGTCTATCGGCCTTTAGCGTCCCTACTCGGCTCGGGCAGAAGCGTCCGGGTCGACTTTGACGCCGGGACCCATGGTCGAGGTCACGGTAATCGCTTTGACGTACTTGCCCTTGGCGGCGGCGGGCTTGACGCGCAGGAGCTCGTCGAGAACCGCCCGGTAATTCGCGAGCAGGGTCTGCGCATCGAAGCTGACTTTGCCGATAGGCACGTGAATGTTGCCGCTCTTGTCGGAACGGTATTCCGCCCGACCAGCTTTGAACTCGGCAACTGCTTTGTCGACGGCCTTCGTGACGGTCCCGGTCTTGGGGTTCGGCATCAGGCCTCGGGGCCCAAGAACGCGGCCGAGCTTTCCAACCGCCGGCATCAGGTCGGGTGTGGCAATAACGACGTCGAAGTCGAGAAAGCCCTTCTCGACGCGCTCGACCAAGTCGTCAGCGCCGACAACATCAGCACCAGCCTCGGTAGCAGCAGCAGCGTCATCGCCAGCAGCAAAGACGGCCACGCGAACGTCCTTACCGAGACCACCCGGAAGGCCCACGGTGCCACGGATCATCTGGTCGGCCTTGCGGGGGTCGATTCCGAGCCGGAACGCCACTTCTACGGTCTCGTCGAAACCTGCGGAAGACAGGGATTTGACGAGGTCCAAGCCCTCGAGAGGAGCGTGAAGACGCTCCCTGTCGAAGCGCCGAACTGCATCCTTGTACTTCTTACCTGGCATGTGATTCGCTCCTGATGGTGGTTGGCTCCCTCTAAAACCTCACAGTCACAATGCGAGGCGCTCGGGCGAGGTCATCCCGAGCCTTTTCTGAAGTTCCGTCGCGCGGACGCGACGGGGGTTCAGTCGACGACGCGGATGCCCATCGAACGGGCCGTACCCATGATCTGGAGGGCGGCACCCTCAAGATCGACCGCGTTGAGGTCGGGCATCTTGGTCTTGGCGATTTCGTCGATCTGGGCACGAGTGACGCTGCCGACTTTGTTACGCAGCGGGTTGTCGGAGCCCTTGTCGAGACCGGCCGCCTGAAGGAGCAAGTTCGCTGCCGGAGGGGTCTTCAGGACGAAAGTAAACGAACGGTCCTCGTAGATGGTGATGTCGACGGGCACCACCTGACCCCGGGAGTTCTCTGTCGCAGCGTTGTACTGCTTAACGAACTCCATGATCTGAATACCGTGCGGACCAAGCGCGGTACCGACTGGCGGTGCCGGTGACGCAGCGCCCGCCTCGATCGCGATGCGGACGACGGCGGCAACGTTCTTCTTACCCATGATGTAAATGCTCCTATGACTTCACCGCGCGGGTGAAGAAACCATTTTGCGGCACAAGCCGACGGAAACTAAAGCGCGGCTACCTGGCCGAATTCCAACTCGACGGGAGTTTCACGACCAAAGATATTGACCAGCACCTTGAGCTTGGATCGATCCACATCGATCTCGCTGATCGATCCGTTGAAGTCGGCGAAGGGACCTGTCGTAACCCGAACCTGCTCGCCAACATCGAACTCGAGGCGAGGGCGCAGCTTCTTTTCGCGCTTTTCCGGGGTGACTCCCAGAATGCCTTCGACTTCTTTGCGACGCAGCGGCGTCGGCTTAGCCCCGCTACCGACGAATCCGGTGACACCGGGGGTGTTACGCACCATGTACCAGGCGTCGTCGTCGAGTCGACAGCGAAGGAGCAGGTAACCCGGGTACACCTTTTTGCGAGTCACGGTCTTGCGGCCGTTCTTGAACTCCACGACGTCTTCCATGGGAATCACAACTTCGAAGATGCGATCTTCCATGTCCATCGAGCGGACTCGATGCTCGATGTTTTGCTTGACCTTGTTCTCGTAGCCAGCGTAAGAGTGCACCACGTACCAACGGCCCGGACGGTCGTACGGGCTGGGCTCGTCATCCTCTTCGTCTTCGTCGTCTTCGAAATCGAGTTCGATATCGACAATGTCTTGCTCTTCGGCGGAATCCTCTTCCTGGTCGGTTGAAGGATTCGTCGGCGCCTCGTCGACTTCGCCCGCAGGTTCGCTCACGGCGTCATCGAGCGGCGTTGAACTGTCTTCGGTCATGTTGCGCAATCTCTGAAGTAGTCGGCCTGTGGCTTTTTAGTACAGCCAGAGCACGAACTTGGCCGCTAAGTAGTCGACCCCGTAGACGAATGCCGTCAGCACAAGAACGGCCACGACGACCACCGCACTGGAGCTGATGACCTCGCCGCGCGTGGGCCAGTCCACTTTCCGCATCTCGGAACGAACGCCCGAAAAGTATTCGCCGACCGAGAAACCGCCGCGACGACCACCGCCACCAGCAACTGCTGCTGCTTGTCGCCTGCGGTCGCCACCGCTGCCGCCCTGGGAACGCCGCTCTTGGCGTTCCATCATTCGCTTAGATTCTCGGTTCATTTAATGCCTCGACATTTCGATCACCGCGTGGGTCTAGGCCCATCGAAATCGTTGCCTTGAGCAGGGCAGGAGGGATTTGAACCCCCGACCGCCGGTTTTGGAGACCGGTGCTCTACCAGCTGAGCTACTGCCCTTGGTCATCTGCCTCATACGCGGACAAGGCAGAAACAACAAAGCTATCAGTTTCCACAGGCCTTATCCCACCCGAGTTTGCAAACGCCGCGAACAGCCCCGTGGCGGAAGGCCGCCAAACGCTGTTTAGAGCGCTCGGTCCCCGGCATTCAAACGGCTGCGGAGAGCCGTGCGCGCCCTGTGGAGGCGCATCTTGGCGTTGGCGACCGATATGCCGAGCTCGGCAGCGATTGCCTCGTGGGCAAGCCCATCGCGCTCGCGGAGGGTGATCACCGCCCGCAACTTCGTCGGTAATTCTGAAACCGCCTGCTGTATTCGGTTGTGCAGGTCGCGCCCCTCAGCAACCGCTTCAGGACCTGGCGTAGCGTCACACAACTGCTCGATCTGGTCATCGAGCGGATGCGCCATCGTCCGGGAGGTCCGGCCCAGCGCACTCGCCGCGGTGTTTGCGGTGATGCGATACATCCACGTGCTGAACCGAGCGTCTCCCCGGAAACGCCCGACGGCCCTCCATGCCCGCACGAACGACTCTTGGGCGACGTCTTTGGCTTCCTCTTCGTTGCGGGTTAATCGCAATGCCAGTGCGTAAACAGTTGGCGAGTGCCGGCGCACGAGCTCATCGAAAGAGGTGGTGTCGCCCGCCTTTGCTCCTTCGACCAACACGCTGTCGCTCACGCGTCGATACCCACCCCTCGACAGGGTGGGTATCGACGAGGAAACCTCGGGGATCTGGGTCCGCGGCAGCACCGGGGGGCGGGAAATCTCTCGACGAGGCCGCTCCGACTGGGCTACCACCAGAACCTCTAGCGAGTTTCTTTGTGGTTACGGTGAGTGCGGCAGCGGTTGCAGTACTTGTTCAACTCAATCCGCTCACGGTTGTTGATCTTGTTCTTGCGGGTTGAGTAGTTGCGCTCTTTGCACTCGGTGCACTCAAGCGTGACCAAAATTCGCTTGTCACTGGCCATTTTTGGCCCTTCCTCTTACGGATCACCCGAGCTGTCAGCAGCCGGGCCATAGTGATCGGTTGGGACGGAATGACCGCCCCAACACAACGATCGGCTCTTCTATTCGGCTTTGACCTGGTCGGCTTGGGCCGGTAACTCGGCGTCGGCTAGTTGATGATCTTGGTGACTCGACCAGCACCAACCGTCCGGCCACCCTCACGAATCGCGAACTTCAAACCCTCATCCATCGCAATCGGAGCAATCAACTCAACCGTCATCTCCGTATTATCACCCGGCATCACCATCTCCGTACCCTCAGGCAACTTCACCTGACCCGTAACATCAGTCGTACGGAAATAGAACTGCGGACGATAATTATCAAAAAACGGCGTATGACGACCACCCTCATCCTTGGTCAACACATACACCTGAGCCTCAAAC
>CXWK01011930.1_pt1 | contig 11110 bp, 11 predicted proteins | sample 590851 | NCBI WGS metagenome assembly CXWK01 (sample SAMEA3498364, study PRJEB10139) | wastewater metagenome | biome: wastewater treatment plant; material: activated sludge | place: Denmark | collected 2014-08-01
GCGATCCACGTCGGGGTAGTCGGGCGAGCCGTCGTAGAGGCAGAACGTCGCCCCCAGCAGCGTTGCCCCGTAAACCAGCCACGGCCCCATCATCCAGCCCATGTCGGTGATCCAGTAGATGCGGTCGCCGGTAGCGCTGTCCCCAGCGCCCACGTCCGTGCCGAAGGCCATGTCCTGCGCCGCCTTGACCGGGAAGCCGCAATGGGTGTGGACGACGCCCTTGGGCCGGCCGGTGGTGCCGCTGGTGTAGAGGATGAGCAGCGTGTCTTCGGCGGCCGTGTCGGCGCTCTCGGCCGCGTCGGGCTGCGGGGCGACGAGGTCGTGCCACCAGTGGTCGCGGCCGGGGGTCATGGCCACGTCATTGCCGGCGCGGCGCAGGACGATGACGTGGCGCAGCGAGGGCACGTGGGCAGCGGCCTCGTCGGCGATGGGCTTCATGGGTGACAGACGGCCGCGGCGGAACGTACCGTCGGCGGTGAAGAGGGCCACCGCCCCGGCGTCGGCCAGCCGCGACGCTACCGCGCCCGCGCCATAGCCGGAGAAGAGCGGCAGGGCCACCGCGCCGATCTTGGCCGCGGCCAGCAGGGCGACGGCGATCTCCGGTGTCATGGGCATGAACAGCCCCACGGCGTCGCCCACGCCCAGGCCTAGCGACCGCAGGGCGTTGGCGCAGCGGTTGACCTCGGCCGCCAGTTCGCCGTAGGTCAGCGTGCGCGTCGTTCCCTCTTCGCCCTCCCAGATGACGGCCAGGCGGGCGCGCGTCGCCGGGTCAGCGGCCCACTTGTCGACGCAGTTGTCGGCGATGTTGAGCCGCCCGCCGACACACCAGCGCGGCCACTCGATGCCGTCGGCTAAGTCGAGCACTTGCGAATAGGGCACGCGGAAGCGGATGTCGAGGTAGTTGAGGACGGCGTCGGTGAACCAGGCCACGTCGGCCGTGGAGCGGGCCATGAGTTCGGCGTAGTCGGCAATGTCGTGGGCGCGCATAAAGCGCGTCAGGTGGGCGCGTTCGGTGTAGTCGGGCGTCGGCCGCCAGACGATCTCGCCGCCGGAGGAAGGGGTGTCGGTCATGGTAGGCTCAAGAATAGCACGCTGATGACGCTGATGACGCTGATTGACGCAGATCAGATAGGAATTCCTCTACTGTGCGCTTGTCGTAATGACGCGCGCTGTCTGGAAGATCTTGCGGCGCACATCGGGCTTTGGTCCAAAGTTCAGGAGCAGGCCGATATCCTTTCCTGTCGCCTTCAGGTAATTCAGCAATTGCGCCGTGTGTTCATCAGCAAGGCAACTGACAGATTTCAATTCCAGAAGCACCTTGTCCTCTACCAAAATATCGGCGTAATACTCTCCAACCTTAATCCCATCGTACCACACGACAATCGGCGCTTGTTGCACCGCCACAAACCCGTGTTTTCGCAATTCGTGACATAGCGCATTTTCATACACCTTCTCCAGAAAGCCATAGCCCAACTGGTTATAAACATGATAGAAGCAGCCGATTATCTCACGAGTCAATCCACTATGGATGTACGTTGTCACCTGCATCTCTCCTGCTTCGTGCTACCAAGTGGTCATGTAAAAAAGAATCAGGAAATCAGCGAAAATCAGCGTCATCAGCGTTATCAGCGTGCTATTCTTCTAACCTCGCCAACGTCGGCCAGAATCTGCCCCTTCAGCGCGTCAAGCCCATCGAACTTCATCTCCGGCCGGATGCGCCGCACGAACTCCAGCCGCACCTGTTCGCCATAGATGTCCTCGTCGAAGTCGAGCAGGTGGGCTTCGATGGTCACGCCGCTGCCGTTGACCGTCGGCCGCACGCCGACGTTGGTCGCCGCGGCGAAGCGCCGGCCGTGGATGGTAGCATAGGTGGCGTAGACGCCGAAGCCGGGCAGCAGCAACTCGTCCCACAGGGCCAGGTTGGCCGTCGGGAAGCCGATTGTCCGGCCGCGCTGGTCGCCCTTGACCACCAGCCCGCGAACGCTGTGCAGGCGGCCGAGACAGCCGTTGACCGTGGCTATGTCGCCCGCTGCCAGCGCGTCGCGCACGCGGCGGCTGCTGACCGGCGCGCCGTCCCAGTCGACCAGGTCGGTCATCGTCTCCACCGTGAATCCCTTCGCCACCCCCTGCTGCCGCAGAAAGGGCACGTCCCCTTCGCGCTTGTAGCCCAGGGCGATGTGGCCGCCCCAGAGCTGGCGCATGTCCAGCGCGGCCAACATCTGGTCAACGAAGTCGGCGGCGCGAATCTGGCGCACTTCGTCGTCGAAGGGGTGGGTGATGATCAGGTCAATGCCCTGCTCGGCCAGCAGGTGGACGCGGTCGTCAAGGGTGGTCAGATAGAAGCGCGGTGGCAGGGTTTGCATCACGCGCCGCGGGTGGGGGAAGAAGGTCAGCGCCGCCGCGCGCGCGCCGTCCTGCCGGGCGCGGGCAACCATCGCCCGCAGCAGCGTCTGGTGGCCAAGGTGCACACCGTCGAAGGAGCCAATGGTGACGTAGGTGGGGCGTTTGTGATCAACTTCGCTGAGATGCGTAACACGTACAAAAGATTGGGTCATATCGGGTTGTGTCGGCGGCGTGGAGTTGGCCGCCGGGCGAATTGTATCATAAATGAGCAGGGGAGCTGACTCCCTGCCCCCACCCTCCTATCCTTCATGGTATAATGCGTGTAGGAGTGTGACCTATGACTGCACCGCCTGTCGTTCGCCGCCGCTTCACGGTCGAGCAATATCAACAGATGGCCGCCGCCGGTATTTTTAACGAAGATGATCGCATCGAATTGATTGAGGGGGAGATCGTCGAGATGAGTCCGCTTGGCCCGCAGCATTCGGCCTGTGTCAGTCGCTTAGATCGCTTGTTTCAGCGGCAGTTGGGCGAGTCGGTTATCGTTCGCGTGCAAGACCCCATACGACTTAGTCGTTCTTCTGCGCCGCAGCCTGACCTTGCCGTTGTCCAACCGCGCGACGACTTCTACGCCGGCGGCCACCCGGAGCCGGAAGACGTGCTATTACTTGTCGAGGTAGCTGACTCGTCCTTGAGCTACGACCGCGACCTGAAGTTGCCGCTCTATGCGCGGGCCGGCATCCCAGAAGTGTGGCTAGTCGTGTTGTTGACCCAGGTGGTCGAGGTCTATCGCGCGCCGAGTGAGGATGGCTACGGCGAGAAGCGGACGGCGCGTCGGGGGGATGTGTTGACGGCGGTCAATCTGCCGGGTATCAGCCTCGCTGTGGCCGACACTCTCGGCTAGACCGCTGAGGTTTGCGGCAAACCTCAGCGGTCTGTCCCAGCCAGCATCTTACGCGGCCGGATCACGTCCCCATCCACTTCAACCACCCCCAGGAACCGCCCACCCGGCCCGAAGGCGGCGGCGCGGCCCGGCGGCGCGCCGNNTCCAGCCGCGGCAGGTGAGCCACGGCCGCGGCCGGCGGCAATAGCGCCGCGGCCACGCTCTCGGCCGTCAGCCCGTCGAGCGGAACAGCATCGGCCACGGCAAACGCGCCCACGGCCGTCCGCCGCAGCGCGGCCACGTGGCCGCCGCAGCCTAGCGCCGCCCCCAGGTCGTGGGCCAGCGAACGGATGTAGGTTCCCGAAGAGCAGGCCACGCGCAGGGTCAGGTGGGGCGGGTCGAAGGCCAGCAGGTCGAGGGCGTGGATGACCACGTCGCGCTCCGGCAGTTCGACGGCCTGGCCGCGCCGGGCGCTCTCGTAGAGGGGGCGGCCGTCGCGCTTGACGGCTGAATGGGGCGGCACGCGCTGGCGGATGAGGCCGCGGAAGGCGGCGAGGGCGGCGGCGATCTGTTCCGCCGTCACGCCCACCGGGCGCTCGGCCGTCACCTCTCCCTCGGCGTCGTAGGTCGTCGTGCTCTGGCCCAGCCGGATTGTCGTCTCGTAGCTCTTGTCCAGCCCGACCAGGTACTCCAGGAAGCGGGCCGCCAGGCCCAGGCCCAGCAGCAGCAGGCCGCTGGCCAGCGGGTCGAGCGTGCCGGCGTGGCCGACGCGCCGCAGCCCGGCGGCGCGCCGCACGCGGGCCACGGCGTCGTGACTCGTCGGGCCGATGGGTTTGTCGAGAAGGAGGATGCCGGAGGTCACGCGGCGGGGTTTACCTGGGGCGCTGGCGGCCGATGGCCTCCAGGCAGGCAGCCACGACGGTGGCCTCGGCCTTTTCCAGCGGGCCGTCGAGGCTGCAACCGGCGGCCAGAGCGTGGCCGCCGCCGCCCAGCCGCACGGCCACCTCGGCCACGTTGTAGGGCGGCACGGCGCGCATGCCGACGCGCACCGCCCCCTCAGGCATTTCGCTCAGCACGACGCCCATCGCTACCCCCTCTACGTCGGCCAGGAAGTTGACCAGGCCGCTGCTGCTGGGGCTACCCTCGACACCGGCGCGGCGCAACTCGTCGCGCGAGATGCTCGTCCACAGCAGGCCGTCTTGCAGCTTCATGCGCCCCAACCCCAGACCCCACATTTGGGCCGTGGCCGCCGGCCGGCGGTGCAGCGCGCGCAGGCTGATGTCGGCAATGTCGGCCCCGCAGTCCACCAGGTCGGCCGCGGCGCGCAACGTGGCCGCGCTGACGTTGGTCGTGCGAAAGCCCATCGTGTCGGTGACAATACCCGTCAGCAGGCTGTCGGCAATACCGCGGGTCATCGTCGCGCCCATCTCGGCCAGGAAGCGGCACAGGATTTCGGCTGTCGAGCTGGCGTCGGGTTCGATGATGTTGAACGCGCCGAAGCGAGTGTTGGTGATGTGGTGGTCAATGTTGGCCAGCGTCGGCTTGGGGTCCGGCAGCGCGGCATAGGCCCAGCCCATGCGCGACTCGTCGGCGCAGTCTACGGCGATGACCAGGTCGTAGTGGATGTCGGTGTTGGGCGCGCGGCGCACGTCGGCGGCCAGGGGCAGGTAGTGGAAGCGTTGCGGCACGGCGTCGTCGCAGGCCAGCGTGACGCGCTTGCCAAGCTGCTGCAACGCCTGGCCGACGGCCGTCAGCGAGCCGATGGCGTCGCCGTCCGGATCCATGTGGGCAATGACCAGCACGCGGTTGGCTTTCTCAATGGCGAACTGAATCACCGGCTCCCCCTGTCGGCCTGCGCCGGGCTTGCTTACTCTTTGGCCACCTGTGCGGCGTCGCCCTCGTTGCCCTCGTCGGCCTCGACTTGGTCGAGTTCGTCCAGTTCAACGACGTCGGACATGGTCGTGGTTGTTGGCGGCGCTTCAGCGGTTTCGGCCGCCGGGCCGGCTGTGTCGTCGGGCTTGATGTCCAGCTCTTCCAACAGCTTGTCCACCTCTTCGACGTAGCGCAGGCGCGGGTCCCACTGGAAGCGGAGAATCGGCGCGTTGCGCAAGCCCAGGCTGCCGGCCAGCGTGCGCCGCAGGAAGCCGGACGCGCTCTGCAAGCCGGCCATCACCTCTTCCTGTCGGGGCTCTTCGCCCAGGGCATTGACGTAGACGGTGGCATACTGCAACTCCCGGTCAATCTCCACTTCGGTCATCGTCACGCCGGCCAGGCGCGGATCGCTGATTTCGCGCAGGAAGATTTCGCTCAGCAGTTGTTGAATCTGCTCGGCCGTTCGTTCTTGTCTGACTTTGCTCATAGTTACGCTTCAACCCGCTGCGTGACGTAGAACTCGATAATGTCGCCGGGCTGGTAATCCTCGAAGCCGTCCAGGCTGACGCCGAACTCGAAGCCCGACTTCACCTCGCGCACGTTCTCCTGCAAGTGCTTCAGGCTGCTGATGGTGCCGCTGTGGAGCAGGCGGCTGTTGCGCACGACGCGCGCCTTGGCGTTGCGCCGCCCTTCGCCGGTGCGCATGTAGGAGCCGGCGATGTTGCCCACGCCGCGGATCCTGAACACCTGGCGCACCTCGGCCCGGCCGATGACCACGTCCTCGAAGGTCGGGGCCAACATGCCCTTCATGGCCTTCTCCACGTCTTCGATCAGCTTGTAGATGATGGAGTAGGTGCGAATCTGCACCTCTTCCACGGCCGCCGCGTTGCGGGCGATGGGGTCGGCATCAACGTTGAAGCCCAGGATGATGGCCCCGGAGGCCGACGCTAGCATCACGTCGCTCTCGCTGATGGGGCCGGTGGCGGCGCGCAGGATGTCGAGTTCGACTTCGCCGCCGTTGAGCCGCTCCAGCGAAGTGACGATTGGCTCCAGCGAGCCTTGCACGTCGGCCTTGACGATGAGGTTGAGCGTCTTGGCCTCCCCTTCCAACAGGCGGGCGAAGAACTCGTCCAGCGTCGGGCCGCGGCCGCGGCTGGTCGGCGTCACGCGGGCGGCCTCGCGCTCCTCGTCAATGATGCGGCGGGCGGTCTTCTCACTGTCCACAACGCGGAACTGTTCGCCGGCCTGGGGGATGCCGTCGAGGCCAGAGAGCGAGACGGGCGTAGATGGCCCGGCGATCTGGATGCGCTTGCCGGTGTAGTCGTACATGGCCTTGATGCGGCCGTAGTGCTCGCCCACCAGCACCGTGTCGCCCAGGCGCAGCGTGCCATTCTGGATGAGGGCGGTGGTCATGATGCCCTTGCCGCGCTCGATCCTGGCCTCCAGCACCGTGCCCGAAGCGGGCGCGCCGGGGTTGGCCTTGGGGTCTACTTCCTCGGCGACCAGCAGCACCGCCTCCAGCAGATCGTCAATGCCCAGCTTCTCGCGGGCGGAGACGGGGATGACCATTGTGTCGCCGTCCCAGTCATCAGGCACAAGCCCCATCTCGCTAAGCTGTTGCTTCACGCGATCGGGCCGCGCGCCGGGCAGGTCAATCTTGTTCAGAGCGACGACGATGGGCACGTGGGCGGCGCGGGCGTGGTCAACCGCTTCGCGCGTCTGGGGCATGACGCCGTCGTCGGCGGCCACGACCAGGATGGCGATGTCGGTTGCCTGAGCGCCGCGGGCGCGCATGGCGGTGAACGCCTCATGGCCCGGGGTGTCCAGGAAGGTGACGAGGCGGCCGTCCTTCAACGTCTGGTAGGCGCCAATGTGCTGGGTGATGCCACCTGCCTCCCCGGCGGTGACGTTGGCCTTGCGAACGACGTCGAGCAGCGATGTCTTGCCGTGGTCAACGTGGCCCAGCATGGTGACGACGGGCGGCCGCGGCTGAAGGTCGCCGGCGCGCTCCCCGGCCAGCACCTTGCGCCAGCCGGTCTTCTCCGTCTCGTCCACCGGCGCTTCGGCGACGGCTTCCTGGTGGGCCACAACGTCGTAGCCCATCTCGCCGGCGACGATGGCGGCCGTATCGAAGTCAATCTGCTGGTTGATATTGGCCATGATGCCGTTGGCCATCAACTCTTTGATGACGTTGATCGGACTCACGCCCATCATCGTGGCCAGCTCACGAACGGTCACGAAGGCCGGAATCTCAATTAATGTTTTTGTCTCTGCCATACTTGACTGCCTTTCCACAAGAACCGCGTCTACCCAATCCTAACCGGCCTCTAGCGGCGCCGGGCGGCGTGGGTCGGCGGCAATGGCCGCCAGTTCCGCCTCCGTCACCTGCGCGTTGAGCGCCCCGTTCAGAATGCCCGCGTGCCGGATGACCTTGTCCCAGCACGCGGCCTGATCACACAGATAGGCCCCGCGGCCGTTGCGCTTGCCGGTCGGGTCAATCAGGACGCCGCTGTCGGCCGTGCGCACGATGCGCGTCAGCCGTCGTTTGTCCACCTGCCGGCGACAGACGACACACGTTCGCTGTGGCACATGGCGCGCCGGGCGTCCTGATCCCTTGCCGGTCATCGCGCTAAATATTCAAGTCAATGTCTTCGTCTTCCCAGGCCGGATGCTTGCCACCCTTGCGCTTGCGGTCGACGACGACCTGATTCAACTCCTCATTATAGACCAAAGGCTGCCCTTTGCGCTTCTTGCGCTTGGCCTCTTCCTCAGCCGACTCCTCTGTGGCCACAGGTCGCACAACGACCACGGCCGGCTTCTTCTTCGGCTCCGGCTTGGGCGGGGCGGCTTCCTGCACAAAGATGGCTGCCGACAGGTCATCGAGAGGCGTCAGCGTCTCTTCGACTTCCGGCTCAACCTCATCCAGGGTCAGTACACCGGCAATCTCCATCCGGTCGAGCGTCTCTTCGTCAAAGGCCACTTCGGCCTCTTCTTCGGGCAGGATGAAGTCGGGCACGGCGGTGACCATGTCTTCCGATTGCATGATGCGCTCGATGATCGGCACATCCTCGATGCCCAGCGCTTCGTCCACCTCTGCCTGAAGGTCGCCCGGCGCGATCTCGTCCAGCGCGCCCGCTTCGACAGCCAGCTCGTCCGCCGGCGTCTCGCCATCGGCGACGGGCACGCCCGCTTCGGCCGCGACCACGGCGGCAATCTGCGCCGACTGATAGGCCGACAGCGTATCTTTGACCGTCTCCAGCGCCTTCTCGCCCAAACCGCGCAGCTTCAGGAAGTAGTCGTCGCCCATCTCCAGGATGTAGATCAGGTCGCCGACGGTGTTGACGTTGGTGTCCAGCAGCAGGTTGTGAATGCGGCCGGGCAAATCGAGCACGTCGAGCGGCTGTTGCCAGGCGGCTTCGGGCACGCGCTTGCGCAACTCGGCGCGCTGCTTGCGCACAACCTCATGCTCCTGCGCCCGTTGGGCCACAATGCGCCCCTCGACGTTGGCCACCATCTTGTCGAGCGTCTGGTAGTCTTCGGCGGTGATGGGCCGGCCGGTCTGCTTCTTATCCAGAATGTTGCCCACCTGGGTCAGCAACAGGGCGTCCTTGGCGATGCGCGGGTCAACGGCCGGGTGATCCAGAGCGTTGAGCGACTCCGACGCCGCTTCGGTCAGGTTCTTGATGTCAATGCGCCAGCCGGTCAGCTTGGCCGCCAGGCGGGCGTTCTGCCCTTCACGGCCGATGGCCAGCGAAAGCTGATCGTCGGGTACAATGACCACCGCCGTCTTGCCTTCTTCGGGGTGCTCTTCCAGGAAGACGTGGGAGACGCGCGCCGGGCTGAGGGCCTTGGCGATGAAGACGCGCTGGTCAGCGTCCCACTCGATGACGTCAATCTTCTCGTCGTTGAGTTCGCGGACGATGCTCTGGATGCGCACGCCGCGCATGCCGACGCAGGCCCCGACGGGGTCAACGCCGTGCTGCAACGCCTGGACGGCGACCTTGGAGCGCTGGCCCGCCTCGCGGGCGATGCTCTTGATCTCCACCTGGCCGTTGTAGATTTCCGGCACTTCGAGTTCCAGCAAGCGGCGCAACAGGTTGCGATGGTTGCGGCTGACGACGATCTGCGGCCCGCGGCTGGTGCGGCGCACTTCCAGAACGTAGACGCGAATCTTGTCGTGGGCGCGATAGCGCTCGCCCTGCACCTGCTGGCTCTTGGGCAACATCGCTTCGGTGCGGCCCAGACCAATGGTGATGTGCTGGCCGCTGATGCTCTGCACCGTACCGTTGACCAGCTCGCCCTCGCGGCCGCTAAAGTCCTCGAACAGATGCTCGCGCTCGGCCTCGCGCACGCGCTGGAGCAAGACCTGCTTGGCCGTCTGCGCGGCGATGCGGCCGAAGCTCTCCGTCGTGCTGTCAATCATAACCACGTCGCCCAGTTCGGCGGTGGTATGGCCTTCTTTGCGGGCGGCGGTCAGCGCCACTTCCGTCCGGTGGTCGAGCACGTCGTCTACAACCTCTTTCTCGGTGAAAATGGTAGGCTCGCCGGTGCGCGGGTCAATCTCCACGGTGACGCCCTGATTGCTGCTCAGATTGGCGTCGCGCCGGTAGGCGGAAACAAGGGCCGTCTTCAACGCTTCAAAGACGTCCTCTTTGGGTAGACCCCGTGACTCACAGATTTCATTGAAAGCCAGGATAAATTCGCTTTTCATGGAACTCGTTTCAACCTATTCAGTTTTTGTTCGCGATACGTCGGCCTCAGTCACGGGCGTGGCAAGAAACAAAAAAAGTGGGGTCGCCCACTTTTTACATCGTTCGCTCGCCCGCAGACTGTAGTAAGGGGAGTATAGCATGATCGGTGCAAAGTGACAAGGGTAGAGGGGTCTATTCAAATGTGGCCCAGGATTCTTATCCTGTGCACCGAAGGCCGCAGGATAAGAATCCTGGGCCACATTTTAGAGAAGGGCATCCAGGTCAGCCGCCACCTCGACCAGCGACGGATAGCGGCGATAGGCCAGGCCAAACGGCCCATCAACCGGCATAGCCACGGCCGCCGGCCCGACGGCGGCGACGCGCATCCCGGCAGCGATAGCCGCGGCGCAGCCGTTGGCCGAATCCTCCAGCACCAAGCAGGCCGCCGGAGCCGCGCCCAACCGCGCCGCGGCCAGCAGGAAGATGTCGGGCGCGGGCTTGCCGTGGGCCACTTCGTCGCCGCAGGCCAGCGCGGCGGCGCGGCCGGCGACGCCCAGGTGGCCCAGGATGATCTCGGCCACCGGGCGGGGCGTCGAGGTGGCCACGGCCCACGGTAGGCCGCGCCGCTCCACCTCGTCCAGCAGGACGTAGAGGCCGGGCATGACCGGCACGCCGTCGGCCAGACTATCCAGGAAAATGGCCGTTTTGCGCTCGATCAGTTCGTCGCGTAGCAGCGGCAAGACCAGCGCTTCCAGCACCAGTTGGGCGCTTTCGCTGGTGCGGCGGCCGAGCATGCGGCCGTAGAGGTCGTCGCTCATCGTCAGGCCGTAGGGAGCAACGACCTGCTCCCAGGCGGCGCGGGCCAGCGGTTCAGTATCAACCATCAGGCCGTCCATATCAAATAGAACTGTGGTTCGGATCATTGTTCAGCAAAAGAATGGATCGCAAATGACGCGAATTTAATGGATTTTCACCGATAAGAAGCGTATTTTATCTTGAAGCGCTGCGTTAGGCGTGTTCTGAACTTATCTCTTGTATTTCATACGTCGTAGCCTTTCTTAACGATCAGGAGACGCTCACCTGCTAAACTACCCGCCATGACCCAGCTTCGTAACGATCGAGGGGGAGTATTGATGAGTGGTATTCCGGCAACCGGCGGCCCGACCCGAGGGCGACAGTTTGGCCGCGGCGCTTGGCTGACAGTAGCGGCAACAACTCTCCTGCTGCTGTGGCCCATCACCCTGAGCCTGCTCTTCACCACCTATCCCACCGACGGCTGGGCCAGCACGACCGAGGTCGGCTTCTTCGACGGCCCTTTCATCTT
>CXWK01018921.1_pt2 | contig 11107 bp, 8 predicted proteins | sample 590851 | NCBI WGS metagenome assembly CXWK01 (sample SAMEA3498364, study PRJEB10139) | wastewater metagenome | biome: wastewater treatment plant; material: activated sludge | place: Denmark | collected 2014-08-01
ACCCCGGCAGCGTCGCCCGCCCCTACACCGTCGTCGGCCCCCAGCCGGCCCGCGCCCGCGTCGCCCCCGGCGAGGCCTTCGCCTTTGGCCTGACCCTCTTCGGCCCGGCGGTCGACTTTCTGCCCTACGTCGTCGTCGCCGCCGCCGAGGCCGGGCGCGTCGGCGTCGGCCGCGACCGGCGCGACGGCCAGGGCCGCTTCCGGCTAGAGGCCATCGACTCCCACAACCCCTTCACCGGCCAGACCCACGCCCTGCTCTCCCCCGGCGACCCCGTCGTCCGCGCCGACCCGGTCATCGTCACCTTCGACCACGTCCGGCCCGCGGCCGAGCGCCTCGGCGCCCACCTGGCCCAGACCAACAACACCCTCCGCCTGCGCTTCATCAGCCCCACCCGGCTGGAGGAAAAAGGGCAGCTCTTCCGCGCCCCTGATTTCGCCGTCCTATTCCGCCGCCTGCTCTACCGCATCGACGACCTGGCCCTGACCTTCTGCGGCGGCGCGCGGCGCGACCGGGCCGAGCTCGACGCCCTTAACGCCGCCGCCGACCGGGTGCGGCTGGTGGATAGCGACGTGCGCTGGGTGGAGCAGTGGAGCTGGTCGGGCCGCAAGGAGAGCCGCACACCAGTGGGCGGCTTCGTCGGCACGGCCACCTATCGCGCCGGCGAGTGGGCCGGCCTGCTGCCCTGGCTGCTGCTGGGCCAGGCCACCCACGTGGGCAAGCTGCCGGTGAAGGGCAATGGCGTCTATGAGATAGTGGATGTAGAGCCGGCGTATTGGTCAGCCGGCAACGCGTCGCCGGTGGCCGCCGCCCCACTGCCTTCAACCAGCGCCTGATTACCGCTCATCAGCCAAGGCGACCGTCGCCCGGGGACGGTCCAGGTTAGTTTCATCACCGAGCGGAGCTAATTGGCCGGATCGCCGTTCAACTCCAACGTCCACAAATTCAGCGCCCGCTTGCGGCCGTTCTGGGTTTCGTGCAGAGTGAAGCCAAGCGCACTATAGAATTGGTTGGCTTCAAGGTCAACCGGACACTTCAACATAATTCTTGAGGCATCCCTGTCGCGCCCCATAGCCGACAGCGCGGCCAGCAACCCGCGACCGACCCCTCCACGTTGCCGGTTAACAGCTGTCGCAATGTGATACAGCGTTAACTGCCTATCTCGGCGCAGATGAAAGTCAACAAACCCCACAACCTGACCGTCCTCTTCGGCAACAAGTAGCTCATCTCGAGCGATACTTTCGGCCAGAGTAGGACGAAGCACAAAACCAAGCTCGTTCTTACGACTATCGGCAATACGCTTAATTGCATCGAGATCCGTCGGGAGCGCCCGCCGAATGAACCACGGGCTACTCTTTCCAGATGTCATACTCTTCCTCGGCCAGGCTTGGCGCCACACCGCCACCATGCAGGCTCTGTCGCGGCCGAATCTGAAGCATACTGACGGACTCGCGCTCGTCGTCTACCAGCACGGATTGACCAGTGCGTTCCAGCTTCGTGATAAAGCCGCGCAGTTCGCCACCCATGTAGTCCTGACTTAGGGCGTTTAGGGCCGCCACATCATCACGGATAGTTAGCTTATGGCTGAGGATGACATCGCACTGGGATAGCACCTCGCTATCGATGGCCGACGGCTGCTGCGTGGCGACGATAAGTGAGAGACCCGGCTGCCGCCCTTCCTTGGCCCAGCGCACCAACTGCGGCTTGGCCAACGACGAGCCGGAACTGGGGATGAACTGATGAGCCTCATCGATGGCCAGCCAGACACGCGGCAATTCCGGAGCCAGGCCAAACTCCTCGCGCAGTCGGGCGTCGGAGCGTGCGCGAAATAGATTGCGAGCGATGACCGACAGGATCAGGTTTCGGCGGCCGCGCGCGCCGCTCTCCAAACGGCTCAAATCGACGATATTGACCATTCCCGGCCGGAAGATGTGGTCCATGGCCTGATAGCCGCCGACGTTGAAGAGATGCCAACCGTCGGCCGCCTCCAATCGATTGATCAACGCCTCTTTGGATACATCCTGTGCCCGATCATCGTCTTCAATCGTGGCGATGATATCCTCGATTGTGAATTCGGCCCGCGTCTTGGATAGGCGCTGCACCGCGCGGAACAAGGCGATGCCCAACGGCTGGTTGATGTTGACGTTGAACAGATCGCACCACCCATCGGGGCTTAGGTCCGACGGGTTGAGCCGCATCTCGACACACTCCACACCGCGCTGCTGCAATGCGTCGAGAATGTCACGGTCGTAGAGTTCGCGAGAGACACCCGGGATCAACAAACGAACGCTAAACGACTGGGCCGGTAGCCCCCAGCGATATAGCTCACTGCTCTGGCGGTCATTGCGCATCACCATCGTGTGATAGATGCCCATCGGATCGATGATGACCGGTATGACATCCTTCTTGCCTACAGCGATGAGTTCCTCAATGAAGACGCCGAGGGTATAGGATTTGCCGCTGCCGCGCTTGCCGCAAATGAGTACCGCCCGCGACCCGGCGGCATCGAGATAGACGTTTTGCTGCGACACCAGGTCGCGCCCGAGCATCAACTGCATGATTCAGCCTCTTATCTTGACTAAGGGGACAATGGACTCCTGGGCCGACAGCCCACCATGAACGCCACTATCGTTGCTCTTTATGTCTTTCGCCAGGAACGGATAATGAAACAGGTCATAGCTAACGCTGCCGGCCGTGAAACGGGTCGATTGCGCCGGCGGGTCTTGCCGCGTGGCCACCCGCGCATAGCGGGGATTGCGCTCACCAGAATAGATCAGCGGTCGAAAGTGGTGTTCGGTGCGCCACAGCAGCCCATGATCGGCGGTCAGATAGACGCTCACCGAGTAGCCACGCGCTCTTAGCCAGTCGACCAGCATGGACACATCGACACGGATCTTGTCGATCGCCGCATCGATTTCGGCCCGCCGTAGCTCGCGCCGGTGGTGCGCCAATCCGTCAAGACCTTCCTGGACGATCTGGATAAACGTTGGCGGCTGTAACGGCTCTTCGCGCAGCCGGGCAACCAGCCCCTCGAAGCTACTGATTCGAGTCAGGGACACACCGCGAAACATGTAATCGGCGATAAGGTTGTCGCGGTTCCAGTAGGAGTAGCCCCGCGCCTGGCGGTATCCCAGCGGATAGAGTCGCTCGGCCAACGAGGGCCGGCCGATGATGCCGGGAAAGCCGACCTGTTCGTTTACTTGTTTCCCGCCTTCCTCGGCAAATCGGTATGTGACCGAAGGCCCATCGACAAAGCAGGGCTGAACCTCAAATGGCCAATGGCCCACGTCCCAATAACTCAGGCCGTCGACCAGGTAGAAGACAACGACATCGGTCACTTGGCGGGCCACCTGGCGACTGATGTGCGCGGCCAGATCGACGGTTCGCAACAGGTGGCTACGCGCATGGGCCAGATTGAGAGGCAATCGCTCGTTCAGCAGAGCGAGTGACGGCAGCTCGTGGCAGCGCACCACCGGCCACCGCTGGGCCAAGGGCGACTTCGTCTCCAGCACTAATACGTTGCTTTCGTCGTGCACCTGCGGGCTATCCAGGATCGCCAGCAACGCGGACGCATCCGCAATGACACGCGTTCCCGCCGGTAGGGCCAGCGGAACCAGAGGGTGTACATCGGCCAGGATGGGCATCCGGCGCAGGCGTTCCTCCAGGTCGGCCAAGGAAATGTCCTGAATTGTCACCGCCATCAACTCCGGGTGCGACTGACCTGAATCCGCACACGGCGCTTCTCAAAGAGGGCGCGAACGCTTTTCCAAAATGCCTCGTCGCTCTGTCCGGCGGCTGCCCGCCAGTCGACCAGATCGACCAATTCCTCCGGCGTGAGTGGGTCAAGGCGGTCTAGAACGGCCTGTTCCTCGGGGCGCAGGTCCATCTGGCGTAGCCAGGCGTCCATGTCGCGCACGCGCTGGTCGCTCTGGCGCAGTCCGTCTTTGATCCGGCCCAATTCGATGACAACCGCTGCAAATTGACCCTCGTCTGGCCCCGAGAAATCGCGAATTACTTCGATCTCTTGGGCGCGCCGTTTGACTTCAACGCCAGCTTGGATGAGTTCGGCCAACTGCTGCTGGGTCTCAGCGCCGTCCTTTTCCAGACGACTGCGGTCTTCTTCAGGGAGGCTACCGAGGAAAGGGGTCTCCAGAATCTGCTTGATACTCTGACGATGGGAATGGGCCAGACGCCCCAATTGTTCGGTCGCCTCAATCACCCGCGCCTGAATGTACTCCTCCAGCAGGCGGAACGACTCGCCGGGATTAGAGAAGTTATACTCGAAGGGCTGATCGAGTTGTTCGCGGCGATAGAGCCCAGAATTTACCAGCGCCACCCGATAGCGGTTTTGGCGGTCAGCGAAGTCATCCAGGGCACGCCCCCGGATTTGCAGCAATTGCGCCTTAAGGACATCCAGTTGCGTCTCGTAGGCGATATAGTTGGGCAGCACCGCCAGCTTTTGGGCCTGAGGTTGGCTGCTGATATCGGCGCGGATGTTGCGGGCTATAGTCTCGAATGGCACCACCAGGTCTTGGGCCGCGGCGTCCATTTCCTGCAAGTGGCCCTGCAACTCCGATCCGGTAGTCACCAGGCGCCGCCAGCCGTTCAGTTGCTGGTAGAGTGATTCAAACTGCTCCCGTTCGCGTTGGGTAGTGGCAATTTCCTTTTCAAACTGGGCTACCCTTCCGGCCTGGGCCACCAGGTCTTCGGGGGCCATCTCTGGACGGTCGAGCGCTGATTGGGCTTGCTCCATCTTTGAGCGCAACTGGACGAGTTCCCCGCCGACCTTTTGTCCCATCTTGGATAGTGCGCTGCGCAAGACGTTGACCTGATCGACGTAAATGACCGTACCCTCAATGGGACGCTCCAGAGTGGGCTGCATGTCCGCCCGTAACGACAACACGCCGGCCAGCATGGTTGTCAATCGGCGCTGTAGCTCACGTTGCCTGTCGGCCGCTATCTGCCGAAGCTCTTTCTGGGCGGCCGACGCCTGGCGACTCAATTTGTCGAATATCTCAGGGTCCGGTTTGATCGATTGCAGTTGTTCCTCTACCCCCTGGGCCCACCGCACGGCGGCCTTGTGGAGTACCATCAACCGCTCAGTATCGTTGAAACCACGGCGCAGGATGTCGATCAATTCCTGTACTTCAGTCAACTGACGCGACAGAGCCTCGGCATCCGGGGTTTCAGATGGCAATTCGCGCAGCAAGCGCTGCTGGTGAATCTCGACGATGCCCCGCTGCACGAGCAACTCGATCAGTTGCTCCACCTCGTCGCTCTGATAACCGAGGGCGGCGGAGCGCTCGTATACATCGCCCAACATCAGCACCTGGACGCGATGGCTCTTGCCGCCGATTTGGATGGCCTGCGACGGCTCAGTCGATGAGGTCAGCCAGCTCAGGATCGCTCTTTCCTGAGGGTGCAGGGTGAACTTCACCGCGCCTTTCTCGCCCTGCCGTTCCTGCTTTTGGCTTGGCCACTCGCGGGTTAGCGTAAGCAGGTCGGCAAACGTCCTCATGAAATTGTCCAGCATCGGATTGGAGATGACGAAATACCCGGCAATTTCGGACTTAGTGCCTTCCACCTCCACTTCGCCTCGTCTCTGATAGGGCTTTTCCAGCCGGTTGAGCGCGTTGATATACTTGCGCAGCGAATCGCGCCAGGTGGTGGCCGGCATCAGGGTGCGATAGCCCTGGCCGAAGCGTGCCTCCAGCAGCCGTTCGATGACCGCTTCGGTCATCTTCGGCCCGGCGGCATGGACTGGGCGGCCGACGACATCATTGAACAAGCTGCGCTGCACCTCGTCTAGCAGATCGGGCTGGAACCCACTCTTGATATATTGGTCGTCCGTTTTGGGGATCAGATTATCGGCGCGCTTTTCTTCCAGCAGTTGGTGGATGTTCATCAACACCAGCGGGGTTAACTCGTAGGGCGACCATACGTCGCGCAACTGCTGCTGGATCTGTAGCGCTACCCCTTCTGGGCGGAGGTACATGAGGTTGATTGGGATGATGGCCCGGTGGTGATCGAAGTCGAGCGTCAGCGGTTCGGCACGCCCCTGCCGCTCTTCATCCTCTCTGTCGCCTATGGTGAGGCGATATTCGATAACAACATCGTCGCCCAGGTCGCCCTGCAGTTCCTTATCGTCGCCCCAGAAGAGCTTGACCCGCGCCTGCCGCCGAGGATAGCGGGCGGCGAACGACTGGAAATCGCCCTGGAAGACGATAGCCCTGTCGGTGGTCAACATGCGCGGCGTCTCCTCAATAACCTTCCAGCCGCGGAAAACGCGCTCCTTCAGCAGGCGGGCGAAGACCTCCAGCGCCCGGTCGCGGGTGTCGTCGTGGGCTTCGCCATAGAAGCGGCGGAAGTCGCGGATGGTCTGCGGCAGCCATTCGACAGTTAGCTTGACGCGGTCCAGCCCGGTCAGCGTGAAGCCGCCGCGATCGATCGGCCCCACGGCGATGACCAGATCGCCCAGGGCCACGCGGTGGAGTTCGTCAAAGGCGGCTTCGACGCGGTAGAGGCGCTGGACGTCGCGTGGCGCGCCGTCGTTGGGGTAGGCCGCGGCCAGCTTGACGGCCGTCGCCAGATCGGGTCGCCCGCGCACGAGCGAGCTTTGCAGCGCGCGCCGGGCGACGTTGGGGATCTGGTCGTTGCCCGTCTGCTGAATGTTGGCGTTGAGCATGTCGTCGATGAGGTCGATCGGCGAATAGGCAGCCCCGCCGACCTGGGCCTGATACTGCTCCACCATGCGCCGGAAGGCATTGATGACCGTGCGCGGGCCTTGTGACAGATCAGTCCGCGAGGCGATCTGTCCTAGCGCGGCCAGTGTCTCCGGGCGGACGATGTCGGCGGCGATGGCGTCGAAGCCGAATTCACGGGCCAACCGCTCCCATAGTCGGGCGGCGAACTCCTGGTCATAGACGGTCGACAGGTCGAGACTCAGTTCGCGCATGCGCTGCAACAGGTCGCCCCGGCCGCGCGCGTCGCGGATGACGCCGATCTCCTTCAGGGGGATGACCAGGATGAGGCCAAACTTCAGATACCCTTCGCGGGTGGCCAATCCCTGGATCAGGTTGAAGAAGGGGGCGATGGGGTCGCCGGCGCTGGTCTTAATCTTCGGTTCGATGTACTGCTGGATCTCGTCGGGCAACAGGACAACGCCCTTGTAGCCCGCTTCCCCGGCCAGCTCGGTCAGTTCGGTGAAGTAGCGCAGGTAGTCGGCCGTCTGTAGCTCCAGCGTGAAGCGCCCTTCGCTGACCCAGCGGCGGAGGATGGCTTCGCTGCTGCCGCTTTCGCGGGCGGCGGCTTCGATGCTGGGCGAGGTGGTGCGGCGATAGAGGTCGTCGAGGCGGGGCACAAGGTCGCGGCTGGCCGAGAGCAGGCGGTAGCGCGCCCAGCCGTGGGCGGCGTCGACCAGATTCGACAGCTCCAGCAATTGGAAAGGGGGCACGGCCAGCAGCCCGGCCGCCTCGGCCCGCTGCCAGAGGTAGAGGGCGGTGCTGGTCTTGCCATAGCCGTAGTCGGCGGTGATGTAGCCGCGTGGGGCGCGAGCGGCGGTCACCTGCTGGATGACCCGCTGCTCGAACTTCTCGACGCTCATTTGCTCACCATTGCCCGCCGCGACACGGCTGATGGGCACGTAGGTGCGAACATGGCGCAAGTAGTCAGCCTCGACTTGCTCTGGTCGTTCCAACAAGGCGAGCGATGAAACGGTCGGCACCACCTCGCGTTTGTTCAGAATGTATTCAAGTCCCTCTAGACCCACAGTGAACTCTCCTAGGTACAGGCCACGAACACATCCCAATAGGATGGCTGCGGCGGCAATGACGCCCGGTTGCAGGCGTAACCCAGACGGGCCAACGTCCGGACCACATCCTGAATGTCGTCTAAAGTCGGTAATGTCAGGGCCACGCGACGCATGGGCATGGCGATCGGCTGCTGCGTGATGAGTAGCACGGTCAGGCAATTGAGCAGCCCACACTCGGCCAAGACAGCACGCGCGTCGGCTTCGGATGCGGGTGCATTGTCGATGATCAGTCCGTCCGGCGCGGGCGGCAAGTGGTGCAACTGGGCCGGGTGCGCGATGTAGCTCAGGCCGGTGGCCCTGGCGAGCAGCCAGGCCGTTAGCGACTTGCCGCTGCCCGGCGGGCCGCACAGGTTAACCCAGTTTGGCCCGCGCAAGTGTCCTAGCAGCGCCTCATAGGCCACGCGCTGGGGCATGGTCAGATAGCCGATGTTGTGGCCCCGCTTGATTTCGTTGCTGAGTTCCAGCCAGGCGCTCATCGGATCACGTCGGCCAATTGGGGCAGCTTGTGCAGGCGCACGAAACGGCCGTAGAAGCCGGCCGTTGTGCCTGGTGCGATCACCTGAGGAAAGATGGGGATCATCCAGTCGAGCGCCCGGTCAAAGGCGGTTGGTTCCAGCAGGCAAACGCGGCAAATGGCCTCGCGCGTCTGGTGCGAGAGAAGCACGTCCGTGTCCGGCAGCCCCTCCTGCCCTACCACCCAGCCCAGGGCCAGTAGCAGTAGTTCAGGTGGGCAGAAGGCGCGGCGGGTGAAGGTGTTATCTTCGATGACGGGAGGATCCACTGCTTCTAGCCATTTCTTGATGCCGGTTAAGCTCTTTCGGCCAAAGGAAACTTCGTTGAAATCGACGAGGCCGATCTCTCGAAAGTATTGTTCAGTCTGCGAGACTATCTCCGATACCCGGCGATCGAGAAACGCGCCTTCGAGTTCGACTTGTTGGCGAGCCCAATAGTCGTCACAGACCGCGCGGTAAGCCCAGGAAGGAAGAAATGTGCTAGGCGCTTCCGACTGCCAACCCGTATAGAACAGAAAGTGCAAGATGTCTTTGCGAATCGTCTCCTTGAGTTGCATCAAGGTGCAGCCAAGCGTGGTTAGCTTGATTTCATTGTCAGCGCGCCCAAGCAAACCCAGTTGAGCAGCCGTTTGCTGCACTTCAGTTCGTGTACTAAGCCCCTCACTTGCCAGAAACCCTGTCAATTCAGCGATAGACTCTACAGTGAGTTCAGGGTGCTCAGCTAGCGTTGCCACAAACCGAAGCAATTGCTCTGGGTTGGCATCGGGAGGAACGTGAATGGGCAAGTTCACTGAAGCCATTTCTCATATTCCCTGCGGTAATGGTGAGATGCGTTTGCATATATCTGTTGAATCCGAGCGTAGTCCTTCCCATTTACCATTGTGACAGCCTCTTGTAGGACTATCAGATTATGCGTCGCCCGATACATCTTCTTCTCTTGCAGTCGGTGAGCCGGACAACAGAAGTCGCAGTGATGTTGAGTAAGATGTCGCATCTCATTAAATGTCTCAAAACGTATTCCCTGCTGAAGTTCCGAATTTGTTGACGCATGGGAAATGCTGTAAGCGCGTGTAAAGGGTAGAAACACCTGCCCAAATCCGGCTGCCTTTAGCCATGAAGAGGAGTCAAACGAATCGGCACCAATACCTTTGATCATGGCGAGCAGTGCCGGTACACCTAAGCCAAAAAGGTGAACTTTGATACCATGGGCATGAGCGACGGCGACGACATGCTTCGCCATTTTCACTGTCTCGCTAGTAGTGATATTGACTCCGCCGCTTTTACCAGTTGTTCCGAAGCTGCCGAATCCAATGTGACGGGCGCCTAGCCTAATGTACGCTTTCAGACAGTATTCCACTTGCCACTGCTGATGTCCCTGGACAATCGGCATTGCCCTTTCCTTTAGGGCATCTGGCAGTTCTTGGAAGAACAACGTGCTGAAGTCAACTGTGTCCCTCACCTTGCGATCAACAGTCTCAGCCGAATCTTGTGTAGTTGGAACGTGATCGGGCAGCGCGTATACGTCAGCCCACGGGTTGGCTAGATACGCCGCCAATAGCGGCATATACAGCTCCTCATACTTCACCTTCCCCGTCTGCACATAGTAGCCGCCGCTGTCAAACATGACCTTCGCCCCGCCGTCAGCCATCTCGCGCATCATGCTGAGCGTATCGCGGTTGGCAAAAAGAGGCGTGATCAGCAGGTTGCGCAGCGGATCAACCCGTGCGCCACTCTCGGCTACGTGGGCGCGAATCTTGCGCACGTCGCTGGGGCAGACGGTCATCGAGGCGAAGAAGTCGAGGATGTGGCCAGTGGGGTCGAGCATAGCCGCCATTTTCTCACGAAAGATCGTCCAGGTCGAGTTCGTAGAGATCGGGATCATCGACGAAGTCCAGTTCCACCAGATCGTCGTCCTCCTCGTCCGGTGCATCGGGCAGGGAGATGTCGGGCAAGGCCGCCAAAGTGACCCGGCCAACATCAGTCAGCCGCCACTCGCCGCCCGCCGGCCGAACCGCGCCCAGCGACGTCAACAACCGCAGTCGGGTGGCGACGTCGTGGCCGGCCTCCTCACTGCCGAATAGCGTCACCTGCAGCGCCGGCAGCGTGGGCCGGCCCAGTGCCGCCAGGGCCAGGAGCGTCTCCGGCATCTTGCTGATGCGGCGGGCCAGCGCGGCCAGACAGTGCTGTCGCAACCGCTCCAGGTCGACGTCCGGCGGGGCGGCCAACACAAGGTGGTTGCCGTCAGCCGAGGCGAAGTGCAGCCGGTTGAACAGGCCGGCGGCGTACCAGGCATCGAACGCTGCCTGCGCCCCGGCCCCCTGGGCATCCGGCCCCGCCCAGCGCATCATCTCGCGCCAGAACTCGACTGCTGTCAGGGGGCGCTGACTTAACAGACGGCGGCCGTACTCGATGGACTCGAAGAAGGCGCCGGGATGGGCCCGCGGCGGCAACAGCGGCTCGGGACAGCGGTCGAACACCAATTCGCCGCCGGCGGTCGTCGCTGCCATCGGCCACTCGACCAGACCGAAGACGGCCTGGCCAAAGGAACGAAAAATCCGCGCCTCATAGAACAGCGTGGTATACGTCGATCCCTTGGTAAACTGTAGCCCGGCCGGCACGCGCTCCAGCGCCTTTTCGTGGATGATGCTGTAATGGGTTGGCTTGCCTAACTCCTGCAATACGTCGCGGAAGAGGGCCTTGCGACCGCGCAACCGGCGCACATCCCAGACCCTGGGCCGGCCGCGCTCGATGTAGCGCTCGATGAGTTGCCGGATGGCGGCTTCGTCCT
>CXWK01023547.1_pt1 | contig 11104 bp, 10 predicted proteins | sample 590851 | NCBI WGS metagenome assembly CXWK01 (sample SAMEA3498364, study PRJEB10139) | wastewater metagenome | biome: wastewater treatment plant; material: activated sludge | place: Denmark | collected 2014-08-01
GAGTCGCATCGAATCTGCGTTCGAGCAGTCGGACCAGCGGTACTACTTCGTGCCGTGTCCACATTGCGAAGCCATGCAGCGACTCGTGTGGGCGCAGGTGCATTGGCCGCAGGATCGGCCAGAGGAAGCGGCTTACGTATGCCAGCATTGCGGCGCCGAGATCGACGAGGCGCAGAAGTCGCAAATGCTGGCGGCGGGTGAGTGGCGATCTTCGCGGCCGTTCAACGGCGTGGCGGGGTTCCACATTTCCGAGTTGTATTCTCCGTGGACGTCGTGGGCCGAGATGGCACGCGCGTTTCTACGCGCAAAGCCGTTTCCGGAAACCCTGCAGACGTGGATCAACACGGCGCTGGGCGAAACGTGGGAAGACAGCGGCGAGAAGCTGGAATCTGTCGGGCTGATGGCGCGACGCGAGTCGTACACCGCGCAATCAATTCCCGCAGGGGTGCGGCTGCTGACGGCCGGGACGGACGTTCAGGACGATCGGCTCGAGGTCTTCCTTTACGGGTGGGGCGTCGACGAGGAAGCGTGGCGCATCGAGCACAAGGTGTTGCGGGGCGATCCTGGCGGGCAGGCGTTGTGGAAGGAACACGACGAGTTCCTGACGCGCCGATTCCGCACCGACGATGGACGCGATCTGATGACCGAAGCGTGCTGCATCGACTCGGGTGGGCACTTTACGGAACAGGTCTATCGGTACTGTCTGGCGCGCAAACGGTTCCGGGTGTGGGCGATCAAGGGTATTGCGGGTGCCGGGCGTCCGGCATGGCCGAAGAAAGCCGGGTATGGGCGGGCGGTCAGGGTGGCGCTGTGGATGATCGGCGTAGATACGATCAAGGCGCTGATCTACGGTCGACTGAAGAAAATCAGCGAGCCAGGGCCGGGTTACTTTCATTTCGACGCCAATGCGGATGATGAATTTTTCGAGCAACTCACGAGCGAGACCGTCGTAATGCGCGTGAGCATGGGTCGGCATGTGCGCGTGTGGAAGCCGAAGAAGGCTGGCATCCGGCAGGAAGGACTCGACGGCACGGTCTATGCCTACGCGGCGATGCTGGGTAGGGGCGGCGCGGAATTGCTGAACGCGCGCGTGAACGCGCAGCCAGAGGCGCAAGCCGAGACGCAGGTGCCAACGCCGGTTGCGCCGAGTGAACGTGCGGAGTCCGTTAATCGTCGTCGACCCATGCCGGCGCGCTCGCGCTGGTCGAATCGCTGGAGGTAATTGTGCCGACGATGGATAGCATTCCGGAAAAGCTCACGGCCGGGGATACGTGGCGGTGGACGGTTGCATTTGCCGACTACCCTGCTCCGACGTGGATTGTGACGTACACGTTCCGCAACGCGTCGGCGTCGTTCAGTGCGCAGGCTGCGGCTGATGGCACGAGCCATGCCGTGACAATCGCCGCGGCGACCAGTGCAGCAATCATCGCGGGTCGGTACCAATGGACTGCGCGAGCGGTATCCGGGTCGATTGTCGAGACGATTGATTCAGAGTCCGGGTGGGTGGAAATTCTGCCCGACTCAATCGCGGGGCAATCCCGCGATATGCGATCGTGGGCGCAGCGCGCGCTCGACGCGGTAAAGGCGACGATTGAAGGCACGGCCACCTCGGCGCAGCAGACATTCAGCATTGGCGGGCGATCGGTGTCGTTAATGTCGTGGTCGGAGTTGCGGCGCAAGCAGGTAGATCTGGAAAACGATGTCGCGCGCGAGGAACAATCAGATCGGCTTAGGACTCGTGGCGTGTCGAGTTCCCGTGTACTGGTGCGCGGATGAGATGGCTGTCTAGCTTCGGCCGCTGGTTATCCGGCGATGCCAAGCGCGCGCCGCGTCGTCAGATACGCAGCACGATCGTGGCCGGAGAACAGGGCCGGCTGACTGAATCGTGGACGGGCGTAGTTGCCAGCGCCGNNGCGTCAGCGTAGTCGCTGGTTGGCGTACAACAACGATTACATGCGCAATTTCCTGCGCCTGTGCACGAACAACATCGTCGGCCCGCATGGCTTCTCGCTGCAGGTACGCACGAGTCTGGCGGACGGCAGTCCCGATACGGCACTGAATGATTCGGCAGAGTCCGCGTTCTGGCGGTGGTCGCGTCGCGGTGTGTGCGATGTCTCGCGCAAGCATTCGCTGCGCTCGCTGTGCAATCTTGTGGTCGAGGCGGTCGCGCGCGACGGCGAGACGCTGGTTCGCAAGGTCTACGGCGCGAGCGCGAACGAATACCAGTTCGGCTTAATGCACATCGACATTGACCGGCTAGACGAGAACAAGTTGGAGGTCTTGCGCGATGGCCGCGTCATCAAGATGGGCGTCGAGATGGACGCACTAGGTGCGCCGATCGCGTACTGGATCAGGCAGGACAACCCGCACGATTACCAGATGTCTGCGCGCTCATCCGTCTCTGTGAGAGTACCCGCGAGCGAGATTCTGCACATCGGCCTGTTCGAGCGGCCGGAACAGACGCGATGCCTGCCGTGGTCGGTGAGCGCGGTCACGCGACTGAAACAAGTCGGCGCGTATGAAGAAGCCGCAGTAGTGGCCGCGAACATCGGCGCGGCAAAGGTCGGATATTGGAAACCGGGCGAGAGCTCGAATATGGGACCCGGCGATATCGCCGACAGCAAGGGCGATGACGGTGAGTATTTCTTCGATTTCGAGCCGGGCGATATTCGTGTGGGTCCGCGCGACGCGGAACTGAAAACTATCGACTGGCAGTATCCGCACGAACAATACGAGCCGTTCACGAAGGCGATGCTGCGCGGGCTTTCCGCGGGTCTCGGTGTTTCACATGCGAGCCTCTCGAACGATCTATCGAGCGTCAATTATTCGAGCATTCGCACGGGTATGGTCGGCGAGCGCGAAATCTGGATAGGGTTGCAGAACTGGTTCGTGGAGTCGTTTCTCGAGCCGGTGTATTCCGAGTGGCTGCGCTGGGCACTCGGCACCGGAAACGTGACGCTTGCAAGCGGCGCCGCGATTCCCGTTGTGCGGTACGAGAAACTCAACATGCCGCAGTTCATCGGCCGCAGGTGGGGATGGGTCGACCCGAAGAGTGACATTGAGGCAACCATCATCGCGATCAACAACGGATTGACGTCGCGCACGGCGATAGCTGCGGAACAAGGTCGCGACCTGCAGGAAGTGTGGGCCGACTTGGCACGCGAGCAGGATATGGCGCGAGAGATGGGAATTACGCTGGCGCTGCCTGTCGCCAGTTCTGGAAAAAACGAGGGAACTGACAATGCGAAAGCAGAAGGCGCGGATTCGCCCGCGTGAAAATATCCGCCTGGAACGCTCTTTTGCGTTCGAGCGCGAGGCAGTAGACGATGAAGCACGCACGCTTTCGGTAGCGTTCTCATCCGGTTTTGCAGTCGAGCGATATTGGGGAACCGAAATCCTCTCGCATGATCCCGGCGCAATGCGCCTGGGACGGCTCAAGGATAGCGGCCCGGTGCTGCTCGATCATTCAGCTCGTGATCTGGTGGGCGTCATCGAAGACGCGGAGATTGGCTCCGATGGCAAGGGACGCGCTGTTGTGCGTTTCGGCCGGAGCGCGCTGGCCGAAGAAGTCTACCAGGACGTGAAGGACGGTATCCGCACGAAGATTTCGGTCGGGTATGACGTCCATAAATGGCAGGTCGACGAGAGCACGGAGACTTTCCGCGCGATCGATTGGGAACCATTTGAGATCAGTTTCGTTTCGATACCTGCGGACCCGACGGTAGGGGTTGGTCGCTCCGCGCAACCCGTAACCAGCCCCGAACATCAGGAGATTGCAAAGATGGAAGACGAAGTGAAGCCGGCCGTCACAGTTGATGTGCGCGCTGTGGAAAGCCAGGTGCGTGAGCGCGAGATTGCGCGCATCCGCGAGTTGGAGAACGTGGGCCGCACGTTCAAGGATCACGACGGCGAGGATCTCGCGCGCGAGGCGATTAGCGCCGGCAAAAGTGTCGGCGATCTGCAGGCGGCGATTCTGGAGCGCGTGGGACGCAAGCCTGTGCCGAAAGCAGACATCGGCTTGACCGAGACGGAAGTGCGTTCCTACAGTCTCGTGAGGGCAATCAACGGCCTGCTCGCGGTGACCACGGGCGATCGTCGCGCGCGTGAGGCCGCAGCGTTCGAGTTCGAGGTGAGCGAAGCGGCTGCGAAGGTCGACAAGAAGGAAGCGCGCGGCATCATCGTGCCGTGGGACGTGCTCTACAAACCAGAGCTTGAGCGCATGAAGCGCGACCTGACGACTTCGGTGGCTAGCGGCACATCGAAGTTCGGCTACTCGGTAGCCACGAATCTGCTCGCGGATTCGTTCATCGACGTACTGCGCGCGCGTACCGTGGTTGGCCAGCTCGGCGCAACGATGCTGCCGGGTCTCGTGGGCAATGTCGCAATTCCGCGCCAGAACCTCGCGAGCAAGGTCTATTGGGTGGCGGAGAATAGTGCGCCGACCGAGGGCGCACCGACACTCGATCAGGTCGCGCTTTCGCCGAAGACCGTAGGTGGCTTTGTCGATTTCAGCCGCAAGCTGATGCTGCAGGGCACGCCGGGCGTCGAGGGCCTGGTACGCAATGATCTGACGCGCGGTATCATGACGGAGGTTGACCGCGTGGCGCTGGCGGGCACGGGGTCCAACACGCCGACGGGTGTGCTGTACACCACTGGTATTGGATCGGTGACCATCGGAACGAACGGTGGCGCGCCGACGTGGGCTCATGTGAATCAGCTCTGGCGCGAAATTGCGATCGACAACGCGGACATGGGATCGCTGTCCTACGTGACGAACGCGCAAGTGGCGTACAAGTTGCGCACGACGTCGCGGCAGTCGAGCGGTGTTGAGGGCAACTTCATCATGTCTCCCGAAGGGAACACGCTTGCCGGATTCCCGGTGGCGATCACGCAGCAGATTCCGGCGAACCTGACAAAAGGATCGGCGAGCGGCACGCTGTCGGCAATGCTGTTCGGCAACTGGACCGATCTGCTGATCGGCATGTGGTCTGGCATCGATCTGCTGGTTGATCCGTACACGGGATCGAGCGCCGGAACGGTGCGCGTCGTGGCGTTCCAGGATTTGGACGTGGCCGTGCGTCATCCGGAATCGTTCGCCGAGTGCAACGAGATCCTGCCGACGTAATTGCGCGATCTGGTGGAACTGAGGGACTCTCACCGCGGACGGCCTTGCGCCGTTCTCGGTGGGGGGCCCTCACTGCCGGCGCAGGTGCGTCGACTGGCAGGAGACGAACTTCTGATCGGCGTCAATCAGCACGCGTTGCTGTTGGCGCTCGATTACATCGTGTTTCAGGATGCGGCCGTGTTCGATCTCGTGAAAGATCATCCGGCGCAGCGGATCACGCAACACCGGGATCTTGCGGATATCTGGTCGGGCATTGCGCCAGATTTTCAGTTTTCGGGTGGAACGGCGGTGTGGGTGGCTGACTTTTTCGGCTGCGCACCGATCATCCTTTGCGGCATTGACGAATACAGCGCGGACAGACGCTATTGGCATTCGATCGAACGTTGTGGCGCGCAAGTATCGGACCGGCGCGCGTGGGTGCGAGTCCGGGATCACTGTCGTGAGCCGACCGCGGTACGCGCGATGGACGGCCCGCTGGTGGAATTGTTTGGAGGTGTCGCCTGAAAGTCGAAATGATGCGGTCGCGAATGGGTGAGGACGGGCAGACGCTGGAGGCAGGTCGCGTCTATGAGGTGGAGAGCCGCTTCGCGGTATGGCTGATGAACAGGGGTGCGGCGCGTCCCTACAACCCGCCAAAGACCGCGGAATCGCCCGTGCATGTCATGACAACCGATGCCGCTGCGGCCATTGTGCGTGGATCAAAAATCCGCAAGGGCGAGTGAGATCGCCAAGTATGCCCGCGCGTACTCGAACACTGATTATCGAATGGGCGATAGCCGCATGGCGGCCGTCCGCAGATTGTTGTCGGGTGCCTCGCCTGGCTCGCTGCTTGACGTGGGCGGCGGTCGTGGTGAGACGCTCGCGATAGCGCGCGCGCTCGGGTTTGGCCCGATTACTGCGACAGAGGTTGTGCCGGCCCTGCTACAAGCCGGGTGGATAGAGGCCGCGCTTCCGGAGCCGCTACCGTTCCTCGCTGACGCGTTCGATGTCGTGACGTGTTTCGATGTGCTCGAGCACCTGCTGCCAGACGATGCAGATGCCGCGATCGCTGAACTGGTTCGCGTGGCCCGACGCACGCTATTCGTGACCGCGGCTGATTACTCGGAAGTTTGGCACGACGTGGAGCTGCACGTCGGTCGGCGACCCTACGAAAAATGGGACGCGTTGATTCGTCGGCATGGCCGGGTGACGGCGATGGGAGACAGCGGCAGCGGGCAGGCATGGAGAGTGGATTGCGATGCTTGAGAACGACGGCGACAGACTGTTTTCGATTCGCATGAGCGATGGCGTGCCGGTACGGACTGACGCCGGACTTTTCTGCGCGCTGTTTGATCGCGCGTTCGCAGAGGTGTCAATGGGTGACATCGAGATGGAAGGCAGGCGGCCGGTGTTGATCTGTCGCAGTTGCGACGTTGTGGCGCTTCGCAAGGACGCGACCGTTGACGTCGAGGGGCTTAATTTGAAGGTCATGCGTCTGGAGCCTGACACGCCTGCGCCTGGCTGGACCACGGTATTGCTGCGGGAGTGACATGCATCGCGCGCTGGAAATCGTGAACGCGGCGGTCGCGCTGTTGCAGGCGAATACGAATCTCGCGGCGAGCGTGTACGCGCATCGGGTGCTGTCGCTCGCGGCCGAAGAACTGGAAGTACCTGCGGTGTCGGTGCGCATGGGCGTCGACACACCATCCTCGGGCAGCGGGCAGAGCTCCCTGTCGTTCATCGACAGCGAACTGGAACTGTCCGTCGATTTGTGGGCGCAGGACGTGTCGGAGCAGGACGTGCTGGAAAAGTTGCTCGAGTTGCGCGCTCAGACGCATATCAGTTTGCAGGCTGATTTCACGCTCGGTCTCGCCTACGTCACCGACACGGCTTACGGCGGATCGTCCGCGCCTGATCTTGATCCCGGCGGTGCGCGCATTGCCGGGCACATTTCCACGCGGTGGACCGTGCGCTATCGCATGAACTACACCGACCCGAACTAGGAGACGACGATGAGCCACGGTCTGATCAAGCGCGAGCTGATCCAGGCGGAGATCGAGATAACCTACGGCACCGACCCCACGCCCGCGGCGACCGATGTTGTGCTGGTGCGTAACCCCGCACATACGGCCGACCGGCTGCGCATGGCGCGTCGTGGGGCGATCCGCACGAGTCTCGGCGAATTGCAGCACATCTACGGCGGATCGCTCGAGGCGATTTCGTTCGAGTGCGAAGTGAAGGGCTCAGGCACTGCGGGCACGGCGCCGGAAATCGACGCGTTGCTGCGCGCCTGCGGGCTGAAGGTCGCCACCGTGGCTTCGACTTCTAACACCTACTCGCCGACATCAACCAGTCTCGAAAGCTGCACGATCCACTACTACGAGGCGGCTGCTGGCGCGAACACGCAAGTGCGGCACATCCTCACCGGCTGTCGGGGCAACGTCGAGTTTGTGTACACGACTGGCGATATTCTGCTCGCGCGCTTTTCGATGGTCGGAACGCGATCGACGCCGACTGATCAGACGCTGCCGACGCCGACCTACGACGCGACCGTGCCGCAAGCTGTGAAGGGGTTGTCAACCACGATCGGTGGCGTGGCGAATCTCGTCATCCAAGGCTACACGCTGAACCTCAACAACGAGATCATCGTACCTGACAATCTGAACGACACAGAGGGGTACGGACAGATCATGATCGCAGGACGCGATCCGACGCTCGAACTGACGCGTCACAACGAACTCGTCGCGACCATCGCGCCGTGGGCGGACATCATCGCGGGAACGGCGCGTGCGTTCGTATCCGGCACGCTCGGCAGCACCGCAGGAAATCGCATCGCGCTCAACGCCGGACAGATGCACTATCGCGGTATTGCTCCGAGCGATGACAGCGGCATTCGCAAGGCGACGTATTCGTTCGGCCTGCATGAGACGAGCACCGTCGACACTGAATTCACGCTGGTCTTCACCTAATGGAACTCGCGAAGAAACTCGAACCGGCATGNNATCAAGCAAGGCGGCGAGGACGTGCCGTTCAGTGTCGCCGCGCTTGACGACCTGTTCAGCGACGAGCGCAATGCGTCGCTGCTGATGCAGCTCGGCACCTTCATTGTTCATCGCGCACGGACCGCCGACCCAAAAAAATCATAGGGGCGATCGCAGTCGCCCTGAATCCAGACTGGGCTCCCTGCGGGAACTGCGATTGCCGTCACGGCATTAGTCCCATTCCAGATAAGTGGGAAGTGAAGGACGTGTTCCGCACGAATCGCTGCCCGCGTCGTGATCAGCCGGACGATTGGGCGCTCATGCTGGACCTGCTCAATCATTATCGCAGCGGGCACCTGTGGGCTTCTGGCGGGTTATCCGATCAGCCCGCAGCGTACATTGACACCATGTCTCTAATTGAAACCTGGGTAAACAAGCTCCGTGCCTAACGCTACTGCCCGCTACGTCATCACCGCCGACGACAACACGAAAGCTGCGATCGCGTCTGTGCGTCGCGGGTTCACGAGTCTCGATCGTTCCGCAAAGATGTTGGGGAAAACCATCATCGGTCTCGGCACAGGCGCGGCATTCTATGGGCTGGCGCGCGCTATCAAGGGGCTTTTTGGCAACGTCGCGCAGAGCAATACCGAATTTGCCCATTCGCTCGAAGCGGTCAAAAAGAGCTTCAAGGANNAAGCGGTCAAAAAGAGCTTCAACGATCTCGCCACGCCGAAATCCGGTGTCGCTGAAACCGCAAAAGCGATGAACGATCTCGCGCGCACATTGACCGATCCGAAGGTCAAAGAGGGTGCCGACTCGCTGTTTTCCATGTTGATTCTCGGCGCCGCGAAACTCGCGAAACTTACCGCATTGACGGTCGGCAATCTGGTGACGATCGGCAAGGGAATCGGGCTGATCAAAGGTGGCAGGCAAGACGAGATCGATCGATTGATCGTCGATATTGCCAAGCGCAGGGAAGGCAAGTCGGCACTCGCGCGTGGATTTGAAAAGACGTTCTCAGGCGTGGGTGGTGAGGATGAGGCGGCGGTATTGGAGTCGCTGGAGCGGCGACTCTATGATTTGCAGTATGCGGAAGGCGTCAGTAAAGGTCGGCAAGGACGAATTGCGTCAGGGGTTCGTGGCGGGCGAGATCGTGGGGCTGGATTCGATATCAAGCCTGTCACGGAGGCACCGCTGGGGAAGCTGAATCTTTCGCTGAACGCCCGCGCGGCCGAACTCGTGGACGGCATGAAGCTGGACGACTTCGGCGACGCCATCATCGAATCCACCGAAGGCATTGCCGACCGCATGAGCGAGGCGCTGAAAGAGCCGTTCACGGAACTGACGCCGTACGCTGAACAAGCCGCGCGCAACATGCAGGACACCTTTGCCGATTTCCTGTTCGATCCGTTTCAGGACGGCATCAAGGGCATGCTGAAGGGCTTCATCGACGTGATCCGGCGCATGGTGGCGGAAGCGGCGGCGGCGAAGATATTCGGCAGCAAGAAGTCGGGTGGGTTCGGGCTCGGCGATTTCATTACCGGCGTCGTCGGAGGATTGTTCGGCGGCGGCAAAGCGGCGGGCGGTCCGGTCTCTGCGGGCACGTCGTATCTTGTGGGTGAGCGCGGGCCGGAACTGTTCACCCCGCGCGGTAGTGGCCACATCACGCCGAATCACGCCATGGGCGGCGTGGTGCAAAACATCACGGTGGACGCGCGCGGCGCGACCGTGGACGCCATCCGTGCGATTCCTGCGGCGATGGCGGAAGCCAAGCGCCAAGCGGTCGCGGAAGTGCAGGAACTCGTGCGCAGGGGTCGGCTATGAGCCGCGAGTTGATTTGGCCGCCCAGCCTGCGGATCACGAGCATGGAGCGGCGCTTGATCGGCAACGCGGGCGCGTCGCGCTCGCCGCTGTCGGGTGCGACAACGACGGTAGACCGGTCGGGGGACCGGTGGGCGATATCGGTCACGGTGGAGAATATGTCGGACCGTGCGAGCTACGCCGAACGGGCGAGCGCCGAAGCGTCCCTCGCGGCGATCCGCAACAGGAATGCGCGCGTGTGGATTCACGATCCCGGCTACGCGCCGCGCGGGTCCTTCTCTGCGCCGGAACTATTCGCCAACGCCGATTTCGCGAACGGTACGACGGGGTGGTCGGCGCAAAACTCCGTGCTGTCGGTCAGGGATCGTGTCATGAGGATTACGGTCTCGCGCGCTACTGCGGCCTCGCCAGCCTTCTACCAGAATCCGACGGTGACGCAATACGCTCCGGTTGTGCTCCGTTCGCTCTTGGGGCCGCGTTCGCGCAATGGCGCAACGATTGGGACGTTTAATGCGGCAGCGGGCGGCGGCGCTTATGTTCTCAACGATACCGGCCTGAAGGTCCGTGGATGGACTCCGCCCGCAGCTTCGGCCGGGGTTACCTATCCGATTGTGTATGACGGCGGTGCCAATGTCACGATCAGCGGCGACTGGATTGAGACGCCGTTCACTTCGCTCTCGCGCTGCGCTCTGGTAGACAACGGGCCGAACGCGCTGACCTATTCAGATCAAATCGACAATGCTGCGTGGTCCAAGACCAACACGACGGTTACTGCCGACTTCTTCACCTCGCCTGCATTTGCCGCAACGGCTGATCGGCTGGTAGAGACGACTGCAAACAGCACACATATCGTCCAACAACTCACGACCAAAGCGGCGAGCGCACAGGATTGGTGTTGCTTCGGATGGTTCCGGGCCGGTACTAATACTGATGCGCGCAGCCGCATTCTGCTGCGCGTCGGGGATGTCAGCGCCGCTGACTACGCCCAAGGTTATTTTGATTTAAGCACGGGAGTTGCCGACACGCCATCCGCAGCCGGGACTGCGGCGAGTCCGCGCTCGTTCATTTCCCCGGCAGGTAACGGCTGGTACTACTGCGCGATTCTTTGCACGACCAGCACGGGAACAACGGTTGGCGGGCACGTCTACATGGTGCAGTCCGGAACGACCACGAGTTACGCCGGGCTCACGACGGCCGA
>CXWK01020132.1_pt2 | contig 11098 bp, 11 predicted proteins | sample 590851 | NCBI WGS metagenome assembly CXWK01 (sample SAMEA3498364, study PRJEB10139) | wastewater metagenome | biome: wastewater treatment plant; material: activated sludge | place: Denmark | collected 2014-08-01
CGGCGTGCGTGATTACGATTGGGCCAACCCGACGTACGTCTACACCGATATCGAGGATTGGACCCCCGAAGGCAGCGGGCCGCGCAAACTGCTGAACTGCAGCCGCTGGCAAAGCGACAGCCTGGCGTGGTTCATCTTCTGGATGCAGAATCTGCCGGGCGCAAATCACGGGCTTAGCTGGCGCGGCCGGCCGCTCAGCAACTGGTGGACTTTCATGGGCGCATTCGACGAGGCGATGACCGCGGGCCTCGCGTTGACGCAGCCGATCGCGGCGGATTGAACCCTTTCAACCATGCAAAACAAGACGAATTCAATGCCAGCCAAACGCTCATGGTGGCGCCGCGGCTTTGAACTGACCCGCAACCTGATGGCCCTGTTGGGCGTTTTCACCACCGTCTACGTGGTCGGTCTGACGCTCATTATTTTCTGGCAAGCCGAGCGGGACGAAGCCCAGCCCGTAGACGCGATCGTTGTGCTGGGCACAGCGCAGTATAACGGCCGGCCGTCGGCGGTGCTGCGCGCGCGACTCGATCATGCCATCAACCTCTACAGCCAGGGTGTGGCGCCCGTGCTGGTGACAACGGGCGGCGCCGGCCGCGATCCGCGCTTCACCGAGGGCGGCGTTGGCCGCGCCTATGCCATCAGCCGCGGCGTGCCGGCGGAAGCGATCCTGAGTGAGGAAGATGGCGCCAGCTCGTGGGAAAGCCTGCAGAACGTGGCGGCCCTGCTTCAGGCGCACGGCTGGCGTCGCATCGTCCTGGTCAGCGACCCATTCCACATGACGCGGCTCAAATTGATGGCGCTGGATTTGGGTTTGGAGCCGTCTGCGTCACCCACGCGCACTTCGCCGATTTCTCGCCGGCCCGCGACCGAGATGTTCTACGTCTTGCGCGAAGTGGCTGGGGTGACGGTTTTCGGTTTGACTCAGGCCGCCGCAAACATTCTATGATCACCGCGTAACCTGGACGCGCCAGAATCAACTTGCTTCCGCAAAGTGGCAAAGGCTGCCACGAAGAAGGACCTCATGAAGACAGTTCAATCGCAGCGAATGGCGATCATTGATCTTGGCTCCAACACCGCCCGTCTGGTCGTCATGAATGCCGTCCCCGGTTTTTCATATCACCAGGAGGACGAGATTCGAGAGGTGGTGCGTTTGCGCCAGGGCATGAACAAGCGCGGGCTGAGTCAAGAGGCGATCGAACGTGCGCTGGTTACGTTGCGGCTCTTTAAGCGTTTCTGCGACAGCACGCATGTGGATATCATTCTGCCAACCGCCACCAGCGCGGTGCGTGAAGCGGCCAATGGGCCGGCTTTCATCGAACAGGTGCGTCGCGACGTAGGGCTGAACCTACGCATCTTGAGCGGCGAGCAGGAGGCCACCTACGGCGTGCTCGGCGCGCTCAATGAGGTGGCTTTCACACAGGGCATCGTCGTGGACATCGGCGGCGGCAGCGCGCAAATCAGCGAGGTCCGCGACCGTCGTTTTGCCGTTGGCGTTTCATTGACGCTGGGCACCCTGGCGCTGACCGAAGGCTTCATCCGCAGCGATCCGATCAAGCCCACGGAGCTTGAGGCGCTGCAAGGCGAGATCAGCCGCCAGCTCGACAACGTGACCTGGCTGGGCAAGAAGAGCGGGCCGTTGATTGGCCTGGGCGGCGCCATCCGCAACCTGGCCAAGATCGAAGCTGCGCGGCAGGCTTACCCGCTCAACACACTGCACGGATTTACCCTGCGCCGCGCCTCGTTGGAGCAAACGATTGAACTGCTGCGCACACTGCCCCTGTCCGAACGTCAGGCAATTCCCGGCCTGCGCACAGACCGCGCGGACATCATTCTGCCGGGCGCGCTGGTCATCCGCGCGATCATGGAACGCCTCAAGGCCAACGAACTGACGGTTTCGGTCAATGGTTTGCGTGAAGGGGTTTTCTTCGAGCACTTCTGGCAGCATTTCTCTTACCCGGTGATTCCAGACGTGCGGCGCTTCAGCGTGCTCAACATGGCGCGCACCTACCATTACCAAAAGGCGCACGCCAATCATGTGCGTTACCTGGCGCGACGCATCTTCGAGCAGTTGGCGCCGCTGCACGGCTATGGCATGGCTGAGCGCGAACTGCTGGACGCGGCGTCCGTGCTGCACGACATTGGCACCATCATCAGTTACCACGATCATCACAAACATTCGCAGACGCTGATCGTCAACGCTGGCTTACCTGGTTTCAGTGCACGCGAGACCGCGCTGATTGCGCTGCTGACCCGTTTTCATCGCAAGGGCAGGCCGGATCTGTTGGAGTTTGCGCCGCTGCTCAAGGAGGGCGACGACGTGCTGCTAACTCGCCTTTCAGCTATTCTGCGCCTGGCCGAATACCTGGAGCGCGGCCGTAATGCCACGGTAGACGACGTCAGTGTGACCTGGACCGATGAATATCTGCGCCTGACGCTCATTGCTGACGAATATCCAGCCGTGGAAGTGTGGGATACGCAGCGCAACGCGCTGGCCCTGGTAGAAATCGCCTTCAAGCGCCGCGCGCTGCTGGACAGTGTGGCCGCGCCGAGCGAATGGCGAAATGCGGCGGCCGCCTAAGGCAGCGAAATAGTGCTGGCCCTGCGCTTCTCTAGCGTTCGATCAGCTCACGCAGCCGCGCCAGGTTCATGACATCATCCGCCATGTCTTCCTCTTTGGGCGTTTCCAGGATCATCGGCAGCGCCTGGAAGCGGGCATCGTTCAGGAGCAGGCGAAAAGGCGTCAACCCCAGAAAGCCCTCGCCGATGTGCGTATGGCGGTCCACGCGGCTGCCCAGGTCCTTCTTGGAGTCGTTGAGATGAAAAACCTTCAGTCTCTCCAATCCTAAGGCCTTGTCGAATGTATCCCACATGCGTTGATAATCATCGGCGTTGCGGAACTCATAACCGGCGGCCAGCGCGTGACAGGTGTCAAAACAGATGCCGACGCGGCCTGGCGCGTCCAGGGCGGCAATGATATCGGCCAACTGCTCGAAACGAAAACCCAGATGATCGCCCTGACCAGCGGTAATTTCCAGCAGGGTCAACGTCTCTGCGGTCGGCGTCGCCGCGTGGACTCGATCCAGCCCCTGCGCAATGCGGCGTTTGCCCGCCTCCTCGCCCGCGCCCATGGAGGAACCAGGGTGCAGCACGACGCCCAGGATGCTTAACTGATCCGCGCGCTCTAGTTCCACCTGGTACGCCTCGACCGACTTGTCCCATAACTCGTCGGACGGCGAGCCTAGATTGATCAGGTAAGAGGCGTGCGCCACCACCGGCGCGATGCCGGTGCGCTGCGCCCATTCGTGATAGCGTGCAATCTCCGTCGTTTCCAATGGTTTGCATTTCCACTGGTTCTGATTGCGCGTAAAAATCTGCATCGTGCCGCAGTCAATGGACTGCGCCCGTTCAAACGCTTTGCTCACGCCGCCAGCCACGGACATGTGCGCGCCAAGTCTATCCATCTCACGCTCCCTCATCTGCTTGTTTTTCCCAACCTCCGCGGTTGGCAACCATCCTAGCTGAGCCGGGCCAGGGTAAATGCCTCAACGCCGGCCGCCTTGTCTTCCAAGCGCGCCAGGAGAAAGAGCAGGCTGCTGAGGCGGTTGAGATACCGCAATGGCTCCTCGTTGCGCAGCTTGCCGTCGTGCTGCAAACGCGCCACGATGCGCTCGGCGCGGCGGATGATCGTGCGCGCCAGGTCGAGGTGCGCGCCAGCGACGCTNNAGAACCGCCGATTCCAGACGGCCAATCAGCGACTCCAGGCTCTCTGTGCTCTGTGGATGCAGCCACGGCGGCCGTGTGGCGGCCTCCGGCAGCGTCGCCAGGTCAGCCATCATGGCGTATAGATCGCGCTGCACGCCTAAGATGATCTCAGCCGTCTCTGCATCTTTGACTGTGGCACGCGCCAGGCCTAAGGCAGAAGAGGCTTCATCCACGGTGCCATAGGCTTCCGGCCGAATANNACTTGGGCACCCGATCGCGACCGAGCAGCCCGGTATAGCCCTCGTCCCCCACCCCCGTATACAGTTTCGTCACGCGCTTTGCTTCTGGCATTTTCTGTTCCATTATCCGCCTTTATCCCCCCGTCCTCATCTATCACTCTCCATCTCCCATTGGCCTCACCGTTGGCCGATCCCAAATTCGTAAACCAGCCGCCCGCCCAATTCACCCGTGATGATGAGCGCGACCAAACCCAGCACGAGCAAGGCCAAGACGTACCAGCGGTTCGGCGCCGAGTCGGATGCGGCGCCGCGGCGCAGACGGAGGTAGAGCGCCGCGCCAAAAGCGATCACCGTGGCAAAAACGGCGGTGATATGGTTGTTCGCCGCCACGCGCGCGGGTGAATCCAAAGCTATCGCATTCTGGTCAATCAAGCCGGTAACAGCCGCGGGCAAGATCATCAGCCACCCCAGCGCCAGACTGGCCAGGCTCAGCCGTTCCCAGCGCATCCCTTGCCAACCCCGCGGTCGCCAGAGATGCAGCAGGTATAAGACTACCGACAGCGCCAAAAGCGTCACAGGAAAATGTACAAAACGGGGATGTAACGGTAAAGCCAACATGATGATCCTTCGGTTAGGCAGGCAGGCGTTTGACTACAACCAAGGTCAAGTCATCAAACTGCGGCGCAAGCCCGACAAACTCGCGTACCTCCGCCTTGATCGCCTCCGCAATTTGAGCGGCGCTGTGCGCCTGGTGGGCCTGCACCACGGCTTGCAAGCGCGTCATCTCGAACGACTCTTCGTTCAGGTTGATGGGGTCAATGACGCCATCGGTATAAAGAATCAGGACGTCGCCCGGCGCCAACGGCACACGGTCATCCTCCAATGCGACGGAGGGGAGCACGCCGAGGATGAGACCATGCTTACGCAGCAGGCGTATCTGGCCGTTGGCCGCGGTCAGGAGCAGCGGCGGATTGTGCCCGGCGTTGGCAAAAACCAGCTCGTGCCGTTGGGGGTCGAGCACGCCATACCAAAGCGTCACGAACATGTCTGAACGGCTGTTGGCCAACAGCAGCTCGTTGACGCGCCGCAGCACGCGCGCGGGTGAGCGCCGATCGGCCGCGATCACGCGCACCAGGATGCTGGCCAGGGCCATGAAAAGCGCCGCCGGCACGCCCTTGTCGGACACATCGGCAATGACCAATCCCAGGCGTCGCGCCGCCAGCGGAACAAAATCAAAGAAGTCGCCGGCCATTTCGCGTGCGGCCAGCCAGACATGGGCAATGTCATAACCTGGCAGCGACGGATTGGTCGCGGGCAGAAAACTGGCCTGGATCTCATGCGCCAGTCGCAGTTCCTCGCCCATGCGCACGCGCTCCGCCTCTTGCAGCACCAGGCGGGCGCTTTCGATCTCCACCGCCAATTGGCTGGCTACGCCGCGCACCATCTCGACCTGGCGACTGCTGAAGATGTGCGGCCCATCCACCTCATCCACCACCAGCGCGCCCAGGACCTCGTCCTGCACAATCAGCGGCACCGCCAAGATGGCCTGCGTGCCGTAGCGCTTCACAATCTCTGCGGGCACCCGGTCGCCGGCGCTGACATCTTCCACCCAGAGTGGCCGGCGCTCCCGGCAAACCCGATCAAGCAGCGGGAATTCGCTCGCTGTCACACGCAGCCCCGTTTCAACTGGCTGCACTCCGCGGGAGGAGGGCTGACATTGGCTGGCGAGCACTTCATACGCGGCCTGGTCGCGATCCCAAATCAGAACCGTGCAGCGGTCTACCCCAGCCAGGGATGGCGTCAGGCTGGCTACGGTGTTTGCCAGGTCAGACACACGGTAAGGTCGCGCAATGGCATTAGCGACATCGAGCAGTGAACTGGAAATGGCCGCTTCGTCTTTGGCCTCTTGATACAGGCGCGCATCTTCCACCGCTACCGCAATCTGATCAGCCAGGGTAGCCAGGATGAACAGGTCTTCGGAACTAAACGCGTTCAGTTCACGGGCCTGCACGTCCAGGACGCCCAGAACGCGATCTTCTACCATCAACGGCACAGCCAGTTCGGCGCGCGTATCGGGCAAGAGGCGCGGGTCATCAGGAAAATAGCGCGTCTCTTGTGAAACATCATTGGCCAGCAAGGGTTGGCCGTGCTGAGCCACCCAACCGATGATGCCCTCGACGCCGATACGTACGAAGCGGCCGCGGCGCAGCCACATTTGGTTCAGGTTGTGGCCGGTGCTGGCGCGGAAATAGGCGCGTCCCGTCCCCTGGGCTACCAGGAAGATCTGGACGTGATAGTAGCCGAAGCGGTCACGAATCAGCTCGACCACCTGGTTCAGCAGTTGATCGAGGTCCAAGATCGCGGCGACCTTGCGGCTGACCTGCGCCACGGTTTGTAATTGGCGCGCGCGACGCTCGACCACCTGATAGAGGCGGGCATTGACCAGGGCGACGCCCGCCTGGTTGGCAATGATGAAGAGGGTGCGCAGGTTTTCTTCGCTGTAGGCGCCTGGCTCGTCATGTTGCACGGCCAGGCTGCCAATCGCCAGTTCACCGGCGAGGATGGGCACAAAGATGGCTGAACGCGGGGGATGTTCATCGTCGTAACGCGGGCGCGCGGGCAGATGTTCCATCTCGGTTTGAAAATCGTTCACCAGCAGCGGCTGGCGGTTGCGNNACGCAGCCAGCCTACGATGCCTTCGTTGGCGCCGCCTACAAAACGGGCGCCAGCCAGCCGCTTGCCGTGCCGCAGCCACACCTTGATGACAAAGTCATCTTTATCGAAGAGGCCTAGATGAAAGCTGGAAGCATCCATCAGGCGCGTCGCGTGCTCAAAGATCAGCTCACAGAGCTGATCTTCGTTCATCTGCGCCTGCACAATAGCCTGGCCCGCTTCGGCCAGGGCGCGCAGTTCGTCGAGATGTATGGGCGCTCGCCCCACAGGCGGCCGTGTGTCGCGGCCGACTGGCAGAATGTCGGCCATACCTCACGCCTCTCCTTGCGCAGACAACGGCGCCACGTTGCGCTTTACCATGGTCAAGTGGTTGCCGGTTTCTGAGCTAAAGCGGTATTCAACGACATCCATGAGCTGGCGCATGAGGTGAATGCCCAGGCCGCCAACGGGCAAGTCGGCCGGCCGGCGTTTGCGTTTTGGGGGCCGGACGCTGGTGGGATCGAACGGCTGTCCTTGATCTTGAATCTCAACGACGAAGTCTGCCTGGTGCACTGAACAGGTGAGGTGCAAGGGGCCATCCATGCTGCGGTAGGCATGTTCAATCACATTGTTGCAGGCTTCGTCGCACGCCAGTTCGATCGNNCACGCCAGTTCGATCGCAAAGATAGCATCCTCGTGCAAGCCGGCTGCGCGGGCCGCGTCACGCACGAACTGAGCAATGAAGGGCAGGTTGTGCGGGTCGCTTGCAATCGTTAGTTGCCAGCGCATGCTCATAGGCACTCATCGTTCTCGCGGCATGGCAGATAGCTGGACGCGCCAGACTGGCAGGGGAGGGAAACGCACCAGGTTGGTTCAGGCGCGCTAGAAGCTGCCGACAGCTTCCACTGTGCTGCTGAACTGGGCAAAATGGTCGTTGAGACCAGTCAGGTCCAACACCTCGCTGATGCGGGCAGGGACATTGGCCAGGCGCAAATCGCCTCGATTGAACCGGCGCGCGGCGCGCCAGGTGCTGACCAACACGCGAATGCCCGCGCTGCTCAAAAACGTGACGCCGCCAACATCCAGCACAAACCGATAGTGACCTGAGTCGAGGAGCGTCTTCAAGGTTTGTTCTAGCTCAGGCGCGGTGCTGCCATCAATGCGGCCGCTGATGTTGACAAGAACACAACGCTTCAATTCTGATGTCGTGAGTTCCATACAGTGCATTTACTCCTGTGGCAGATGAATTGGGTGCCCGGAAATCAATGAGATACAGGCATGGACGGTGAAAGTGAATGGCATTATACCACAGGGTCAGTGAGCCGCCAAGCGCCCTGCTAGAGAGCCAGCAGTAGGGTGGCCCTGTGTGACCGCCCCTTGCGGTTTTGACCGCAGAGGCCACAGCGAGCGCAAAGAAGCTGCCAACCAGCGCCCACAGGGCAAAAAAAGAGCCACCGATGAACTCGGTGGCTCTTGAAGAATCAACGCAAGCCGAAGGGTTTAGCGGCTGTAGCCGTTATAGGCAGCGAGCTTGCTCAGGCCCCACAGGTTTTCCACGACGACGGCCAGCGGCTGATTGGAGCTGATGTGAACCGCGCCCGACCAGTTGCCGCCGAGGTTGATCGGATTGTCCTCGCGCAGGTTGAAATTGAAGGACTTCTCGCCCGCGATGGTGATATTCTGCGTGGCCGAGTTGACGATGGTGCCGTCACGATTGATGAAGCGCACCTGAACGGTGGCTGTGTTGCTCGACACGTTCTGCAGACGCATCAGCGACCACAGCGTGCGGGCGCTGCCGCCGCCGCCGATCTGATAGACTTCCGACAGGAACGTGTTGTTGCCTGCGTTGGACGAATCCGCGCCGGTGTAGGCGCCAGCCTCGTTGTCACGTGGGCGAATGGAGTAGGAGATAGCCGCCACGTCCTGGGACGTAGATTCGACAATGACCGAGCCAGCCCAGAGGGCGCCGAGCGTGTTGTAGGTTCCGGCGGCGGTACAACCAGCGCCGCCCGAACGTGTGTTACAACCGACCGCCACGCCAGGGCCGAGGGTGATCGGGCCCAGGGTCAGGTCAATGTTCTGGGTGTCTTTGTTGATGTACTTGAGCGTCACAGAGGTGTTGCTCGTGCCCAGGTTCTGCACGATGGTCACGCTGAAGCCAAGCCAACCGTTGTCAGTGTTGGGGTTGGAGTAGCGGTGCTCGACCGAGGGTACGAACAGCTTGCGCGCGCCGCGGCTCGAGGCGTTGAAGGCCACGCTGTAGCGAGGCCAGAAGTTGTTCGCCACCGCAGCGACCTTCTGGTCGGAGCTGGCCGTTTCAATCACCAGCGCGCCTGTCCAGTTGCCATTGCTCTGGAAGTACGGAATGTTGCCCCACACCGGAATCTTCGCGCCCGGAATGTGCAGGTCATACATCTTTTGACCGTTCGGCGGAATCGTATCGGTAATGGTGGCATCGAGGTTGCCGGCGCGGTTGTAGTACTTCATGGTGATGTTGGCCGTCGTGGCGCTCTCGGTGTTCTGCACCGAGAACACGGTGTACTGCGCATTGGGTGCATACACGGCAAACGGCACGTTCATGCGGCTGGAACCGCTGGCAAAGCCAGAATACGAGTCGNNTGCGGCCAGTTCAGTGCTGGCCGAGAGCACCATAGCGCCGACCCAGTTGTCCGGCAGGCCAGAATCGGCGGCGCGGAACTGGTAGGAGCCGAGCGGGGCCACGTTCTGCTGACGCGTGTTGGACAGCGTGCCAGCCTGGCTGTAATACTGGGCCAGCACGGTGGATGCAGCGCCGCCCGTGTTGGTGTCGGCATTCATGACTGTCACATCGGCGCTGCCCGAACCGGGGTTCGGGTCGGCGGCGAAAGCTGGCGTCGCCAGCAGGGCCAGGGTTAAAACGACGCTGAAGATCATTAGTAGACGTGAACGCTTCATTGAGATTTCCTCCGATTAAACAACTATTGACGCAACGATGGCGATAGATTGTGCGCCTGCGAGCAATAGAATAACACAATGGGCCGTAGATAGCAATACTTCGTTTGGGTAATCCTACGCCAAATGCGGCGACTACGGCGGCTGTGTTGCTTGTGATGCGCTCAATAGGCGCCCCGCCCGCGCAAAACAACCGCAATGGTTCGCCAGAGAATCTGTAGATCAAGCAAGGGAGAGTAATTGCGGATATAATACAGGTCGTCTTCTGTATGCAGATGCATCAACTTGTCACTGCGACCATTGATCTGCCACCAACCGGTGATGCCGGGCGGCACGGCGAAGCGCTGCCGCTGCCAGCGTTCATACCGTTCAACCAAAAATGGCAGTTCGGGCCGCGGACCAACCAGGCTCATATCGCCTTTGAGCACGTTGAAAAGCTGGGGAATCTCGTCAAGACTGGTGCGCCGAATGAAATGCCCCACGCGTGTAATCCGCGGATCATTGGCGGTTTTGTGCATGACCACGCCGTTGTCGGTGGTCTTCATTACCTCGGCCTGACGCTGCTCTGCATCTACGACCATGGAACGGAATTTGATCATGGTGAACACGCGCGCATTTTCTCCCACGCGCGACTGCTTGAAGAACACAGGCCCAGGCGAATCGAGCTTGATCGCGACGGCGACCAGGAGCATGATCGGCCACACAAGCAGAAGGCCAAGCGTGGCGATCACCAGATCAAAGGCGCGTTTGATGGTGCGATTGTAGCCGTCAATGGCGGGATCGCGCAGGCCGATGAGTGGGATGCCGCCAAAATCTTCAATGGTGGCGCGGAAGATGGCGAGATCAAAGAAGTCGGGCACGACGCGCACACGCACCGGCAGGGTTTGGAGGGCCAGAACCAGATCCTCCAACGGGCCGTGAGCGCGCAGAGGCAAGGCCAGGATGACTTCATCAATGCGCTGGCTCTGCACCAGGCGATTCGCCGCTTCCAACTGCCCCAGTACAGGCGCGCCCTCCAGAACGCTTTCCTGTTTCGTCGGGTCGTCATCGAGATAACCGACCAAGGTCAGGCCAGTCCAGCTTTGCGTCTGAATCTCCTGCGCAACCTGGCGGCCCACCTTGCCGGCGCCAACGATCAGCACGCGCACTTCCTGCATTCGCCGCGCGCCTGCAATGCGAAAGCCAATGCGCAAGGTGAGGCGCAGCATCAGCAGGAAAAAGACATCCAGCACAACGAAATAGACGAACAACAGGCGCGGGACATCACGATACGTGAGATAAAGCAGCCCAGCCAGGACCAGGTTGGACATTGCCACCGCGGCGGTCACCAGTTGAGCCTCGTCTACGATGCGCAGCAAACGCCGCCGATCGTACACAGAAAAGAGAACAAAATTGACGCCCCAGATCACCGCGGCCTGTGCGTAGACCACCAACGGCAGCGTGACCATTTTTTCTGTCAAGCGTACGCCGTAGGGCAGGATGAAGCGCGCTTGGCCGGCAAGGAACAGCGAGATGCAGGTCAGCGCCAGGTCGGCCGTCGCCAGAAAAAGCACATAGTTCGATTGATAGTA
>CXWK01007957.1_pt1 | contig 11095 bp, 8 predicted proteins | sample 590851 | NCBI WGS metagenome assembly CXWK01 (sample SAMEA3498364, study PRJEB10139) | wastewater metagenome | biome: wastewater treatment plant; material: activated sludge | place: Denmark | collected 2014-08-01
GCAGGAGTCGTGGTACGTGATGCGTTCGTCGAGGGTGGCGCCAGCGAGTGAGAGCTTGCCGCTATCAACCAGCTCACTCAACAGCTGTGAGTGGTGGATCACCTCGTAGGTGCCGCCCCAGTCGGGGTATTCGTTGAGCAAAGTGTTGAAGCAATGCGGGCACGAGGCGACGATCTTGGTCACGCTCGAGCTGTTCAGCATTTCGACGTTCTGCATGGCCAACATCTGGAAGACGTACTCGTTACCGGCACGGCGAGCAGGGTCGCCGGTGCACAGCTCGTTGGGGCCCAGAACCGAGAAGGACAGGCCAGCGCGCTTGAGCAGCTTCGCGGTGTCAGCGACGGTCTTTTTGCCCTTGTCGTCGTAAGCACCAGCGCAGCCCACCCAGTACAGGTACTCGGTCTGGATGGGGTCACCAGGCTCCAAAACGATGACGTCATCGTCAAGGTTCTTCGCCCATTCCAGCCGATCCGCCTGGGAAAGACCCCACGGGTTTGACTGGTTCTCCATACCGCGGAAGGCAGAGCCAAGCTCAGTCGGGAAGTCCGACTCCATCAACGTGAGGTAGCGGCGCATATCGAAGATCTTGTCGAGGATCTCGATGTTGACCGGGCAGATCTCGTCGCACGCCTTACAGGTCGTGCAAGACCAAATCTCTTCGGGGGTGACCAGCTCAAAGACCGAGTCGGCGTCGACCGTGACACCTGAGTCCATCCCCACGGGCGGGCTGACCACAGGGTCGCCCGTCGCGGCCATGACCTGACCGACGTTCAGCACGATTTTGCGAGGGTCGAGCGGCTTACCGGTGTTGTGGGCGGGACAGACAGACGTGCAGCGCCCACACACGGTGCAGGCGTCGGTGTCCATCAACTGCTTCCACGTGAAATCTTCGATCTTGACCGCACCGAAGCTTTCGAGTTCGGTCTCCATCATGTTGGGAACCGGCTTCATAGCGCCCTTAGGACGTTCGCGGTCCTTGAGGTACATGTTCATCGGGGACGTGAACATGTGGCGCAGTTTGGTGGTCGGCAAGATGACGAGGAACGACAAGAAGCCGATGAAGTGCAGTACCCACAAGAAACGGTGAGTCGTCTCGAGCGTGCCAGCGGACCAGCCATCGACCAGTGTGGCGATCGGGTACCCAACGACGGACCACTTCTCGAAGTCAGGCATGCCGTCCAGCGCGATGCGGAAACCTTCGGTCACAAAGCCCGTGATCCCGATCAGAAGGAACGTTCCGAGGATCACGGCGTCCTCAGGCTTGGTCTTGGTGCGAAGTCGGTAGGGGCGCTGGATGTAACGCCGGGCGATGGCCCACAAAATGCCGACCAGGAACACGAGGCCCATCACGTCCGCGGTGAAGGCATACCCCTTGTACGTCCCACCGTGGAGGAACTTCATCGACGGCGGAACCTGGTGGTTGACCTCGAGGAGGATCGTGGCGCAGAACAGGGACAAAAACCCGAAGTAGATAAAGGAGTGCATGATGCCAGCGGCGGGGTCGCGCATCAGCGTCTGCATCCACACGCCAGCGCGGAAGTTCTCAGAGCGACGCTTCGCGTTGGCCTTCGTCAGGCGTCGGCGGTCGATCTGGCCGCGTTCCCAGTTCTTGGTTCGGGTCGCGGACAGCCACCCCACGATGACGCCCGCGACGGTCATCAACGCATAGAAGGCGAACTTGATGCCGCCCGGGATGTTGTCAAAGACGTGGCGCTGAACCACCGAGTCGTCGTGCCAGTTGACCTCGAGAGGCACGATTCCGGAGACGATCGTGACGACAGCGAAAGCAAACCCCGCAAACAAGATGATCAGATGCGGCTTCGGAGTGCGCATTTAGGCTCCTGGTCGTTGTCGGTAGCGCCAAAGTCTTCGGAGGTGCGGTCAACCTTGCGGTTTTCGCCGGGGCTGCTGCCAGGCACTTTGCTGGCAAACGGCACGTCCGTGAGCCGAAAGTCGGCCGGTCGCACTCACCCCATCCGAGGGGGACGATACCCGCAGGAGGGATGTGCACCCAATTTCGGGGGAGGGGCGCGCGCCTTTCGCTGTTCGCCGTGTGCTACCTGGCCGGACCGTCTTGGAGGTCTGCCGCCGTCGCATTGCTGCCCGCTGCCTCAATTCCTTCTTCAAGCACCAGCCCCGCTTGCTGGTCAACGGCGATGCCCGAAGCTAGGGCGCGGGCGTGGTTGCTCATCTTGTTCCACGTCTTTGCAACCACTCCGACGATCTTCGAACGGTCTGTTGTGGTGGAAAAGTCGTTGAACTGGCTTTCGAGGAACACGAGGCACGCGCAGTCTTCGAGCGTCTGAGACTGCGGGTCCGTGCGCAGGTCCTTGCGGAGGAGAAGGCGCTGGACTTCCTCGATTGCAGCCTGCGGCCATCCTTGGTCAGACATCAACGAGGCAGCGGACTCAGACTGCAGCGTCTTTTGATCCCGTCGCCATCGCAGGTAGCCAGCGCGCCCGGCGGGATAGTCCGCCCGGGGTAGGAGCCACCGATCAAGATGGTGGGCCCGGACCGCGATCTGGAGTTCAGGCGACGGGTCGTCGTCAAGGAGAGCCAGCCACTTTGATGCCTGGCTCCCCTGGACGTAGGCCATCGGGCCGTCGAACGGCGCTGTGAGCGAGCGGGGATCCCGCCGGTTCTGCCGGTCGATCGCGTCGAGCGTGGTGCTGAGACGAACGTCTGACTCGCTCAGGTCGCACATTCTGACTCGCCGACCGTCGCGGCGTAGGGGCTTGTTTCGTCGAAGTCGACGTAGAAATCGGGGCTATCTGTCGGCAGCGGAAACTCGGCCAGGTCCGACAGGCCCTCGGCAATCTTGCGAGCGCCGCCCACTCGATCCATCCACGACCTAAACGACTCGCCCGACTCGCGCTCTTCGGAGAACCGAGCCACAACCCGTGCCGCAGCCTCGGGGGCCGCCTTGGCGGGGAGGCGCAGCGCTCGATCGCCAAACTCGATCTTCTCGCCACCGACGTAACCGCCCAAAAGCATTTGGTAGCCAGGAGCGCTCTCGCCGTGGGCACGGCGTTCGGCACCGGAGAATCCGATATCGGCGATGTGGTGCTGACCGCAACTGTTGGTGCAGCCCGAGATGTTGAATCGAACGCCGGTTACTTCGCCAAGACCTTGGTCTTCGAGGGTGTCGCCGATGGCTTTGGCGAGCCCGCGGGACTGTGTGACGGCGAGGTTGCAGGTGTCGGCCCCGGGGCAAGACACCACGTCGCGGGCGAGCTCAGCGCCAGGCTTGTCGAGACCGAACTCGCGCAGACGTTCAAAGAGCGGACGCAACTGGTCGTCGGAGAGTTCGCGCAGGGCGATGTTCTGGCGGTTGGTGATGCGGACATCCGCGCCAAACTCGCGCTGGATCGCAGCGATTGCTCGAAACTGATCGCTTGTCAGGTCGCCGAGCTGGGCGTACGCGATGGCAGACACTTTTCCGTTGGCTTCGCCGCGGATCACGTTCGCCGCTTCCCAACGGTCGAACGGGTCCGAGGAGAGGAAGGTGACTTGTGTGCCTTGGCCCATCGGGGTTGCGTCGACACTTGAGGACCGACCAGCAGGAGCGTCACCGTGTTCGATGACCGGCGCCGGAATGCCGCCCGGGTACGACGACGACGCTGGCAGGAATTTGCGCTGTTTGAGGACCCGGGCCTGCACCTCTTCCCAGCCGAGGGTGTCGATCAACCACTTCATCCGTGCCCGAAGCTTGTTGTCGCGGTTGCCAGCCTGATCAAAGACGCGCAGGATCGCTTCCATCGTCGGCAGCAGCATCTCGCGGGAAGTGAACGGCTCAAGCGCCAGCGCAGGGTGCGGATTGGCTCCGAGCCCACCGGCAACGAACACCCGAAAACCAGCCTCGACCTGCCCGCTTTCGTCGATGCGTTCTGTGGCGATCACACCTACGTCGTTAAACATCGCCTGGCCGCAGTCGGTAGCGCAGCCAGAGAAGTTGATCTTGAACTTGCGCGGCATCCGCTGGGCGATCGGGTTGCGGAGGAAGTGCTGAAACGCGGCTTCTGCCCATTGGGTGACGTCGAGCACCTCGTGTGGGCACGCGCCAGCCAAATGGCAGGCCTGGACGTTGCGCACCGTGTCGCCGCATGCCTCGCGCGTGGTCATCCCGACCGATCCGAGGAAGCGCATGATCTCGGGGATCTTTTCGAGCTGCGCGTAGTGGAACTGGATGTTCTGGCGAGTGGTGATGTGTCCCCAGCCTCGTGAGTATTCATCAACCAAGTACGCCAGCATCTCGAACTGTTCAGGAGTGAGCGACCCGTAGGGGATTTTGACCCGGACCATCTGGTTGGGTTCGCCCTGGCGCTGACCATAAATGCCGTTCGTCAGACGGAAAACTCTGAACACGTCTTCTTCGACTTCGCCCGCCAGGTATCCGGTGAGCATCTCTTCGAAACGTTGAATGTCGTGCTCGATTGCAGGATCGTCGACGGTCGGAACCTGGCGGGGCTGGCCCGCTGATCGGGTCGACGGAAGGTCGGTGATGGCCATGAAGACTCCAGGACGCCGTAAGGAACGGACATAAACCCGACCAAATCTGTCGGATTTATACGGACGTTACAGCCGGTACCGGTCGCGAAACAAGCCATTGTCGACCTTTTTGGTCGGGTTTTGGGCGGTGTGGAACCAACCCTGCGGAGCCACCACGGAGCCCCGGCAACAGCTCGCGGGTCTTCGGAGTGGAGAAAGTTCGGCGTGTCCGTCGGAAGGTGGTGAACCCCTGAGCGGCCTGTCGTGGGCGCCGCCCGATCCCGATAGAACTCGGGTCTCAGGTCGGCGATTATTCGGCTCGGCGACGTGTCGGAAACGTGTCAGAAACAGGGGTGATACGCACCTGTCACATACGAAGACCACGAAACGCGTTTGTAACGTTCGTGTGCGCGTTTGGAAAGAAACCTCGTCGACATTCTTCTCGTTCGTACCGTTCCTTAGACGAGGAGGAATCGCTCGTGGAGCCCACCGGAGTTGATCTAGTCAACAACTTGTGGATCTTTGTTGCCGCCATCCTGGTGATCTTTATGCAGGCCGGGTTCATGTTGGTGGAGGCAGGTCTTACGAGAGGAAAGAACGTCGCCAACATTTGTATGAAGAACCTGATGGACTTCTGTATGGGAGCCGTCGCCTTCTTTGCAGTTGGCTATGCGTTCATGTATGGAAGTGGCGGCATCATCGGCACGGAAATGTTTTTTCTGTCCGGTGTGGATCTGGCTGCGTTCCCCGGAGACGGAGGCCTCCTACCCGGGGTTGACTTCTTCTTCCAACTGGCCTTTGCTGCGGCCGCTGCAACCATCGTCTCGGGCGCGGTGGCAGAACGCACCAAGTTCATCGGGTACATGATCTATTCAGTTCTGATCACCGCGATCATCTACCCGATATTTGGTCATTGGACCTGGGGTCTTGGATGGTTGTATGACATGGGATTTCGAGACTTTGCTGGCTCGACCATCGTGCACTCAACGGGAGGTTGGGCAGCGTTGGCAGGGGCCATGATCATCGGCCCCCGGATCGGGAAGTATGGCCCCGACGGCAAACCTCGAGCCATCCCCGGTCACTCCATTCCGTTCGCGATCGTCGGCGTGGTGATCTTGCTCATCGGATGGTACGGCTTTAACCCCGGATCCGAGCTGGCCTTCGACGGCCTGGTCCCAGGGATAGCGATTACGACGACACTTTCCGCGGCGGCCGGGGGACTCGTTGCCATGACCCTGACGTGGATCCGAGGGGGCAAACCAGATGTGGCGATGACCGGTAACGGTGTGCTTGCTGGGCTGGTTGGCATTACGGCAGGCTGTGCCTGGGTCACCCCGGCGGTCTCGCTGCTGATCGGTGCGATGGCTGGCGCTCTTGTGTATTTCGCCGTGTTGTTCTTCGATCGGGTTCGTATCGACGACCCGGTTGGTGCGGTATCGGTGCACGGGGTTTGCGGGGCTTTTGGATCGCTCTGCGTTGGGCTTTTCGCCAACGAAGGACTCATCAGCGGCACCAGCGAAAACTACGGCCTTCTGATGGGTGGCGGCACAGGGCTCCTCCTCGACCAGATCGTAGGAATCGCAGTGAACTTTGCCTGGGTGTTTGGCCTGGCGTTCGCACTGTTCAGCACGCTGAAAGCATTGAACTTGCTCCGAGTATCTGAAGAAGAAGAGCTCGAAGGTATGGACATTGCTGAGCACGGCGTTCCCGGATACGGAGAAGCAGCTCTTGCCTAATCGCCACTCGGAAAGATCCAGAATGTCTCTACTGGTTACACATACAGATCTCATCGATCCTTACGAGGAGGAAACATGAAACTCATCACCGCAGTGATCAAACCCCACATGTTGGAAGAAGTAAAAGACAAACTGAAGGCAGCAGGAGTTCAAGGCATGACCGTCACCGACGCAAAAGGATTTGCGCGCCAGGGCGGCCACACTGAGACCTACCGGGGCGCTGAGTATCGCATCGACTTTGTGCCTAAGGTCAAGATCGAGTTAGTCGTTAATGACGCTGACCTCGAAAGTGTTGTTGAGCTCATCTCGAACACTGCCAAGACCGGCAAGATCGGTGACGGAAAAGTCTGGGTGACGAGCGTTGAGCAGGTCATGCGGATCCGCACCGGTGAAATGGACGCCGACGCAATCTGACGGTTTGGGGTAGCCCGGCCCCGCAAGGTCGCACCATGTGTGCGTGCAGCGGTCCGGCGCCTCAGGGAAACCCTCGTCACTCGGGGGCGCCGGTCCCGCTGGCTTCTGATTGTTCCTACCCAAGGGGTGCCCCTCGGTCCGATATCGGGCCGGGGGGCGGCCCGCGCCCGGCGTGAGGTAGAACCTGTTGGGTTGATTCCCGCTCGTCGCAGTCGGCAAACCTTTGAGCGGCACTGGTTTCCGCTGCGCCCCTCAGCCACCGACCGACAGAAACAGGCGACCGAAAGGGAAAGTGTGAGACGCCAAGACAAGGCGGACCAGATCGGCCTCATCCTGGATGATCTGTACCCCGATCCTCCCATTCCGCTCGACCACTCGGACCCATACACGCTGCTTGTGGCAGTCGCGCTGTCTGCGCAGACGACCGATAAGAAGGTCAACGAGGTGACGCCTGCGTTGTTCGCTCAGGCTTCGACCCCCGAAGAGATGGCCCGCCTCGATCCCGATCAGATTCGGGAACTGATCCGCGAGATTGGGCTCGCACCCACGAAGGCTCGGAACCTTTCAACCATGGCGCATCAGATCATCGAGGCGGGGGGAGAGGTTGTCGCTGACTGGGACTTCCTGGAAAGTCTCGCGGGGGTGGGGCACAAGACGGCCAGCGTGGTGATGTCGCAAGCATTTGGCTTCCCGGCCTTCCCCGTCGATACCCATATCCATCGCCTAGCCGCGCGGTGGGGGTTGTCCGACGGCAGAACGGTCGAGAAGACCGAACGGGACCTCAAGGCTGTGTTTCCTGAAGAGACCTGGAACCGACGTCATCTTCAGATCATCTACTTCGGGCGCGAGTACTGCCCGGCAAGAAATCACGATTTGGCGGTGTGTCCGATCTGTTCCTGGGCGGCGTCCAAGAAGCGGATCGCCGAAGAATCGAAGTCTCAACGCTCCAAACGCGTCACATAGAGGCTCGCGCCGTTGGCCCGGACATTTTGTGCAGACAAATGTCGGTGTCGGCGCGTCAGCAGTCCCGCACTTCGTCGGCGGAACGGACGTCTGATCAAGCATCAGGTCCTGTGAGGCTCGGGGAGTGCGTCAGCACACTCGGGGGGAGGGCCACGAGGCAGGGGTCCTAGACTCACCCGCTATGTCAGCAAAGATCACGCGTGAAGATGTCGCTCACGTTGCAGCCCTTGCCCGGCTGGACGTCACCGACGACGAACTCGACCGATTCACTAAACAACTGGACGCCATCCTTGAACACGCGGCGTCCGTCGAGTCGTTGGAGATCGAGGGCGTTCAACCGACCTACCACCCCCTCCCGCTCATCAACGTGTTTCGTGACGACGTGGTTCGGGAAAGCCTTGATCGCGACTCGGTCCTGTCCCAGGCGCCGGCTGCTGAGGACGGGCGCTTTCGCGTGTCGCGAATTCTGGATTCGGAGTAGTCATGAGCGAAGCGATTACCTCCAGAACAGCAGCAGAGCTGGCTGCTGACTTCAAAGGTGGCTCGCTGAGCGCCACCGACATCGTGGACGCCCACCTCGATCGGATTGAACAGCTCAATCCCGAGCTCAACGCCTTCCTGTTTGTCGACGCCGACCGCGCCCGTCAGCGAGCTGCGGAACTCGACAAGGCCCGGGCCTCCGGCGAGGTGACCGGAGCGCTCGCGGGGGTACCTGTCGGGCTCAAAGACCTGCTTTGCACCCGCGGGATTCCCACGACCGCTGGCTCGAAGATTCTCGAAGGCTGGCACCCGCCCTACGACGCGACGGTGGTCGAGCGCCTCGAATCCAAAGGTGCGATCAGCCTGGGCAAACTCAACATGGACGAGTTCGCTATGGGGTCGTCAAACGAGAACTCAGCCTTCGGCAACGTCAAGAATCCTTGGGACACATCCAAGGTGCCCGGCGGATCATCCGGCGGCTCCGCCGCTGCCGTCGCCAGCGGCATGGTGCCCTTGGCACTTGGATCGGACACCGGCGGTTCCATCCGGCAACCTGCCTCACTCTGCGGGGTCGTTGGGGTCAAACCCACCTACGGTCGCGTTTCGCGGTATGGGGTCATCGCATTCGCCTCGTCACTCGACCAGATCGGCCCGTTCGGCCGAACCGTGGCCGACGCCGCCTTGATGCTCGAAGCGATCTGGGGTCACGACCACTACGACTCGACCTCGATCGTCGAGCCGCCAGACCCGTTGAGCTCCCACCTGTACGACGGCGTCCAAGGCATGCGTGTCGGAGTCATTTCGGAACTGGCCAACACTGACGGCCTCCAGCCCGAAGTGGCTGCCGCCCTGCAACGCTCGGCCGAGCAACTTGCCGCGGCCGGCGCCATCGTGGAAGAGGTCAGCGTCCCGTCGATTGAATACGGGCTGTCCGCGTACTACCTGATCGCCCCCGCCGAAGCGTCTTCGAACCTGGCTCGTTACGACGGGATCCGGTATGGACTGAGGGTCGAGGGTTCAGATACTGCTGCCACGAACCGCCTGACCCGGGAAGCGGGGTTTGGAGACGAGGTCAAGCGCCGCATCATGTTGGGGACCTACGCGCTGTCGGCGGGTTACTACGACGCCTTTTATGGGAAGGCTCAGCAGGTCCGCACGCTGATCATCGACGACTTCACCCGTGCCTATGAGCGATTCGATGTGCTGCTCAGCCCCACGTCGCCGACGACAGCGTTCGGCCTGGGCGAAAAGGTCGACGATCCATTAGCGATGTATTTGTCAGACGTCTGCACCATCGCGACCAACCTTGCCGGCGCCACTGCGATGTCGGTGCCGGTAAGCAAAGACTCCCAAGGGCTGCCGATCGGCATGCAGATCCTGGCGCCCGCGCTGGGGGAGCGTCCCATGTTTCAAGCAGGTGCCGCCTTAGAGGCTGCTGCTGGGTTCGATTCCGCCGAGAAGACCGGGGGTTCGCTGTGACCGCGACGTCTAATGCCGTAACGACCGTGATCGACGGCTGGGAACCCGTCATCGGCCTTGAAGTGCATGTCGAGCTCAAGACGGCCACCAAAATGTTCTGCGGTTGCCGCAACGAGTTCGGCGGCGAGCCGAACACTCACATCTGTCCCGTATGCCTGGGCCTGCCGGGCTCGCTGCCGGTTCTTAACCGGCAGGCTGTTGAGTTTGCGATGCGGGTCGGTTACGCGCTCAACCTCAACATTCCTGAGCGTTCGGTCTTTCACCGCAAGAACTACTTCTACCCAGACATGCCGAAAGACTTTCAGACGTCGCAGTACGACGAGCCGATTACGGAGGATGGCTGGATCGACATCGACGGGGTCCGCATCGGCATCGAACGGGCCCACCTCGAAGAGGACACGGGCAAGTCGACCCACGTCGGTACATCGGGCCGCATTCACGGCGCTGACTATTCACTGATCGACTACAACCGAGCAGGTGTGCCGCTGCTTGAGATCGTGTCCAAACCCGACATCCGGTCCGCTGCCCAAGCACGGGCGTACGTAGCGGAGCTGAGAGCCATCCTCTTTGCCATCGGGGTCTCTGACGTCAAGATGGAGGAAGGGTCCATGCGGGTCGACGCCAACATCAGCGTCCGGCCAGTCGGCCGCGAGCAGTTCGGCACCCGCGCCGAGATCAAGAACATGAACTCGCTGCGTTCGCTGGAGCGCGCCGTCGACTACGAGATCCGCCGCCAGATCACCGAACTCGAATCGGGCGGAACCATCGTTCAAGAGACGCGCCACTGGAACGAGGACGACGGTCGGACACACTCCATGCGCTCCAAAGAAGGAGCTGACGACTACCGGTACTTCCCCGAACCCGACCTGGTTCCGGTCGCCCCAAGCCTCGACTGGCGTGAGCAGGTTGCCGCCGCGATGCCAGAGCTGCCGGCTCAGCGGCGGACCCGCTTGGTAGAGGAGTGGAGTATCACAGTCGACGACGCTGAGATCTTGGTGGCCGTCACCGGCCTTGCCGATTACGGCGAAGCAGCGGTGGATGCCGGAGGAGACCCGATCGAGGTCGCTAAGTGGGTCACCGGTGATCTCCTCGGTCGAGCCAATGAAAGTGGTTTGGCGCCGAGCGAGTGGAAGGTAACGCCCGCCGCGCTCACCGAGGTGTTGGGGCTGGTCGCCGACGGCACCCTGTCTCGCAACCTGGCTAAAACGGTTCTCGACAAAGTGTGGGAATCGGGCGTTTCGCCGGCGGAGGTTGTACAACGCGAAGGCCTCGCTCAGGTGAGTGACACCGACGAGCTTGGCGAACTCGTCGGTCGCATCTTGGCCGACCACCCCGACGAGGTGGCGAAGTACCGGTCCGGCGAGGACAAGGATCAAAAGAAGATGCTCGGCTTCTTCATGGGTCAGCTGATGAAAGAAACCCGCGGACAAGGCAACCCGGGCGTGCTGAATCAGCTGTTGCGCGAGAAGCTCACCGAAGCGTAGACAACGCCGATCCATTCCGAACCAGGTCGGTTCGGAAGCGTCAACGAGGGG
>CXWK01010972.1_pt1 | contig 11095 bp, 1 predicted proteins | sample 590851 | NCBI WGS metagenome assembly CXWK01 (sample SAMEA3498364, study PRJEB10139) | wastewater metagenome | biome: wastewater treatment plant; material: activated sludge | place: Denmark | collected 2014-08-01
CCGGTGGATGGCACGATTTTGCCGTCGCCATTCGGTACTCTTTCCGCCATCGATCTGGCCGATCAAATTGAGCTGATTAAAGTGACGCCCGTTTTCCTGGGCACCGAAGAACTGTCGAAGATGTGGACCGCTATGCAGGCGCGATACCGACCGACCATGGCCTACATGGTTTCCGTTGTGCTGATTCAGGCCACGGGTGGAACACGAGTGGCACCTCCTGTACTCAAGCGAGGAAAGGACGATACCGGCCCCGTTGCAGGAGCGTCACCCTTTCCGACACTCACGGGGATTCGTTCAGCGATGTCAGATGTTCTCCCCGCCATTCGCCTAGGAGACGCTGTACTTCTCACCGGTAAGAATCTGAATGTTCAGGGAGCGATGACCGCCATCTTTGAAAACGTGAAAGCGGGGCTTGTGCAGGAGATTGCTCCGACAGTGGCGGCGACACCCACTACGCTGACGGTCCAGATGCCCGCCATTGCCCAGGATGTGAACGCGATGAATCGATGGGCCATTGGCCTGTATACCGTGGCGTTACGCGGATCGCAGACGGTGCTGCCTACCAACAGGGTGGTGATCGCGCTTGCTCCCCTCATTACCATCAGTCCCCTCAATGCTGCTCCAGGCAACCTTAACCTCAGCGTGACATGCACGCCGCGGTTGCTTCCTGAGCAGCATCCAAATACCAGCGTAATTTTTGGGACTCAATTGATTGCGCCGGTATCGATCAGCACACCCGCTGATCCACTACAACCGACAACCCTCACGGTCACCATTCCCACGGTGGTTGCGGGTGAATATGTGGTACGGCTCCGCGTGGAGGGCATCGATAGTCTGCCGGTCACGATCAGCGGCGCCCCAGCAAAACTAGATTTCGATCCGCAACAGAAGGTCAAGGTGGTATGAACACCGAATCTTGGCAGGACGACAATAACCGATACCTCGCAGCTTCACTCCAGTGGCTGCGCTTGCGGTTGCAGCGGAAGGCGCCTGACGAAGGGCCTGTAGCGGCGGAAGACATATACCAGACTACTAAATCGTCGGGCTCAACGAGTGATAAGACGCTGGGCCCCATACGGGGTTGGTCACCCATGGAGTCATTAGCGGCTAAGGCTGCCCATGTGACCGAAGAAGGTAAAACGGTGCCTTTAGATGTTCAGATCAAGGAGGCTGAGGCTGTACGGAACACGGCGGCGGATGTGGATCCGCCACCGGCACTGATCCTGCTGGCGCAACGACTCGGTCTTTCCGCGTTTGAGCGGGACATCCTATTCCAATGTGTGGCAGTCGAGTTCGATCCAGGATTGTCCTCCTTGTACGCTCGTACGCAAGGCAACGTGGCGCGCAACTATCCGACGTTCGCTCTTGCGTTATCGGTGCTTGACGATCCGGTCTGGGAGGCGCTATCGCCCCACCGCCCGTTACGGTATGTGCGTTTGATCGAAATGAACCAGCCTGGCGCAACTCCGCTGACCTCTTGTCCGCTACGGGCCGATGAGCGAATGGTCAACTTTGTCAAAGGGCTCAATGTGCTTGACGACCGACTTGCTACGCTGATGCAGGCAGTCGATTCGACTGGAGAGAGCGCATTGGCACAGTCCCAGCAGGCCGTTGTTGAGACGGTCTTGCAGCGATTGCGGGAGGCCGCGGAGGAATCAGTCGTGCCCGCGATTCAATTGGTTGGAGCCGACTCCAGCAGCAAGCTGGCGGTGGCCCGCCAGGTGTGCGTCACGTTGAATCGCCGCTTGTACCGCATTGGAATGGATGCATTGCCACCACAAGTCTCGGAAATCGAGACTCTTGCACGCCTATGGCAGCGGGAGACCTTTCTGCTCCCTGTCGCGCTCTACATTGATGCGGATGATATGGAAGGGGTTTCTGGGGAGACGAAGGCCGCATTGCATCGATTCTTGTCGCATCCGGTAGGGCTAGTATTCCTGGGTGTGCGGGAAGTTCCGGCTCGATTGAGCGCTGTGAGTGTATCGGTTGAAGTGAAGAAACCGACGGCAGCAGAGCAATTCGAAGTATGGACCAGCGTGATCAAGGCGCATGAAGCAGAATCGGAGATCAGTCAAGCTGCGGGCCTGCTCGCTGGACAGTTCAACTTGAACCTAAGCGACATCCGCCAGGTTGCATCACTAGCAATGAAGGGCTCGGCGAAACAGGGGACCATGAGCCAGCAGTTGTGGGACTCATGCTGCGAGCTCACTCGGCCCCGACTGGATGCTCTTGCTCAACGGCTGGATGTAAAAGCGACCTGGGAGGACCTCGTGCTGCCTGCCGAACAGATGGCTCTGATGCGCCAGATCGTCGCTCATGTGCGTGGACGGCATACGGTCTATGGAGAGTGGGGCTTTGCGCTGAAGATGAACCGCGGCTTTGGCGTGAGCGCATTGTTTGCCGGCGAAAGCGGCACCGGAAAAACCATGGCCGCCGAGGTGATTGCCAACGACCTGCGTCTGAATCTGTACCGTATCGATCTTTCTGCCGTCGTGAGCAAATACATCGGCGAAACTGAGAAAAATCTACGCAAACTGTTTGATGCAGCGGAGCAGGGGGGTGCGATTCTGTTTTTCGACGAAGCCGACGCCCTGTTCGGAAAACGCAGCGAGGTAAAGGACAGCCACGATCGCTATGCCAACATCGAGATCAACTATCTGTTGCAGCGGATGGAATCGTTTAGCGGACTCGCGATCCTCGCCAGTAACATGAAAAGCGCGCTAGACCCTGCATTCATGAGGCGGTTGCGGTTCATCGTCAATTTCCCCTTCCCTGGTCCGAAGGAACGCAGGCTGATCTGGGAAAAAGCGCTGCCGGTTCAGACGCCGAAGGAAGAGGTGGACTATGACCGACTGGGACGGGTGAACATCACGGGCGGGAACATCCATAGCATCGCGCTCAATGCGGCATTTCTGGCGGCAGAGAAGGGAAAGCCCATCACCATGCCGATTCTACTCTCGGCTGCGCGCGCAGAGCTGCGCAAGCTGGAAAAGCCATTTAGCGAGGCGGAGCTCCGATGAACGCAGATGATGGAATGCTGCAGGAGAGTTCTGCTCCTTCCCTTGAAAGGAACAGTGGCGCGGTCTCTCTGCATATAGAGCGACTGGTCATCGATGGGCTGCCGTTGGCTGCGGGCGAGATCTCGCAACTTCAGACGGCCATGCAACGTGAATTGACACACCTGCTGCAGCGGGACGGTGTTGGTCCTGCGGGCCAGGGGGGTGCAGTATGTGCAGCCCACGCGCCTGAGATCCATATGTCAACTCCATTTCGCTCGGCAGATTTTGGACGGCAGATTGCCAGAAGTCTCCATGAATCGTTGAGCAAGCCACAATGAGCAACCGTTCTCTCGCACAGCCGACTGCAAAACCGGTAGGAAAGCCGGTCGGGAAGGGCTTGTTGCAGCGGCAGGGTGTGTCCCAAGAGAATGACGGAAGCGCCGTCGGTCTGTGTGGCGAGAACTTCGATAGAGGTGGATGTGAAGGCACGATCGGTTTGGTGGTTCCCGCATTTCCCCTAGACCCCCCGCTGCCACCAAAAGCAAAGGAGGGGCAGCAACAGCTCGACCACACTTTCACGCGCACCAATCTGCATGCACTCCCCCGCAACGTGCACGACGACGACCCAGCACGCGCCATGGCGACACACTGGCTGCTGCATGAACTGGCGCCAATGCTCGGCCTCGACCCTAAGAAAATAGAGATTCAGGTGAATGCCGCTGGTGGTGCGCGCATCGACGCCCGGGGTGCATCGGCACTGCAGGAAGATCAGACCATCCTGCTGCATCCGCAGCGCTACCGGCCGGACACAGAATTCGGCCGCTATCTACTTGCGCATGAAATCACACACGCTGCGCAGCGCCGTATCGATACGCCGCAATCGGCAACCCTGCACACCGAGACTATACGGGTCGTGGCGGCGGAAGCCGAAGCGACTGAACTCGGCCACAACTTCGCACAGCGCCGTAGTGTGCGCCGACCGCGTGTGGCCCTGCGGCGGCTCATCGCAGCCGCTGACATCGGCGAAAACGCTGAAGTCAAACCGGCACCACCGCTTGCCGAATCGGTGAAGACCAGCCGCTTGCGCGAACTGGCGCTGATCCGCGATGCGCTCGACGGCTGGTGGGTGTCCGACGGCGATGTATTTACGGTGATGCGGATTCTCGACACCGTGAGCTTTCCGGTGGCGGTCGCGATGGTCGGCGTGCTGCCGAGAGATCACCGCTATTGGCTGTGCGACAACATCAATCCACCGCACATGTATCGGCATCGGCGCTCGGTGCTGGCCAGCTATCAGGCGCTGGAGCCGAACCGCTTCGACGCGGTCGACCTGAAAGTCATGCGCGCATTGCCGGATTCCGGCCTCGACATCGGGGAAACCGATGCCGCGCGGTATGTGTTGAATAACATTGCTCGGGACGACTTCGACGAATTGCTGCTTTCCGAGAAGGGCGATACCATCGCCAAGTTGACAAACGCGCCGAAGCCAGATCCGGAAAAGGCGAAGAAAATCAAGGCTGCTGCTGATAAGGCCGCGGTCGACGAAGCCGCGCTGGCCGAACAGCGTGGCCGTATCCTTGCCCATGCCAAGGACAGTGCTGCCAACGACCTGATCACCCAGATCAAGAGTCTACTGACCGTGCCGCGAGACGGCCACGGCGAGACGCGTCACCCGACCAGCGCAGACGCGATCGCGGTGCTGAACCGTCTCAGTGCCGAACGCGGCGACAGCGACCGCTTCCACTACATTGCCGAGGAGTTGGAAAGCGCCGGGCTGATCGACACTCTGCTGCAACTACTGCCGCCCGAGAGCTTCACCGGCGAGACCAATCACGATCATGCCCTCACCCTCACTGCGCTTGTCGAATCGCGATTGTCGATCAAGAACGAACAACTGCTCGAAGATCTCTTGTCCTACGGCCTGTTCGATTGGGCGATCCGCGATTATGAGGCGCTATTTGCCTACCGGCTGATCCGGGGGATGCCGCTCGCTTCGCAGTATCGCTTCCGTCAGCGTGATGGCGGTAAGTGGTATCTGCGTCTGCTCGACAATCTGCCGCGCGACGAGGACGGTATGCGCCGGCCTGGGATCGAGATCCGCAAGGCGGCGAGCACGGAAGAACTTGCGGAGATGCGCAAACAGGGGGCGATGACCGAGATCACACACGGCGACTGGCGGGATCCCCAGGACAGCTATTTCTACAATGCTTCTGAGATTCAGGAGCAGCGCCTCAATCAGGGCAACGCGCGCGCGCAGATGGACAAGTTGATTGCCGCTTTTGAAGAGAAGCGTAAGGGCATCTACTATGACAGCGAGGCAAAGGAACTGTACGGCGAATTGGTCAAGCTCGGCGCTGGTTCGCTGAAGCCTGGCATGGAGACCAGCGGAGATACCGCGCTGCGCGAGGCGATCATCCGCGAGCTGGACTATCGCGGTTATATCGACGAGCTGTTCGGACAGTTGCCCGATGCTTTTCTTTATGATCAGGCCAACCGGATCAGTACGGTCAAGATCATGCTGTCGCGCGATTCGATGCGAGTGGTGGCGCATGCGCGCGATCTTGTCAGTTACGGCGCGCTTGACTGGCTGGTTTGGGACAGCGAGGCCTATCTCGCTTTCGAATGCATACGTGCGCTGCCGGACGAGGAGCGCTCCACCCTTATTCGCGAGCAGCCAGAATTGTGGAAGCGGATCCAATCGGAAATGGGTCCAGCGATGCGCCAAGCCCGAGACATCAACGCCTTTGTCGGCGACAAGGCTGGTACTCATCGTGCCGGCGTGCTCGCTGAATTGGCCGAGAAAGATTTCTGGGTTGCCGCGAACGAAGTCGCACTGGACGGTGCGCTGCGCATGGCGATGGCAATGTCGGAATATCAATTCGCGTTCGAGCGCTCGCAAGAATTCGATGTCGTCACCACTCAACCGGTGTTGTTGCCGCTGATTGAGAAGTACCGTCTGTATAACCCGGCGCAGGGTCGCGCGGTCTACCAGAAGGAGATGCTGAAGGGCACGCGCTGGCACGAGGAAGGCGTGTTCTCCTCATTGAAGAGTTTCTGGGGTGGGCTGGTGACGCTGTGGAACATGGATGTGCTGTTCGTCGACGGCAAGATCGGCGCAAAAATCGACCTCAACAACGTCCAGGATTTCATGGGCGGCGACATCATGGGCGCTCAGCTCTCGGATCCGGCCAAACGTGGCGGCCAGCAGAGTGCCACCGGCCCCGACGCCAACAAGCTGACTCTACTGATGGATCCGGCTTGGTTGGACGGCGCCGGCAAATCGGCCGAGCTGATTCTGCCGCAGCTGCTGATCGATTCGACCAACGTCCAGCTCGATGGCAGCACCGTGCAGACCAGAGAGGTCGATCTACGCAATCTGCATATCCGCGCCGCGTACGACGGTCAGAACCAAGGTCAAGCGACCCAGGCGCATGTGACCCTGGATTCGCTGGTTGCGCACGACTTACTCTACGCGACCAACAGCGCGATGTATACCATGGGCAAACTGGTGGTGGAGACCCTGCGCCTTGCCGCGGGCACCATCGACACCAAGACTGGTTCGCCGCAGGGCGACCGCAAGGGCCGCTCCATTCCGTTCCCGCTGCTGGTGTTGGCGATGCTGCCCTGGTTGGTGCAGATGGCTGCGGTTGCTCTGATGGCGACTGGCATCAAGAAGGTGCGCGGCCTCGGCGATCAGGGCTTAGAACCCGACAACCGGTTCAAGCCCGATATCGCCAGCCGTACCAAGGCGATTGATATCAGTTTCTCCAAACTCGAGGCGGTGGGTTTCGCCACCAGCGGCGGCCAGCGCGTGACGCATGCGCAGATCGACAACTTCGCGATGGGCGTCGGGCTCAACAAGGCAACCCGGCTGCGCGCCGAGCTGGCGTCGATCGAACGCCGCAAGAATGCGCTGCAGAGTCGTACGGGTGATGCTGATGCGGTGAAGATATTGGAGGGGTTGGACAAGCGTCGTATCGAACTGGAAGGTGAACGCAAAGCGGTCGAAGCGCAGGAAACCGAGTACCTCGCGATCCAGGCGAAGATCCGTGCTGGTGGCCTTGATGTGGCCCAGCAGAGACAACTGCAGCAGGATTTGGATCGTCTCGATTTCGAGGACAAAGGCGGGGCGTTCCTCGACATTGGCAAGATCGAGGCCTCGGGCATCGCCGGGACGGTTACGAGCAAAGAAGCGATCGTCCTCAATAATGTCCATGGCGAGGGGTCGAGTTCGGCGATGATGGGTTTCCTTTCCGGTCCAACCGCAACACCAGACGAACTCGCGCGTCGCGCCGCCGGCGAGCGCCCACCGGCGGTGATCTCGAAGGATCGTCCGGCGGACTTCACCCTCGAATTGGGCAACGTCCACACTGGACAGTTCACCGTCTCCGGCGGCGTGCAGAGCTCAAAGGACATCGAAAAACGCCTGGAAGATCTGAAGGACGTAGCCAATCGTCCAGAAATGAAGCCGCTGATCGAAAGTCTCGAAATGTTGCGGTCGAAAGCGCAGCGTTACGAAGCGATGGTCGCAGCGGGCTTGTCGTCGCTGAACCAAGCACAGCTCGAAGAGTTCCGTGGCTTACGCAAGCTACTGACCGCGGACGCCGCACTGATCGTCGAATCGATCGATCTCACGCGTGCGCGCATCGACGCCGACCTCGCGAGCGGACGCATGGACTTGAGTGCAGCCCGCGCGCAGATCTCCGGTCTGCAACTACCGCAGAAAGGTATCGCTGTCGAGCAGATCGTCGCCAGTGGCATCCGCGCCGGCTCGATTCCCGCCAACGGCCTGCTCGATTGGAGCGAATGGAAGAAGAACCTGCGCGATGCCGACGGCAAACTCGATTCGCTCGAAATCAAGAACGCACGCAGCAAGTACCACGGCCTGCTGTTCGAGAAAGCGACGCTCACCGGCGCCTATGCCGATATCAAAGATCGCGGCAATCAGATCGAAGCCGGGTTGAAATCGTTGAGCGTCGAAGGCCTCGGCCTGGTGCCGCGGCTGGGATTACTCAACCAGCGATTGCAAGGCCTGCGCGAAAAAGCGCGGGTCGCGGATGCGGCGGACAAGCCTGCGCTCGAGCAAGAGATCGGCAAATTGTCGACATTGGTCGATGCTCTACAGGCGCTCGCCGATCGCCGTCTGAGCGCCTACATGCGCCTCGAACAGGCAAAGACGCCAGACGAGATCAAGGCGGCGAAAGCCGAGGTTGCCGAAGTCGATGCCACGATTGCGATCGATCTAGTGCAGTACGGCGCCGCCAAGGCGCAGCTCGACGAATTCGGCGTGCGCGTGACCGGCGCTGGCGACATCCTCTCCGACGCGCTCGGCGGCGGCATCGATCCACTCGCCGTGCTCGAACGCGGCGGCGTCACTGTCACCGGCACCGGGCCGAACCATCGCCTGTTCAAGCGGCTGGCGCTCAATCGCGCCCAGACTGCGGGCGACACGAGCGATCAGCATCTGTCGGCCGACGTCGGCGCTTTCGAAGTCGGCGAAACCCGGATCGACATCCACGCGAAGAAAGAAGGCGACTCGCTGTTCGTCGACGTGCCGCAATTCGAAATCGATTCCGTATCGCTCGATCAGTTCCTACTCACATCGCTCACCGGCGACAGCGGCTATCAGATCTGGTCGTACGGCAAGAGCGGGATTGACAAACTCAGTTTCAGCGGCCGCGTGCGCTTGGACGCGAAGGTGCCGGGCAGTCGCGACCTGTCCGACTACCGGCTTGCACACGCGCACATCGACGCATTCCGCATCGGCAGTCTGTACGGCAACGGTCTGGGCTTCACGCTGCTCGGCAAGAAGCTCGAGCTCGAGATCAAATCCGGCTCGATCAACGGTATCCATGCCGAGGGCGTGGACGTCACCTTGCCGGAGGATCCCAAGGCCGCTCCAACCATCACCGGCAAAGTCGGAATCGATTCCATCGACAAGCTCGTCATCGGCAAAGCAGTGGCCGGCGCATGGTCCGCGAGCGGCGGCCGCGTCGACGCCAAGAAGATCGATGTCGACCTGCTGCAGGACGGCTCGATCGAAGCGAGCGTCGGCGATTTGGATCTGACCGATTTTTCGCTGCGCGGACCCGACGGCTGGGTCCGCTTCAGCCTCGCCGATCTCGGTGGCAAAGTACGCTACAAGGACGGCGCGCTCGATATCGATGACATCCACCTCGGCAGCCTGAAGCTGTCCGCAATCCATTGGAAAGTCGGCGAGAAAGGCTTCATCGAAGCCAACAAACCCTCCACCGTCACCAATCTCAAGCTCAAGGGCCGGGTCGAAACCGAACAAGTTCCGGCCAAGGCCGAACCGGGCAAGGCGGCCGAGCCGGACAAGACCGAACGCAAGCTCAGCAAACTCCATATCGAGCGTCTGCATATCGACAAAGTCGAGTCCGAGCATCTGCTGTATCAGGACGAGGACAACCGCATCGAGTTGAAGCCTGCCGATCCGACGATGCAGAAGCGAATGATGGGGTTCAAGCCCTTGTTCTTGCAGAACCTCGATGTGTGGGGATTAGACTGGACGCCGAAGGACAACGTCACCAGCGGCAAGGTCAAGCTCGGCACCTACGAAGTCTCGGCACACTATGACGGCCTGAAATCCGGCTTATACGCCGGGATCGCGCTCAAAGGCGAGGGCATGAGTGCGGAGATGGTCGGGCCCGACGCCTTCACCATCGACGTCGGCAAGATCGAGAAGACCGGCGGCCGATTCAGCAACAAGAAGTTCGTGACCGATTTCGGTACCGGCCGGATCGTCGGCAAAGTCGCGATCGGGCCGGATTATGTCGAAGCGCAGGATTTCGAGATCAACGACTTCGCGCTCGACAATCTGCAGTACAGCGATCTGCCGAAGATCCTCAAGCTCAACTGGGCCAACATCAAAAAAATCAAGTTCGGCACAATCCGTCAGAACTACATCCTCTCGACCGACGAAAAGAATAAAGGCGAGAAGATCCCGAGCACGTTCGAAGTGCACGATCTCGAATTGTTCGACATCCTCGCCCGTCAGCTCGACTACCAGGGCGAGTTGCGCGGCGAGGTCGAAGAGAGCGGTGCGAAAAAGGAGGAAGTTTCGACCCAGCACATCAAGGGCGACAGCGTCAGCATCAGCCATATCCGCATTGGCTCGTTCGAGCGCAACGATCTCGAAAATACATCGACGCTGACCGACGCAAGCATCGACACCGCGCCGGACGCAAAGCCTGGAACGCATCCGTTCCAGATAAAGGGCCTGAGCGCTGATTTCATCAGCAAGGTCGGCAGCGAAACCACGCTCAAAGAGCTCACGGGCGAAGTCAACGGCGGGCCGTTGACCGCCTCCAACATCAAATTCAAAACGGTCGTGCTCGGCGTGGACGAAAAAGGTGAAGACGTGACCCGCACCGAGGTCACCGGCGGCTTCACCTTGAATCGGCTCGGTTTCCTCAACCCGGACCTCACGTTGACGGACAAGGATGGTAAAACCACGCGCATCCACAGTACCGACGGCGTCAGCGGCTCGCTCGAGATCGCCGGGATCAAACCGCAATTCATGGCCAACGGCACGATCGCGCTGCCGATCGATTCGGTCGTCGGCAAAGGGCTCATGGTCGAGCGCGGCAACATGAAGGTCAGACTGCCGCTGCTCGAAATCAAAGATATTGCGATGGGCCTGCGCGGCAAGGACACCGACAAGGGCCTGGAGATGCTGGCGACCAAGATCCGCGAGATCCACGTGCAGGGGATGTCGATCGAGATCGTCAAGACCCACAAAGCCGAGTTGACAGACGAGGAATTCGAAGCAGCGAAGGCGGAGTACAAGAAGGAAATGGAGGAAAGAAAGAAGAACCCTCCAGGCAACTTCATCGCCGAGCCGCTGTCGGACCTGCAGGGCCAGATCAATGGCGAGTACAGCCTCAACAACTGGGAAGATCCCGACATCCATGCCAAGATCGAAGGCGGAGTGCTTAGCGGGCACGACCTGACGAACTACGGCACTTGGCTGCAGACCGAGGACGTGACGCGCGACGGCGTTACCCGGCCAGAAGACAAGGTGGTGCTGGGCAGGGCTGCGATCGACATCGTCCCGTTCAAGAGAAAGCTGCCCG
>CXWK01017812.1_pt2 | contig 11093 bp, 2 predicted proteins | sample 590851 | NCBI WGS metagenome assembly CXWK01 (sample SAMEA3498364, study PRJEB10139) | wastewater metagenome | biome: wastewater treatment plant; material: activated sludge | place: Denmark | collected 2014-08-01
GACCGGCACAGGCCCCGGCCCGCCGCCGGTTACGCCCGGTGGGATTACGGTCTCGCCGCCGTCGGTATCCCGCAGCCGGGGGCGCACGAGGGCCGCGTCGGCCTCCATCTGCTGGCGGGCGACGTCGGGCCGCACGATCACGGCCGCCGCGTCCTCGGCGACGTTGACCAGTTGCCCGGCGCGCAGGCCCACGTAGCAGCCGGCCGCCTCATCGTAGCGATCGGCATAGGCGAATGAGTCGCTCGGCCACTGGATGAGTTTCAGGCCGTCGTGAATGGCATCGAGCAAAACCGACGAATCTCGCAACCGCGGCAGATAGGGGTACTGGGCGAAGTCCTCGATCAGTTGGCGCACGGTCACGTGGTCGCCGCGCCAGAGGGGAACGCGGTCGAGTTCCATCCGCAGCCGCGTGCCGGCCAGGACGGTCACCAATAGCTCCTCGGCGCGCAGCTTCTTGCCGGCGCGGACGGCCAGCGGGTCTTGCCCCGATAGGCGGTAGCTTGTCCATTCCACCTGACTGCCGGGCGAGTGCTGCACCGGAACCAACAGCCACTGATACGCCTCCGGCAGCCGGGCGCTGACGGTGTCGTCGGCCGTCTTGCGCTGGGCCTCGGCTTGCTTCACCTGGTGGGGTGATAGGTCAAGTTGCTCCTTCTCGCTCAGGATCGACTCCCAGGCCAGATAGCGGCGCGCCGCCTCGTCCAGGTCTTGCAGCCGGTTGGCGTCGACGGCCAGAAAGGCCAGCGCATTGCGGCGCAGGCGCGGCGTGTTGCCGCGATACTCCCAGATCTTCCGTGCCGATTCCTCGGCCTTGCTCCCACCCTCCTTTTGATAGGGGTCCTCAATACTTAGCACGACCAGCCGCGCGTCGGGGTCGTCGGGCACGTCGGCGCCCGACCCCGGCAGTGGGTGGACGCGGCGGAAGTCGCCCGTCTGGCGCAGGTCGGCGCGCAGCCGCTTGTCCAACTCGCGGGCCACGGCGTCGGGGTCGCGCTTGTACTGCTCGGCGCGATCTTCGGCCAGCTTGGTGACCGTCGGCTGGGTGGAGTACCAGTAGCGAGCGGCGTCCTGATAGAGATAGGTGGCCGAAGCACTCAGGCGGCGCAGCGCGTCGCCGAAGACGGCCGGCGACTCGCCGGGCATGACGCAGCCGAGCTTGATGCGCCGGTCTTCCAGGCCGCGGTTGGCGGCCGTGGCCGTGGGGGCAGAGCCGAGGTAGACCGTGCGGGCCACGCGTCGAGCGGCCTGGAACTTGCCCAGGTTAGGCACTTCACCGTCGATGCGCAGCGGCAGCGCGTTGGGGCCATCAACATCCTTCTCGATGACCGGCACCCAGTTGTCTGACAGGTAGCGGGTCAGCTCGAACTGCACCCGCGGGTCGTCGATGGGGATGTTGGCCGGCAGGATGAGCGGATTGCGGTCCCCCTTCTCCCACAGGCTGTGGATTACGGCGGCCATCAGGCGCAGCACACCGCGGGTGCGCTGGAACTTGACCAGCGTCGACCAGTCGGTATAGAGGCGGTCGAAGACCTCGGGGTGGATGGGGTAGGCGGCGCGCAGCCGCTTCTCGTAATCCGCCTCGCGCGCCTCAGGCGGGAACTCCTGGCCCTGGGTGCGGTAAAGGTCATAAAAGGCGCGGGCCACCGTGTCGCGGGTCTTGAACTGGTTCGGGTCAATGAGTGGCTCGAACAGGCGGCGGCGGACAATCTCGAAGCCTTCTTCGGCGCTGGCCGGCCGCCACGATGCCTCGACCCGGCCGACGGCGTTGCGCAGCCGGTCAAGCGCCGCCCGGCCGCGCTGGCCGCCGACCTCGACGTCGTCGGCCACCGCATGGGGCGAGCCGGACGTGTCACTGGCTGGCAGGCTGATGACCAGCAGGCAGCCGCGGGCCAGCTTGGCCGACTCAGTCAGGGCCTGGGCAAACGTGAAGTGGGTCTCGAAGTTGCCGCCGGGCAGCTCGGTCGTGTCGTGAAGCTGGCGGGCGTAGGCCACCCACTCGTCGATGAGGATGAGGCACGGGCCGTAGTCGTTCATCAGTTCGCGCAGCACGTCGCCGGGGCTGGTGGCTCGCTCGTCGTCGGCGCGCAGGCGATCATAGGCCGCCCGGCCGCCCAGTTGCCAGGCCAGTTCGCCCCACAGGGTGTGGACGACCGTGCCGTCGGCCTTGACCGACGGATTGCCGGGGGAGATGCGGTTGCCGACCAGGACGACGCGACGCACGTCCGGCAGCTTGTCGACGCCCGCCTCTTTCATGACGGCGTCGATGCCCAGCAGTTCGCCGGGGACCGCGCCGGAGAAGAGGTGGTAGAGGGCCAGCATGGAGTGGGTTTTGCCGCCGCCGAAGTTGGTCTGGAGCTGGACGACGGGATCGCCGCCCACGCCGGACAACCGCCGCGCGCCGCTGACGAGTAGCCCCTTCAGGCTCTCGGTCAGGTAGGCGCGGCGGAAGAATTCGGCCGGGTTGCGGTATTCGGCCGTGCCCTCGCCCAGGTGCACCTGCCACAGGTCGGCGGCGAACTCCGCCTGCTGGTAACGGCCGCTGGCAACATCGCGGTGGGGGCTGACGACCTCGCGCCAGGCGGGCAGCCCGCCGGTGGCCGTGCTCTCGATGGCCGTGCCGGCGCTCTTGCGCCGCTCGCCGCGCACCTGCTCGTCGAAGCGGACGCGCAGAAGTTCGTTCTTCATCCGCTGCACCTCGGCCGACTGCGGCGCGGAGACGGCCGTCAGCAGGCGATCGGCCGAGTCGAGGGCGCGATAGGCGTCGTCGCTGCTGAACGGCTCCTGGTGGGCCCATTTGTTGCGGAAGCCGCGCAGTTCGCTGACCAGGCTGCGCTCGGCGTGGCCCAGGGTGCGGTTGAAGACGGCGTTCCACTGCTCCCACATCAGCTTCAGGATGGCCGCGGCGTCGAGGTTGGGCAGGTCCTGGTCTTCGGGCCAGTTGAGATCGTGGCGCCAGTCGCGGGTGGCCACGCTGACCCAGTATTTGCCGTGGACGGCCAGCATCTCGCGGTCAACAAAGGGCAGCAACCCCTCGCGCAACAGCTCCATTGCCTTGCCGACTCGTTCGTAGTTGGTGATAGCCATAATAACACCCTTACTCCCCAAACAACCGCCCCTGCCCCACCGGCGTCTGCCGCGCCAGGCGCATGATCTCCGGCCAGGACTGCACCAGAGCGTTGTAGCGCAACGCATCCTCGGCCCGCTTCTTGCGCTCGCAGAGGGTGTAGAGGCGGTAGGCCAATTCGCGCGCCGTCTCCGCCCGCCCGCCGATCAGCGCCGCCAGCTCGCCCGCCGCCGCCTCGCTCGTCTCCAGCGCCCGGCTGAGGTAATGTACCATCTCCCACACCGTGGCCCGCTTGTCCTCGTTGGGGTTCCACTCCGGCTTCAACTCCGCCGGGCGCAGCAGCCGCACCTTGCCGCCCTTCGACGCCAGGATGCCCGCCTCAACCAGCCCGCCGACGCTGGTGTTCTTGGCTTTGCTCAGCGTCTCGGCCACGCCGTACTCCCCCTCGGCGAAGCCGCTCTGCTCGAACCAGGCCAGCGCCCAGCGCGTGTCGGCGTCGAAGTCGCCTTCCTGCTCGGCCAGGGCCTCATCGAGCGTGGCGTTGATGAGGGCCAGCGCGTCGCGCACCGTCAGCGGCCGCCCGGCGGCGTCGAGGACGCGACCGTAGCGGGTGTAGACGGCCATGCCCGGGCCGATGGCCGCCTGGGCCAGGTCGACGGGGGCGACGTTGCCGCGCTGCAAGTCGGCCACGGCGCGGGGCAACTCGGCCTTCAGCGCGGTCAGAAACTCGCGGCGGGTGGCCGTGGGTGCTTCGGCCGGGCGCGGGCGGCAGACGAGAATGATACTGGAGGCCAGTGCGTTAGTATCTTTACCTATTAATCGGTTCCCAAGTTCAGTTCGCATCGGCCATGTACCACTAATCGCCAGTCCAGCGTTTAGTACTGCATCTAGGAAAGTTTCCCAACCAGTGCTCGAAGTACCTCCGCTCTCAGTCTCAGCCTGTTTAAATGCGTAGTAGATCGTAATTGGAAATGATGGGTGTGTCTGCCGTGCAAGACGAGTCATCGCCTTGGTCATCCCGTTCAAGAAAAAAGCTTCGGCCTTTTCCTTGCTTCCATGTCGGTATGGCGTAGCCACTAATTCATCAGCCTTTGGTACTGACAGGGTTGCAAAGAGCGCTGGAAAGGCCATTCTCAGCGAACGGCGGAGCCAAACATAGAAAAAATCCGAGAGGTCAGCATACCCAATATTGTCGTAATATGGAGGATCGGTGGAGAAGATCACCTTGCGATTCTGTGGCAAGTCAACGACATTGAGTTGATAAGCGTAGCCGGTTTGTGTTGCAGCTGTTCCTTCAATGGCCTCAATCGTCCACCGTGATGATTCAGCAAAGCCTCCGGTTTGTTGGCCAATTGAATTCACTTCAACATAGTCCCAAGACATAGGAAGGGCTTGTCGACTGAACGTGTTGTACATGCTATCGCGCGTTGGCATCCACCTTGTCAAACTTGATCCCCGGTCAGCAACTTTGCTAATTGCGAATGATAGATAAATAGCCACCGCATCCGCATACGCCGCCGCCCCCGTGCCGCCGTCGTCCAGGCCACGGCCGTCGTCGCGCAGCCCGGCGGCCGCCGCGTCGGCCCGCGCCCGTTGCCGCGCCTCCAGCACCAGGTCGGAGAAGGTCGTCAGGGCGACGAGTTGGCGGGGGGTGAAGAGCTCCCGCCACTTGGTCATACCGTATTCCTGAATGCGGAAGCCGAGCGCCTTGGCGGGTAGGTCGGCGTCTGGCACGTCTTGTGGCCTGGCGCTAAGCGCGATTGCCTCCATCTCCGGCGTCGGCGATAGATATACGCGCCCACGATCCCCTTCAGCAACGACAGCCATCAACCGCGCGCCCATGCGCCCGGCCTTGGCTTCCGCCCGAAGGTACTCAAACGTCATAGGTGATTTCGACACCAGGCAGAAGAAACTACTTCCACTACCGCCAAGTTTCGTGCCGCTCTTGGCCGCCTCCGGGTCTTGCGGCTGGCCCACGCGCACGGTGAAGCGGTAGCTGTCGCCGTCGATGACCGGCTGGACGTAGGCTTCCTTGCCGGGCTTGGTGGAGAGCATGAAGGTGGAGGCCAGGGGCACGTCCACGTGGGCGAAGGCGGGGTTGGGGCTGGGCACCGTCCGCGCCCAGAGCCAGGCGATGACGGTCAGCTCGCGGCCGGCGTAGGGCTTCAGGTCGGGGCGCTCGGCGGCCATCTCGGCCGTGACCTTAATCTTGGGGTACAGATGCCCGATGCGCCTCTCGGCCTCGTCGCGCATCCACTTGCCATAGTAGCGCACGTCCTCGGCCAGCCCTTCCGCGCCCTTCCACGTCCTGGTGAATAGCCCCGGCTGCTGCCGCACGGCCGGGTTGACCGGCGGCCACCCGGCGAACTTGGGCGGGATTTCGATCATCGCCTTGTTGATCAGCACCGCCACCGGGTTCAGGTCGCTGGCGTAGGCTTCCAGTCCCAGCCGTTGCGCCTCCAGCGGGATGGCCCCGCCCCCGGCGAACGGGTCGTGGAAGGCCGGCAACCGATCGGGGTTGAACAGTTCGGCCGCGCGCGGGTGGCCGGCATTGGCCGCGCATGTGTCGGCCCACGAGCGGCGGATCTCGTTGCGCGCCCGCTGCAAGACCGCCTCGTTGGTCGTGTTCTCCCACAGCACCAGGTCCCTGATGATCTCGAACAGGCGCTCGCGCTCGGCGACGACGGCTGCCTCGGTCGGAAAGCGCTCCGGGTGGGCCGAAGGGTCATCAACCATCTGGGCGAAGAGGACCGCCCGTGCCGCGGCCAGCGGCCGTCGTGCCCACCACAGATGCAGCGTGCTGGGGTGGCCGTGGCGGATGGACTTCTCCCGCGCCGAGGCGGCGTTGATCGCGTCGAGGGGGAGGGCGGTTTCGATGAGTTTTTTGAAGGTTTTCATTGGATCACAATGAGTCCGGCTGTCTTGCTGTTCTGTCAGCAGTGAACGGTGTCATCGTACGGCAACCGGGCTAGAAGGTTGGGCCATTGGCACAGGCTCCGGGGCGGACGGCTCCAGTTGGCGCAACGTCAGTAAGCCCTCGGCCGCGGCTATCTGGCCGAAGCGCGAGAGCGTCCGGTCGGCGTTGAAGATCGTCAGCGATTCCTGGGCGCGGGTGATGGCGGTATAGAGCAGTGGGACGCGATCCTCGAACTGCTTTTCGTTGGGATGGAAATAGACCAACACCCGCCGCAATTCCCAGCCCTTGAAGCTATGGATGGTGCAGACCTTGATGCGCCCCGTCTGCATGCGAAAGGCGAGCTTGCGGCCGCGGTTCAGGTGGCGGACGGCCCATTCGAGCCTCTCGCCGCTGTAGAGCTTCTCCAGGCGCTGGTGCTCCTCGCGGCTTTCGAAGTTGCAGATGTGGGGCACATTCAGCGTGTCCAGGTAGTCACAAACTTCCCAGCCGTCGTACTTGCTGCAGACGAGGATGACGGTGTCGGCCGGGGCGCCCGTATCAGAGCCGTTCGACAGTCGCTCGACCTCCGCCGCCAGCGCGGGCAGCAGACTTCCGGCCGTGCCGTCGGTCCAGGCTGGCCTGAACAGACCCACTTGCCGGGGCTTGGCCGACTCCATCTCGCTGGACTCGAACTCGCGCTTGCTCAGGGCGATGAGGCGGTTGGCGACGGCGGCGATCTCGTAGCTGAGCCGGAAGGAGCGCCGCAGCAGGTTAGGGCGGCCGACGATGCCGGGCACCGCGCGCCGCGCCGCGGCGTCGACGCCGTAGATATTTTGGCGGTCGTCTTCAAGAAACATCACGTGGGCGTTGTCGCCGCAGCTCAGCTCAAAGAGGTTCTGAAGCCACTCCCGCGAGAAGTCCTGGCCTTCGTCGACGAGGATCACGTCGAACGGTGCGAAGGATTGCACCTCAGGGTCGCCCAGTTCCGCGCCATCGGGAAAGAGGCGATGGTAGTGGCGCACCAGGATGCGACGGCCGATGTCGTCGCCGTCGTGGCTTTTGTACCGCGCCAGCCGGCGCACCACGTCGCTCAGGTAGTTGACCATCGTAATGTTGAAGCAAGCGACCAGCACGATTTGACCGCTCTGGGCAGCGTTGACCGCCTTGCGGGCGACGATCAGCGTCTTGCCGGAGCCGGCCGAACCGATGACACGCTTCTTGCCAGGCGCATTGGATAACAGATGCTTCTGATCCTTCGGGAGGTCGAATAGGATGTCATCGACGTCGAGCCGGCCGTGCTCCGGGTAGCTCAGCGCATTGTGCAGCCGGTCCCGCAACTCGTGGCGTTGCATGAAGTCGGTGAACAGCGAGCCTTTCTCCAGACGGTGTTGGCGGAGGACCTTACCCAGCATCTCCGGGTTCAGCCAATCGTGGCCAAACACGCCGACATAGGGGTGCTCCTCCTGAAGGGATGCGGTCTTGACCATCGCTTCCTTGGAAGTGTGGCAGTGGAAGTAGACAAACGTGGCGACGAGAGCGTAGAGGTGGTTGTCTAGCGTGCTTTCCGCGTCGAGTTCGGGCAGTTCATAGCGGATAATGGTTTCCTTGTAGTGCCTCACCTGAGCTAATGGGCAGCGAACGACCGCGTTGTGCCAGCGATCCTGGGCGCTGTTGTAAACGCTCCACATGCCGCCGGCGCTGACGCGATAATGGTCGAGGTTCCAGTCCTTGACTTCGAAGATGCCCAATCCGGCCTGTTCGGAGAAGATGATGATGTCCGGCTGCAGGCCGTTCAGGAAGGGCTGGACGTAAATCGTCCAGTCGTCGTCCAGGGCTTCGAGCAGGGCTTCCATTAGCGCCCGTTCGCCGGGCTCCAATGGCTTGGGAAAATGGTTGATGCGTTCTAGTGAGGGTACGAGGTGGGCCATGATGGGTTGTCTTGTGCTGCGAGGAGCCGCATCGCGTTGTAGTGTCTTGACGTTTACTTCATACTGCGGAGGTATTGGGAGTCTACACGATGGCCATTACGGTCAACCTTACGCCGGCTCGCCCGCCCTGGCCAGCAACTCGGCGAAGTCGTAGTTGACGCTGGTCACGCCGAAGTCCGGCTCGCGGCGGAAGGGGCGGCGCAGATAGTGGACACGCTCGCCATCCGGCCGGAATTCGACCATCGCCAGGATGTACTCGTCCGGCTTGTTGAGCGAGGTGAGAATCTCGTTCTTGGTGACGGTGATCGTCTCCGCTCCGGCCATGCGCCCCTTGACCTCGATAAAGCGCAACGTGCCGTCGGGCGCGCGGCTCTCGATGTCGTAGCCCACCTTCTCGAACTCGCGGTCGAGCGGATCAAAACCAAGGCGGCGCTCGACAGCCATCACCACGGCGCGTGCCCGGGCGGCGGCGGCCTGCGTGTCGGCCGAGCGCGCCACCTCGATGGTCGGCCGCCCGGTCATCCTGGCGATGAGGCCGGCCGGCACGACGAGCACGCCGCCCATGACCACCGGGGGCCGGGGCGCGATCTGGCGTTCTAGGCTGAGTTCCTCCATGCGCTTCTCCAGCCGCCCTTGCAGCGCGTCGGCCCGCTTGCGCGCCTCGGCCGAATTGAGCCGGGCGTTGGGCTTGCCGGCACGCTCTTGCAGCTTCAGCTCCTCGGCGCGATGGTCCCAGTAGACGATCTCCTTCGTCAGTCGCTCCTTGACCGCCGCCTCGGTCTTGTCGATAAGCGCGATGCGCCGGTCGCGCACCTCGGCCAGGTGCTCGGGCACAACGTGGGCCACGGCATAGCCGGCGGCCGTCGCCTCCAGGTCACCGCCGATCCAGGCGCACTCCGGACGGGCCAGGATAGCGTCGAGCCCCGGCTCGTCCTCGGCCAGCGGGCGATAGTCAAGGTAGGGTGCGTACTGGCGGTGGCGAGTCCCGCCGCCGGCGTCCAGCTCGACGTAGAGCATCCGCTGCGAAATGGTGCGCCGCTCGCCGCTGGGCGTCCTGCTGGCGTCCTGGATGGCGTGCTCCAGGTAGAAGAGCACGCGCGGCTGGTCGCCGGGGTCGCGCTCGTCTACGAGCACTGCTCCGCGGCGCAGCAGGTCGCGGTGGCGCTCCAGCGTCAGGTCGATCGTCGCGTCGAGCAGCGGCTGGCCGGGGCAGATGAACGCCGCCAGCGTCATGCCCTGAGGCGAGAGGTGTGCCTTCTCGAAGGCGATGCGCTCGTAGCGCGCCATGACCGGCTGGCCGACGCCGATGATCCGGTCGCGCTGGCGGATAGGCGCCGGGACGTGGGTGACCTCGTAGCGGCCGGGTTCGCGTTGCCGCACGGCGCCGCCCAGTTGCCGGAACGCCTCCAGGAAGAAGGACTCGATGTAGTGCGGCTGCAGGCGGCGCGCCTCGGCCCGCTCCATCTCCTCGCGCACGCGGAAGACGCGGCCGGCGTCCATCGTGTCCTGGGCCAGGGCGCGGTCGTCGAGCAGTTCCTCCAGGTCGGCGCGGTCGAAGGCGTCGGCGACGACCTGATTGAGCCGCTCGCGCACGTCGGGCTGTTCGCCGTAGCGGATGGCCTCGATGAGCAGGTCGCGCAGCGAGCGGCCATCGAACTGGACCTTGCCCAGCACGTCGAAGACCTGCCCGCCCAGCGCCCGGCGCGCCTCTTCCAACTTGGTCAGCAACGTCAGGTAGACCTGGCCCTCGCGCGTCTCCTCGGCCACCAGGTTCCACAGGTGGCAGACCTCGGTCTGGCCGATGCGGTGGATGCGGCCGAAACGCTGCTCCAGCCGGTTGGGGTTCCAGGGCAGGTCGTAGTTGACCATCAAATGGGCACGCTGCAGGTTGATGCCCTCACCTGCGGCGTCGGTCGCCAGCAGCACCTGCACCTCGGGGTCGTGGCGGAACGCCTCCTGGGCCTTCAGCCGGTCCTCGCGGCCCATGCCGCCGTGGATGCAGACGACGGCCGACTCGCGGCCGAGGAGCGTCGTAATCTTCTGCAACAGGTAGTTGAGGGTATCGCGGTGCTCGGTGAAGATGACCAGCTTCTGTCGCGGCGAGGCGATGGGCTTGGGCGGCTCGCCCGCGTCGTAGATCGGCCGTGCCTCCCCAATGCGATTGACGATGGCCGCGGGCGTGAATATCTCGCCCAGCAGGTGGGCCAGTTCCTTCCACTTGCGGTCCTCGCCGCTCTGCCGCACGCGCAGCGCCAGCCCTTCCAGCCGGGTCAGCGTGGCGATCTCCGCCTTGAATTCGTGGATGGTGCTCGCCGTGGTCGCCTGGTCGAGGACCTGCGCCTCCGTCGCCTCGACCTCGTTGTCCGGCGCTTCTTCCAGGTCCTCGACGTCGTCCACGTCCAGAACGGGGCCGGCGAACGGCTTCACCATGCCGCCCCGGTGCAGCAGTTCCAACTCGCGCAAGCTGCCCTCGAGCCGCTCGCGCCGCCGGCGCAGCGACTGGTAGATCGCCTCCGGCGAAGAGGCCAGCCGCCGCTGGAGGATGGTCAGCGCGAAGCCGACCGTGCCGGCCTGCTTGTCATTGGCCAGCGCTGCGGCGCGGTTGAACTCCTCGCGCACGTAATCGGTGACTTCCCTGTAGAGCTGAGCCTCCGGATCGGAGAGCTTGTAGGGCACGGTGTAGGCCAGGCGTTCCGGGAAGAGCGGCGTGGCGTCGAACTTCAGCAGGTCTTCCTTGACCATGCGCCGCATCATGTCCGACACGTCCACGCCGTGGACGCCGTCGCGGTCGCGGAAGGCGCCCTCGAAGCGGTCGCCGTCGATGAGAGCCATGAAGAGCTGGAAGTCGGTCTCTTTGCCGTTGTGGGGCGTGGCTGTCATCAGCAGGAAGTGGCGCGTCAGCGTCGAGAGGAGTTGGCCCAACCGGTAGCGTTTGGTGTAGCTGACCTCGCCGCCGAAGGCGGTGGCCGACATCTTGTGGGCCTCGTCGCAGACGATGAGGTCCCAGCGCGCGTCAGGGGCCTTCAACTTCTCCTGGACGTCCTCGTTGCGCGACAGCTTGTCGAGCCGGGCGATAGCCATGTTGGTCTCCATGAACCAGTTGCCGGTGCGGGCCGCCTCCAGCTTGTCGTTGGTCAGAATCTCGAAGGGCAGGTGGAAGCGGCGGTAGAGTTCGTCCTGCCACTGCTCGGCCAGGCTGCCGGGG
>CXWK01000337.1_pt4 | contig 11084 bp, 8 predicted proteins | sample 590851 | NCBI WGS metagenome assembly CXWK01 (sample SAMEA3498364, study PRJEB10139) | wastewater metagenome | biome: wastewater treatment plant; material: activated sludge | place: Denmark | collected 2014-08-01
TCGATTTGAGCTTGAGTTCGCCGCTCTGCTGTCAAGGAACGGGTATAGCACTCGCGTCACCAACGCAAGCAATGACGGTGGAATTGACATCATTGCAAGCAAGTATGGCAATCGCGTCATTATTTCATGCAAAAACTGGAATCGGCCGGTAGGACCTGCACCAATTCGAGAGTTGCAGGGGGTAAGGTACTCAACCTCTGATGCATGGGTGGTCTGTCCAGCTGGATTTTCTGATGCGGCGAAGGCGTTCGCAAAGAAGTGTGATATTCGGCTCCTTGATATCAAGGACATTTTAAAGCTGTGTGGTTCAACCATCATGGAGTCTGAATTGTTTTTGGATCATGATGAGGGCGATCTACTGTCTGAGCACGAGATTGAGATAAAAAGACTTGAACTGTTAGGAGCGGAAGATCCAGAGCTTGGAATCGCTCTATGCTATGCGCGAGCATCAGGACTCGGCGCTGGACACGGTGACTGCCATGAATGCAAAGGGAAGGGGTGGTTGCTGTTTGAGGAGAGGGGGGAAGACTGGATACCTATGAATACCTGGAAGAAGCGATGGTCTTGGGGTGTTTGGCGATAGTGTCATGCGAGTTGTTTGGTTGAAAGGTTATTAGGCACAAGTCCACCCCTCCCCGATCGCGCATTGCTGCCGTGGCGAGTTCAGCCATATGCGGGTATTGTTGAATGTCGGCTGTCCCGAGCGACGGCTCATTCATTCCATCGCACAGGTGCTGGGTTCAAGAGCGGACCTCGTTCGCCTATCCGGACGGCATTGCCCCAACGCCAGATCGACGGCGATGAGCTACGCACTTACACCGGCGTACAGATGCATTCCCCTGCTCGGCGACCATCTGGCTTGCTGAGCTCCAAGCCTCCTGATACTAAGGGCTTAGGACGATTCGAAACCTCCCGGGCAACTCACCTGACACGCTCGACAAGCTGAGGGTCACTGGTTCAAGTCCAGTAACGCCCACCATTCCTTGTTCGCGATCAGAGCACCACGGTGTTCGAGGTCTTGCAGGTCTGGAGATCCAAGGCCTGAACGCTCCGGCCGCACATCGCAGGCGTCGTCAGGTAACTGGTGACAATCGTGCCGAGCCAGGATGCGCGGAGTACGGGACCGAAGCGCGGATGGCCGATCTGGAGCACAGTGCCCGCGCAGACGGAGGATCCCAGAGTGAAGGTTCCGGCCGATCCGAGCGCGAAGGCCACCTCGCTTACCGGCGTGGCGGCGTCGAGTGCGAGCGTCATCGGTCCGGGGCAAGAGCCCGTTGCCGCGAGGGTGGGTACGACTTGCTGGAGATCGCAGACGAAGACGTCGTAGTCCGTGTTCGTGTCGCCCGGCACCAGATTGCTCGCGAAACTGTCGTAGGCCACGAAGCGACCGTCGGCGGAGATGCTCGGGTACGCAGAGCGGCCGTTCGCCTCGCCGCCCTGGTCGGGCACGCTGATGCGCTGCGTCGTGCCGGTCACGCGGTCGTGGACGAAGGCGTCGTAATGAAGGTTGGTGTCCCCTGGCACGAGGTTGGTGGAGCCACTGTGGAAGGCCACGAAGCGACCGTGGGCGGAGATCCAGGGCGCCACCGAGTCGTCGTCGCCTTGTGCTCCGCTCGAACTCACGCTGACCCGTGTCGAGGTACCGGTCTCACGGTCGTGGACGAAGCAGTCGTCGTCGTCGTTGGTGTCCCCTGCCACGAGGTTGGTGGATCCGCTGTAGAACGCCACGAAGCGCCCGTTCGCGGAAAGGGTCGGAGAGTAGGAAGGGCCGTTCCCCTGCACTCCCGCGGAGTCCACGCTCACCCGGGTCGTCACGCCGCTCGCGAGATCGTGAACGAAGATGTCGAAGCGCTCGTTGGTGTCGCCGGGAACGAGGGTGGATGCCATGCTCCAGAACACCACGCTGCGGCCGTCGGCGGAGATGCGTTGCGCGGCGGAGTTGGCGTTGCCCTGCAGTCCTGCCGTGCTCACGCTCACGCGCGTGGTCAGGCCGGTCTGCCGGTTATGGACGAAGACGTCGTCCACGCCGTTGGTGTCGCCGGCTACGAGGTTGGAGGCGCTGCTGGCGAAGGCGACGTAGCGGCCGTCGGCGCTGATGCTCGCCCGGAAGGAAAAGTCATTCCCTTGCCCACCGGACGAGTCCACGCTCACACGCGTGGTTTCACCGGTCTCGCGGTCGCGGACGAAGACGTCCGGGTAGTTGTTGGTGTCGCCTGGCACCAGGTTGTTCGACCAACTGTCGAAGGCGACGTAGCGTTGGTCGGCGGACAGGCACGGCCAGCCGGATTCGTAGTTGCCGTGCACGCCGGACGAATCCACGCTCATCAGCGTGGTCAGGCCGGTCTGGCGGTCGTGCAGGAAGACGTCGCGATTGTGATTGACGTCGCCCGGCACCAAATTGGTGGCATGACTGTGGAACACCACAAAGCGGCCGTTGTAGGAGAGGTGCGGAAATTGGGAATCGCCATCGCCTTCCGCGCCGGCCGAATCCACGCTGACGCGCGTGGTGCTCTGCGCGGAGACCGTGGAGGCATGCAGCAGGAAGACCGAGCAGAGTGCGGCGAGAACTCGTAGGGCGAGGGGTTGGGGCGGGAGAAGCGCCATCGAAATCACGCTACCACAAGCACGATCACCCGTCGCGGGCTCAGAGGTCCCGCACGAAGACGTCGGCGCAATGATTCGTGTCGTTGGAAACGCGTTGATCATCGGCACTCCGCCACGCCACCACTCGTCCATCCGCGGAGAGGAAGGGCAGGCGGCACGGGGACTGAGCCTGCGCACCGCCGATGCGGAGGTTGAGGCGTCGGGTGAGCCCGTGGAGACGGTCATGGACGAAGACGTCGCCGATCCCGTTGCTGTCGCCGGTCACGAGATTGCCGGCAAGGCTTTCGAACACGACGGTCATTCCGTCCGCGGAGAGGGAGGCGTGCCGACTGGTGGCCTCGGCCTGCGCCCCTCCAGAGTCCACACTCACTCGCGTCGTCTGCGCAGTGAGCCGGTCGTGGACTGACGTGGACCCATCATCAGGTCCATCTCTTTGGGTGCACTCCGAGTCTATGACTTGCCCCCGTTCTCCTGTCCAGGGAAGTGAAGGAATCCTCGGCAAGCGTTTCCCGGGCGCCTGAGAGCACCGGGCAATCATTCCCAATTCCACGGCCAGTAGATCAGCCGCTGCGCCCAGTTGGAGACGCGGCCGGTTTCGAAGGCCTGGAGCCAGATCGTGCGGCCACGGAAACGGTCCGGCACCGGCACCGGCAACGTGGCCGTGCCGGAAGCGTCCGCGATCGCGGAGGCGAGCGGCCGCGCGCGATGCAGCGCCAAGTCCACCTGGAACTGCGGCAGCGAGGTGAGGCCGAGGCCGTCGAAGCTGAAGGCCAGGTACGCGGTCGCGCCCGGCGTCGCGCGCTCGACGCGGATCGCGTCCGCCTGGCCGGCCTCGCGGCCGACGGTCGGCGCGAGCAGCAGCAGGTCGAGCGGCGGACCCGCAGCGACCACGAAGACCGCGCCGGCGTACCCCCAGTACGGCGGGATGCGTCCTTGCGCGGTCGGTGCGGCGAGCAGCAGGTCGTCGAAGGCGTCACCGTTCAGGTTTCCGGCGAAGGCGACGCCGCCGCCGAAGGTCGCGTCTTCCTCGCTCCCGTCGAGCAAAGCCAGGATCGTCCCGTTGCGGCCCGAATGCACCGCCACGCTGCCGCCGTTCAGTGCGGCGGCGTCGTCGGAGCCCCGGCCGACCACCAGGTCGCGGACGCCGTCGCCGTCGTAATCGCCCTCCGCGTCGGCCGCAGCGCCCTGGAAGTACTCCTCCTCCCGTCCGGCAACGCGGTAGAGCAGCGCGGCACTCGCGCCGGAATGAACCGAGATGCGCGGGCTCCGCCCGCCGACCTGGTGGTCCTGCACCGCGAAGTCCGGCACGCCGTCTTGGTTCACGTCGCCGAGGTCGTAGGCTTCGACGCCGAAGCTCTCATCCACTTCCGATCCGGTGAGGTGGATCAGCGTCGAGCCGTCGCGGCCGGAGTAGATCCAGATCGCTCCCGCTTCCGCGATGCCGCCGACGGTGAACGACCACGCTCCGACCAGGACGTCGTCGTGGCCATCGCGATCCAGGTCTCCGACGCCGGCCACGGATCCGCCGAACTGGTCCCGGACTCCCGGCGTGCCGAGGAATTCATGAAGGATCGCTCCGGTGGCGCCCGAGTAGACGCGAGCCCGGCCGGTGCCTCCCGTCACATACCCGCGCGCACCGACGATCACGTCGTCGAATCCGTCCGCGTCCACGTCGCCGGCGCCGTCCACCCGCCAGCCCTGCATGCTGCCCGAGTACGGGCCCGGGAAGTCATGCAGCACCGCGCCGTCCACTCCCGAGTACACGACCGCGATGCCTAGGAAGTTGCCGCCGACGCGCGTGTGGTAGATGCAGCCGACGACGAAGTCCTCGTAGCCGTCCTGGTTAACGTCGCCGGCGCGGCGCAGGGAATCCATGGACCGTTCGCCGAGGATCGTATGGATGGAGTAGAGCACCGATCGGTCGGCCCCCGAGTGGACAGTGATCATCGGGGTGACCGGATTGCTGCTGTTCGGCCTTGCCCCGACCGCGAAATCGTCCACCCCGTCGTGGTCGAGGTCGCCGAGCCCGCAGAGCCGGGCGCCGAGCCGGTCGTAGGAGTACTCGCCACGCAGCACGTCCATCACTTCCTGCGCGGGCACCGGCAGCGGGGCGGCGAGCAGGCCGAACAGGGCCGCCGCCGGGAGGAGGAGTGTGTCACGGTTGCGCATTGAATCAAGTTACCACGAGTCCACCAGCGCCGGCAGGCCGGTGCGCGCGGCTTCGCGCGCAACGGCGGCCGCCGGGCCCGCGCCGCCGTCCGCGGCCGCGGGTACCTACGCCGGCGCCGCCACCGCCGAAGGAGTAGAAGGTGGCGTAGACGCTGAGCAGCACGAGCGCGCAGGCGCCCGCCACGAGTAATTTGGTTTGCGTGGTCACGATCGCGGTTCCCACGGCTGCGGCCGTGGCTGCGGCAGGAAGGAGTTCGAGCAGCGGCGTTAACGCCGCCGTCCAGTGCGCTCCGAAACGATGAACGAAATCTCCGCGTAACGCCTCGAGACCCCGCCGGATGCGCGATTCCGCGACCTTCGGGCTGATGCCGAGCGTGCGCGCGACTTCGCGCACCGGCAGTTCCACGTAATAGCGGAGGATTAGTGCCGAGCGCAGCGGCTCCGGCAACCGGATCACCGCTTCGGCAACCGCGCGCTGCGTCTCGACCTTCTCGACCAGGACGTCCGGCGCGACCGACGCTTCCGCGGCCACGCCTACGCGCGACTCGCGCGCCTGCCGCCGGACCGCGCTGCGTGCGGCCTGCGCTCGCAACTTCCTCAGCGTGCCGTGCAGCCACGCGCGCAGGCCGGCCGGCGGAACCCTTCGCGCTCAAGGGCTTAAGGAAGCATCGCGCTCTCCGGGAATGGTTTCCGGAACGCTCGACAAGCTGAGGGTCACTGGTTCAAGTCCAGTAACGCCCACCATGCCGCGGTCGTGGGAATCGTTCCAGGCGGCTAACCCTGTGGACGTCTGGCTACCGGGTGGATCGCCGTCTTAGGACCAGTACCACGGCATGTAAACCATTCGTTGGAGCCAATTCGAAACCTTTCCTTGTTCGAATGCTTGGAGCCAGACCGTGCGACCATAGAGCAGGGGGGGTACGCGAGACGTGAATCCAGCCTCTCCTGCAGCATTGGTCGTGGAACTGAAAATGACCTGGGCTTGGTCGAGTGCCAAGTCCACTTGGTACTGGGGAAACGCGGTGGCTCCCAACCCAGACATGGTTGCAGCGAGATAGACCGTCGTGCTGGGCGACGCGCGCGTGACTCGTGCATCCAAGTCCACTCCGTTGAAGCGGCGGATCGCGGGACAGGTCAGCAGCAAGGGAGCTGCTCCCCCGGCGAAGAGAAATGCGCTTCCACTGGGGCCGGCTCCGGTTGCGCCGATCAGGACTTCATCCCGTCCGTCGCCGTTCATGTCGCCGGTGAAGGCGACTGACCTCCCGAACTGGTAGTCGGCACCGGTCCCGAAGAAACTGGCCAGCAGTCCCCCGTCAGAACCGGAGTACACGGTGGCACTTCCCGAATATTTCCCATTCTCGAAGGCGACGATTTCGCCAACGATCAGATCATTCGATCCATCGCCGTCGAAATCGCCAGACCCGTCAAGTGTCGGGCCGAAGCCACCACCCGGCTGGCTGTCCTGAATGACGCGGATCACCGTGCCGGTGCCGCCTGAGTAGATCGTGATTGCTCCGATCTGATCCGTCACGGCGAGGTCCGGAATTGTGTCGAAATCAAGGTCACCGACTCCCGCAATCGCAAGGCCGAAGTTCTGGTTCTGGGTGGTTCCGGTGAGTGTCCTCAGCAGCACGCCGGTCCGGCCAGAGAACACCGAAACGCTTCCCACGTACGAGAGCCCGTTCACGACCGTACCCGATTCGCCGACCGCGAAATCGTCATGACCATCCAAGTCCAGGTCGCCGGTTCCTGCAACGCTTGCCCCGAAGTTGTCCCCCACGTGGGGGTTTCCCGAACCGAGGTATGAATACAACAGCGATCCGTCTGCGCCTGAATACACGTAGGCCATCCCTGGCCGAACGCTGGCCGTTCCGGGAGCGCCGATGAGGATGTCGCCATGGCCGTCCGCGTTGACATCGCCTGCGGGCGCCAAGGCTGCGCCGAACCAGTCACGGGATCGCGAGCCGCGGTGGATGCGCACCAAGCTGCCGTCTTTGCCCGACCAAATCGCGACATGCCCGAGTCGAGAGTCGGAAGGAAATGATTCCTCCTCTTCAGACGCCATGTAGTCTTCGTATCCATCAGCATTCACGTCACCAGCGCAACTGACGACCGTGACGTATTGGAAGGGCACACCGTAGGGCGCAGCACGCAGCACAGCTCCGGTGGCGCCGGAGTAGACGCGCAGCGTCGACGATCCTCGCTCCTCACCCACGATGAAATCAGGAATCAGATCGCCGTCCAGGTCGTGGATGCCGCTGACGCTTCGGCCGAAACGAATGCCGTCGCCCTCGACCACCTGCAGTTGCTGCTGCGCGAGCAGCGGCGCCCCGAGGAGCAGCAGGACCGCCATAAGTGGTGCAGTCCTGGCAACCGAGATGCGTAGGTGCTGCATTCGAGCACTCTAACACGAACGCAAGGATTGGAGCGTGTTGAATCGAACTTCCGAAGCGGACGACGCCACTGCTGTTGGCGCGTTGCCCGCCTTGCTTCGACCTCCATCACATTCGCGGGTCCGAACTGCGGAGGGCTTTCGGCTGAGTGGGTCCCGGGCGGTAACGCCCACCGCTCCGTTTCCAGGAACGTGAGGCTCAGAGCACGACGACGCCGGTCGTCCGGCAGCTCACCAGATCCACTGCCTGCAATCGCACGCCGCACACGCTGGCCGGGAGACTGAGTTCGATCGCGACGATGCCGGAGGTGTTCGCGCGCAGCATCGCGGCCATCGCCGTCGGCTTGAGGTCGAGCTGCAGGCCGGGACAGGGCGGCTGCGAACTCACCACGCTCCCCAACCTTCCGCGCAGGATGCCAACACGCTCGAAGGGTGTGGCGCCGCTGACGAGGAGCGAGACGTCGCCGGGGCAGACGCCGAAGCTCGCCAAGGCCGGTGCGCGCGCGCGATCGTGCACGAAGAGGTCGCGCTTGCCGTTGGTATCGCCGTTGACGAGCGCGCTGGCTTCGCTCTCGAAGGCCACCAGCCGCCCGTCCGCAGAAATGCTAGGCGCGAGGCTGAGGGCGTTGGCTTGCACTCCCGCCGAACTCTCACTGCAACGTGCAGTCTTTCCGGTCTGGCGGTCGTGGACGAAGACGTCGCTGACGCCGTTACTGTCCCCCCACACGAAGTTGGGTGCGCTGCTGTGGAAGGCGATGGAGCGCCCGTCCGCAGAGATCGCCGGCGCAAAGCTGTCGGTGCTGCCTTGTGCGCCGAAGGAGTTCAGGCTGACCAAACTGGTCTCGGCCGTCCAACAATCATGAAGGAAAACGTCGAAGGCAGAGTTGAGGTCGCCCGGCGCCAGATTGGAAGCGCGGCTCTCGAAACAAAGATAGTGACCGTCGGCCGAGAGCACGGGATTGCGGCTGACGCCGTTGCCCTCTGCCCCGCTCGAGGACACGCTCACGCGTCTGGTGGTGGCGGTCAGGCAGTCGCGTACGAAGACGTCCATCAGGCCGTTGGCGTCGCCGGCGACCAGATTGCCCGCTTCACTGCGGAAGGCCACGTAGCGACCGTCGGCGGAGATCGCGGCACGCTCACTGCGCTGATCGCCCTCGACCCCGGCCGAACTCAGGCTCAGGCGCGTGGTGAGAGCGAGTTGGCGGTCGTGGAGGAAGATGTCGTAGGTGGCGTTGGCGTCACCGAGGACGAGGTTGGTGGCGAAACTCTCGAAGGCGACGAAGCGTCCATCCGAGGAGATCGCGGGCGAATAGCTGGAAGCGTTCGCTTGCGAGCCGGCGCTGTCTTCGCTCACGCGCTCGGTCTGTCCGGTTTGACGATCGTGCACGAAGACATCGAAGGCATCATTGGTGTCGGCCGGGACGAGGTTGTCGGCGAGACTCCAGAAGCTCACGAAGCGGCCGTCGGCGGAGATCGCGGGCGGGCCGAAGCAACTGCCGTTCCCTTGCACGCCGAGCGAGTTCACGCTCACGCGCGTGGTCCGGCCACTGTGACGGTCGTGCACGAAGACGTCAGGCACTCCGTTGGTGTCCGCCGGGACCAAGTTCCAAGCCAAGCTCTGGAAGGCGACGTAGCGCCCGTCCGCCGAAATCACTGCCTGGGTGCTGAATTGGTTGGCTTCCTCGCCGCGGGTGTCCATGCTGACCCGCGTCGTGGTCTGCGCGGCACACAAGGCAGCAAGGATCGCCCAGGCGGTACCCGTGGCCAGTGGCGAGGTTGAAAAGCACCTTCCCATACGGCCTCAGCGTAACCAACATCCTAAACCTGTCAATCCTGGGCGGCTTTCCGAGCGGAGGAATCGCTGCTTCCGCGTGCAAGAAGCGGCACCCGCGTGGAGAATCCACCAGCTTCCCATGGTGCTGCTGTTCACCTTCCTCGCCGCCGCCGTCATGCTCACGGTCGAAACGCTGCGACCCGGCCGGCTGTGGCCGCAGGTGCGGGGTTGGTGGGCGCGCGCCGCGCTCCTGAACGGCTTCCAGGTGTTGGTGGCCGGGCTGGGACCTTGGCTGTGGGATCCGTGGCTGCGCGAACTGCGCCCGTGGAACGCCGACGCGCTGGGCACCACCGGTGGCGCGCTGCTCGGCTACTTCGTGATCACCTTCGTTTACTACTGGTGGCATCGCTGGCGCCACGAGGTCGCGTGGCTATGGCGCTGGGTGCATCAGATTCATCATTCGCCGCAGCGCATCGAAATCATCACCAGTTTCTACAAGCATCCGTTGGAGATCCTGATCAACGGCCTGCTCTCGAGCGCGATCTGTTACTTCGTGGTCGGACTCGGACCCGCCGCCACCGTGCAGGCGGTGCTCCTGACCGGTCTCGCCGAACTCTTCTACCACTGGAACGTGCGCACGCCTTACTGGCTGGGCTTCCTCGTGCAGCGTCCGGAGAGCCATTGCGTGCACCATCAGAGCGGCCACCATCGCCAGAACTTCTCCGACCTTCCGTTCTGGGACATGCTCTTCGGCAGCTTTCACAATCCACGACTCTGGGATTCGACTTGCGGCTTCCGGCCCGAACAGGAGTCGCAGCTCGGCGCGATGCTGACCGGCAGGCTCATGCATGATTAAGCCCGTGAACTGGCGCAGCGCACTCATCACCGCGCTCCTGCTGCTCGGCCTCGCGCAGATGCTTTGCGATCTCGCCGGCTGGCGCGCCGGCAAGGCGCTCGCTGCCGCCACGCTGCTCTCCCCCGCTCCGCGCGTTTTCAGCGCCGTGCGCGGCTTCGAAACCTATTCCGCGCGCTTTTACCTGGAGTGGGAGGATGCGGACGGCCAGCTCGCGCGCGTGGAGTTCGATCGTAGCCTCTACTCACGCTTGCGGGGTCCCTACAACCGGCGCAACGTCTATGGCGCGGCCTTCGCCTACGGTCCGATTCTGGCCGCCGATCCCCACGGTCGCCGCATGCTCGACGCCGTCGGTCGGCACGCCTTTGGTGGCGAAGCGCCGCTCCTGCTCGAGCTCGGCTTGAATCCTTCCCAGATGCGCGGCGAGTTGCGGCTGCGCTGCGAACCCGGCGTCGGTGTGCCGGATCCTGCGCTCGAGCTGGTCTTTCTGCGCCACGTGTTGAATCCGCAACCATGAGTCTGCCCGTGCTCGCGAACGGCTGGACGCCCGCCACCTACCGCTGGCTGCGCGCAACCTTCGGATTCTGGCTCATGCTGCACTTCTTGCAGCTTCTGCCGTGGTCGGCGGAACTCTTCTCCAGCGCAGGCGTGCTCGCCGACGCGGAAACATCTCCCTATTACCGTCTGTTCCCGAATCTCTTCGCACTTTCCGACGCCCCCGCTTTCGTGGAAGGCGTTCATGCCGTCGCCGCCCTCGCTGCCCTTCTGCTCGCGCTCGGACGCTGCGATCGAGTGGCCGCGGTGTTCCTGTGGTATCTGCTCGCCTGCCAGTTCGGACGGAATCCGCTGATCTTGAACCCGGCGTTGCCCTACGTCGGCCTGCTGCTGATCGTGCACGCGCTGCAACCGCGCCCCGCGCGCTCCGGCGTCGGCTCCGACCCGCGCCTCTTCGCCTTGCTCTGGATCCTGATGAGCGCCGGCTATCTCTACAGCGCACTCACCAAGTTCGCGAGCCCGTCGTGGCTCGATGGCAGTGCGTTCACGCGCTTGCTCGAAAATCCGCTCGCGCGTGACACCGCCCTGCGCTCGACTTTGCTCGCGGCTCCAGAATCCTTGCTGCGCTTCGCCAGTTGGGGCGCGCTCGCCCTCGAACTCCTCTTCGCGCCGCTCGCGCTCTTGCGCCGCGCGCGGCCCTGGGTGTGGACCGCCGGCGTGCTCATGCACCTCTCCTTGATCGTGCTGGTGGACTTCGCCGATCTGAGCATCGGCATGCTCTTCCTGCACGCCTTCAC
>CXWK01009422.1_pt2 | contig 11078 bp, 9 predicted proteins | sample 590851 | NCBI WGS metagenome assembly CXWK01 (sample SAMEA3498364, study PRJEB10139) | wastewater metagenome | biome: wastewater treatment plant; material: activated sludge | place: Denmark | collected 2014-08-01
TTCTCCGGTTTCTTCGCGTCGCGTTCCTCATCGTACAGGGCCGTACAGCCTGCATCGGGAGTGGCGGTGATCCGCTTGTCTGCCGTGCGGTCCGGGCACCAATAGATTTTTCCGGGCCGGTTTAACGGGTTGTCGGTTCGGAATTCACCTGCCAGTGCGGAGGGCAACAGGCCCAGCAGGAGAAGCGCGGCGAGTAGCGGTGTACGTGATCGGGGATGGTGGAGCAATGTGGTGTGCATCATGATGTGATGATGCCCCTGGCATGACATTGTGTCAACGAAAGGGGGGATTTGTGATGCGCTTGAAAAGCCCGCGACTGTTCGTTACCCTCCGGCCGTAGACCTCTCCAGCGCACCTCTATTTGGATAGGATGACCCATGCCTGTGATGTATATCGATGAAGCGGCCGCCCATGCCGGACAGGATGTGACGATTCGGGGGTGGCTCCGCAGTCGTCGAGACAAGGGCAAGCTCCATTTTCTGATCGTGCGAGATGGAACCGGGGACATTCAGGCGGTCGTGAGCAAAGCGACGGTGGGTGATGCACAGTTTGCTCGATCGGCGGAACTCACCCAGGAGTCCAGTCTCGTCCTCACCGGCACGTTACGGCAGGATGCGCGTGCGCCGGGCGGGTATGAGCTCGACGTGCTGCGTCTTGAAGTGTTGCAGGTAGCGGAGCCTTTTCCCATCCAACCGAAAGAACACGGCACGGGATTCTTGATGGAGCATCGCCATCTCTGGTTGCGTTCCAGCCGACAGCATGCCGTGCTTCGCATTCGCCATGAAATTATTCGAGCCTGTCGGAACTTTTTCGACGATCGTGGCTTTACGCTGGTCGACGCGCCGATTTTTACGCCGAATGCCTGTGAGGGCACGACCACCTTATTTCAAACGCCATACTTCGATGAGACGGCCTATTTGACTCAGAGCGGGCAACTCTATAGTGAGGCCACAGCCGCGGCGTTTGGAAAGGTGTATTGCTTCGGTCCGACCTTTCGCGCGGAAAAGTCCAAGACGCGCCGGCATTTAATGGAATTTTGGATGGTGGAGCCGGAGGTGGCCTTTGCGCAATTGCCCGATATGATGGATCTGGCTGAACAGTTCCTGTCTCATATTGTGGCGGCGGTGCTGAAGGGGCGTCGTGCCGAGCTGCTCCTGCTTGAACGGGATCTCGTGAAGCTGGAGTGTGTGACGGCGCCGTTTCCTCGTATTACCTACGAAGAAGCCATCGATATTCTGCAGCGGAAAGGAAATCCTGCCAAGCCTGGTGACGATTTTGGCGCCGATGATGAGACGATTCTGTCCAATGAATTCGATCGGCCGGTGATCGTGCATCGATACCCTGCGGCCTTGAAAGCATTTTATATGGAGACGGATCCGGAGCGGCCTGATCTGGCCCTCTGTATGGATGTGCTGGCGCCGGAAGGCTATGGAGAAATCATCGGCGGTGGCCAACGCATCCATTCTCACGAAAAACTCTTGGGACGCATTCAGGAGCACCATCTACCGGTTGAGGCGTTTCAATGGTATCTCGACCTTCGCCGGTTCGGCTCGGTTCCGCATGCGGGGTTTGGAATGGGTATTGAGCGTGCCGTGGCCTGGATTTGTGGGCTCGATCACGTGCGGGAAACGATTCCCTTTCCGCGGATGTTGTATCGACTTTATCCATAGCGGCGAGTCCTTCCGTTTCTGCCTGCATTTCGGCCCGAGCGACCACCGAAATGCAGGTATTTCATCCATCTGATTTTTTGATGATCCCCATTTTCCCCTGACAGAAACTTGCCCGAAGATAATTGTCAGGTGGGCGAGTTTCCCACAGACTTGTCCACAAATGTGGATAACTTTCCTGCAAATTCCGGCCAAATTAGACATGTGTCTAAACTGAACAATATTCTTGATAAATAGGGGTTAATTCTGTTGACAGTCATTTGGTTGGGTGTATACTCCACCCAATGAGTGGGGTAAAGTGGGTGGAAATGGAAATAGATTCTGCTCGCGATTCCCATGAGCCGGTTTTAGTCGAAGAGATCTTGTTCTGGTTGCAGTGTAAACCAGGTGGTGTTTACGTGGACTGCACTCTTGGATATGCAGGGCTCGCTGCTCGTCTCCTCGATCGCACCGCTCCAGATGGCATCTTTGTGGGGATTGATCGCGATGCCGCGGCACTCGCGGAGTCGCAAATGCGTCTGCGAGAGGTCGCGCATCGGGTGCATTTCCGACACGGAAATTTCTGCGACCTGAAAGCGTTGATCATGGGGAGCGGGGTGTCGCGGGTGGATGGCGTGATTTTCGATCTGGGCGTGTCCTCGCCTCAGCTCGATCGTGCGGAGCGCGGTTTCAGTTTTCGGGAAGACGGCCCGCTGGATATGCGCATGGATCAGCGCGAGGGACGCACGGCTGCAGACCTGGTTCGCGATCTGCCCGAGACCGAGTTGGCCGATCTGATCTATCAGCTCGGTGAGGAGCGGTACTCGCGCAGAATTGCCCGCGCGATCGTGCAGGCCCGGATGCAGGGGGTGATCGGAACAACCTGGCAGTTGGCGGCAGTGGTGGAACGCGCGGTGCCGGCTTCGTATCGGCACGGACGAATTCATTGCGCCACGCGCACCTTTCAGGCGTTGCGGATTGCCGTGAATCGTGAGTTGGACGTGTTGGAGCCGGCGCTCCGGGATGCGGTGGACATTCTGGCGCCGGGCGGGCGTGTCTGTGCCGTCTCGTTTCATTCGCTCGAAGACAGGATCGTGAAGCATACGTTTCGGTCGCTGGCGAACGGCCCCGAAGCGTCGGTCAGGGTGTTGACGAAAAAACCGGTCATCGCCTCGGAAAGCGAGCGTAGCCGAAACCCGCGGTCACGGAGCGCAAAGTTGCGAGTCGTGGAGCGGATCTCCAAGGAGTATGTGAAATGAAAGCCGTCGCGTTTGCCGCGGTCACGTCGCTGGTGTTGCTCTTTGTGTGGGAGCGGGTGGACATCGTTCGCATCGGCTACCACATCGAACGGCTGAAGGCGCAGAAGGTCCTCCTGGAGCGGGAGCGCGATGAATTGCGCGTGAAGATCTCCGGCCTCACGGCACCTGAGCGGATTGCGCGTCTGGCCAGCGACAAGTTGGGGATGATGCAGCCGGAGAAGGGCCAGGTCGTCGTCATCAATATCGAGCCGGAAGCGCCGACCAATCCCGTCGTTGCGGAGGGTGAGGTGCGGATCGCCAAAAACATCGTAACGCGGAGAGCGCGATAGTGGCTTCGCCCCCTTTTCGCAGTCGCCGTATTGTGGTGGCCTGCGGGCTGGTGGTCGCGTTTATGCTGGTCATTGTCCGTCTCGTGAATCTCCAGGTGATGCAGTCGGCGGAGCTGACCGTGAAGGCCGATCGACAGCATCAGAAAAATGTCACGCTGGAAGGCGCGCGGGGGACGATCTACGATCGAAACAGCAAGGTGCTGGCGATGAACATGGACGTGCCGTCCGTATTCGGAGTTCCGGCTTCCCTCGGGAATCCCGGTGCGACGGCGCGCAATCTCTCGCCGATCTTGCACGTCAAAGCGACGGAGCTCGAAAAGAAACTGAAGCAGGAAAAGCATTTTGTGTGGCTGGCGCGAAAGCTTGAGCCGGAGCAGGGGCGGCGGCTTGAACGACTTGCTCTCGATGGAGTCGGGGTTGTGATGGAAGGGCGCCGCTTCTATCCCAAGGGGCCGCTGTTGTCGCACGTGCTGGGCTTTGCCGGCATGGACGATCGTGGGTTGGAAGGCGTGGAGCTGCGTTACGAGCAATATCTGCGTGGTGAAAAGCGGGCGGTGGTGTTGCAGCGTGATGCGTTGGGACGCGCCGTATTCCCGAAAGGACTCAATGAGGAGGGCGCGGCAGCCGGGCACAGTCTGACCCTCACCGTCGACGAAGTGATTCAGTACATCGCTGAGAAAGAGCTGGATGAGGCCGTGAGTCGATCGAATGCCAAGTCAGGCACGATCATTGTCATGGACCCGAAAACCGGGGCCGTGTTGGCTATGGCGGTCAGCCCACGATTCGACCCCAACACGGTCCGCGCGCTGGCTCCGGACCGGTGGCGCAACCGCGCCCTGACGGACACGTATGAGCCTGGGTCCACCATGAAGACGGTGATCGCGGCAGCGGCGCTCGAAGAGAAGGTGATGACGCCCGGGAGCATGATCTATGGAGAGAACGGGCAACTCTCGATCGCCAACACCGTGATTCACGATCACGAAAAAACCGGCTGGATGACCTTCGCGCAGATGATTCAGAAGTCGAGCAATATCGGCGCGGCGAAGGTCGGCATGGCCTTGGGTGAGTGGCGGGTATTCGATTATCTCAAAGACTTCGGGTTCGGCGACAAGACCGGCATCGATTTGCCCGGGGAAGCCGTGGGGTTGCTGCGGGGACCGCGCCAGTGGGGCAAGCGTTCTCTGGCTTCGATTTCGATGGGACAAGAGGTCGGCGTGACGCCGCTGCAGATGGTCACAGCCGTCTCAGCTATTGCGAACGGGGGCGTGTTGATGAAGCCCTTCGTGGTCTCAGAGATCCGTAACGCCAAGGGGCAATTGGTGGCGCAAACCATGCCGCAAGCGAAGCGGCGAGTCATTTCTGCCGATACGGCGAGGACACTGACGACGTTGATGGAGGGAGTGGTCACGAACGGCACCGGCGGCAAAGCGGCGATCCCGGGCTTCCGGGTGGCCGGCAAGACCGGTACGGCTCAAAAGGTTGATCCCCGCACCGGCGCCTATTCCTCCACGCTGCTGGTCGGGTCGTTTCTCGGGTATGTGCCGGCGGAAGATCCGCGACTGGCGATGATCGTCGTGATCGACGAGCCGCGCGGTGAAGGCTGGGGCGGCGTCGTGGCTGCGCCGGTATTCCGTCGGGTCGGTGAGCAGGTACTCAACTATCTGGGCGTGGCAGTGGATGAGCCGGTCAAGTTAGCCATGGCCGGCCTTGAGTCCTGATATGACACTCGATGAATTGATCAGTCCGATTCATGGGCGTCTCGGAGTGCTGGAACGGAACGGAGACCAGCGCGTGACCATTGCCGACTTGACTGACGATTCGCGGAAGGTGGGACCCGGGTCCCTCTTCGTGGCTGTACAGGGAGAGCGCGTCGATGGCCATCAGTTTCTCGACCCTGTGGTCGCGGCGGGGGCGGCGGCCGTCGTGGTGCAGCGAAGCGGCGACGTCGGTGCGATTCCTTGCATTCGCGTGCAGGACTCGCGCGCGGCATTGGGGGTCCTCGGCAGCCGGTTCTATGGCGATCCGTCAGCTGCGTTGAGGATGATCGGAGTCACGGGCACCAATGGGAAGACCACGACGACCTATGTCGTCAAAACCATGTTGGAAGCAGCGCAGCGCCAGGTCGGACTGATCGGGACGGTCGCCTATCTCGTCGGGAAGGAATCGATTCCAGCTTCGCATACGACGCCTGGCGCGTTGGAGTTGCAGAAATTATTTGCACGAATGCGCGATGCGAGGTTGGATACGGTGGTGATGGAGGTCTCGTCGCATGCGTTAGCTTTGGATCGGACTGCCGGATCCGAGTTCGATGTCGCCGTCTTTACGAATCTCACGCAGGACCACCTCGACTTTCATCTCGACATGGAACGGTATTTCCAGGCGAAGCTGAAACTCTTCGTCGAGTTAGGAAGGACGGGCGCGGTGAAGCAGCGGAAGCGGGCGATCATCAATGTGGATGATCCATGGGGCGCGCGAATTCAAGCGGCCTCCACCGTTCCCGTTTGGACCTACGGCCTTCACCGGGAAGCGGATATTTACCCCGAAGGCGTGAGGCTTTCGCCGGCCGGCACCAGTTTTACGTTGCGCAGTCCCGTCGGGACCTGCCCGATCAAGAGCCGTCTGGTCGGAGAGCATAATGTGTCGAACCTCCTGGCTGCCATCGGAGTGGTGTTGCATGAAGGGCTGACGCTGGAGCAGGTACGGTCCGCTGTCGAGACGGTCACGAACGTGCCGGGGCGGTTCGAATTGGTCGAGGCCGGTCAGAACTTTTCCGTGGTGGTGGACTATGCGCATACCGAAGACGCGCTGGTTCGGTTGTTGACCGCAGCCCAGGCGCTTCGCACGGGGCGCATCATCACTGTCTTCGGGTGTGGCGGGGACCGTGACCGGACCAAACGCCCCAAAATGGGACGTGCAGCTGTGCAGTATAGTGATGTGGTGATTTTGACATCGGATAACCCGCGTACCGAAGATCCTGCTGCGATCCTGCGCGAGGTCGAGGTCGGGGTCAAGGAGGCGCTGGCGGACCGGGGTCATGTTCGCTATCGCATGGTTGCAGACCGTCGGGAGGCCATCGAGGCGGCCATTCGTGAGGCGAAGACCGGGGACATGGTGCTGATCGCGGGGAAAGGTCACGAAGATTATCAGATCGTGGGAACCACGAAACATCACTTCGACGATCGGGAAGTGGCGCGCGACGCGATCGGCGCGCTCCGATCCGGAGCCTGAGCGAGGGAACGCATGCGGGAGCATGGGAATCGCGGTGTGATGGCGCTGTTTACGGTCGAGGAAATCTGTGAGGTCTTGAGTGTCAGACCGCCGGCCGGCGTCACGCCTCAGGACTTGAAACAACGCATTCGTCGTGTGGTGACTGATTCGCGGTTGGTGCGCAAAGGCGATCTCTTCATCGCATTTCAGGGCGAGCGGTTTGACGCGCATACCTTCGTGCCGAAGGTGTTGGCCCAGGGGGCGGTCTGTGCCATCGTGCAGGAGGACTATCGCCTGCCGCCGGCGCCGAAACGTACCGGCGTACCCATGCTGCTCGGGGTGAGAGATACGCTGGAGTCCTATCAACGGCTGGCCACGCATTATCGAAACCGGTTTCCCATTCCGGTCATTGCCATCACGGGGAGCAACGGCAAGACGACGACGAAGGAAATGGTCGCCCAGGTGGTTGCACAGCGCTGGAAAACGCTCAAGACCGAGGGCAACCTCAATAATCGGATCGGAGTCCCGCAGACTCTGTTTCAGTTGGCGCCGCGCCATCAGGCCGCCGTCATTGAAATGGGGGTGGATCAGCAGGGGCAGACCGCCCGGCTGTGTGAAATCGCGAGACCGACGATTGGCGTGATTACCAACATCGGCCCGGACCATTTGGAGTTTTTCGGCAGTATGGAAGGGTCTGCGCAGGCCAAGGCCGAGTTGCTCGACCATTTGCCGCAGGACGGGGCGGTGGTGTTGAACGCCGATGATGAATATTTCGATTATCTCGCGGCCCGGGCGCAGTGCCGGGTCGTGGCGTTCGGGGTGTCTCCCAAGGCAGCAATCCGCGCCGTCAATATTCGGGTCGATGAAAAGGGTGGAACGGTGTTCGGCCTGGTGGTGCCGGGAAAGAGTCGTCAGACTGAAATTCGCATCCGGACGCAGGGGCAACACAATGTGAGCAATGCCCTCGCCGCGGCTGCGGTCGGGTATGCGTTGGGCTTATCGGGAACGGCCATTGCCGAAGGTTTGGCCAAATTTCGGCCGGCCGCGATGCGATCGCAGATCAGCATGTCCCATGGGGTGCAGGTGATTAACGATTGCTACAACGCCAATCCGGCCTCGATGAAAGCGGCCGTTCAACTGCTGGCGGAGCTCGGTCGGGGAAAACGGTCGATTGCGGCGCTGGGCGACATGCTGGAGCTGGGCACGGACAGCAAGCGGATGCACCGGGAGGTCGGAGCGTTTCTGGCCGCGCAAGGAATCGGACATCTGCTCGCCTGTGGTGTATTGGGACGAGAATTGGCCGAAGGAGCCCGGCAGGCCGGGATGGCGTCCGATAGCATCACGGAGTTGCCCGATGCGGCGGCGGCAGCCGTTGCCCTGGCACGGATGGTTCGGCAAGGCGACGTGGTGCTGGTCAAGGCCTCGCGCGGGATGCGTATGGAGCAAGTGGTGGACGCCCTGACGGGAATGCGCCGGGTCGCGCGAAAGGCCTGCTAGTCGGCAGGCACATACAGAGGAACTTTAGGGCCCGCTGATCCATGCGGGCAAAGATGCCGTAGGATGTTATACAACTGGCTATACCCCCTTCACACACAGTTTTCATTCCTGAACGTTTTTCGGTACCAGAGCTTCCGGATTATCTATGCGGCGGTCACGGCGTTTTTGATCGCGTTTGTGATGGCCCCCTGGGTCATCCGAAAATTGCAGGAGATCAAGCTCGGCCAGCAGATTCGCGACGATGGACCGAAGCGGCATTTGGCCAAAAGCGGCACGCCGACCATGGGTGGGATACTCATTATCTTTGCGGTAGTGTTGTCCACGTTGCTGTGGGCCGACATGACCAACCGGTACGTGTGGCTGGTCGTGGTGGCGACGGTGGGCTTCGGCGCGATCGGGTTTGCGGATGACTATCTCAAGTTCATCAAGCGCCAATCGAAAGGCCTCTCGGCGGCACAAAAATTCACCTGCCAGATTCTGGTCGCGCTGACCATCGGCGTCTTTCTCTACACGTTGCCCAGCTATACGACGAAACTCAGCGTGCCGTTCTTTAAATTTTTCACGCCGGACCTCGGCTGGTTCTACATTGTGTTCGTCATTCTTGTCATTGTCGGCAGCTCCAACGCCGTCAATTTGACGGACGGGCTCGATGGGCTGGCGATCGGTCCGGTCATGATCGCCTCGCTGGCGTATACGATCGTGGCCTATGTGACCGGGAACCGTGTGATGGCCGAATATTTGCTTATCCCCTACATCGAAGGCGCGGGAGAAATCGCCATCTTCACCGGAGCCATTTTGGGATCCAGTCTGGGCTTTTTGTGGTTCAACACCTATCCGGCCTCCGTCTTCATGGGCGACGTGGGCTCGCTCCCGTTGGGGGCAGCCCTCGGTACTGTGGCCGTGATCAGCAAGCACGAACTGCTGTTGCTCCTGGTCGGCGGCGTATTCGTCATCGAAGCGTTGTCGGTCATCCTGCAGGTGGGATCCTATAAGCTCCGGGGGAAACGCATCTTCAATATGGCGCCCATTCACCATCACTTCGAGATGAAGGGGTGGGACGAGCCGAAGGTCGTGGTGCGTCTGTGGATCATTGCCATTTTGCTGGCGTTGCTCAGCTTGAGCACGCTCAAATTACGGTAGGCGAACAGCAGTGAACGTAAAAGATCTCCAAGTCACGGTTGTCGGACTAGCCCGAAGCGGAGTGGGCGCGGCACGCCTGTTGAACCATCTCGGGGCCCGAGTCACCCTGGCCGACCGGAAGGAGGCGCAGGAACTGACCGTCATCCTGTCGCAGGTGGACCGGTCGAGTATCGCGGTGAAGGTGGGGGCGCAGTACGAGTCCGCACTCGAAGGGGCTGATCTTGTCGTGATCAGCCCGGGTGTGCCGACTCAACTGGATGCGCTCAATCGGGTGAGGGCCCGCGGGGTCCGGGTCATCGGGGAGCTGGAATTGGCGTCCCGCTTTTTGACGGCGCCGGTGGTGGCCGTGACCGGGACCAACGGGAAGAGCACGACGGTGACGCTGATCGGCAAATTTCTACAGGAGAGCGGAAAGCGCGCCTTCGTCGGCGGGAATCTCGGGATAGCGGCCAGCGAGGCGGCCTTGTCTTCTGTGCAGGCGAAGGCGGGGACGGTCGTACCCTATGAGTATGTGGTGCTGGAAGTCTCCAGTTTCCAACTTGAGACGACTGAGCAGTTCCATCCCTGGATTGCTGCGATTTTGAATGTGACCTTGGACCATATGGACCGCTATGCCTCGGTGGATGACTATGTGGCGGCGAAGGCGAACATCTTCGCCAACCAAACGGCCGGCGACTATTCGCTGTTCAATCTCGATGATGCGCGCGTGGCTGCGCTTCGCGGGCGTACCAAGGGCACCGTCCTGGGCTTCAGCCGCAGCGGTGCCACGGTGTCGGGGGTGGCGGGAGCGACGGTGTTGGACGGCGATCTGATCGTGACGACGGTTCGGGGGCGGCGGGAGGAAATCTGTCGCCGGAGCGACATGCGGCTGATCGGCCTCCATAACGTCGAAAATGTGATGGCGGCGGTGACGTATGCGCTGCTCTGTGGTTGTTCAATCGAGGCCATTCGCGCCGTGTTGCGATCCTTCCCCGGGCTGGAACATGCCTTGGAGGTGGTGCGTGAGCGTCGCGGGGTTCGCTTCGTGAACGACTCCAAGGGCACCAATGTCGATGCGGTGTTGAAGGCGCTTGAAGGAATAGACCAGCCGATTTGGTTAATCGCCGGCGGCCGAGACAAGGGCGGCGACTTTTCCCGCCTCGAAGGCGCGATACGGGAACGGGTGAAAGGGCTGATTCTGATCGGAGAGGCAGCCGGCCGTATCCAGGATGCGATGGGAGATTTTGACCGGTGTCGTCCTGCAGCGACCCTCCGCGACGCCGTGGAGCTTGCTGCTCGCGAGGCGCAGCCCGGCGAGGTGGTCTTACTCTCGCCGGCCTGCGCCAGTTTCGACATGTTCGCGGATTATCAAGACCGGGGCCGGCAGTTTAAGGCCCTGGTACAAGGGCTGCCGGCGTAAAGCGGGAGCCGTGTGGGAGGAACGACAGCTGATCGATGGCACAGCATGCGCTCGGAACACTGATGTTGCCCTGGTCGACCTCGACCCAGCGGGCGACCAAACGCGTGCCGGTCGATCCGGCCCTGCTGGCCGTGACGCTCATTCTTGCCCTGGTGGGAGTGGTCATGGTGTTCAGTGCCAGCGCGGTGGTCGCGGGGAATCGGTTTCACGACCCCTGGTACTTCCTGAAGCGCCAGTTGGCCTGGTTGGGCGCCGGCCTCTTGGTGATGCATCTCATTTCGAAGATCGACTACACCATATGGAAAAAGTTAGCGATTCCGCTGCTGTTCGGGACGACGGTGCTGCTGATGTTGGTGCTCGTTCCGTCGTTCGGCAGCGTGGCCAAGGGGGCGCGGCGATGGCTGCACCTCGGTCCGCTCAACATTCAGCCGGCCGAGCTGGCGAAGTACGCGGTGGCCATATACATCGCGGCCTACCTGACCAAGAAGCAGGATCAGATCACCAATTTTTCTCGAGGCCTCTTACCGCCGCTGATCGTGTTGGGGTTGCTGAGCGGCTTGGTTTTGCTGGAGCCCGATCTGGGAACGGTCGTGGTGATGGG
>CXWK01001220.1_pt6 | contig 11076 bp, 13 predicted proteins | sample 590851 | NCBI WGS metagenome assembly CXWK01 (sample SAMEA3498364, study PRJEB10139) | wastewater metagenome | biome: wastewater treatment plant; material: activated sludge | place: Denmark | collected 2014-08-01
GACGATTTGGTGAACGAAACCGTTCCCAACGTTCAGAAGGCCGTCCGATGGAACACTCCCTTCTATGGAACTGCCGGGAACGGCTGGTTTTTCAGCTACCACTGCTTCGACAAGTACGTAAAGGTCAGCTGGCTGAACGGCGGAGACCTCGACCCGCCGCCGCCCGTCGAGTCGAAGTACCCCCGGGTCCGATACTCACATTTTGGACCCGATGATCAGATCGACGACGACCAGATGCGCTCTTGGCTACGCCAAGCAGCCGACCTCCCCGGCGATCTGCTCTTCTAGATGATCGGTTCCAAGGGGTGTTGACCGCTGCTAGTGGTCGTAGCGGATGAGGGTGCCTTTGATCCTGGGCTCCCTCACCGTCCTAGTGGTGGATCATTCGGGCGGAGCGCGCAAACTGTCGGGGTTGGTTGGATCGCACCTTTCCGGTGAGAAGGAGTATCGGTCGATCATGACTACCACCGAGGCAGTTCCTACGACCGAAGAACATTCGCGCTCTATCGCAAGGAAGGGCAATCGTGGGCGCAAGCGATTAGGGGTTGGTTATAGTCCCCGAAAAGTCCCCTTGTTCAGCCGATTGACAGCACTGCTCGGGCTGGTGGCTGTTAGCACCTTGTCGTCGAGTTGCGATCGTCGCATCTGTGCAGAGGCGTTGATTCCCAATCACCTGATCGTGACCGTGGAAGAGGGCTACACGCTGAGCGATATTTGTGTCGCCGAGGTTTGTCACGAGACCGCCGAGCTGGTCGCACAACAAGATGGCGGATTTTTCGTCCCACTGGCTGCGGACAAAGCGAGCGAGCCTCGCTCATACGAGTATCGCTTGGAGGGCAGCTCAGACCTGGGAGAGACGATAGTGAACGATGGACGGCTGCAAACGACCTTCGATTACCAACTGGGGAGCTGCCCGTTTGAGGTTGGCGAACTGGACTTTCCGGTGCACACCGCCTGAGGTTCGACCCCTTGAGCACATCCAGGCACGAGGGGAACTGTCGGCGTTATCTCGCTACTACCCATCGAGGCGGGTCAGCGGGCCGGGCGGCGGTTTCACGCCGACCCGACCCACCCGATCGGCACCGCCCCGCTAGCTAGCTGACCACCGAGAGCCCGGCATTCTCGATCGTCTGATCACCGCAGGTGGTCTCAGCGAGTCGTTCGATTGCGGCGCTGTCAGCTGGCCATTCATAGATCCCCGAGCGTTGAGCGCCGTTCTTGGCAATCAGGCCGCGAACTGACACGACGGTCGAGGTCCATGTGATCGCGTCGTCGGTCTGGTCGGTGATGTTGAGCCCGACGAGTTCATTGGTACCAGCTACCTGGTCGCAGCCAACGCCTGTCCCGAAATCGGTGAACCCGTGAGAGAACGTGTACGGCGCGCCGCCCGAGTCGGTCACGATGCCGATCTTGCAGTCGACGACCGCCCACAGGTTGACGGTGCGGCCGTCGTCGGCGAGGACTAGTGGCGGGGTGGCTTCGTTGGGGCGAACAATCAAAATCGAGCGGACGACTGGGCTGGCCGACTCCCAGATTCGTTGCATGCCGCCACCGGCAGCGGTGGTGATTCCAACGGTGACTTTGCCGTCGGCCGCCACGTCTAGCCAGGCGGAATCGGCCTTACCATCACCGTCGACATCGATGACCGTGCGGACCGAAGCGCCCGTCGGGGCGGGGGCAGATCCACTCGTGCACGCGTTGCCGGCGCTGCCACCGCTCGATGTTGGCGTCGGGACCGAGCTGCCGGGCGCCGCTGTGTTGTCCGAAGCACCTGAAGTGCTGGCGGCCTTGGTTGTTGATGTGCCAGCCGCCGAGGTGGAGGGTTCTGCGGTGTTGCTCGCATCGACCGTGGTTGACGTCGCTGGTCGGTCGGCGGTGGTCGAGGATGCCGAGACGTCCGTGGCAACCGCCGCCGTCGTGGTCGAAGCCGGGGGGTTCTTCGAATCCGTACCCGCGTTGTCGTCCTGTGACCCGCAGGCTGCTAGGACCAACACCAACACGATGACCAGTGCTACACAACGCATCGCAGCTCCCAGACGGTCTGTTGCGAATGTTTCTTTTCTCGCAAAATGCAGGTCTAGCACCGCCGATACCGCCAACTCTGAGAGTCGCCAGCCTGCCCTCCTTTTCCTTGATGACCTGCATGAACGGCCGCCGCGCAACGGTGGTGCTCCGTCTCCGGTGTCGACCATCTGCTGTCGACGCTGACGTGACTGAATATGGGCGGCTGATACCTGGATAGGTTCATGCGCATGGCCGAGACAAATGTTGATATTGATGCGCTGATCGCTGACTTCGCCCAGAGATCTCTCCAGGTGGGCGCCGAGCGGCGCAACGCGGTCGCTGAAGTCGTCGCCTTCTTCGATGTGGCCGACGTGGACTCCATCGAGCGGTTCATTCTCGGCTACTGCGATGGAGCGGAGGAACCAGAGCTGTCCCTCTTTTGTGAGCTGCTCGGAGATCACATCGTCAGTCGGAATCGGGTCGAGCCGCTCCAGGCATTGCTTAGGGCGGCAAGGACAAACTGGTTTGTGCGGCGATCGCTTGTGTACGGGTTCCCATTCCGCGCGAGCCTGACCGGCGGGGATTCGGCCGCCGTGGGTGAGCTGGAAGAGTTGGCAAGCTCCGATACGACCTTGCGTCCTGAACGCATGGCCCAGGCGTGGATCCGCGGCAATGACCCAGACGGCGTGTTTCGGAACGACTACATCGTCGGCCAGATCGTCGGCGACGTGGACGACTTGATCCGTTCGACGGACCTGGACGGCATTAAACGTTTCCTCGTCGCGGCGTGCCGCGACCTCGAAGACGAGCGCCTTGCGCACTTCGGAGCCGGCGCTCCCGAAGACATCGTCAATCATTTCCACCCGGGCAACCTGGCGCCGCTGAAGGCGCTCCTCGCCGCCGCACAAGAAAGCGTCCCGGTTCGAAAAGCGATTGGGTTCGCCTGGTTCTCGCCGAACATCACCGACCCTGAGGCGCAGGAGCTCTTCGATCAGATCAAAGCGCTCGCCATCCACGTCGAAGGTTGACGTGTGGTGCTCGCTGCGAGGGGTTTTACAGGCACTTGGCGACGAAGGGTGAGGTCATCGAACGCAAAAGCGCCGAGTAGCCGACCTCGAACTCGATTTCTTCACCTGGATGTCGCCGCTCTGCCGTGGCCGTGATGAGGTGGTCGCTGCTCGCAGCGAGGATTTCGACCCCAGTTGGCGCGTGCAGGTCGGCGACATCGGTGTCCTGCCGCCCGACCGCAAGGATCGTCTGCCAGATGTCACCCCGGTCCAACACGTCGACCCGTTCCCCGAAGGAGTTCTGGCCGGCGGTACCCCATGGTTCGGTGGGCTTGCGTTGCGATTCGATGACTTCAGCGACCAGCTTGAACGATGTGGTGTGCAGTCCGGCGATCGCCTGACGGTGTAGCGGCTCGCGCCCCAGCAGGATTGCTTCCCCCAGGCGAAGGTTGTTGATCCGTCCCGTCGATCCTGATCCGAGAGCCCACGCGAGGTTGGCGGAGTTGCCCCCTGACACCATGCCGATCTCGATGCCAAAAGTGGCTTCGATGTCGGCGACCGTTGCCGACAGTTCCGCCATGTTGAGCACGCTCGGTTCGATGCCGTTGCGGCATGCCAAATTCGTTCCCAACCCGCACAGGCGGACGTTAGACAGCGCCAGCAGGTCTCGAATTGTTGGCAGCAGCGCGGCCGGCATCAGCCCCTCGCGAAGATCGCCCATCTCGACCATCACCATCACGTCGTGAATGACTCCGGCCGACCGCGCCGCCGACGACAGGGCCTCCAACACTTCGCGTTCGGTGTTCACGCTGGTGACGTTGGCGGCGACCACCGCAGCCACCTGGCTGGGCATCGGCGTTCGAAGCAACAGCAGCGGTGCGACGATGCCGGCCTTGCGCAGCCGCTCGATGTTTTCTACCCGCGAATCGCCGAGCGAGTGAACGCCGCTCAGCGACCTGGCCAACTCGGGAGCGCCCAACATTGCCTTGGTTACCGCGGTGACCGTGATGCCTTGCCGCCCGCAACGCTCCACGAGCCTGCGGGCATTGTCCGCCACCTGGTCCAAGCGGATCTCGAGGCGCAGTCCTTTCACACGGTCGCCAAGTGCGCGTCGTGCCCCAGCTCGGGAAGGGCACCGAGCACCATGTCCACCAGTCGGTCGGTGGGGCGAGCGATCGCGTCGGTGACCGGGATCCCCAGCTCCTGCTCATAAAAGGCGATAGCAGCGGTGATCTCGCTGTCGGTCATCCCTTCATGGTTCAGGGTCAACCCAATCACCACGGTGTCAGCAAAGGTCTCGATCAGCGCGATCTCGCTGGCTGCGCTCGGCATGGGGAAGTCGGGGAAATCGCTGATCACCCGGCGTTTCGGCGCGTGCTGAAGGATCACCGCCTCGGGGCGACTGCCGCGCAAAATTGCCGTCGAACTGAGATAGGTCGGGTGACTGAGCGCACCCTGTCCCTCAACGATGATCACGTCCGGTTGGCTGGACAAGAACGCTTCGACGATCGCGCCTTCCAGTTCACCGGTCACGAACTGGGCGGGGATGGCGTCCAGCGCCACGCCATGCCGAACGCCCTGCATCAAACTCGTCTGACCGGTCCCGACCAGTACCGCTTTGATACCGCGCGTGTTCAACGCCCTCGTCAAAATCGTCGCCGTCGTTCGTTTTCCGATGGCTCCGTCGGTCCCCAGCACCGCAATGCGCGGGCAGGTGACGTCGAGGATGCTTCCGGTAAACATTCTGAGGTCCACCTTGTCCCGCGGTCGGCGGATGTCGGTGATCTGAACGTTGTGTTCTGCGGCGACCGCGGAGAATTCGGGATCGTCATTTAAGAACTCGTGCAGGCCGTTGATCAATCCCAACCCGCGCCGCATGGCGTCGAGAAGGACTTCGCGTTCACGGTTCGCCAACAAGCCGCTCGTGGGGGCGACTCCGACGATCAACAGGTCGACGTCGTCTGAAGCGGAGTCGATCGCTCCTTCGAGGGTCGCGAAAATTGGGATGCCCGTTGGGGTGCCGTCCAACACGGTTCCAGCGTCGAGCCCCGCTGACTGGCTGTCGATGACCGACAGAATCTCGAACCGGTCGCTGTAACGAACGAGCCCGTTCGCGGTCTTGCCGTCGATGGCGCCGAAGTTGGCTTCGCAGTACACGATTGCTGTTGGGCGCCTGCCCGGGGACGCGGACCTGCGAAGTCCGGGCGGTTGTGAAGTAGACATCTCGTCTCCTGAGTCGGGTGCAGCGGAGGCGAAAGGTTGTTGTTCGGCCGGAATGCTGGGCCCGAAGGTTCGACGAGAAGTCCCCACCTAGAAAAGTGGAACGCTCCGGCGAGTGTACCGGCCAGTTCTCGTTACCGGGTACCGGCACGGTGGACCTTGGCGCTGGCAGAAGATCGGAGGCAGTCCCCGGTCGTGTCCGGCGTCGCACTGCTTTTGGTGAAGTTCGACAGCGCTCGTCCACCAAAGACGCGACACTGTGCCCGTGCTCAGGCTCCTTCTTGTCCGCGGCGACATCACTGCACAGCCAGTCGACGCGATCGTCAACGCCGCAAACCGTTCGCTACTCGGAGGCGGCGGCGTGGACGGCGCAATTCACCGAGCGGCCGGACCGGCGCTACTCGCGTGCTGCCGCTCACTCGGTGGCTGCGAAACGGGGGACGCCAAGATCACCCCCGGCTTTGCGCTGCGCGCCGCCTGGATCATTCACACCGTCGGGCCGGTCTGGAGGGGTGGCAGGGACGGGGAAGCCGAACTCCTCGCATCGTGTTACCGCCGCTCGCTGACCCTCGCAGATCAGGTAGGTGCCCAGACCATCGCCTTTCCGGCGATCTCCACCGGAGCGTACGGATATCCAACCGTCGAAGCAGCCACCATCGCTGTCCAAACGGTCCTCGCTGCACAAACGTCGGTGAACGAAGTTCGTTTTGTTGCTTTTGACGAGCCCACCTGGTCGGCCTACAACCAGGCCGGCATCGTGACAATGAAAGAGGGGTCCTGACATGCGAGCGACGCAGATCCACACGTGGACCGAGCTGGTTGATCGTCATCCAGCGGGCGCCTTCCTTGAAGGAGTCGACCTGGTCGTCATCCGCGTCGAGGACCAGGTGTCGGTCTTCTACGGGCGCTGCCAACATCGGGGAGGCATGCTGGCGGACGGGTCGGTCCAGGGTGACAACTTGGTGTGTGGACTGCACGGATGGCATTACGACGTGCATTCTGGCGTCAGCCCCTACGACGGCAACGTTGGCGTACATCGCTTCAACGCCTGGGTCGACGGTGACGGAGTGTTCGTCGACGCGGATGAGGTCGCCGCGTGGGAAGGTGAACATCCCCAGCCGTTTGACCGAGACGCCTATCTCGGCCAGTACGCATCGACACACGATGCTCCCGAGGAGACCCACGTCCATGACATTCAAGGGCTTGCTCGGGCGGACCTGTCTGGCGGCCGCGCCGATGGCACGATCGCTGCGATGGGGGTTCCGCTCTATGACCTGCCCGCGTGGGACTCCATTCAGTTCGTCACCGCTCAGCTTGCCCGCCGCCCGCTACTCGACGATGACCCGGTCGACACAGCAACGGTCATCGGACCTCGCGCCAAGTCGCCCCTGACCCTTGCCATCCCTCTGTTCGTGTCCGATATGAGCTTCGGAGCCTTATCAGCGGAAGCGAAGATCGCGCTGGCAACTGGAGCCGAAGGAGCGCATACGGCAATCTGTTCGGGGGAAGGTGGCATGCTCCCCGAAGAGCGTCAGGCCTGTTCGCGGTACCTTTACGAGCTTGCGTCAGGAGAGTTTGGTTGGGATCTCTCCAAGGTGGCCGACGTCCAAGGATTTCATTTCAAGTTCGGGCAGGCGGCGAAGACAGGGACCGGTGGCCATCTGCCCGGTCGCAAAGTGGAGGGGCGGATAGCCGAAGTACGACACCTCGAGCCGGGGACCGCGTCGGTGTCGCCGGCAACGTTTGTCGATCTCCGTACGCCTGCCGATTTTCGGGAGCTCGCCGAGGCCGTGCGGGAAGTATCGGGCGGCATTCCGATCGGCGCCAAGATGTCTGCCCAACGCATCGAAGACGACATTGATGCTGCCATCGAGATCGGGGTTGACTACATCATCCTGGACGGGCGGGGTGGGGGTACAGGCGCTGCTCCACTGTTGTTTCGGGACAACATTTCGGTACCGACGATTCCGGCGTTGGCGCGTGCGCGTCGCCACCTCGATCAGAACGCTCCCGACGTCACACTCGTCATCACGGGCGGTCTCCGGATGCCCGCCGATTTCGCGAAGGCGCTCGCCCTCGGGGCAGATGCGATTGCGGTGTCGAACGCGGCGATCCAAGCGATTGGGTGTCTTGGGATGCGCGCATGTCAGACCAACAACTGTCCCGTCGGCATCGCAACCCAGCAACCGCATCTGAGGGCCCGCCTCGACATCGAAAAGTCCGCGGCGTTGTTGACCCACTTCTTTGAGTCCGCTGTGACGTTGATGTCGGTCCTTGCCCGGGCATGCGGTCACTCGCGGTTGAGCGACTTTGCGGTGGATGACCTGACCACATTTGACCGTGAGATGCACCACCTTGCAGGCATCCCGTATGGCGGTCTGCGCCCGTAGCCCAAGGTGCTGCGGGGGTGCGCTAGCCGACCGGCGCCGGCTGTTGGGGTTCGTATTTCAGGGCGACGACGCCGGAATAGAAGTCTTTGCGCCCTACGAGTTTCAGCTTGAGTGGCTCGGCGAGACCTGCAAACAGGTTCGGACCGTGGCCAGCGATGACGGGATGCACGAGAAACTCGTACTCATCGATCAGCCCTGCATTGGCGAGCGTTACTGGCAGGGTCACACCGCCGACGAACAGTCCCCGCCCCGGCGCACGCCTCAGCCGGGTGACGGCTTCGATCAGGTCGCCGGACAGCAGCTCGGCGTTCCAGTCGACCTTTTCCAAGGTGTTTGACACTACGTACTTCTTGCTTCGGTCGATCGTCTCGGCAAACTCGATATCGGCCTCTTGCATCCAGTCCGGCCAGAGTCCCGAAGCCGGCCGTCGCCATGCGTCCTCCATCATCTGGTACGTCACCCTGCCCAGAAGGAGCGCGTCCGCCAGCTCCAGGCTGCGCGCCCAATAGGCATGGGTCTCTTCATCAACAACGCCGACACGGTGATCGACGCATCCATCCAGGGTGACGTTGATTGAATAACGCAGCGGTGGCATCTTCCAAACTCCCCTCGTCGGTTGCGCGTTTCAGCGGCCGAAGATCAGGTGCGTCACGCCGCTCGGTGTGGTTACTACCTCGACGTCGTAGTTCTCTTCGATGCCTTCGAGCCCGTCCCAGAGTCGGACGCCGCGACCAAGCAGGACCGGTACCTGCACGACGTGGAGATAATCGACCAGTCCTGCGGCCAGAAACTCACGCAACATCGTTGGGCCGCCACCAATCCGGATGTCCTGGCCGTTGGCGGCGCGCTGGGCGATCCGCACGGCTTCTTGTGGTGGGGCATCGATGAAATGAAACGTCGTCCCGCCGTCCATCTCTAACGGTGGACGGGGACGGTGTGTCAGCACGAACGTCGGTGTGTGGAACGGCGGATCTTGCCCCCACCACCCCCGCCAATTCGGGTCGTCCTGCCAGCCGGGAGGGCCGAACTTTCCGGCACCCATAATTTCTGCGCCGATTCCGGGGGCAAAACGCAGGGCCATCGCGTTGTCGACGCCTTCGGTGCCCGAGTCTTCGCCGAGGATCAACTGCCTGCCGAACCGCGTTGCAAACATCCAGCTGCTGAGGCGCTGGCCGGCATGACCGAACGGTGCGTCGATGGACAGATCGACGCCCGTGCCGAATCCGTCGAGCGAAATTGAAAAGTTGTGCACCCGCACCCGAGACATCGCGCCCCTTTCGGAGTAGTCGCCCGATCAGCGAACCAACGTCAGGCTACGCGACGCCACAGCTGACGAAAGGCGGCAACGACAGCATGCTGCCGACGCCGATCACGGACGCGCTTGCCGAGCTAGGGACCATGGTCGCCGCTAGTTCTCAGAAGCTGGTTGCGCTCGAGACCAGTCGGGCGGTCGACCTTCAATGAACGCGGCCACGGCTTCCCTGAATTCGCCGCCGCTTGCGGTCAGCATCTGGGTGCGATTCTCCAAGTGGATCGCCGCTTCAGGACTGGGCGCGTCGACGTTGGACCAGAACACTTCTTTGGTCATCGCTACCCCGAACGGGCTGTACGACAACAAGGTGTCTGCAATGGCCATCGCCCCGGCGACGGGATCGTAGGCGACCTCGGCAACAAGACCCATGCTGAGCGCGTCAGCCGCGTTGATGTCACGAGACGTCAGCAGCAACGTCGCCGCCTGCGACGCGCCGACGAGCCGCGGCAGAAAGTAGCTGACCCCGATATCGCACCCACCGAGGCCGAGACGGATGAACTGCGAGCGCATGACCGCCGATGGCGCAGCGACGCGGATATCGCTGGCCAGCGCCAAAGCGAAGCCGCCACCCACAGCGATGCCGTTCACCGCCGCGATGACGGGCTGGCGCAAACGATGGATGCGGATCGCTAGTGACGCGATGTGGTCTTGGCTCAACAGCGCTGCCGTCGGGCCGGTGGTACCGATCGCCGCGGATGACCCGGTGGTGTCGGTCAGGTCGAGCCCCGCACAGAACCCTCGCCCGGCGCCGGTGAGCACGACCACATGACAGGTTCTGTCGGCGGAGATCTCTTCGAGGGCCCGGTGCAACGCTTCGACGAGAGCGAAGGACAACGCGTTGAGTTTGGCGGGCCGGTTCAGCGTGATGATCGCGACACCGTCGTGGCTGCGGTCCACCAACAGAATCTCTTCGGAATCGGTCATCGAGTCACCAGTCCGCCGTCGGCGTGTATGACGGTGCCGGTCACGTAACTCGCCGCGTCTGACGCCAAGAACAAGGCCGGCCCGACCATTTCGAACGGATCAGCGGTGCGGCGCATCAGACATTCTTGAGCCATGTACTCGACAGCCTCCGGGCCGAGTTTGGTCAACATGTCGGTGAGGACGGTCCCGGGAGCCAGAGCGTTGACCCGAATACCGTCGGCCGCAAGCTCTGCGGCCATCGACTTGGTCAGCGAAAACATTGCCGCCTTCGCCGCCGCATAAAGCGACACCATCCCGGCGAACAGCCAAGCTCCGGCCGATACCACGTTGATGATCGAGGCGTTCTCGGACCTGCGAAGTAGCGGCAGGGCCTCTTGAATGAGGAACGCCGGGCCTTTGAGGTTGACCTCTATCGACTTGTCGAATCCGGCCTCGGTATACGCGCCAACCAGTTCGGCCAACGCGTTCGCTGCGTTGTTCACCAACACGTCGAGCGTCCCGTACCGCTGGTGCGTGGCCGCGACGAGGTTGGCGATGTCGTCGAGCGAACCCATGTGACACGGCACACCGGTGACCTCGTAGCCAAGTGCGGTCAGCTCAGCGGCTGTCTGTGCGCACGCGTCCGCCTTCCGGCTTGCGACGACAACTTTTGCGCCAGCTGAGGCGAACCCCTCGGCGAGGGCCCGCCCGATACCGCGTGTACCGCCGGTAACGATGGCGACGCGCCCGTCGAGTCGGAACTGGTCGATTGCATCAAACATGAACGGCACACTACGCGGCCCCTGGGTCAACCCGGTCCGGTTTGGCTGTGCGCGTCGATGGTCAGTTCGACTGAGCAAACTCTAAGAGGAAGACTTAGAGACCGAGGGCGTGCTCGGATTCGTCGCTGGGCCCCTCAGCCGCAACTCGTGCTTGAGTTCGCCGATACAAGGAGTAGCCGGATGATTCGCATGCTCGCCTGGGTCTGGGCCGGGATTGTCATCGGTGTCTCGTTTATCGCTGCGCCGGTGAAGTTCACGGCCGAAAGCCTCACTCGCCCAGTCGCTCTCGACGTCGGCCGCGCCACGTTCCACGCCTTGTCCTATACCGAATGGGTGCTGCTCGCTGTGCTGATCTTTCTGGCGTGGCGGGAACGCTCCTCCGGCGGCCAACCATCGCGCCGAGCCGTACAGGCGGCCGGAGTCGTTCTCGTGGTGCTCGTTCTCCAGACGGCGTGGCT
>CXWK01030127.1_pt2 | contig 11075 bp, 20 predicted proteins | sample 590851 | NCBI WGS metagenome assembly CXWK01 (sample SAMEA3498364, study PRJEB10139) | wastewater metagenome | biome: wastewater treatment plant; material: activated sludge | place: Denmark | collected 2014-08-01
CAAAGCAATAACTATGTACGGGACTCTCATAGGCCCTCCGCAGGATCTCGGAATTCCTACGGAGCTTCACGAAGACATTCGCAAGGCCCTCAAGGAGACGGTGGTAAAGGTGTTCGGGTCACTGGACTTTTCGCCGGAAAGCGAGAGGGTCTATGGACGGGTCGTCTACGTAGAGAGGACATCGAGAAGTTGATGGGGTTGTTCGAGGACGCCCTGAATACGAACCAGTTAGTCGCGATGTTCTTGTGGGAAAACCAAGACGGTCCGCAGTTCTCGTTGACGGCGAATATCGCTCAGGAGTTCAAGGAGAACGGTGGGGGCGGTAGGCGCTTCAACCGTGGCTACCGAGGTTCGATCGGTCGTCAAGNNAACGGCGTAAGTCGTCCCATAAGCGAGAGCTGATACCTCTCGTGAGGCTAGGCGGTGCAAGGACACCGGCTTCGGGTTACGCGTGGTAAGACCGAAGTGAGGGCATAAGGCGGGGGGTTCTTTCTACGCATACAGGCCCCCCGCAGCTCGCGTACTAATGGAGGCGCTAATGTACAGACTCAGCTTATATGGAGCGTTATGGTTTGTCGCTGGATTCAGCGTGGCCTACGCATTTGGGGAGTGGGCGTGCCCCAAGGGCGTGAACATACAGGCGGCGAGAGAAGCCTACTATCAAAGCATCGCTGAGGGACCAAAGCGAGATAGGCTCTTGGCAACCGTCGATAGACTTAATCGTGAAAACGCGATCATCCGCGAACAGCTTGAGAATCGGCACAAGGAGCAATGATGGAATGGTTACTCTACATATGGCTAACGCTTAACAATACGGACCCGCCGACGAGGTACATCCTTGGAGGAGAGACGACCTACCCCGATGAACGTTCCTGTTACGAAGAAGCCGCGCGTATGACGGATTGGTTGACTCAGGATCTCGTCGACGTGATTGCGACCTGTGTTCCAAAATCTCAATCATAGGAGTTACCAGTGATTACACTACCCACGTCTCTCAAGATCGATCGTGTTGAAAAGGGCGAGAAGTGGCTTCTCGATAAGAGCCGAGCGTGGGTCGAGAAGGCAGGCGGGGACCGCTCTAAAGAAAGCCTGCTACACGCGTCAGATTGCCTTGATCCACGGCTGGCCTATTTTCAACGGAAGTACCCACAGTCGATTGCCGATCGCTTAATCCCGATTTTCCTGATCGGAAGAGTGCTTCACGCGTTCGTCATCAACGCCGTTGAAGGAACCGTGCTGAACTGGGACGCCGACGGGGGATCGATCGTCTCGAAAGAACTTGGTATTACGTATTCCCCCGACATGCTCATTAAGGGCATTCCTCGCGAAATCAAAACCTCTCGTGCGTTTTACGAGCCTCGGGATATCAAAGATCTCTCGATGTACTGCGAGCAACTCTTGATCTACATGGCGGGGCAAAATACGACGAAGGGGGATCTCTGGGTCCTCTTCATGAATGCGAAATCAGATGGGCAAACTTCCCCGGCCTTCCGCGTCTATCGTGTCACCATCACCCCCGAGGATCTGAAGAAGGTCCAGGCCCAAATCAAGGGGATTACGAAGAAGTTTCACCTGGTGCAAAAGAGCGGTAAATATCGAGAACTCCCGAAATGCCGAGCCTTCAAGTGTAGCTCTAAGGATTGTGTGTATTGGGAGAAGTGCAAACCGGAGGGGAGATATGGCAGGCCAACCGCGACGTGGAAACGCGAGGAAAAAGAGAAGGAGTCGCTGGGACAAGACGCCGGTACACACCTCCTTACCGTTCAAAAAGTGCGGCGTTGAAGGTTGCGATGCACGCCGTCGTATATACAGCGAGCAGTATATAAGCACAATGTGTGCGACACATACAAGTAGAAGGCAGCGGCACGGCGGGACAGAAGCGTTTGCTAAGAAGTCTGGGGTTCAGCAGGGATGGAGCGGAAAGTCTTGGGTTGGGACGAGTGGTCACTTACGTACCGTGTTCTACGGCGTGGAATGTTACGTCCATCATCTAGTATATCTGCTGGAGCATGGTTCTATTCCTCGCGGAATGCATATACACCACATCGACCACGATAAGCTCAATAATGACCCGGCGAATCTTATTGCTATGACGCCAAGCGAACACCATAAATATCATCGAAATATGGAGACTCAAAAAGCATGGGAGAAATAAGTACTAATACACGTGAGATTAGTAGGTTTTAGTAATTGACGCGGTGATAATGAATTGAACGGCACGGGCAGCACGAACCACACGGCTGATGAAACCACAGGCTTATATAACGCTGTAAAAATCAGCAAAGGTGGCGTTGGTATTAATGTGTGCCTAATCTGGTTTCGTCCCCAGACCCGTGCCACTTCTGAGAAAGGGAGGGGGAAATGAAAACTTGGATACCACGTATTCTGCAAGATGATGGGATGTTGCCTATGTGCGAAGCTCCATCGTATGCGAAATGCGTAACGCAGTACGTGAGGTTGGCCGATTGCGAGCAAGCCCTGGCCGAGAAGGATCAGCAATACCAGCAGCTCATGGCGCAAGCGGTGAGGTTCGCCCAGTATGCCACGTGCAATAGGCGGTGGCAAGAACATGTATGGGATGAGGCCCAGGCATTCCTGAAGGAGCGCCAACCATGATACGCAAGGAACTATTAACGGCACGGGCGAATCATGTTGTGGAGGCGGCGCTCAGCAAGGATGTATGCCTCTCCGAGGCGGAGTGCCTGATTGTGCGTGAGGCAGTGCTGGAAGAACTGATGAGAGTCGAGCGGGAGGTGTGGGAGAAGGTTGCTACATATTGCCATGGCCGACACAACGACGGGTACACAAGGGATGATGTAGAGGGATGCGGAAACGAGGACGATATTGCTACGGCAGCATCTAACGACGAGGCCCGGGTAATAGAGCAATGGTGTAGGGAGCGGATGGTGTTGAACTGGTGGAGTAAAGATTTGCCAGAAATTGATGGGCCAGTTTTACGAGAATGTGTCGCTCGCCTCCTTCGCAAAGAACACGCGGCGGTGGTACGGATAGTTAAAAATGTCCTAAATGAATCCATTGTGCGAGATCTGCCTGAGACGGGACCGGGGTATCAGTGCGCGTGCCGCCATATCCTCGACCAACTCAAACGGAGGGCATTATGAAAATCGCGGATCTCGTGTATCAATTCTGCGCCGCCAAAGTCGGAGACACGTTTAAGGCCCACGAGCTATGGTCCTATGTCGCGAAAGAGCGGGCGGACATCTCGCCAGAGTCTGCCAACCGTATTATGCGGATGCTGCGAGACAATGGATCGGTGCGGTACTACGCCGATCGTCTCAAGCGGACCTACTACGTCACGGGGGTATGCTAAGAAGGGAGCCACATGAAGTCTAAGCGTCGCTGGGTACAACTGAGCCCTGAGCTGGAACGCCTCGCGATGTGTGCCGTGATTAAAGGCGTGGTCCCGGAGACCGACGTTTATCCCGAAGAACTCTCGAAGATCGGTAAGGTGATCCATCAGGCGATCGGGAATATACGAGAAGGCGGCGGGAACGAGGAGATCAATCAGAAAGTCCTTCTCGTCGCGGCTGCGGAAATCATTGGGGCGGATTCGTCCACTGTTAAGACCTATTTGTCCTCGTGCTTGTCTGCCGGTGCGACTCTCGATGTACGAGACCTCCTACGTGTCACGCGTGAAAAGTGCACCGTCGTCGACGTGCTCAACGAAGCGGGTCAACAACTCGCGAGCGGAAAGCTCGACGTGGGGAAGATCGAGGAGTTGACGAACGCTTCGACTGGGTATGACTGCACGTTGACCAGTGTCTCGGACCAACTAAAAGACGGCATCCCGAAGCAACCCGTCGGTGTGAGGCTGAAGTCTTTGCCGACAGTGTCGGAAGCCAGCGGGGGGCTGATGGGTATGTGGGCGATCGCCGCCGAGCCTGGAGTCGGGAAGAGTTCGCTCGCGATTCAGCTTGTTCACGAGTACTTACGTGTTGGACCTGTCCTCTATTACGATATGGAGAATGGGACGGAGGTGACGCTCTATCGGATCGGGAAGCATTTCAACATGGACCTGGAGCAAGCTCGTAGTCAGACCACGCGTCTGTATTACCGAGACTCGATCAAGACACTGAACGCAGACCTCAAGATGTTTCGTGGACAGAAGTGTATGATCGTCGTGGATAGTCTCCAGAAGTTACCGGCCTCAGTAGAGAAGCGACGGGAGTCGATCGGGGCGTGGGTCTATCGACTCGAATCCCTTAAGAAGAAAGGCCACGTCATTCTGTTGATCTCCGAGAAAAGCCGTGAGCAATACGGCAAGGTGGGACAGGCGGGATTCAAGGAGAGCGGTGAAGTGGAGTACACGGCAGACTTCGGGTTTCAACTGTTACCAGAAAAGGACATGCCGGAGATGTGCAAGGTCATCATCGTGAAGAATCGTCATCGGCCTATCCAGGGGCATATCTGTAGCATCGAGCGAATCAACGGGTTTAGCTTTGCGGAGAGGGCCTAGCGTGACGAGTACTGCATTGACTTATATGTTAGTCGGACAATACGTAGTACTTGCGGTGATCCACCTATTAGAGCACGATACGGCGAGGGCCTTGTACTGGATAGGGGCCACGATTCTTACCCTATCCGTCGTAGGAATGAAATGACAACACGAGACGCTTACCTCAGAAAGCATTATCAAATCACCGAGGCGGAATACCTAGAACTGAATAAGATAGGAAAGGGGGGATGTTGGATATGCGGAAGACCTCCGAAGACAGGGAGCCTCAACGTCGACCACGATCACAAGAAGGCGAAGGAGTCGGGTGTGAGGTCGTCTATTCGCGGGCTCCTGTGCGGGTTCCCGTGCAACAAGAAGCTGATCGGAAGAAACCGGCGAGAACACGCCTTTCTGTACCAGCGAGCCGCGTTGTATCTCACCGAAATGACGGATCGAACGCAGGGCCTATTGAAGACCTCGACTTCGGCATCATCATTCCCGATACACACGCCCCCTACCACAACCAAAAAAGCTGGAAGCTCGTCGCGAAAGTCACTGAGCACCGGAAGCCAAAAACGGTCATAGTCCAGGGGGACTTCTTTGACTGCTACGCCGTCTCTCAGCATCGGAAAGATCCCCGTCGTCGAGACATGATTGTGGACGAAATACGACAAGCCCAAGAGATGCTGAAACTCTTCGACGACTGCGAAGACAAGATCTTTATCATGGGGAACCATGAGTATCGATTGGATCGGTACCTGATGGACTTTGCACCCCAGATCTACGAGATGTTGCTGGAAGAGACCGGCGGAGACTTGTTCGGACTCAAGCGGGCGGGCTGGAAGGTCACGCCGTACATGGAGTCGACGCACGTCGGCAAACTCCAATTGACGCATGATCTTGGTAAGGCGGGAGAGCCCGCTGTTCATGATGCGATGTCGTCTTATATGGACAACGTGAGCATCGGGCACACACATCTGTTCCGCTACGTCGTCAAGGGTACGGCGTTCGGAGTACCCCATATCGGAGCCTCGTTCGGCTGGCTGGGCAACGTAGACGCGATCGATTACCGTCACAAGGTCAAGGCCAACCGAGACTACGTACAGGGGTTTGGTACGTTTCGACTGAACCCCAAGACGGGTTATATCTACGTTGCACCGGTCCCGATCTTCGGCGACACGTGTTGCGTTGAGGGCGATGTGTACACGCTATGAGGACGCCTATGAAAAACATGCAAATATTGATCTCCGATGTGTCGAACGGATGGATTGTCAATCACGTCACGGACAAGGAATGCAAGACGTTCATCGCGGATACGCCCCAATCATGTGTTGATATCGTGAAAAACATCTTAGAGGAAAACTATGAAACTGTCACGGTTCCAGATACCATCAAGCGTTCAACTTCCGGGCGTATCTATCTCGATTCAGGTGGTGAACCCCCGAAACTTACCGAAGGACGTTGACGGGGATTGGAGCTACGGCGACAAGGGCGGCGTGATACGTATTTCCAGTGGTGTCGGGATCAAGCGTCAACGTTATCTCCTCTATCATGAACTCCATCACGCCATCGCGGATATTATGCACACGGCTCTTCAAGACTATGGAAAGGATGTGGGTCCATAATGAAAACACAGACAATCGTGTTTGACATCGACGGCGTGGCTTGGTGAAATGTGCCCATTGTCTAGGCCCCATACGTAGAGCTAAGCGGGCACGTTATTGTACATGGAAGTGCTACAGAGCCGCTTATTATTTACGCAATAAATCGAAGTATAAGAAAACAAGAAGGGATTGGTACGAGAAGAACAGGGATAAGGTAAAGGCTTACGCTAAACAATGGGCGGAGAATAACAAAGATAGACGTAAGCTAGTGATGCGGCGCTACCAGTGTAGCCTCTATGGGCTTACTCTGGAACAATACAACGCGCTTTATCATAAACAGCTGGGCCGGTGTGGAATATGCGCGGTTAAGTTAACGAAAGCCATGATTGATCATTGCCACAAGACACACAGGGTACGCGGCTTGCTTTGTGGACACTGTAATCGTGGACTAGGTTTATTCTTTGATAAGCCACGCCTTCTTAGAAAGGCGATTGCGTACCTAGAAAGGAAGCCCCAGCGATGAAGACACAAACGATCGTATTTGACATTGATGGGGTACTTTAGCCGACTTCGTGGCACATTTTACGAAGACGGCGGGAATAGTAACAGCAAAGCCCTTGCCGGTAACACGCACTGACGACCATCAGGCGTGGGACACGTTTCCTGGCTTGTCTCCAGAAGATGTGACGAAGACGTGGGCCTACATTGCACATAATCCCGTGTTTTGGGAAGAGCTTCCCTCATTATTCGAGGGAGATCCCCATGTCCTAGAAGCAGCTCTACGTCCCCATAATGTGTACTTCGCAACAAGCCGTAAAACGCCGGGGGCTTTACAGGCGTCGAAGCGATGGCTCTATACACATTTAGGGTTCATCCAGCCTTCCGTCGTCGTGACGCATCGTAAAGGGGAGTTCTGTAAGGTCGTCGACGCGGACTACTACATTGACGATAAGAGCGAGAACGTGGACTGCGCCATTTGGATGACCGACGGAAAGACCAAGAGCTACGCGATTGACCGGCGCTACAATCTAGGGCGATATTGTCCACATAGCTCAAAGGCCCGACGAGTAACGTACCTACGTGAGTTTATTGAGGAGGCAACGAATGGACGGTAAGTTCGCGGTGAAGGACAGTGGAAAGCGCGAGGAGTTCGCAAGTGGGATGGTACGGGATACGACCGACGACAAGGTCGATTACACCCGTGTCCTTGATGGACCGTTGCTTAAGCGGTGGGCGGAACATCTTACAAAGGGAGCGAAGAAGTACGCCGACGTGAAGCCCGGTGTACCCAACTGGACGCTCGCGGCTGGCGAGGAGGAGCGTGTACGCTTCAAGAAGTCGGCCTTTAGACACTTCATGCAGTGGTGGAACGGGCAAACCGATGAGGATCACGCCGCCGCCGTCGTGTTCAATATTAACGGAGTTCTCTACATAGATGAGAAAATGCAACAAGCCTCAACCTCCGTCCTCACCCCGCTTACTGACAAACGCCGATCGACTGCGTGATTTCTGCGCCCACGTTCAGCAGTTTTGCTTGTACATAGACGACTGCGTGACCTGCCCTGATTTGGTGGATCTCGATGTGGTCCAGAAGAAAAACGAAGCGGTGATGAAGTTAGCGAAGCACGTCCAGACCGAGGCGATGAAAGGGGTCTACAAATGAAGGCGACGAGGATTGCGAAGCGTGGGAGACTCAAGAAGAAGCTCCACGCGGCCAAGAAGGTTATCGACTTTCAGGCGCAACTGGTAAATGCACTACGTGAGACATTACAAAAAGCAACAAAGGAAACACATGAACGAACCAATGTTAGTTACACGGAAATGGGAAAATGAATTTGCAGACAGTGCGGAGGAGATGGAGCTAGCGGGATGGCATGCGTTGGCAAGAAACGTGAAAGACGAGGATGGGCTGACGGGATGTATGGTGTTCTTTCCAGGCGTCGCCGTCGAAGAACTTGACTAGGAGGAACGATGAATATGGTACTTGGGTTTATCGTGGGGGTCATCGTCGGAGGAGCGGCTTTCTCCGGGGCCTATGACTGGAACCAACAGTGGAACCCACAATTCCAGCAGCTCCAGCATCAGCAAGAAGTCGAGGCCCAGAAGCAGCAGCTCGAACGATGGCAACAGGAGCAATACAGGCAACGACGCCCGTGCTAAAATAAGAAAAGCCCCACGTAGCATTGCGCTGCGCGGGGCTTTTTTTTGCTCTGTACTCTACGTATTATTTCGGATGGTAGTATTCTGACTCAGAGGCGTATCTCGTGGTCTCAAAATCCTGACACAGGGCGATTACTCCAAGGTCTTCATTTCGGGCCTTGGTAAGCTCGTCGTATCCTTGTAAGAGCTGAGAGGTGGTAAGACCCTCGGCCTGTACTGGATGATTTTCTGTGGCGGGGGCGTGGGTTCGAGACACACGGTTTTGGGCGTCGCGCTGCATCCGCTGAAGCTCATGGAGAAGGCGCTGATACTCAGGATCAAGCTGGATTGGCCTAGTCGTTTCAACATACCGTATGATCTCCTTCGTGACGACATCGCTTGTACGCGCTGTGGCTCTCGCGGTTTGTTCGTGAGATTCGATCAGCTTGTCGAGCTGTGCCTCTTTCTTGGCCCCGTGCTCCTTGGCGTCAATGGCCTGAGAGAGCGCGGCGGACGCGTGGTCTTCTGTGCTTGACTGATACCCGCGATAGTATCCTACCCAGTAGGTGGTGAATAACACACCAACAAAGACTCCGAGGACAATTCCACGCTGCGCCCACGAGGCCCCCTTCATCAATCCCCAAAGACTCGCGAGCATTAGCCCTCCTTCGGAAAGCACGAACGCTTTTCAGCTTCGTTCTTCGCTCTCAACACACATCGGAGTTGTTTGGCTTTTGTTTCTTCGCTATATTGCTTGTTGTGGTCTTCGACCGCCTTCATCAAGTTTTGCGTCACAGCGAGGTGCGCCACAAGTTGTCCCTTTACTTCCTGGAGTTCTTCTTCCACGGGGTTGGGGATGATGCCCGCGCTTTGCAACATGTAGAATCCAAGGAGAATGGCGGAGACCCCGAAGGCGTGTCCGATATCCAAGACACCCTTCAACCACCACGGGGCGTTCTGTTGTGTCTCTAGTTTGTCTTCCATTGGGGTAATAACTCTCTTCTATTACGCTGTTTGTGGGTATTACGCTAATCGGTTTATAGGTGATCCGATGTCACAAGAGTACCTTGTGTAAGGAGAGGCACGATAAACTAAGCTAGTCCTAGCTTGGCCAGAATAGCCGTCACGATGGCCCCTAGACCACGCACGGCCCATCGAAAGTAACTGGCGTGTTGATCGACAATGACACGTGTTTCGTTGTCGTCGAGGACGTGCTTATGGAGCAATTCGAGTTGATCCACGTTCTGTTGTGTGATGCGGTCGTTCTGCGACTCGATACGCTCAAGTCGATCGACGAGTAATTTAAGAGCGACGGGGTCCATTATATGTTCCTGAATTGAGCATGAATGACATCGAGTGCTCCCTCTTTACGAAGAAGGAGTTCAAGGGCGATGCCGTGTTGCGGTAAGGACTCAATTGTTTTACAGAGCGCTTCCCCTCGGGGTCTGTCAATAAGCCCGTTGCCCAGGCGAGGCCACGCGATGTCGAATGCGTCGCCCCGCACGTGGGCAAACTTGTTAAAGTAGTCCGTGAAGTGCTCCTGAAGTTGTTCGTAGAACCCCTGCCCGAGTTTGGCGGGACTGCTACACAGCTCTGGATTCTCCTCCATGTACGTCATGAGGCACGCGACCATGCGTGTATTCTTATACGTATCTTTGAGCCACGCGCCCCCATGGCGAACGGCGTTCTGGGCCATGACAAGGGCTTGTTTCTCGATGGACCGACGACCACTGGTGAAGACTACATCGGGATGTTTCTCGCGCACGAACAGGGCGGCGTTCGTTGCCTGCGGCGAGAGGTCTAGTTGTTGTATGATCAAGGCCATTGTGTCCTCTAATTAACCATCACGGACCCGCGCTGGCCCGCATTGGTGTCACATTAATCTTCGGTGTCGTCGTGTAGGTATCAAGTGGGGTACCGAGTCCCCGCTGTGGGCGTACCCAGACCGCCGAGCCTGAGAAGGTTGGCGAAATTTTAAGGATGTATCTGAGAGTCAGCGAGCTATTTTGCGCCAGGTCGTAGGTTTGCACTGAAGACGTGGTTAGGTTCGTTTCCCCGTCCGTATGCGAGAGCCCCGCACTTAATGGACCGTCGGCTGTAAAGCGGTTAAGTTGTGTACTGCTATCAGCGCCCCATAGTGACACCCCATCGGCGGTTGGACTGTCCGGCACGGCCTGGTTGAAGTTCACGCCGTCGAGCGAATACCAAAGCGGGAACGATTGCGGGTCACAGTTTGCCACGTTGTCACATTGGACCTGTATATGCACTGCCACCGATCCACCCTTGACACAATCGATCTCCGCTCCGTTTGAGGAGCGCGTGTCTACGGCCCCGGCGGCTGTCAGGTACGGACTCTCAAAGCGATGGGTCACGAGTGTGAACGTACCGACCGACGAATCGACCGGGTTGGCCGCTGCATAGATGTCAGCGCAACTCTCGTTGGAGGTATAGAGAATCACCTCATCAAAAATTCCTCCGACTCCATCAGACAACCCGCCGATCCTTCCAAGCTCAATATTACTGGCGAGTGTATAAGAGGTGTAGCTCTTGACAGATCCCGCGCTTGTTGAGGCCACCCCATCCTTGTAGAGCGTAGCCGTATCGGTCCCGGCATTCATGTTGAGGCAGAGGTGCTGCCAACCAGGAGTAACTGCCAAATCACCGACCGTGGCCCCGTTGGACGCCTGGATACCGAGCCGATACGTTCCGCCAATCGCCGAGATAAAGAGCCGTTGGTTTGTGCCGAGGGCGGCCCCCATATAGGAGCGACTTAACCCCTCACTTCCGCTGGGTACGTTGACCCAGAATGCAATCGTGAGAGAGGTTGTACTGGGGTCGTCCCCGTTCCCTTCAGGAATAGCGAGATACTGCCCGCA
>CXWK01003603.1_pt3 | contig 11063 bp, 14 predicted proteins | sample 590851 | NCBI WGS metagenome assembly CXWK01 (sample SAMEA3498364, study PRJEB10139) | wastewater metagenome | biome: wastewater treatment plant; material: activated sludge | place: Denmark | collected 2014-08-01
AACACGTTCGACCGTCTCGGTATTCCAGAGGCCGAGCGTAATTTCCTGGCTGGCGTAGGCGCGCAGTATGAATCGGAAGTCGTTTACCATTCGCTGCGCGACGAGTGGCAGAAGCTGGGCGTTATCTTCTTGGATACGGACAGCGCCCTGCGTGAGCATGAGGACATCTTCAGGGAGTATTTCGGCACCATCATTCCGCCTTCTGATAACAAGTTCGCCGCGCTCAACAGCGCGGTCTGGTCAGGCGGCTCATACGTCTATGTGCCCAAGGGCGTCACGCTGGACATTCCGCTGCAAGCCTACTTCCGCATCAACGCCCAGAACATGGGCCAGTTCGAGCGCACGCTGATCATCGTAGAAGAAGGCGCCAATGTGCACTATGTGGAAGGCTGCACAGCCCCAATCTACTCCAGCGACAGCCTGCACAGCGCGGTCGTCGAAATTATCGTCAAAAAGGGCGGCCGCTGCCGCTACACGACGATCCAAAACTGGTCGAACAATGTCTACAACCTGGTGACCAAGCGCGCCATGGCGCACGAAGATGCGCGCATGGAGTGGATTGATGGCAATCTTGGCTCCAAGGTGACGATGAAGTACCCGGCGGTCTACATGGTTGGGCCGCGGGCGCATGGCGAAATCCTCTCGATTGCCTTTGCGGGCAAAGGCCAACACCAGGACGCGGGCGGCAAGGTGGTGCACGGCGCGCCTGACACGACCAGTCGTATTATCTCGAAATCCATCAGCAAGAACGGCGGCCGCGCGTCGTACCGCGGTCTGTTGAAGGTGGCCAAGGGCGCAGTTCGTTCCAAGTCCAACGTCGTGTGCGATGCGCTGTTGTTGGATGAAGAGTCTCGTTCGGACACCTATCCTTACATCGAGATTGACGAAGACGATGTGCAGGTGGGCCACGAGGCCTCGGTGAGCAAAATTGGCGAAGAACAGCTCTTCTATCTGATGAGCCGCGGGCTGAGCCAAGACGAAGCCTCGGCCATGATCGTGGCGGGCTTCATCGAGCCGATGGTCAAAGAACTGCCGATGGAATACGCGGTCGAAATGAACCGCCTCATCCAATTGCAGATGGAAGGCTCGATCGGCTAGCGCGCTCGCGCCAACGACCACGTGGTGCGGTCCATGGCTGCGCAAGCCAGGGCCAGTCGCGGCGGCTGAAAGAAAACCGGGTTTTGCGCAAAAGCCCGGTTTCCGCGATTGGCAAGCCATTGACCGAGCGGCCAGCGGTGAAGGCAACAAGACGATAAGAGGAATCAACCTGTGACGGCAATAACGAAAGAATTAACTATTCCAATGAGCATCAGCCGCGAAGCGGTGGAGACGCTGGCCGCGCTCAAACGCGAGCCGGATTGGATGCTTGACCGGCGGCTGCTGGCCTGGCGCTTTTTCGAAGAGATTCCAATGCCCACGGGCATGGAAGAAACCTGGCGCCGCACGCGCCTCACCGGCTTCAAGCTGGACGCGGTGCAGCCGTTCGCGCCGGAGCGTGACGTGCGCGTGGCAAAACAGACCGATCTGCCAGCCGCCATTCAAGCGGAACTGGCGACGTTGAGCACGAACGCCGGCGCGGTCGTACACCGCGATGCGGACCTGCTTTTCTCCAGCCTGCGCCCTGACCTCGAGGCCAAAGGCGTCATCTTCTGCGACCTGCACACCGCGGTGCGCCAGCATCCCGACCTGGTGCAGAAGTATTTCATGTCCGAAGCCGTGGCGCTGCCCGACGATGACAAATTCGCGGCGCTGCATGCAGCGCTGTGGAACGGCGGCACGTTTCTGTATGTCCCACGCGGCGTGACGATTGACACCCCCTTGCAGGGCTTGATCGCCCTGGATGAAGCGGGCGTCGGCAATTTCTCGCACACGATCATCGTGGCGGAGGCCGGGTCCGAAGTCACTTACCTGGAAGAAATGGTCTCGTTGCAAGAGCGAGACAGCCAGGACTTTCACAGCGGTATTGTCGAAATCATCGCCCAACCCGCGGCGCGTGTCAACTACATCAGCCTGCAGAGTTGGGGCAGCCAGGTTTTCAATTTCTCGCGCGAGCGCGCGGTGGTGGGTCGCGATGCGCACGTGCGCTGGGTCACCAGCCAATTGGGCAGCCGCTTGACCAAGACCTTCCAGCAGGCCGATCTGATGGGCGCGGGCGCGTCGAGCGAGATGCTAGGCGTGCTCTTTGCGGCTGGCCGCCAGCATATTGACCTGGACACGTACCAACGTCATGTGGCGCCGGACACCGTCAGCGACCTGTTGTACAAGGGCGCGCTGCGTGACCGGGCGCACGCGGTTTGGCGCGGCATGATTCGTGTGGAACCCAATGCGCAGAAAACCAATGGCTATCAGAAGAATCAGAACCTGATCTTGAGCAAACACGCGCGGGCGGATTCTGTGCCAGGCCTGGAAATTTCGGCCGATGATGTGCGCTGCACCCACGGCGTGACCGTGTCACAGGTCGAGCCTGAATATCTGTTCTACCTGATGAGCCGCGGCCTCAACAAAGAGCAGGCGGAGCATATGATCGTGGCCGGTTTCTTCGAGGAAGTGCTGGCGCGTATCCCGTTGGAAGGCGTGCGCGAAAAACTAGAAGCCGCCATCGGTCAGCGCATTGGCATCTAAAAATTCTAGACTGGAGACTATTATGAGCGACAAAGGCTACGCCCGCCCGGACGTGCTTGTCAGCACCGAATGGGTCGCGCAACACCTGGACGATCCCTCCGTGCGTGTGATTGAGTCGAACGAAGACATTTTGCTGTACGACATCAAACACATTCCCGGCGCGGTGCAGATTGACTGGCAGCGTGATTTGAATGACCCCCTGACGCGTGACTACCTGGGACGCGAACAGTTCGAGGCGCTGATGGCCCGGCACGGGATTGGCAACGACACCACCGTGGTTTTCTACGGAGACAAGAACAATTGGTGGGCCTGCTATGCGTTCTGGGTGTTCCAACTGTTCAGCCACACGAACGCGCGGGTGATGGACGGCGGCCGCGCCAAGTGGGAAGCCGAGGGCAGACCGATGGTGCGCGAGACGCCGAGCTACGCGCCAACCACGTACAAAGCGCCGGAACGGGCCGACTACCAGATTCGCGCCACGCGTGAGCAGGTGCTTGAGCACGTGCGTCAACAGCGCCCGCTGGTAGATGTGCGTTCGCCGGGCGAGTATTCGGGCGAACTGCTGCACATGCCGGCCTATCCGCAGGAAGGCGCGTTGCGCGGCGGCCATATCCCGGGCGCGCGCAACATTCCCTGGGCGCGGGCAGCCAACGCCGACGCCACCTTCAAGACGGCCGCCGAACTGCGCGCCATCTATGAAGAAGAACAGCGGCTCAAGGCCGATGACAACGTCATCGCCTACTGTCGCATCGGCGAACGGTCATCGCACACCTGGTTCGTCTTGACCTATCTCTTGGGCTATCCCCATGTGCGCAACTACGACGGCAGTTGGACGGAATGGGGCAATTGGGTCGGCGTGCCGATCGAACGCTAGTGCAAAAAAGACTTCCGAAGTCTACGAGGCTTCGGAAGTCTTGCCGTTTTTCATCAATCGCAGTAAAATCGGACTGCTGTTCGCGGTTCGATTTCTTACAGTAAAGAGGTATGCCGTGGATCGGCAAGCAAAAATAGATTTCATCTTAGAACATTACGAAGATCCGCGTCACTACGGGCCAACCGACCCGGCTGATGTGGTGATGCAGGGCGGCAACCCTGGCTGCGGTGACATTATCACCGTCTATTTGAAGACCGATGAGCATGATCACGTCAGCGCGCTGAGCTTTGAGGGCGCGGGCTGCACCATTAGCCAGGCAGCCACTTCCATGGTGATGGAAATGTTCGAAAACAAGACTCTCGCCGACATCGAAGAGACGCCGCAAGATGTCATCCTAGACCTGCTTGGCCGCGAGATTGCGGCCACGCGGCTGCGCTGTGCAACGTTGGGGCTGACCACCGTCAAGAACGCGGTGACTGAACTGCGACGCCAGCGCCTGGCGCAGGAGTATGGGATTGTGTTGCCAGACGCGCGCGGCCATGGATTCGTGCCGGTAGATGAGGTGGCAGGGTGAACGCCGCCGCCACGCGGCCATACGATGTGGAAGCCGTGCGCGCTCAGTTTCCCATCCTCACGCGCCAGGTGCATGGCAAGCCGTTGATCTACCTGGATAGCACAGCCAGTTCACAAAAACCCCACGCGGTGATTGACCGGCTGGCAGCCTACTATGAACATGGCAACGCCAATGTGCATCGGGGCGTGCACACGCTGAGCGAAGAAGCGACCGCGGCGTTTGAAAGCAGCCGCGCCAAAGTCGCGCGCTTCATCAACGCGGCCAGCAGCAAAGAAATCATTTGGACGCGCAACACCACCGAAGCGATCAACCTGGTGGCGTACAGTTGGGGCAGCGCCAACCTCAAGCCGGGCGATGAAGTGCTGATCACGGAGATGGAGCATCATTCGAACATCGTACCCTGGCAGCTGGCCTGTCAGCGCACAGGCGCCGCGCTGCGCTACGTGCCGGTGGATGATGAAGGTTTCTTGCGCCTGGACCTGCTCCCTGCCCTGTTGACGCCGCGCACCCGGCTCTTTGCCTTCACCGCGATGTCCAACGTCCTGGGCACGATCAATCCGACGGCGGAGTTGGTGGCCGCGGCGCATGCGATGGGCGCGCTCGCGCTGGTGGATGCCGCGCAAAGCGTGCCGCATCTGCCCGTGGATGTGCAGGCGCTGGGCGCGGACTTTCTCGCCTTCTCCGGGCACAAGATGTGCGGGCCGACCGGCATTGGCGTGCTCTACGGCCGCCGCGATCTGCTGGACGCCATGCCGCCCTTCATGGGCGGCGGCGACATGATCAAAGAAGTGCATTTNNCGTGTTGGCGACATGATCAAAGAAGTGCATTTGGACGCCTCGCGCTGGAACACGCTGCCCTGGAAGTTCGAGGCCGGCACCCCAGCCATTGCCGAAGCCATTGCGCTGGGCGCGGCGGTTGATTTTTTGAGCGACCTGGGCATGTCCCAGATCCAGGCCCATGAACACCGGTTGGTGGCCTACGCCATGCAGCAGTTGAGCCAGGTAGAAGGGCTGCACATGCTTGGCCCGGCCGCGGCGCACCGCGGCGGCGTGGTGGCTTTTACGTTGGGCGACATTCACCCCCACGACCTGGCCGCGATTCTGGACGGCGAAGGCATTGCCATTCGCGCTGGCCATCATTGTGCACAGCCGCTGCATGAACGCTATGGCCTGCCCGCCAGCGCCAGAGCCAGCTTCTATCTGTATAACACGGCTGCTGAGGTAGACCAGTTAGTGACCGCCTTGGATAAGGCCAAGGAGATGTTCGCACTGTAGGAGCATGGCATGGACGCACTTTACCGGGCCGAAATTCTGGAGCATTATCGGCGCCCGCATCACTACGGACACATCGAAGAACCGGACATCACCCATCATGATGCCAACCCGTTTTGCGGCGATGATATCACCATTGACCTGAAGATCGCCGACGGCAAGGTCGTAGATGCCGCTTTCCGCGGCAAGGGCTGCGCCATCAGCCAGGCCTCGGCCTCGATGTTGATGGATGAGATTATTGGCGCATCCCTGGATGACCTGAAGCAGTGGACCAAAGAAAATGTCCTTGACCTGCTCGGCATCGAAATCGGCCCGGTGCGCCTAAAGTGCGCGCTCTTGCCGCTGAAGGTAATGAAGGCGGGCGTGTGGGGCCTGGAAGACATGGATGAGTAACACGCAGCGCATCGAGCAGTCAGAGAGGAATGCTGACAAGCACCTATGGCAAAGTTCGTAAAAGTGGCCGCCCAGGCTGACATCCCGCTGGGCGGAAAGAAATTGGTCGAGATTGACGGCGTGGCCGTGGCCGTGTTCAACGTCAACGGCGCTTTCTACGCCATCGAAGACCTGTGCACGCATGATGGCGGCAACCTGGTGGAAGGCGACCTGCTGGGCAGCGAGATCGAATGCCCACGACACGGCGCGCGTTTCGATGTGCGCACGGGGCGCGCCACCAAGATGCCCGCCTTCGAGCCAGTTCCCACGTACGCCGTCAAGATTGAACAAGACAGTGTGCTCGTGGAAACGCTGGATTAGCGCAGGACAAAACAGAAAAACTGTAGATAAGGAACTGGAAAAGATGCCAACGCCTGAAGAAATCCGAGAAGTACTGAAAATCAACGTCAAAGACCCAGAACTCATGTTGAACATTGTGGACCTGGGGCTGATTTATGATATTGCCGTGGAAGACAAATCCGCCACCATTTCGATGACCCTGACCAGCCCAGGGTGCCCGGCCGGGCCGATGATCTTGGGCGACGCACAGCGTTATGTTCACCAAGCCTTCCCAGAGTTGGAGGAAGTCAACATTGACCTGGTGTGGACGCCGTTCTGGAATCCTGGCATGATGAGCGAGGACGCCAAAGAAGAGTTGGGGATATTCTAGCGACTGTCCTCTCCCCGCACAACCGACAGAGCCAGTCAGGCGCCGCCAACCCAGGGCGGCGCTTTTTCTTTTGCCATCGCCGCTGTTGACAACCTGCCCGCCGGTGGGAAGCACGCAGGCCCCAGAATTCCACATGGTTTCGACAGGCGCCAACCATTGTGGTAGAATAGGATTTGTAAACTGACTGCAACAACCGGAGCCTGGCAATGCGAGATGCTGATGTGTCTCACGTACTTGAGGCAGTACGTCAAGCCTTGATGCCGATTCGATGGAAGGCTGGTAAGGCAGCTTCTCATTTGACCAAGCGAATCCGATTAGGACATCTTCCTGTCGGGACCAGCCTGGATGAGTATAATGCTGTGATTTTGGTCATGATCGGAATGGATAGCGTGATGGAGACCGCCTTTCCGCTGCGCGACCCGACCACTTATCTGGCCGATCCGGCGTATTCGTACCTCGGCCGCCTGCAGGAGCTATGGCATGAATGATCTAGTAGTGCAGTATGCAACAGATGTTGAGTTCCCTGATGTCAGTGGCGCCGAACACGTGGAAATGCTGTTGTTACGTGACCGGCTCGCCGATCTGCAGCCGACGCTTACTACTCTGGAGAGACAGGCATTAGCCGCTGCTGATCAGCGTTTGCTAAGCCAGGCGGCGGCGTTTAGTCGCGAACTCGCGCGCTTTGTTGACCTCTCACAGCGTCGCCAGACCACGATCACGCCGCCTCAGCGCTGGTGGTGGTATCTCGATGTTCTTGCACAACTGCCTGTGCTGGGACAGTTCGCCGACAACCCGCCTACGCCTGACCAGCCCCCCTCGTTCATCGCCGCGCATTCAGCTCCAGCCAGGCGCCGCTCGAGCCGAGCAGTCGCAAATCGGTAAGGGAACTGGTCACGAACTACGAACGAATTCAGAAGTAACCCATAGCACCCCTCGCTGCAATGACCTGGCGAAAGCCCGGTGAGATGGGAGAACAAAAGATGACTTTAGAACCTGGTTCCATTGTTGAGAATCGCTATCGTCTTGACCGTATGCTGGGCCAAGGCGGCATGGGCGCGGTCTACAAGGCCTGGGACATGCGCCTGGCCCAATGGGTGGCCCTAAAAGAGAACACCCTGGCCACGACCGATGCGCAGGCCCAGTTCGAGCAGGAGGCCAAGGTGCTGGCTCGCCTGCGCCATCCCAATTTGCCGCGCGTCATTGACCACTTCATCACCGCGCAGGGCACTCAATACCTGGTGATGGATTTCGTCGAAGGCATGAACCTGTCCGAGCTGCTGCGCAGCCGCGGCCGCTTGATGCCCGAGGAGGTGATGCAGTGGCTGGGGCAAATCTGTGAGGCGCTCAACTACCTGCACAGTCAGAATCCACCGATCATTCATCGCGATATCAAGCCGCAGAACATCCGCATCACGCCGGATGGCCGCGCGCTGCTGGTGGACTTTGGCCTCAGCAAGGTGGGAACGCAGCAGCAGCGCACCGCGACGGGCGCGCTTGGCGTCACGCCGGGCTTCTCTCCACCGGAACAGTACGGCGCGGCCCACACCGACCACCGCTCAGATATCTATGCCCTGGCCGCCACGCTGTACGCGCTCTTCACCGGCGAGACGCCGCCTGACAGCATTCAGCGCGCGATTGCCAATGCCGTGCTCAAACCCCCACGCCAGATGAACGCCGCGATCACCCCGGCGCTGGAAGCTGCGCTCTTGCACGGGCTGGAGACGCAGCCGGGGCGCCGCCCCAACAGCATTGTCGCCTTTCAGCAGGAGATCGAAGGCGCGCTGCGCAGCGCGCATACGAACCTGGCGCCGCCGACGGTGATCGTAGGGCGCCGCCCTGACAGTACGCCGCGTACCGCAGCCCCGCCCACGGCCGGCCGCGCGTCGGTCCCGCGACCGCAGACCGGGCCGCGGCCGGCCCGCGGCTTCCCAGTGTGGGCATGGTTTGCCATCGGCGGCGGCGCGGTTGTGCTGCTGCTGGTCGTCGCGCTGACGATGGCCTTGGGCGGCGGCCGCGCCGCGACGACGCCGACCGCGATCGCCCTGGCTACGGCCACGCTGGCCCCAGGGCCGACCGCAACGACGGCGACGAGCGCCGACGGCGCAACGGTCACACCCGCGGGCACGCGCACAGAACAAGGCCAAACGACGAACCTGGCGACTGCCACACCGACCCAGATGGCGATCGCCACGGCGACGTCGGCGCCGACCGCGACCCCGGCGCCGTTGGCGACAGCGACCAAATCCAATCCAACCCCTGCCGCGGCCAAGCCTACGAATACGCCTGCGCCGGCCGCGCCGACCCCGAAACCTACCCCACGTGCGGTGGTGACGCCCTGCCCCGATTATTTACACAAACCCAAGCCGGGCATGGGCCTCCTGTTGATCGAGAATCACCTTGGTGAGCCACTGCACATTGACCAGGCAAATACTCCGAACAAATGGGACTTACCGCCCAAACAAGGAGACACACCTGCGCGCCTATTGCTCGACTTGGCGCCGGGCGATCATGATTTCGTTGACAATACATCCGGCGGCGGTGGGCATATTCGGGTGACGATCACAGCGGGAAGCGCCTTCGTATCTCCGATCTGGTACAACGATCGTACGGAAGAATTGGTGTACCCGTTGGATATTCCCAACGGCTGCCGTTAATGCCCACGCCTGTTGGGGTCATGTCTTTTACACGGGCGCAAATCGGCACCATCTCTGCGTTCTATGTGATCTCCGTGATCAAAAACCAAACGGGCGGCCCTGGGTGGCCGCCCTACTGCGCCCGCAGGCGCGGCTTTGACAAAAGCGTCTGATCGTCGTATGATTTGCTGGCACTCAGGGGGTCTGAGTGCTAAGCACAGGAACGCCGTTTCTGAACAGGCTCGCAGTGTAGGAGATGGTTTAACGAACTGGGTATGAGTACAAAAAGAGATTACTACGAGGTGTTAGGAATCGAGCGCAGCGCCGGCGACGACGACATCCGCAAAGCGTATCGCAAATTGGCGCGCCAGTATCACCCTGATGTCAACAAAGCCGCGGACGCCGAAGCCAGGTTCAAGGAAGTCAACGAGGCGTACGAGGTGCTGAGCGACCGCGAGAAGCGCGCGGGCTATGATCGCTATGGTCATGCGGGGACGCAAGGGGGCGCCGGGGGTTTTGGCGCCGGCGGCTTTGGCGATTTCAGCACCATTTTTGACGAGTTCTTCGGCGGCTTTGGCACGCGCAGCAGCACGCGCAGCCGCATGGCTCCCCGGCGCGGGGCCGATCTGCGTGTGGATGTCACCTTGACCTTCGAAGAGGCTGTGCGCGGCCTGGCCAAGGAGCTGCAAATTACCCGCCAGGAGCCTTGTGCGCGCTGCCAGGGCAGCGGCGCGGAACCGGGCACTTCGCCGCTGCGTTGTCCGCAGTGCAACGGCGCGGGCGAGGTGCAGCGGCGCCAGCAGAGCGTCTTCGGCACGATCGTCACCAGCGCCACCTGCCCGCGCTGCAACGGCGCGGGTGAGATTGTCACCACGCCCTGCACCGAGTGCCGCGGCGCAAAGGCCGTGCGCACGACGCGCACCCTGCAAGTGGACATTCCGGCCGGCGTGGATTATAACACCCAGATTCGTCTGAGCAATGAGGGCGAACCCGGCTTTCGCGGCGGGCCGCCCGGCAATCTGTTTGTGGTCTTGCATGTGCAGCCGCACGCGCTGTTCGAGCGCCGCGAGCAGGACATTTACCTTAACCTGCCGATCAATTTTGTCCAGGCATCGTTAGGCGCCGAGATGGAAGTGCCTACGCTGGATGGCTCCGTCAGGTTGACCATTCCGGCCGGCACGCAGCACGGGCATACGTTCCGCATGCGCGGCAAAGGCGTGCCTTACATCCGCCAGAACAATCGCGGCGACCAATACGTGACTGTGCAGGTGGTGATGCCGCAGAAGCTGACCGAACGTCAGCGCCAGCTGCTGCGCGAACCAGGCGAAAGCCTGGGCACGCCCGATGTCAACAAACCGTCCAAGGGCCTTTTCGATAAGCTCGTGGATGCCATCACCGAAGCGTTCAAGCCGACAGGTTGAAAGAAGACGGGACGGGGTTTGCCGTGAATTGGCTTGAAATCAGTGTGTTGGCGGACGGCGAAGCCGCAGAAGCGATCAGCGAAGTTTTCAACCGTTACGCCGACGAGCACGAGGGCACCGCGGGCGCCGTGGTGGAATTGACCGGCTTCGACAGCCGCGGTGAATTGACCGCGCCGCTGATGAGCGTGCGCACCTATGTGCGTCAAGGCCCGCAGGCCGCAGCGCTCGTGCGCAAGGCAGAAGAAGCCCTCTGGCACCTGCAGATGCTCTACGCCTTTGCCGAGCCGACCGTGCGCGAGGTGGCCGAAGAAGATTGGGCCAACGCCTGGAAAGCGCATTACCAGCCGATTCGTCTGGGTGAACGCCTGTTCGTGGTTCCCAGTTGGATCGAGGCGCGCGCACAGCCCGGCGACATCGTGATTCGGCTTGACCCGGGCATGGCCTTTGGCACCGGCGCCCATCCGAGCACGCGCCTGTGCCTGCTCAACCTGGAACGTCTCGTGCAGCCCGGCGCAGCGGTGCTCGACGTCGGCACCGGTTCGGGCATCCTGGCCATTGCCGCCGC
>CXWK01005975.1_pt1 | contig 11063 bp, 9 predicted proteins | sample 590851 | NCBI WGS metagenome assembly CXWK01 (sample SAMEA3498364, study PRJEB10139) | wastewater metagenome | biome: wastewater treatment plant; material: activated sludge | place: Denmark | collected 2014-08-01
CAAATGGTCAACCGCCCACCAGATCTACACTGCCAATGTCGCGATGACCGATTGAACTCGCCCATGTTCCTCTTTATCGACTACCTGTTCAGCTCAACCTCGTATCGAAAACTTTATGTAGAGATTCCGCAGTACAACGAAGATGAAATCGGGCTCAGCCAATTGGGACCATTCGTCATCGACGGTTGCCTGAAAGATCACGATTTCCACGGGGGCAGGTTCTTCGACCGTTTGATTCTCGCCTTATACCGATCATCATGGGATAGCTGGGCGGAGCCTTATCGAGCAATACTGTAAGGACCCACGTCACGAGCCAGCACACAACGCACCAAAGAGAAACGCCGGGCGGAAGCGAACAGCTTCTACCCGGCGCTTCTACTGGTATTTCCTAACCGCCCCCCGCAGGGAAGGCGACCTGGCCTACTTGCCTTGCCAGTTAGGGGCGCGCTTTTCGGCGAACGAGCGGGGGCCTTCTTTCGCATCTTCAGAGAAGAACACCTTGCCCATCTGAGGACCCTGGAACTTCCAGAACTCCTCTTCGGTACGACCCTGCGACTCACGCAAAATGTACGCAGAAGCGGCCAACGCCAACGGAGCATTCTTCGCAACACGCTCCGCCAACACCAACGCCTCATCCACCGCCGAACCAGGCTCAGCCAACTTATCGACCAAACCAATCCGATTCGCCTCAACAGCACCGATCGGCTCAGCCGTCAACGCCATCTCCATCGCCACCCCATACGGCACCCGGCGAGGCAAACGCAACAACGCGCCAGCAGCAGCAAACAGACCAACGCCAGCCTCGGGGATACCCAAGTTCGCGTTGTTCGCAGCCACAATCAGGTCACACGTCAACGCCAACTCCAGGCCGCCAGCCATGGCAAACCCTTCAATGGCGCAGATCAGCGGCTTGGTAAACCCAGTCCGCTCAATCACCTGCTGAAAGCCCTGCGGCGGCCCCTCACTCAGGAACGCCTTCAAGTCCATACCCGAACAGAAACCCGCGCCAGCGCCAGTCAAAATCCCGACCGACAGAGCAGGGTCCTCTTCAAGTTGGGTCAACGCAGCGGTCAAACCCTGAGCAAGCCCGGTATTGATCGCGTTACGGGCATCGGGACGGTTGAGGGTGATCACCAACACCCGACCCTTAGTTTCTACAAGAACTTCATCAGCCATGATCGCTCCCCTACATCACTTAGGTGGCATACGAATGCCACCGTCGACGCGAATCGTCTCGGCATTCATGTACGAGTTCGTGATCAGCTCAAGCGCCAACGTCGCGAACTCTTCTGCCTGGCCAAGACGACGAGGGAACAACACGCTCTCCCCCAACTTCGCCTTGAAGGCTTCCGACGCTTCACCCTGACCGTAAATCGGCGTGTCGATCAGACCGGGGGCGATGCAGTTGACACGAATACCCACAGCTGCGAGGTCACGAGCAACCGGCAACGTCATACCAACGACGCCACCCTTCGACGACGAGTACGCCGCTTGGCCGATCTGACCGTCGAACGCCGCGACCGATGCCGTGTTGACGATGGCGCCACGCTCATTGTCGTTCTGCGGGTCGACCTTGGACATCGCCGAGGCGGCCAGACGGATCACGTTGAACGTGCCGATGAGGTTGATGCGGATAACCGTCTCGTACATGTCGAGGTCGAATGGCGAGCCGTCACGGTTGATCGTGCGACCTGCCCAGCCGATCCCCGCACAGTTGACGACAGCGCGCAACGGGCCCATTTCGGATGCGGCGTCAACCGCAGCCTGAACCTGCTCGGGGTTCGACACGTCGGCCTTGACCATTGCGCCGTTGATCTCTTTGGCGATTTCCTCGCCCTTTTGCTCGTTCATGTCGATGAGCACGACCCGGGCGCCTTTGCCAGCCAGCAGGCGGGCGGTGGCGGCACCAAGACCGGATGCGCCACCGGTCACGATCGCTGATGCTCCATTTACGTCAAGCATTTCTGATCCTTTTGTGAGTGCTGGTGGGCCGGGCCACACCAATGCGCGGCTGCCGACCCTCCGAGAAACCGTTACCTAGATCGGTTGGTTAACCGAGGCGCTCGATGATGGTGCCGTTGGCCAGACCGCCGCCCTCGCACATCGTCTGGAGGCCATAGCGGCCACCGGTACGCTCAAGTTCGCACAGCAGGGTTGCCATCAACTTGGTACCTGAGGCACCGAGCGGGTGACCGAGAGCGATCGCCCCACCGTTGACGTTGACTTTGTCCATGTTCGGCTTGAGTTCTTTTTCCCAGGCCAGGACGACGGGGGCGAACGCCTCGTTGACTTCGAACAGGTCGATGTCGTCAACGCTCATACCTGCACGCTCAAGCACCTTCTGGGTGGCCGGGATCGGGCCGGTCAACATCGTGACCGGGTCGACGCCGACGACAGAGAAGGCGTGGAAGCGGGCACGGGGGGTCAGGCCGAGTTCTTTGGCCTTGGACTCGCTCATGATCAGCACTGCGGAAGCACCATCGCTGATCTGCGACGACGTTCCGGCGGTGACAACACCGTCATCCTTGAAGGCTGGCTTCAAGTTGGCGAGGGTCTCCGGGGTCGTTCCACGACGGATACCTTCGTCGGTGTCAAAGATGCGCTGCGTACCGTCTTCGTCCGTCACGGGCACGGGGATGATCTCGCGGTCGAAACGACCCTCGTCGACGGCACGGGCGGCGAGTTCTTGCGAACGTGCACCGAAGCGGTCGAGGTCGTCACGGCTGAGGCCCCACTGCTCGGCGATCATCTCTGCGCTGATGCCTTGGGAAACCAGCCCGCCGCGGTCGGTGTAGCGGTCCATTTCGGCCTGCGACCAGGGAAGGCCCATTTTGCCGCCCATAACCGACGTGCCCATCGGGACACGGGTCATACACTCCACGCCCGAGGCGACGGCGATGTCGTACTGGCCAGACATGATGCCCTGCGCCGCGAAGTGCATGGCCTGCTGGGACGAACCGCACTGACGGTCAACCGTCGTCGACGGGACCGACTCGGGCCAGCCGGCTGCCAGCAGCGCGTTGCGGCCAACGTTGAGGGATTGTTCCCCGACCTGCATGACACAGCCCGTGATGACGTCATCTACCAACGCCGGGTCGAGGTTGTTGCGGTCGGCGATCGCCTTGAGGGTATGACCGAGAAGGTCGACAGGGTGCCAGTCCTTCAGCGATCCATTGCGCTTTCCGCCCGGGGTACGGACGGCATCGACGATGACTGCAGTCTCCATGTTGCTCCTTGAAGTTGTCCGGCCCGTCGGGCCGTTTGATGCTGCGACGACCTACCGCCGCAATTGGATCGGTCGGATCAGGTCCGGCCGTTTTCCGACCCCGCGGCGGGATCAGAGGATCTTGAAGTGGAGCGGGGTGCGACCCCATTCGAACCGTTGTCGAGGTTGGCTGAACGCTGGGCGCTTTCCATGGCGTCAAGATTGGACCGCATCTGGTTGAGCGTCGCTCCCAGTGCCTGGCGTTCCGCACGACTGATGCCGGTGCGGAGCTCGAGCCCGAATTCTCGGACGACCTCGTCGATCAACACGCTGTACCGCTTGGCTTCGGGGCGGGCAGTGACCAGCCACACCCGGCGATCGTCAGGATCGGGGACCCGTTCGACCATGTCGCGCAGTTCGAGGGCGTCGATCGCTGTGCCCGTGGCCGCCTTGCCGAGGCCGAGCAGCGTGGCAAGCGACGTCTGTGTGAGCGCGCCTTCAGAGACGACGTATTGGAGGATGAGCGCCTGGGTCAGGTTGAACCCGATCGACGTTAGGCGCCGATCGAGCACCCGACGCACCTGCCTGGCGGTCATCTCGATCGAGGACTCAAGCAGCGGAAAAGGCTGCACAGAAGTTTCGGACGGACCCATCAGGTCGTACGTTAACAAATAGTATGGCGTCGTACTAGTTCGCGGCTCCAGAGGCACATCTCCAAGAGAGTGCCCGAGATCCGAACTGGTGCAACGACCAGAGGATGTTGCACCGGAACGTCGGCTCACCTGACTCTACGCACGCCGCCGCTCTCCTTCGATCGGCATTCCGAAACCATTCCGTCGACTTTTCGGTGATCCCGACGCCGTCCGTCCCGGCCGTGTGACGCCTCGGCGATCGCGCATTGATCGCACCGGTAGACAACCGTCGCAATATTGACCACAATGCAGCTTGTGACGGGCTCGCGGCGCGGCAGACCCTTCTAAGGACACGATGGAACCACTAATTGCCCTCGGTGATCGCGGCGATGCCGTCGCGGACTTGCAACAGCGATTGACAATTCTCGGGTACAGCCCAGGGCCCGCCGATGGAGTTTTCGGCACCCGAACCGACCATGCGGTCAGGGAGTTTCAAGACGACAACGGACTCTCCGACGACGGGATCGTGGGCGCAAAAACGTGGGCGGCCCTCAAAGGCGCCGCCGCTCCCCCCAAGCCACCTGGCGGAACGCTGGGTGTCGGGAGCAAAGGCGCCGAGGTCGCGACGGTTCAGCAACAGTTGTCGTCACGGGGTTACTGGCTGGGGATCGTCGACGGCGTCTATGGGGCGTTGACGCAGCAGGCGGTGTGGATTTTTCAGAAGGTGCACGGCCTGCCTCGGACAGGCGTCTTGTCGACCGAGGACCGGCAGACTCTCAGTCAGGCCCGCCGTCCCGCGCCAGGGCGGCCCGGTGACGGGGTCGAAATCGACCTCAGCAAACAGACGCTGTTCATCATTCGCGGCCAAGACGTCGTGGTGGCCCTCAACACCTCGACCGGCAACGGTGAGCGCTATTTCTCCGGCGGCCAATGGAAGACGGCACGCACTCCAACCGGCGATTTCAAGGTGGTGCGTGAAGTGAACGGCATGCGCGTTGCCCCATTGGGCAAGCTGTGGCGTCCGAAATACTTCAACAACGCGGGCTACGCAGTGCACGGATCTTCATCAGTGCCGCCGCAAGCGGCGTCTCACGGGTGCGCTCGAGTCTCCAACCCGGCGATGAACATGATCTGGGATCACAACATGATGCCGATGGGTTCAAGCGTCTGGGTCCACCCCTAGACCCCAGGGCCGGCGCCTCAGCCCCGCAGACGGCCGCCGCAGCCACAGTCATCAAGACCAGTGAGCCCAGAGCCGCGTGAACTCAAACTCACGGTGCTCTGGGCTCTCGGTCGTCAATCCAACGAGACCCGCGACGCACCTTTGGCGCTGAGGCGTCCTTTGTGGGGCAACCCAGGGCCCGGGCCAGGTTTGCTGACGGTTGAGCACGTGTTGTCACCTAGGCTGCGGGGGCTTAGGCCAATTCGGGCAGCGATGGGAGTGACGATGCGGGATTCGTTGGGGGCATATCAGAGCGTCTTGGTTCTTGGCGGAACCTCCGACATTGCGCTGCAGACCGTTCGCCAACTCGCGGCACCCGGCCGCCTTCGCCACATTGCGCTTGCCGGCCGCCGAATTGCAGCCCTGGAAGAGGCGAAGGCGAGCCTCGCAGATCTCGGTGTCGACGACATCTCGATCTGGGAGTTCGACGCGCAGAACACCGATTCGCACACCAAGCTCATCGCCGAGATCGCCACCCAGGTCGGCGACATCGACTGTGCGATCGTTGCCTTTGCGTTGCTCGGCACCGAACATTTGGGGGCGGTCGACGCTGACGAAGCGCGCCAGCTGGCCCAGACCAACTACACCGGTGTCGTCTCTGTAGCACTCCCCCTGGCCGAAACCATGAAGGCACAAGGCCACGGCGACATCGTGTTCATCTCGTCGGTCGCTGGCGAGCGGGTGCGCAGCGCCAACTTCGTGTACGGATCCTCAAAACAGGCAATGGACGGCTTCGCGCAAGGCCTCGGCGACTCCCTTCACGGATCCGGTGTTCACGTAATGGTGGTGCGCCCAGGTTTCGTACACACCAAGATGACCGACGGAATCGACCCCGCGCCATTCTCGACAACCCCCGATAAGGTCGCCACCGACATCGTCACGGGACTCAGGAAGCGCAAAGAAATGGTCTGGTCACCAGCGATTATGCGACCACTCTTCTCGGTCATTCGGCATCTGCCGCGGCCGCTGTTCCGCAAGATGCCCCGCTAAGAACCGTGCCGTCAGCGCACGACAAACCAGCAACGAAGCACCGCCACACGCGGCTGGACTGGAGGCTGACCGCGTTCATCGCCTTCGTCGCATGTGTCGCGACATGGCCGATCCTCAGCCTCACCCCCGGGTTTGACCCGACCGGACATTGGGGCGGACTCGACATTTCTTGGGTGACGGCCAGCCACGTCATCGCTCGACGCGGCTTGTCCTACGGCAACGACGTGGTGTTCACCTACGGGCCGTGGGGCTTCCTTGGCATGCCGCGGATGTATTCGACGATCACGGGTATCGCAGCGGTAGTAGCCGTCCTGGCCGCGCACGGGGTCCTCGGCTATCACTCCGCCCGCATGTTTCGGCGGTATACGCCGTGGCCGATCGCATTGATCGCGACCTTTTACCTCTTGCGGTTCACGTCCCAGCTGATGCTGCCCTCGGCCGCACTCGCCGCCGTACTTGCCACGCTGGTGGTCACCTGGGCAGTCGTACAAGTCATCAACGAGCGCCGCTTCAGCACGGTCACCCTGGTCGCTGCCGGGCTGTTGAGTGCCCTCATCGTCACGATGAAACTGAACGACGGCCTCAACGCCGCGGCGGCCGTCGGACTGATGGCCACAGGTCTCGGCTGGAAACACGGCGGCTGGCGGAACGCCGTCAAGTGCGGCGGGATCATCACGGCGAGCTGGTTCGCCGGGGTACTGGTGTGGTGGATGGTCGCCGGCCAGAACCCCGCCAACCTGGGTGAATGGGCTCGCGTCTCGTTGCAGCTGGCGTCGGGCTACGGCGACGCGATGGGTATCACCGAACCCGGACGGAGCTGGCAGATCCCCGCCGCGACCGTCACGGTCCTGGTGGTGGGCGCGGTGGCGTTCCTCCGGTTGAGACGCCACGCCCCCGTGCTACGGCTGACCGTCCTGGCGATCCTGGGCGTCCATTGGGCGATCATGGGGACGTGGAGCTTTGTCCGACACGACGCGCATGCGACGGCGTTCTTCGCCACGACGTTGGTGATCTTGTTGGCGTTTTGGCACCGCGGCACGATCCGTTTTGCAGCACCGGCATCGATTGCCTTAGCTATCACGGCGTGGCTGGTCGTGCTGCCACCCGGAGCGGACAAGCAGTGGGACCGGGCGGCCCTCCCATGGGAATGGTCGTTCGTTGAGGACACGGTCAAAGGCGTGACCGTCGACCGAGCCGATTTGATGGACACCAGCCGGGAGGCACTGCGCGAGACCTACGCCCTCAGCCCAGAGATGGTCGAACGGCTGACGGGTTCGACGGTTCACATCGACCCACAAGAAGCGACGGTCGCATGGGCCTACCCCGAGTTCGACTGGGATCCGCTGCCGATCTACCAGGAGTATCAGGCATACAGCGCACCGCTCGATGATCTGAACGCCGAACGGCTCGCCGATGACGACCGCGGCCCCACCTACGTCCTGCGCGAGAACGTGACCGTCGACGATCGCATTGCCCGCTTCGAAGCGCCCGCGGTGCTACTGGAATTGGTGTGTGGGTTTACTCGGGATGACGAGACCGAACGCTGGGTGCTGTTCGAGCGGTCAGAAGACCGGTGCGGCGATACCTCTCCGCTTGGCACGGTGGCCACCGATAATGAGGGCTTCGCCGACCTGTCAGAACTCTTGAGCCAAGCCGGCCCGAACGACATCGTGGTCGCCCGCTGGCCCGACGTCGAACGACGTAACCGCGGGCTGGCATCGTCGCTGTGGAAGGCCGACCCGTGGTACGCCGCGCTCACCGCTGATTCGGCGCCTGGGCGGATCATCCCGGCGCTGTCAGGTCAATGGCATACCGTCCAGGTTCCGGACTGTTTGGCCATCTCGCCGATTGCTCTTTCCACCGATCCGATCGATTCGATGACCTTCCTACGGGGTGCCCCACCAGCGCATACGCCGCAGGCGGGCATTCGGGTCGAGCTGGCGACGATCCCGTATCGCTGCCCGTAAATCCGGGTCGGCACCGCGGAGGGCTACGACGTTGAGCCGTCGGGCACCATCGTCAGCGTGACGCCGGTGACCTCAACCCCTGGCTGATCTGCGGGGTCAAAGCGCAACGACAGACCGGCGGGGTAATCGCCCAGATCAAAGGTGACCGTTTGTTCGCCTTCGATGATGTTGCGGGACACGGTCTGTTCGGCATTCCAACCTTTGCCGTCGCCGACAAACACCGCGGCAAAGGTCGGCACGGGACTCTTGATCGTGACCGACAGGTACGCCCGCGCCCCGGCCTGGGCCTGTGTCTTTATCGGCAAGACGAGCTGACCGTCGTCGCCCTTGGTCGTCCAAGTGCCACCCGTCGATTCCATATCGGAGTTGGCTTGGAGGGCGTTGAGGGGAACCTCTTGACCTTGGTAGTCGGGGACGAACGCGTCGTAGAACCCGTTCAGGAACGAGGAGTCGTCTCGGAGGAAGGCGAACGAACTCGGCTCCCCAATCTCGACGACGACATTGTTCGCCTCTTTGAGACCGGTCACGAACCATGGCTCTTGCTGCACTGAGTACAGGTATCCCATCGTCAGATGGGCGAAGTACTCAGGCAACTGGTCCATCGCCATCCACGAAAACGAGTCATGCACCAACAACGTGTTGCCAGGGATGACTTGCTTGTCGGCTGCAGGGATCGAAATGAACTCGCGGACCGACGACCCGCCGAGGTCGTGATACGGCCCTTGCCGGGCAACAGCTGACTGGTCTGGGGCCAGCACAAACGCCGGAAAACGTTCCGCCGCAGGAATCAGGGTTCGGTTGCCGTTCGCCGGATCCAGTTTGTACGCGCTGACCGATTCGATCCCCACACCGGGACGTTGAACGCGGTACCGGGGCGACTTCTCGTCAGCGATCCGCCCGATAACGCGGCCAAGGTTGGCAACGATCGTGTCTTGGCCCTGAACCGACACGGCGTCGGGCTCCCACAATTGCACGCCGTAACTGTTGACCAGCTTTTCGGACATGATGACGGACCCGCGGGTCGTCCAGTGAGTGTCCATTGCGTTGTACAGACCCAGGCCGGCGGCATCTTTCTGAGAACGAAGCGGTCCCAGAAGGTCGACCCCATAGGGCCGACTATCAAGCTCGGACGAGAGATCGTCGGCGACATCAAGTGCGCAGGCAGAATCGTTCTCGACGTCTCCGGGGAGCTGTTCGGGGTAGAGGGACACCTTCGAGGGCGGGACCACCATCCGGAACGTCCTGCCGGTGCCCGTCACCAGGGCATTCAGTCGGTCCAGGACCGACATCATCTCGTCCAGGCGAGCGAACGGGCGCGGCGTGGTGGCAGCGGCCGACCCGTCCTGCATCAGGCTCAGGACCCCCTCGTCCTTGCAGCCGGCAGTTACTTCGTCGCTGAGGAACAGCCAGTTGTCGGCCCCGATGACCACCGCACCCGAGGGCGACTCGTTGAACACGTCCACCTTGACCCACGAGGCAAACTCAGCCGCGGGCTGACGCATCGGATTCTGGTCGGCCAGATACCGGGACCAGTCGCGGTACCAGGCCGGGTCGAGCACGTGCCCGGCACCGATCGACGGGCGGGAGGCCAGCACCCGACCTTCGTTGTCGGCGGCTCGCAGGCCCAAGGTCCACAGCACCAGCGGGAAGGCAATGATCAAGACAAACGCGCCGACGATGACACGTGGATGCCTCGGTTCGTCGTCTTCGACGACCTCTGCCACGAGCGCACCGTCTTGGTCGTCCTCAAAGAGCGGACTGGCGGGCCGTTCGGGTGGTCGATTGCCCGGCGACGCGCTCCGACGCTGTCGGGCAGGATCCGCTGTCGTCACACGTTGCCCATCGCCGGTACCAGGCGACCGTGCACCGGCCTGAGACGGCCGGACCGCTGGGCGAGGTGACTCACCCGACCTTGAGGAACGATTCCGCCGCGAACTCGCTGCCGCGGCCCCGTCACCTGGCGCCGACAAACTGGCACCCGGTTCAGCATCACTTCCGCCCGCCGTTCGACGCTGAGATTCACCGCCCGACGGTTGCCCTGGGGCACCAGCGGCGCGACGCCTGCTGTCATCCCTCGACCGATCGACGTCGACCTCAGGTTCGACGGGCCGACGGCGTCGGCTTCGGGGCACGTCCGGCTCTACCCGAGATGCATATGGGGATGCCGGGCGGGCGTCAAACCCGCCCTGTTCGCCGCCCCGCCGTTCTGACGAGCCATCGCGGGGCTGCTGGCGAGGCTGTTGTCCCCAGAGCGAACGATCCTCATCGGGCGCATTCAAGAACGCGTCGTAGGCCGCGTCGTTCTCGCTCGCCTCCCAGACGGCCGCAAAGCCGCCGTCTGACGCATCGGGAGAATCAGACGCTCGGCTCCGCCGTCGCGCCGACCGGGGTTCGGGATCAGCAGTGCGGCCCCGTTCGGCCGCATCTGACCGACGTGGACGTTGTCTCTGCGCTTCAGCGCTGGCGTCCGAACGCCTGGCGCCTCGTTGGGCGGTTGCCCCTGTTTGCTCGCTCGCACGCCGCCGTGCCTCGGGCGCTGGAGCTCGACCGCGAGATTGCTGCTCGTCGCTCATCTGCCCGGTGCGGCGCACCCGTCCCGGTTCGGTCGCATCTCCCGGGTCGCGGCGGCGCTGCCTCTCGCCGGGAACGGACCGTTCAGACCCGGACGGACGCCCTGCCGGATCGCCGACGGAGCGCCGACGAGCGGCCCGTCCAGCACGCGTTTCATCGGTCGGCCCGGGACTTGAGCCCCTGGACCGATCAGAAGTTTCGGGGGGTGCAGACCGCTGTTGCCGACGCTGGCGCCGTGATGGTTGGTCGCGGTCGGGAGGATCGCCACGGAACGAATCACTCATCCGGGAATGTCCAATACGTCGACCGAATGCACGGTGATACCAGCGCTCTGGGCGGGGTCGATCCGGAGAGACATCTCGCCTGCCCCGGTATCGGTGACCGCGGACACGTCAAAAACGATTCGGTGACGCCCCACCTCCACCGGCTGTTCGAGACGGTGTTCGGCGTCGAAGGCCCCTCCGACCGGGGAATAG
>CXWK01000950.1_pt1 | contig 11059 bp, 11 predicted proteins | sample 590851 | NCBI WGS metagenome assembly CXWK01 (sample SAMEA3498364, study PRJEB10139) | wastewater metagenome | biome: wastewater treatment plant; material: activated sludge | place: Denmark | collected 2014-08-01
TCGTCAAGTGCATCTGGCCACGAGACCGTCTCGAACTGCGCGCCGTCAGCCGACGAATGCCGAACGACAGGCTCGGTCCGGCGCTCAACCGAGTGGATGAAGCCAAAGCCGTAACGACCGCGGTCGCACAACCAACCGTGGTTGACCGGTTCGGAGTCGACCCCGATCATTCTGATGAGCTCGTCAGATGAGGACTGCAGCGCCGCCCGACAACCGACCGAACACGTCGTACATGACGAATCAGTGGTCGCGAGATCCCAAGGGCGAGCTTTGAACCGGTAAGAACTCGACGTCAGGGCACCGACAGGGCAAATCTGCACGGTGTTGCCCGAGAAATACGACACGAACGGGTCCTCGACATAGTTGAGGACCTGCGTACTGCCCCCACGTTGCGTGAACGTGATGAGGGGATCGCCAGCGATCTCGTCGGCAAAGCGGGTGCAACGTGCGCAGAGGATGCATCGTTCCCGGTCGAGAAGGACCAGATCAGAGATCGGAATCGGTTTGGCGTAGTGACGCTTGTCTTCGACAAAGCGGGACTCGCCAGGGCCAAACGCAACGGTCTGGTCTTGGAGGGGGCACTCCCCGCCCTTGTCACAGACCGGGCAATCGAGGGGGTGGTTAATCAAAAGGAACTCGAGGACGCCCTCTTGCGCGGCGACTGCTGTTTCGCTCTGAGTGGCAACGGTCATCCCGTCTGCGACGGGCATTGTGCAGGCCGTCATCAAGGCCATGCCACGAGGTCCGTCGACTTCGACCAAGCATGCCCGACACATACCGGCCGGCTTCAGCCGTTCGTGCCAACAGAAATGAGGCACATAGGTGCCGCTGTCCTGCAGGGCCTTGATGAGGAGTTGCCCGGCCGGCACCTGGACTTCACGCCCGTCGACGGTGATGGTGACGAGCTCAGACATGGGACTCCACCTCGGCATCGGCGTTGCGAACGGGGATCAGGTCGCCGACGCTCGAGTCACGCAGGCGAGAGGTGACGTCATCCTCAAAGTACTTAAGGAGGCTGGCAACCGGGGCCACACAGCTCGGCCCGAGCGGACAGATCGTCGTGCCGGCGAACGGAGCCTTGGTCACACCAGGGCTGATCTGGCCACCGACCTGCAACAGCAAGTCCCAGTCGTTGGGACGTCCGTACCCGTTGAGGATGCGGTAGAGGATCTTGTTGATCCAGCCCGTACCTTCCCGGCAAGGGGTGCACTTTCCGCATGATTCGTGGCTGAAGAACTTGGCGAGTCTCCACGCCATCTGCACTGGGTCGGTGGTCTCGTCAAAGACCATGAACGAACCGGACCCGAGCATCACACCCAGTCCAGCAGCAACCTCAAAGTCATAGATCGCGTCGAGGTCGGCGTCGACCAGCCACTGCGAGGATGCCCCGCCGGGGATAACGAACTTGATCCCTCGCCCGTCGCGGACTCCGCCGCCGTACTCCTCGATGATGTCTCGGAACGTGCAGCCGAACTCGATCTCGTAGTTACCGGGGCGATTGACGTGACCCGCAAGAGACACGACACGTGTTCCGGTCGAACGCTCATATCCCAGACCGGCGTACCACGCCCCGCCCTTGGCGATGATGTGCGGCACAGTCGAAAGGGTTTCGACGTTATTGACGACCGTCGGCTTTGCGTACAGGCCGGCGATGGCCGGGAATGGCGGCTTGATGCGGGGCATGCCGCGCTCGCCCTCAAGGGATTCGATCAGCGCCGTCTCTTCGCCGCAGATGTAGGCGCCAGCGCCCCGATGGCACACGATGTCCAACGAAAAGTCGGTGTCGAGGACCCGATCGCCAAGAATGCCGCGGGCCTTACAGTCCGCGACGGCGTCGAACAGCCGGTCGAAGGGCTCCGCGAACTCGCCGCGCAGGTACACGAATGCCTTGTGCACACCGAGCGCCCAAGACGCGATGATGATGCCCTCGATGAGCTGGTGCGGATCTTGCGCCGTCAGCTCCCGATCTTTGAAGGTGCAAGGCTCGCCCTCGTCGCAGTTGACGACGAGGTAGCGCGGAAAACTCTCGGGCGGCAAGAAGCCCCACTTGACCCCTGTCGGAAAGCCCGCGCCTCCACGACCGCGAAGTCCGGACGCCTTGACTTCCTCCTGGACCGCGGCGGGGTCCATGGCTAAGGCTTTGCGGGCGGCCTGGTAGGCGCCATCGGCCAGCGCCGCGTCCAGGGTCCAGGATCGTTCGACCTCGCGCAGGCGCCGAGTGATGATTCTGTGCTCAGGCATTGGTCGCTCCGGCCTCCATACGTCCGCCCGAAATACCCCGAGCGACACGGGCCCCGCTCTTGTATTCCTCGATGATCTCAATCGCTGAGGCCAGGGTCAGGTTCTCGTGGTACTCGTAGTTGACCTGCATGTTTGGAACCTTGTCGCACGCAGCATTGCATTCGACTTCTTCGACGGTGACGTCTGGGTCGTCGGCATAGCGGGCTTCGAGTCCGTGCAAGATCTCATAGGCACCATGCACCATCGAAACGGGGCACGTGCAGACCGACACGAGGAAGCGGCCAACAGGATGGCGCTTGTACATCGTGTAGAAGCTCATGGTCCCTTGGGCTTCGGCCGGAGTGCATCCGACCATGCCGGCGATCTCGGCGATCGATTCGTCGCTGACCCAACCGTCCTGGTCCTGAACCAGATGGAACAGCGGCAACAAGGCCGACTTCGGCTCGGGGTACTGAGCGATGATCGCCCGCGCCCGTTCGACGTTCCGGGGAGTAAATACGCTCATCGGTCGACGTCTCCCATGACCGGGTCGATTCCCGAGATGACGGCGACAGCGTCGGCGATCATGCCGCCCACCATCATCGGCTCAAGGGTTTGCAGGTTGTAGAAGGAGGGGGTCCGCATGTGCATGCGGATCGGCTTTGCACCACCGTCGGCGACCATCATGCAGCCGAGTTCGCCACGTGGGCTTTCGACCGCCGAATAGACCTGACCAGCGGGAACTTTGAAGCCTTCGGTGAATAGCTTGAAGTGGTGGATGAGCGCTTCCATCGACTCGTCGATACGGGCCCGTGGCGGCGGGGTGATCTTTCGGTCCTGGACCCGGTAGTCGCCTTCGGGCATCGACTCGACGCATTGTTTGACGATGCGCAACGACTCATAGATCTCGGCCATGCGGATCCGGAACCGGTCGTAGCAGTCGCCGTTGGTGGCCGAGATCACGTCGAACTCGACCTGGTCGTACGCGAGGTAGGGCATGTCTCGACGCAGGTCCCAGTCGACCCCGGTTGATCGCAGGACCAAACCGGACGCCCCAAGATTGACCGCCAATTCCTTGTCGATCATGCCCACGCCGACCATGCGCTCAAGCCAAATGGGGTTCTCGGTCAGGAGCTGATCGAGGTCGTCCATACCCTTGGGGATCTCGACGAGGAGCTTCTCCACGTCTTCTTGCCAACCGTCGGGCAGGTCCGCTGCGCTGCCACCGACGCGGAAGAAGTTGTGGTTAAACCGGAGCCCCGTGACCTTCTCGAAAAACCGGAGGAGGTACTCGCGCTCGCGGAACCCAAAGATCATGGCGGACAAGCCACCGATGTCCATACCGCCGGTCGCGAGCGACAGAAGGTGAGAGCTGATCCGGTTGAGCTCCATCATGAGCATTCGGATCCACCTGGCCCGCGGCGGAAGCTGCAGATCGAGCAGTGCCTCGGCGGCCGAGCAGAACGCCACTTCGTTGAAGAAACACGAGGCGTAGTCCATGCGGGTCACATTGGTCGCGCCCTGGACGTAGGTGAGCTCTTCGCCGGTCTTTTCCATACCGGTGTGGAGGTATCCGATGATTGGCTTGACCCGGGTGACGGTTTCACCTTCGAGCTGGCACATCAGGCGGAGCACGCCGTGTGTGGAGGGGTGTTGCGGCCCCATGTTGATGATCATCGGATCGTCGTCAAACTCGCTTCCCGGCCAGTTGGTGCCGGTGACGACGATCTCTCGTTCGGTCGGTTCAAGGGGGAGCTTCTGGCGCCCCTCATCGGTAAGGTGCTCTAGTGCGCTCATACTGGTTTGGGTGCTCCCTTGAACTGCACGGGAATACGCGCCGAGGGTGCGTCTTTGCGGAGGGGGAACCCCTGCCAATCGTCGGGGAGGAGGATCCGAGTGAGTTCTGGATGCCCCTCAAACTCGATACCGAAGAGGTCGTAGGTCTCTCGTTCGGGAAATGCTGCGCCCCAGTACAGGTCGGTCACCGACGCGATCTTGGGAGCAGATTCTGGAACCTCGGCAACGATCCGCATACGCAGTCGGTCCGTCAGGTTCAGCAGGTTGGCCACCACTTCGAAGCGTTCAAGCTGAACAGCTCCTCGTGGAAGGCGTGCAAGGTCGAGCGCGTGATCGACGGCGCAAATGTCTGAGAGCTGCAAGAAGCCCTGATCAAAGCACCATTTGATCGCTTTAGACCAGGCTGATGCTGCGACGAACGCAACCCGTTGGCCGTGTTCGATTTCGACGTGCGCTTCGGGGATCGCTGCCGCGAATCGATCGAGAAACTCGTCGCCGCTCCCCTGAGGTTGAGCAGGCGCCTCACTGGCCGCGCTTTCGATCGGTTCGGCGCTGTCTGGGCTGTCGTCCGCTGTCACTTTGTGATCCTGTTCACGTACTCAGTCGGTGCGGTGCTCGCTGGGTCAACGATCGGGGTGTCCTGGGCAGGAAGAATTCGTTAGCTATGCGCCATTTCGACGTTGATCTCCGCGCCCCCACTTGCATTGGCTTCGCGGCGCTTGAAGACCTCACCGCTGGCGATTTCAGCTTTGAGCGTGAGGATGCCCTGGATGAGGGTTTCTGGACCCGGCGGGCAGCCGGGAACGTACACGTCGACAGGAACGATTTGGTCGACGCCCTGCACCACTGCGTAGTTGTTGAACATGCCGCCGGAGGATGCGCACACGCCCATCGAAATCACCCACTTGGGCTCGACCATTTGGTCGTACACCTGTCGCAGAACCGGAGCCATCTTTTGGGAGACCCGACCAGCGACGATCATCAAGTCGGCTTGGCGAGGGCTTGCGCGAAAGACCTCCATCCCGAAACGGGCGAGGTCGTAATGAGCTCCACCTGACGCCATCATTTCAATGGCGCAACATGCAAGACCGAAGGTGGCCGGCCACAGCGACTGGGCACGGGACCATTGAAGAAAATCTTCGAGCTTGCCGGTCGCAAAGTTGTGTGGAACCTGCTCCAAACCCATGGTTAGGCGACCTCTCTGGCCGGGACCTCGACCACTTCTGGCTGACGGTTTGCCGAACGAATCAGCGGACGAACCTCGGGGGTGTTCGCACGTCCGGCCACACCCCAGCTGAGGGCGCCCGACGAGAGGAGGTAGGCATACGCCACGATGACGGCGAGCAGGAACGCACCCATGGCCAACAGGCCGAACAGTTCAAGCTGCTTAAAGACCAAGGCGAACGGGTACAGAAAGATCACTTCGATGTCGAAGATGATGAAGATCATCGCCACCAGGTAGAACTTGACCGGGAAGCGCCGCGCGGGCTCGTACTCGGTCACGATGCCGCATTCATAGGCGGCGAGTTTGGCTTCCGTGGGTTTCGATGGGCCGAGGAGAGTCGAAGCCAAAAACGACCCAGCCGCGAAGACGATGCCAAGAATGAAGAGCATCAAAATGGGAAGGTATGCCGACATGGCGCTCCTTGCTCCTTCGCGGTGACAAACGCAATTACCGGGCGAATGTAGTCCGCACCTGACCCGGCGCTCCAAAATCACCTGGGTCAACGTGTGATCGTCCTCGCTGGCACCCGCCGCTCTGCAATCGCCTCAGCCTCAACGGACCTCTGCGACACGGAACCTCCCCATGGATGCCGCGACGTTTCACTGCGGGCGACACAGCCTGAGCGCGGCGGCTCGGGCTCAAGGACAGCGCGAGTGAGGAGTTTCCCGTTCAGCTCGCTGACGTGACGAGAAAAGGTTTGCACCGACCCTCAAATTTGCTCAAGAAATCCTCTGGATCCGCCGATACCCATCACAAGCAGGACGTCCCGTTGGAGCCAACCGGTGGTCCTGCTGTGCGATCGACATGAGGACGGACCCGACCCCGTCGGGTTGCGTGAGGCGCGAGGGGATGTGTGATGGCTGGGGAAGACGTTGTTCAAACGAACAGGACTGCCGCGCATCCTCGCCGACGGTTCACTTCCGCTTACGTCGCGCTGTTGGCGGCGACTTTGATCACCTGGATCTTGGTGCTGTCGCCCTCCCCCGCAAGTCCGCTCGGCGGACTCGAGACCCCCGACATTCCGGATTCCGATGTCGCCTCTGAGCGCCTGAGCAGCGAACCACGGGCCGTTTTTGAAGCCCAGGCCGCCGAATCCGACGACGATCCCGCAGATCGAGAGCCTCAAGTAATCGACACCGATGCGGGCACCCGCGAAACAGTCCTCATCACTCCGATGGATGCCGAAAGTGCCGCCGATGAAGCGGCTCGCCCGACCACAATCGAACTGCTTTCTGGGGCTGGGATCCTCTTGCTGGGCATCCTCGCGGGGGCCGTCTGGCTGTCGCTGAAAGGTGCAGCGCCGCACCGCAAGACCATTCGCGACATGCGCACAAACGTCGGTTAGCTCGCCATCCGGAACCGCCGACGGCGTGTGATGGTCACGCGGTTCTGGGTTCTTCGAGCGCTACCAACTGGCCGAACAGGCCGTGGATGGCCGCGCTCTCAGCCCAAGTTGCCGGTGTGCCAAGGCCCGGACCAGCGAGAACAACGACGGGCGCTGCGCCCGTCTCGGTCCAGCCTGCACCGGGTTGGAAGGTCCAAGCGCTGTGGCCAGGAATCCCCACGAGCCATCGCTCCGGGCCGACCATGTCGATGCTCCGTGCCCGGCGTTGATCGGGAAACGATTCGATGTCGGTGATGACCGTGCAGTCGCGAATGAGGCCGAGGCCGACCGTAAATGCCCCTCCCCGGGGGTCGATCATCGGATCGCAGAGGACCTCGGCTCCCGCGCCATCCGCAATAACCACACCTCCAGCAGCGATCACGCCGGCAAGGGTGCCTGCGATCTGGGTGTCGACGAGGATGGATCGGAGGTGCAGGGCCGACCCGTCCGCTATCCAGACCGCCGAAGCGTTGGCGATGCGTTCCAGTTCGTCGGAGCCAAAGTCGCTGTGATGTGACGCCGCGATGACGTCGACGACGAAACCCAGTTCACCTAGGACCGCGGTCGCCTCGTCGACAGCTGCCTGGATGCCCTCAAAGGCTGCGGCGGCCGGAACGAGCGCCACCGTCGATCCCGTCCGGACTTTGTCGGGGCCGTCGTTATGGGGGCCGTCGTTCAATCCGAGAACGCCCCGAAGCGTCGGCCGGGCCGCCGGGTCGAGAAGGTTTCCGCCGCCAAGGACCAGACGGCCACTCGAATCAGTGCCTCGCATCGGCATCTCTCATTTCTCTCAGTCGCTCTTGGTCGCCAACACAGGCGCATCTGCCGCTCGCCGGAACAGGGCGAGCGGCGCTCACCTCGAGAGGCACCCCACCGTTTCCGACCCGACAGGTTTCGGAACCGCTGAGAGCTTGCCATCTTGCGCCTGGGTCCACGCGCCAATGCGATCACTTCACCAGCAGACGTCTTGCCACCAAGATCTCTCCGATATCAGGTTGGACACCTGTTCCCTTTACGCGCCGGTAACGTCGTGAGCTATGTTCCCCGCCAACAGCGGTAGGGCAAGCGGGGCAGGAGCCCCTTCCACAAGAGGAAATCGCATGAGCATTTCAAAGGTCGGGATTTGCGGCTCGGGCATCATGGGCTCGGGAATCGCCGAGGTGGCAGCCAAGAGCGGCTACACCGTCATCTTGCGCAGCCGCCAGCAAGCGACGGCGGACGCCACGATCGGCAAGCTCCAAAAGTCTCTGGCTCGTCAGGTCGAGCGCGGGCGCCTGGACCAAGCCGAAGCCGATGTGATCCTCGGCCGTGTGACCGGCACTGCGGACCTCTCCTCGCTCGCGGATTGCGATCTGGTGATCGAGTCAGTCGTCGAAAACCTCGACGTCAAGAAGGCGCTGTTCGCCGAACTGGACGGCATTGTCAAGGAGTCGGCGATTTTGGCGACCAACACCTCGACGTTGCCGATCGTCGAAATGGCGGTTGCCACCAAGCGTCCCGAACGGGTTCTTGGCATCCACTTCTTTAACCCGGCGCCAGCGATGAGCCTTGTGGAGATCGTCAGTGCAATCACAACGAGCGACGAGACGGCGCAAGAGGCCACCGATTTTGCGGTCTCCTGCGGTAAGAGCCCGGTTGCGGTCAAGGACGTCGCCGGGTTCATCGTGAACGCGTTGCTCTTCCCGTACCTCAACAACGCCATCCGTATGTGGGAGAACGGCGTCGCCTCCAAGGAAGACATCGACGCTGCGATGAAGGGCGGAACCGGACACCCGATGGGACCGTTCGCCCTCCTGGACCTGGTCGGCTTGGACACGTCGCTTTCGATTCTTGAAGCGCTCTACGACGAGTTCCGCGACCCCAACTACGCGCCAGCACCAACCTTGAAGCGCCTGGTTGCGGCCGGCCGCCTGGGCCGCAAGACCGGCGAAGGTTTCCTCACCTACTGAGCCGGCTTTGTGACAGCCCCGGCCGCACAGGCGGGGCGTTAACCCAAGCTAGGTAGTACTCCAGGTCGAAGCGGCGTTCCCGGCAAGCCCCGAGGACGCCGCTTTGCCGTTGCTGGACTTCCCGGGGTTTGCGCTGTCACCTGAACCTGAGTGAACGCCTGCAGCGATCGCCTCAGCCTCAAGCGTGCCGGCCTCGTCGATAGCACCAACAGCCATGGCGGCTATCGCAAGACAACAAAGAGCCCCGCCCACCCCGTAAATGTTGTAGCCGATCGTGGTCACGGCCACGGTCAGCGCAGGACCAAAGCGAAGGACCTGGTTGTTGACGTGTCGCCGGAAGAAGGACGCTTCGACGACCTGCAACCCCACAAAGCAGACGAGCAGAGCCCCCGCCAATCCCCAGGACTCGGTGCCAGCGGCCAGCAGCAGGGCCGGTAATGATCCGATCACGATGCCGAAATAGGGCACGATCGAAAAGACTCCGACGATGGTCGCAAGGAGCACGGCGGCGTCGAGGCCCGCTCCACGGCTGAGCGCGTACGAAACGATGCCGACGATGATCGCCTGCTGGAGCTCGCGGGCCAGATAGCGCCGCCCGTGTCGGACCCCGGACACGATGACGCGATCCCAGAACGGCGCGCGCGAGGACGGCAGCGCACGGAACAGACCTTTCCGGTAGCCATCGCCGTAGACGATGAAGAACAAGGTCAGAACGCCCGTGACCATGTAGGTCGGCACGGTTCCCGCAGCGGCCGCCAACACCTTCCCGGTGTTCCCGACTGCGTCATCGAGCGCTTTAACGAGGTTGTCGACGCGATCGGCAAGACCGAAGTCACGGGCCAGGCTGCTCGTTTCCTCGACTCGCTGGGCCGCTCGAGGAGCGACCTTGGTCAGGTCGTCGACCTCCGAGCGAGCGCTCCTGTACACCACTGCGGTCAGGGGTATCACAAAAGCGACAATGGCCAAAAGGGACAGGATCATGGCGAGCCAACGCGGCATGTGTTTCGCCAGACTCGTGATGAGGGGCATGATCATGATCGCCACAAGCCCACAAGCGATGACCCATCCGAGGGTCCTATGGGCAGCGGTTCCCATTGCCATAATGAGGGACGCCGCAGCGACCGACAGCACGATCCCGGCAAGCACGCGCGGACGCAGTTGCAGCGTGACCGACGGACCAAACGGTTTGGGGTCGACGGCCCCCATGACAGCTGCGACCGGATCGACGCCCACACGCGAAAGCTCGTGGGGAATATTGCTAGTGGATTCGGATGGAGACGACGACGACCGCTTTTGCGACTTGTCGGTTTCGCGACTTGGCTGATCATCCCCTTCACGCGACGCCGAGGCGCCCTTGTCGGACTCGGGCTTGTCAGGGGAAGAATCGGTGGTTTCCGGCGCGTCGTCGCTCATCACCGAATAGGGTAAACGCTCGATGACTGAGCTGTCTCGCAAACCCGAAACTCCATCGTCGTCCGACCACGGATCGACTAGCGACACCTCCTCCACGCATGCTGGGGGTAACGCTCAACACCACCTCAAATCACGGACCCGGGCGTCGCGCTACGTGGTTCATTTTGACTTAGGCACCTACATCTGGATCTGTTTGATCCTGGTCCTCTTTTACGCGCTACTTGGCCTGCTCATATCGGCATCTCACGCCGTATCGCTGGTCATCATTGGCACCGTTTTCGCACTCGCTTTGAATCCATTAGTCCTCGCGGCCGAACGCCGCTTCAAGGTCCACCGCGTTCCGGCCGTCGCCATCGTGGGTGCAGGTCTCTTCCTCACGGCAACCATCGTGGTGCTCGTTCTGGGACCCCCGGCGGTGCGAGAGACCGCGGAGTTCCGACGTGATCTGCCAAAGACGATTGAACAGTTCTATAGCTGGCCGGTGATCGGCGATTCCCTGAAAGAAGCAGACGCATCCAAAGAGGTGGTGAGCTGGCTCGACTCGCTGCCGCAACGCCTTGATGACGAGACGGTGCGAAACATGGTCAGTTCCTTTGTTGGCGGAGCGTGGTCGTCCTTTCTGGTGCTCGTCATCGCTTTCGGAGCCCTGCTCGATGGCCCCCGGCTGTTGAACCTCGGGCGGACCGTCGTCCCGTCCCGCTACCGCGAACAGGCCGACACGGTCGGGCGGGTGTTTTACGCCACCCTCGGCCGTTACTTCGGTGGTTCTGTCACCGTCGCGGGAATGATGGGCTTGTACGTCCTTGCCGTCGGGTTGCTGTTGGGAGTCCCACTGGTCCCGCTGGCCGCGGTATGGGCGATGTTGACCGACCTGATCCCGCAGGTGGGAGGCTTCCTTGGCGGCGCGGTGTTCGTGGTGCTTGCACTGTCGGCAGGTGCGATTACGGGGTTCTTGGCGCTCGTCTTGTTCGTGGCCTACATGAACTTCGAAAACCACGTCATTCAGCCGCTGATCGTCGGAAAGGCGGTCGATCTCACACCGCCAACATCGATGGTCGCCGTGCTGATCGG
>CXWK01006490.1_pt1 | contig 11053 bp, 8 predicted proteins | sample 590851 | NCBI WGS metagenome assembly CXWK01 (sample SAMEA3498364, study PRJEB10139) | wastewater metagenome | biome: wastewater treatment plant; material: activated sludge | place: Denmark | collected 2014-08-01
AGCGTGCCGCGCTGGGCGGGCTCGCGCGGCCAGGCCCGGTTCACCGCCGTGGTGCTGGACACCGCCGGCAAGCCGCTGCCCGGCCGCACGGTGGAAGTGGTCGGTCGGCTGCAGCAGACGATCACCACGCGCAAGCGCATCGTCGGCGGCTTCTACGCCTACGACAACCGGCGCGAGAGCCGCGACCTGGGCGTGCTGTGCAGCGGCCGCACCGATGCTCGCGGGCGCTTGTCTTGCGACGCCAAGGTCGAAGCCAGCGGCGAGGTCGAACTGCTGGCGCGCGCGCGCGACGATGCCGGCCGCCTGAGCGAGGCCGCGGCCACGGTGTGGGTGAGCGCCGGCGGTGAATGGTGGTTCGCGCAGGACGACGACGACCGCATCGACCTGTTGCCCGAGGCGCGCGAGGTGGAGCCGGGCCAGACCGCGCGGCTGCAGGTGCGCATGCCCTTCCGCCAGGCCACGGCGCTGGTGACGGTGGAGCGCGAAGGCGTGATCGACGCACGCGTGCTCGACCTCAGCGGCAGCGAACCGGTGATCGAACTGCCGGTGCCGAAAGCGGCCGATCGATCCTGGGCACCCAACGTCACGGTCAGCGTGCTGGTGCTGCGCGGGCGCTTGCGCGAAGCACCCTGGTGGTCGGTCTTCACCTGGGGCTGGCGCGACCCGGCCGAATGGTGGCGCGCCTTCCGCTACGAGGGCCGCGACTGGCGCGCGCCCACGGCGCTGGCCGACCTGGCCAAGCCGGCGTTCAGAATCGGCGTGGCGCAGCTTTCGGTGGGCCTGGCGGAGCACCGGCTGGACGTGCAGGTGACGCCGGAAAAGGCGCAGTACGGCGTGCGCGAGACCGTGAAGACCACCGTGCGCGTGAGCCATGCCGGCCAGCCGGCGGCCGGCGCCGAGATCGCCTTCGCCGCCGTCGACGAAGGGCTGCTCGCGCTACAGGACAACCGCTCCTGGGACCTGCTCGGCGCGATGCTGGCGCCGCGCCCCTGGGGCGTGGAAACGGCCACCGCGCAGGGCGAAATCATCGGCCGCCGCCATTACGGCCGCAAGACGCTGCCGCCCGGCGGCGGCGGCGGGCGCAATCCCACGCGCGAGCTCTTCGACACGCTGCTGCTGTGGCGCGGCAGCGTGGTGCTCGACGCCAATGGCCAGGCACATATCGACGTGCCGCTGAACGACTCGCTCACCAGCTTCCGGCTCGTGGCCGTGGCCGCCGCCGGCGCCGACCGCTTCGGCAGCGGCAGCGCCAGCGTGCGCGTCACGCAGGACCTGCAGTTGCTGCCCGGCCTGCCGCCGCTGGCGCGCCAGGGCGACGACTTCGATGCCGGCTTCACGCTGCGCAACACCACGGCGCGGGCGATGACGGTGCGGGCCACGCTGGCCGGGCGCAGCGAAGGCGGTGCGGGCGAGGCGCTGAGCTTCGAGCCGCGGACCGTGACCCTGGCCGCCGGCGCCGCACAGGAACTGCAGTGGCGCGTGGCCGTGCCGGCCAGCGCCGCGCGCATCACCTGGCAGGCTGCGGCCGAGGAAACCGGCCGGGCCGCGACCGCAGCCACCCCCGCCCGCGACCGCGTGCAGGTCGTGCAGGCGGTGCAAGCCGCCGTGCCGGTACGCGTGTGGCAGGCCTCGCTGCAACCGCTGCAGGGCACGTTGACGCTGCCGGTGGCGGCACCGGCGGGCGCCCTCGCGGGCTCGGGCAGTGTCGTCGCGAGCTTGCAGCCGCGCTTGGGCGGTGCGCTGCCCGGCTTGCGCCGCTTTTTCGAGACCTACCCCTACACCTGCCTGGAGCAGCAGGTCTCGCGCGCCATCGCCCTGCGCGACACCGCGGCCTGGGCCACCTTGCGCGACGAAGTCGCCGGCTACCTGGACAGCGACGGCCTGGCCGCCTTCTTCCCGCCCGAACCCGGTGCGCCGCCGCGCGGCAGCGACCGCCTCACCGCCCACCTGCTGAGCGCAGCGCACGAAGCCGGTTGGGCCTGGCCCGACGCTGCGCGCGAGGCCATGCTGGGCGGGCTGGCGGCTTTCGTGGAAGGGCGCATCGAGCGCCGCTTCGCCGCCCCGCGAGCCGACCTGGCGGTGCGCAAGCTGGCCGCGCTGGAAGCGCTGGCGCGCCACGGCCGCGCGACGCCGCGTTTGCTGGGGTCGGTGGGATATACGCCCGCGGCCTGGCCCACGTCCGCGCTGCTCGACTTGTGGGGCGTGCTGCGCCGCGTACCAGGCATTCCGCAAGGTGAAGCCAGGCTCGTCGAAGTGCAGCGCCTGCTGCGCTCGCGCCTGGTGGCCGGCGGTACGACGCTGAAATTCAGCACCGAGGCCAGCGACGACTGGTGGTGGCTGATGGACGGCCCCGACGCCAATGCCGCGCGCCTGGTGCTGGCGGCCACCGCCACGCCGGGCTGGCGAACCGAGCTGCCGCAACTCGTGAACGGCGCGCTGGCACGGCAGCAGCGCGGTGCCTGGTCCACGACCACGGCCAACCTGTGGGGCGTGCTGGCGCTGGAGCGGTTTGCCGCCGTCATGGAAAGCGTGCCGGTGGCCGGGCGCAGCGTGCTGCAACTGGGCGCCACGACCAGCACGCTGGACTGGCGGGCGGCCCCCGACGGCGGCGCGGTGACGCTGCCGCTGGAGGCTGCCGCGTCGGCGCCGACCCCCTTCACCGCGCGCCACGAAGGCGCGGGGCGGCCGTGGCTGACGCTGCAGACGCTGGCCGCCGTGCCCTTGCAGGCACCGCTGGCGGCCGGCTACCGCCTCACGCGCAGCGTGACCGCCGTGCAGCGCCAGCGGCCCGAAGTCTGGAGCCGCGGCGACATCCAGCGCGTGCGGCTGGAGATCGAGGTCGTGGGCGACATGGCCTGGGTGGTGGTCAGCGACCCCGTGCCCACCGGCGCCACGCTGCTGGGCAGCGGCCTGGGGCGCGACTCGGCACTGGCCACGCGCGGCGAAGAGCGCGAGGGCAGCGCCTGGCCGGCCTTCGAGGAGCGCGCGCCGGAGGCCTGGCGCAGCTACTACGAATGGCTGCCACGCGGCCGCCACGTGGTGGAGTACACGCTGCGGTTGAATGCCAGCGGCCGCTTCGGCCTGCCACCCACGCGCATCGAGGCCATGTATGCGCCCGAGTCCTTCGGCGAGCTTCCCAACGCCGCACTGGAGGTGATGCCTTGAGGCCCTTGGCCGCCGCCGCGTCCGCCTTGCTGTTACTGGCGACGGCACCCGCCCTGGCCGTGCCGGACTTCAACGCCGTGCGCGCCGCCCACGCGCCTTCCGACCTACCGCTGCTGGACCGCCACGGCGCCGTGCTGCAGACCGTGCGCGTGGACGACAGCGTGCGCCGCGGCCCGTGGGTCACGCTGGCCGACATCTCGCCGGCCTTGCGCGAAGCCATCGTGCTCAGCGAGGACCGCCGCTTCTGGGCCCACGGCGGCGTGGACTGGCGCGCGCTGGCGGCCGGCGCCTGGGCCACGGCCTGGGACTCGCGCACGCGCGGCGCGTCCACGCTGACGATGCAGCTCGCCGGCCTGCTGGACGACGACCTGGCCCGCCCCGCCGGCGGCCGCAGCGTGGGCCAGAAGCTGACGCAGATGCACCGCGCCCGGCAGCTCGAAAGTGGCTGGAGCAAGACCCAGATCCTGGAGGCCTACCTCAATCGCGTGCCACTGCGCGGCGAACTGGTCGGCGTGGCCGCCGCCAGCCACATGCTCTTCGGCAAGCACGCCAGCGGGCTGGATGCGGTGGAGGCGGCCCTGCTGGCCAGCATGGTGCGCGGCCCCAATGCCGGCGCGCCGCTGCTGGAGCGTCGCGCCTGCGAGGTGCTGCGCCAGCAGCAGCTCGATTGCACCGGGCTGGGCATCACGCTGGCGCAGGCGCTGGCGCGACGGCCGGGGCCGCTGCTGCAGGCGCAGGGCGAGGGGCTGGCGCCGCACCTGGCGCGGCTGATGGTGCGCACGGCGCCGGGGCAGCCGCAGTCGGTGCGTCCGCCGGCCACGGCGCTCGCCAGCACGGCCGCACGCGCCGGCGCAGGCGCAGGCGCAGGCGCAGGCGCAGCCTTGCACAGCACGCTCGACGCCGGCGTGCAACGCGTGGCGCTGCAGGCGCTGCGCCGTCAAATCGCCGAACTTCGCGGCCGCGAGGTCGAGGACGGCGCCGTGCTCGTGCTCGACAACGGCAGCGGCGAGGTGCTGGCCTGGGTGGGCTCTTCGGGGTCGGCGTCGAATGCGCCCGCGGTCGATGCCGTGCTCGCCCGCCGCCAGCCCGGTTCCACCGTCAAGCCCTTCGTCTATGCGCTGGCGCTGCAGCAGCGGCTGATCACGGCCGCCAGCCGGCTGGACGACGCCCCGCTGCAACTGGCCGCCGGCGCCGCGCTGTACCAGCCGCAGAACTACGACGGCGGCTTCAAGGGCGCGGTCAGCGTGCGCACCGCGCTGGCCAGCAGCCTGAACGTGCCGGCGGTGCGCGTGGGCGCGATGCTCGGTCCCGACGCGGTCTTCGCCGCGCTGGTGCAGGCCGGCCTGCGCCCCAGCGAAAGCGGCGGCTACCACGGTCATGCGCTGGCACTGGGCAGTGCCGAGGTCTCGCTGCTGGACCTGACCAATGCCTACCGCCTGTTCGCACAGGGCGGTCGGTGGAGCCCGGTGCGCTGGCAGTCCGGCGCAGCTGGGGAACCGCCGCGCCGCGTCTTCGACGCCGCCACGGCCTGGATCGTGGCCGACATCCTGGCCGACCCCGCGGCGCGCGCCGTGGGCTTCGGCCTGGACAGCCCGCTGGTCACGCGCGGCTGGGCGGCGGTGAAGACCGGCACCAGCAAGGACCTGCGCGACAACTGGTGCGTCGGCTTCACCAGCCGCTATACCGTGGGCGTGTGGGTGGGCAATGCCGGCGGTGCACCGATGCACGGCGTGAGCGGCGTCAGCGGCGCGGCGCCGGTGTGGCGCGAGGTCGTGGCCCACCTGCATGCGCGCGCGCCGTCGGCTCCGCCCGCGCCGCCGTCCGGCCTGGTGGCGCAGCGGGGCGAGTGGTTCCTGCCCGGTACGCAGGTGCGTGCCGGCAGCGCGGCCGCGACCGGCGACGCACAAGCCTTCGGCATCCAGACCCCGCGCGACGGCAGCCTGGTGCCGCTCGACCCCGACATTCCGCTGCAGGCGCAGCGCCTGGCCTTCGTGGGCGCGCCGGGCCAGTGGCGCGTGAACGGGCGTGTGGTCGGCAGCGGCAGCGTCGTGCACTGGCTGCCGCGGCCGGGCCGTCATGTGCTGGAGCGCCGCGCCGGCGNNCGGCACGGCGCGCACCGGGCGGCTGAGCCGCCGTCAGATGGCGTGCGGGTTGAACAAGCGTTCCACCGCCACGTCGATGACCATGCCGCACAGGCTGTACAGCAGCGAGCCGATCAGCGCCGCGGTGAAACTCTCGACGTGAAAGCTGCCCAGCAGCGACGCGGCGGCCCAGAACATGAGCGCGTTGATGACGAAGAGAAACAGGCCCAGCGTCAGCAGCGTCACCGGCAGCGTGAGCAAGACCAGCAGCGGCCGCACCAGCGTATTGAACAGGCCGACCAGAAAGGCCGCGAACAACGCCGAACCGAAGCCGTCCACCGACACCCCCGGATACAGGTCGGCCACGAGCAGCAGGGCTCCGGCGAGCAGCAACCAACGCACGATCATCTTCATGGGCACAGCATAACGTGGCGCGGACGCGTCTTTTGCCTGGGAAAACCGCTTCTCAGCACGATAGGCTGGCATTACCATCGCGGGTAGCCGATTGATCGTAAAGACAAGCCCCGAAATCAAGGTTTGCGCCGCGGTCGGCACTCTCTCAACCACTGACGGAGAACCTACACATGGCAACTGCGAAGAAAGCTCCCGCGAAGAAGGCCCCGGCGAAGAAGGCGGCGGTCAAGAAAGCCGCACCGGCCAAGAAGGCGGCCCCGGCCAAGAAGGCGGCACCCGCCAAGAAAGCCGCCGCCCCGGCAAAGAAGCGTGCCCCTAGCGCGGCCTTCATGAAGGCCATGACCCCGAGCGCCGCCTTGGCCGCCATCATCGGCGACAAGCCACTGCCGCGGACCGAGGTCACCAAGAAGGTGTGGGAGTACATCAAGAAGAACGATCTGCAGGACAAGATCAAGCGCACCATGATCAATGCCGACGCCAAGCTCAAGGCCGTGGTCGGGGTGAGCCCGATCAGCATGTTCGGCATGACCAAGGAAATCAGCAAGCATCTCAAGTGAGTTGCTGAACGCCGATACCCTCGCGGGGCCCGGGTGACCGGGCCCCGCTTTCGTTTCAGCCGACTTGCGCCAGCCGCCGCGCGACGAAGTCCAGCCGGTCCTGGCCCCAGAAGATCTCGCCTTCGATCACGTAGCTGGGCGAGCCGAAGACGCCGGCGGCTATGGCCTGCTGCGTGTTCTGCTCGTACTGCGCCTGCACTTCGGGCGTGGCCGAGGCGGCCAGCCGCTCCGCCGGCAGGCCACATTCGGCCAGCAGTTCGGCCAGCGTCGTGGCGCTGGCAATGTCGCGCTCCTGCGCCCACACGGCCGCCAGCACGCGGCCGGTGAGCTGCATGGCGGCAGCGGCGCCGTCGGCCCGGTCGACGGCCACGATGAGCCGCGCCGCGGGGTCGCCCGGCACCGGAAAGTATTTCGGCTTCAGGTTCAGCGGCAGGCCCAGCGCGGCGCGAAAGCGCGCCAGTTCCACCAGCCGGTAGGCCTGGCGCTGCGGCGCGCGCTGGCCCAGAGGCAGGCCGCCCGACACCGGGAAGATCTTGCCCAGGTCGATGGGCAGCACGCGCGCCGTGGCGCCCGCGGCGGCGGCGATGCGCGCGAAGCGCTCGTGACCGAGGTAGGTCCAGGGGGACTGCGGGGCGAGGTAGTAGTCGACGGTGGTGGGCATGGCGACGGGTCTCGGAAACGGGGCGGCAAGGCGACAGGGTCCTCGGCCCAGCGCAGTCTACGGCCGCCGCCGCGCCTGCGCCGCTGTGTTGAAATGCCCCGCGACCGACCGGAGACCCAGAATGAGCAACGACACCCTCGCCGCATGGCATCGAATGGTCCGGGATCACGACCCGTCGGGGCTGGACACGCTGCTGGCCGACGCGGCGGTTTTCCATTCCCCCATCGTGCACAAGCCCCAGGTCGGCAAGGCGCTTGCCGCGGCCTACCTGCGGGCGGCGTTCCAGGTCTTCTTCGACCCGAGCTTTCGCTACGTGCGTGAAGTGGTCGGCGTCCGCGACGCTGTGCTTGCGTTCGAGGTCGAGATCGACGGTATCGCGGTCAACGGCGTGGACATGATGCATTGGGACGAACAAGGCCGCATCGATGACTTCAAGGTCATGGTCCGGCCGTTGAAGGCGATCAACCTGATCCATCAGAAGATGGCGGCCGTGTTGCAGGCACAGGCCGCGGGCCAGTAACCCAGGGCCACATGAGCCAACTGCAGATCCACGAGTACCTGGCCGAACTCGACCGCCTGAAGCGCGCCAGCGGAAGCCGCCGCGAGACCAACCTGCGCGGCGCCTTCCGCGACCTGCTGAAGGGCTGGGGCCGCGGTCAGGACCTGGTATTCGTCGAGGAATATGCGCTGAAGACCGCCGCCAAGGCCAACATCACCGTCGACGGCGCGCTGCTGCACGGCATCCGCACCCCGCTGGGGTACTGGGAAGCGAAGGACGCGGACGACGACCTCGAAGCCGAGATGGCCGCCAAGTTCCGCAAGGGCTAACCGCGCGACAACATCGTCTTCACCGACGACGTTACCGCCGTGCTCTGGCAAGGTGGCAACGAGGTCTTGCGCTGCGCCATGACCGACACCGCGCGGCTGGAAAGACTACTGAAGCTGTTCTTCGGCTTCGAGCGCCCCGAGATCGTCGGCTTTCGCCGTGCCGTGGCGCAGTTCAAGACCGACCTGCCGGCGGTGCTGAAGGGCCTGCGCGAGATGATCGAGGCGCAGCACGAGGGCAACCCGGCCCTGACCGAAGCCGACGTGCGCGAAATGCTGATCCAGCACATCCTCACCGAAGAGATCTTCGGCAAGGTCTTCGACGACAGCGACTTCCACCGCCAGAACAACGTGGCGCACGAGCTGTACGAGCTGGAAGCCACCTTTTTCACCGGCGGCTTGAAGAAGGCGACGCTGAAGGGCCTGGAGCCTTACTACGCCGCCATTCGCGCCGCGGCGGCGCAGATCGGCAGGTGGTGCTCGGCAGGGGCGAATTGTGGGGCGACGAGAAGCGCAGGACTGGGGTCGACGCGCGCAGCGCGCATCCATGACTGATTCGCCGCATCTGTTCGAGCGCAGCGAACGCAGTGAGCGAAGCGAGTCATGCGGCGCGACCCCAGTCCGAGCATCGCAGTGGAGTCGGCGCGTCAGCGACGACCGACCCACGATGAGCCCCTGCCGGGCACCGCCTGTCGCGAGCCGCCGATCTCGTCAGCTGGCAATTTGACCGAGATTAGCGAATTCAGCCGGGGACCATAACTTCGCTAACTTCACTCAAATTCGGCTCGCGCGTCGGCCACGGCACGCGCCTGTCTGTCGGCTACAGAACCCCCCGAAGAAACCGCCCCGTGTGGCTGCCCTCGTGCGCCGCCACCTCCTCGGGCGTGCCCGCGATCAGCACCCGCCCGCCGCCGGCGCCACCCTCGGGCCCCATGTCGATGATCCAGTCGGCGGTCTTGATGACGTCCAGGTTGTGCTCGATGACGACGATGGTGTTGCCGGCGTCGCGCAGCTGGTGCAGCACCTTGAGCAGCAGTCCGATATCGTGGAAGTGCAGCCCGGTGGTCGGCTCGTCCAGGATGTACAGCGTGCGTCCCGTATCCCGCTTGCTCAGCTCCAGCGCCAGCTTTACGCGCTGCGCCTCCCCGCCGCTCAGCGTGGTGGCGCTCTGGCCCAGCCGCACGTAGCCCAGGCCCACGTCGAGCAGCGTCTGCAGCTTGCGCGCGATATTCGGCACGGCGCTGAAGAAAGCGTGCGCGTCTTCCACCGTCAGCTCCAGCACCTGCGTGATGTTCTTTCCCTTGTAGAGGATCTCCAGCGTCTCGCGGTTGTACCGCGCGCCGTGGCACAGGTCGCAAGGCACGTACATGTCGGGCAGGAAGTGCATCTCGACCTTGATCACGCCGTCGCCTTCGCAGGCTTCGCAACGCCCGCCACCGCTGGAAGAACTCACGTTGAAGCTGAAGCGCCCGGCGCCGTAGCCGCGCTCGCGCGCCGTGGGCACTTCGGCGAAGAGCTCGCGGATGGGCGTGAACAGGCCGGTATAGGTAGCCGGGTTGCTGCGCGGCGTGCGGCCGATGGGGCTCTGGTCGACGTTGATGACCTTGTCCAGCGCCTCCAGCCCTTCGATGCGGTCGTGCGGCGCCGGCTCGGCGTGGCTGCCGTAGAGTTTGCGCGCCACCGCGGTGTACAGCGTGTCGTTGATGAGCGTGCTCTTGCCCGAGCCGCTGACGCCGGTGACGCAGGTGAACAAACCCACCGGAATCTCGACGCTCACGTCCTTCAGGTTGTTGCCGCGCGCGCCCACGACGCTCAAGCGGAACGGCGCAGCGCCGAAGCCGGTGGCCGCGCGCCGCCGCGCCGGCACGGGAATGCGCAGCGTGTGCGCGAGGTAGCGGCCGGTGAGCGATTCGGTATTGGCCGCCACCTCGTCGGGCGTGCCTTGCGCCATGACGCGGCCACCGTGCACGCCGGCACCGGGGCCCATGTCCACCACGTGGTCGGCGCTGCGGATCATGTCCTCGTCGTGCTCCACCACGAGTACGCTGTTGCCCAGGTCGCGCAGGTGCTTGAGCGTGCCGATCAGGCGTTCGTTGTCGCGCTGGTGCAGGCCGATGCTGGGTTCGTCCAGCACGTACATCACACCACTCAGGCCGCTGCCGATCTGGCTGGCCAGCCGGATGCGCTGCGCCTCGCCGCCGGAAAGCGTATCGGCGCCGCGGTCCAGGCTGAGGTAGGTCAGGCCGACGTCGTTCAGGAAGCGCAGCCGCGAGCGGATCTCGCGCATGATCTTGTCGGCGATCTCGGCCTTGGCGCCGATCAGCTTCAGGTCCTGGAAATAGGCCAGGCTCTCGGCCAGCGTGGCGTGCTCCACCTCGTAGATCGGCTGGCCTTTTTCGCCCTGGCCGTCGGCCGTGTGGTGCTGCAGGAAGACATGCCGCGCCTCGCGCCGCAGCCGCGCGCCGCCACATTCGGCGCAGGGTTTGGCGGCCTGGTAGCGCGCCAGTTCCTCGCGGACCGCGGCCGAATCGGTTTCGCGCCAGCGGCGCTCGAAATTGGGCAGGATGCCTTCGAAGGGATGTGCTCGTTTGACCTGCCGCGTGCGCGCCTTGCCCTTGCCCACGCCTTCGGCTTGGTAGACGAATTCGATGGCTTCATCGCCCGAGCCGTACAGCAGCACCTGCTGCGCCCGCGGCGGCAAGTGTTCGAACGGCGTCTCGATGTCGAAACCGACATGCCGCGCCACGCTTTCCAGCAGCGAATGCGTGTAGGCATTGCGCCGGTCCCAGCCCTTCACCGCGCCTGCGGCCAGGCTCAGGCTGGGAAAGGCCACCACGCGCTCGGCGTCCATCACCGTCACCTGGCCCAGGCCGTCGCAGGCCGGGCAGGCGCCCACCGGTGAATTGAAAGAGAACAGCCGCGGCTCCAGTTCGGAAAGCGAGTAGCTGCACAACGGGCAGCCGAATTTGCTGCTGAACAGATGCTCCTTGCCGGTGTCGAGTTCCAGCACGATGGCGCGGCCGTCGGCAATGCGCAGCGAAGCTTCGAAACTCTCGGCCAGGCGCTGCTTCACGTCGGGCTTGCTGCGCAGGCGGTCGACGACGACGTCGATATCGTGCTTCTCGGTCTTCTTCAGCGCCGGCAGCGATTCGGATTCGAAGATGTTGCCCGGCTTGCCGTCGCTGCCGATGCGGAAGCGCACGTAGCCGCGCGAGCGCATGTCCTGCAGCAGGTCGGCGAATTCGCCCTTGCGGTCGCGCACCACGGGGGCCAGCACCATGAGCCGCGTGTCCTCGGGCAGCGCCAGCACGGCGTCGACCATCTGGCTCACGCTTTGCGCTTGCAGCGGC
>CXWK01010306.1_pt1 | contig 11050 bp, 14 predicted proteins | sample 590851 | NCBI WGS metagenome assembly CXWK01 (sample SAMEA3498364, study PRJEB10139) | wastewater metagenome | biome: wastewater treatment plant; material: activated sludge | place: Denmark | collected 2014-08-01
CCGCTTTTATCTCACACGGAAAAATCGCGAGTTTTGGAAAAAATAAATAAAGAACTTCGGTTTAAAGACAACCCCAGGGTTATAACCGAAGCGCAGCAGGAAAGGCTGGCGGAACACTTAGAGGAATTGGGCGACCTTTCTGGCGTGGTGTATTGCCGGAACAATAAAGCCTATGCGGGGGGCAATCAAAGGAGTGTATATTTTGACGGATGCCCAGTGATCATCACTGAAACACACAAGGAGCCGACAAAGACAGGGACGGTTGCGCTTGGATGGATTGAAAAGGATGGGGAGCGGTATGCATACCGGGAGGTAGATTGGACGGAGGGGCAATTTCGGAAGGCTTGCGTTGTGGCGAATAATGACGGGGGAGATTGGGATTGGACTGTACTTTCTCAATGGGACCAAACAGATTTGGCAGATTGGGGATTTGAGGTTACTCCTGAAAAAGATTACAGTAAAAGCAACAAGGAGATTGATGTGAGCGATTTTGAAGAGTTGATGACTATGTTTTTCAAGTTTTCAAAAGATGACTTTATCAAAGTTCGCAACGGACTTGAAAAAATTGCAACGTCTCCGGAGCAAGCAATCATTACCTTAATTGACCAGCATGTTTAAGTGGCAATGGTTTTTGAAAGATGGCTATCCTGATGAAGGAATTGACCGGCATATGTGCAAAGTATTCGGCGCATTTGTGTGTGGTGGAGGCTCGACGATGGGATATAAAAGGGCAGGATTTGAGCATTTGGGAGGGGTAGAAATTGACCCCAAAATTGCCGACGTGTATCAGGAAAATCACAAACCAAAACACTTATTTGTTGAAGATATACGGGCATTCAACGAGCGCCAAGATTTACCCGCTGAACTTTACGAGCTTGACATTTTAGACGGTTCCCCTCCCTGCTCAACGTTCAGCATGGCAGGAAGTCGGGAAAAGGCATGGGGTAAAGAAAAGCAGTTCCGGGAAGGGCAGGCGGTTCAAACACTTGACGACCTCGTTTTTGTGTACTGCGAAACAATCAAAAAGCTAAGGCCGAAAGTGTTTTTGCTGGAAAACGTCAAAGGTATTATTCAGGGAAATGCAAAGGTTTATAGCAAGCAGATTGTAAGAACGATGACCGAAGCCGGGTACAATGTTCAGGTATTCATGCTTAATGCCGCAAGCATGGGTGTGCCTCAAAAGCGGGAGCGGGTGTTTTTTATCGGACATCGGAAGGAGTTGGGGTTTGGTAAGTTGAAGTTGGATTTTAAAGAAAGGCCGGTTTTGTTTGGACAGGTGGCAGACATGCAAGACAGCGAAGAAACATTAAGGGACGCAGAAAAAAGGGTGTGGCACTTGGTTAAGAAAAGCGACAATAGCCTTTCAGATGCGTACAAAAGGTACAGCGGATCAGACAGCTTTTTTTCGCACAACATTCTAAACTTTGAAAGAATTGCCAACACTATTACGGGATCAGGCGGCGGTCAGCAAATCATTTATGAGCTAAAAAGACATTTGAATGACAAGGAAACCTGTCTTTGTGGCACATACCCCCTTGACTATAATTTTAACGGTATTGAGCCGAAATATTTAATCGGAATGAGTGTGCCGCCAGTGATGATAGCTCAAATAGCCTACCAGATTTATTTGCAGTGGCTAAGTAAAATATAAGCCTATGCCAAAACCGCAGAAAGGGAGGAATTTAAAGCCGGAGCAAAAGATCGAGATAGCGCGGAAGGTGTGCGAGATGTACGCCACAGACAAGTACACGATTGCGGCTTGTCTTGCCGCTAATGGCATAGAGACAGAAACAACTTGGCGCAACTGGCAAGCAGGCAGTGCGGAAATTGCGAATCTATATAAGGAGGCGATAAAACAAAAAGCAGACGCGTATAAATCTGGACTTGTTGAAAGGGCGCGAACGGTTCTGGAAAAGCATCTTGAAGGATACACCATTGAATTGATTGATACAGAGGGTATCGAAGAAGTTGATACCAAAACAGGGACAAGGCGAATAAAGACAACAAAAGTTAAAAAGCGGCAAGTGTACATAAAGCCAGTTTTTCAGGCCGCTGAAATGGTGCTTACGAATATGGATTCCGAAAACTTTAAAAAGAACCCGCAAAAAGAGGACGAGGTATCTGAGGAATTATTGGAGTTGCTTGACGCACAGCGCAGGCAGACAGAGCAAAAGCCGGACGCAAAACGGCTGTCAATATTTGAGAAGATTGAAAAAATGAAACAAGCAAAATGAACGGAGCAAAAATTGGAGATGGCCCCTGGGGTTGTCTTGTCGCCTTTGCGATAATTGGAATTTTGGCCGCACTTTATTTTCTTGTTATTGGCTGCATTTGGCTTTACGACCATGTAAGTATCGGCTAAATGAAGCAATACCAGCGCTACATAAAAAACGTACAGACCGGCAAGCGCATCGCCGGGAAACTGGAAAAGCTGGCAGTTGCACGGTTTGAAAAGATGCGCACCCGCAAGGATATATTTTTTGATGAAACAGCGGTGGACATAGTGACGATGATCATCCAGTCGCTACGCCATACCAGCGGGCATTTTCAAGGAAAGCGGTTCAACTTACTCGACTGGCAGGCCTTCGCAATCGCGGGGCTTTTCGGTTTTAAATGGAAAAAGACCGGACTCCGGGTAGTCCGTACCGCTTACATCGAGATTGCCAAAAAGAACGGCAAATCTGAATTCGCGGCGGCAATTGGTTTGATCGGTACGTACTTCGACGGCGAACCCGGGGCGGAATGTTTCGTTGGGGCAAACAAGTACGCACAGGCGGCAATCACATGGGAAGCGGCAAAGGTAATGGCCAAATACCTTGCCCTGGAAGACGAAGACTTTGCTGGCGTGCTGAAGGTGTACGATTCGATTAATACCCGGTCACTGAAAAACAAATCGAACGGGTCGAGCTTCACCCCGCTCGGAGGGGACAGCAAGACACAGGACGGCATCAGGCCGCATATCAGCATCATTGACGAATTCCACGAAGCGCCCGACCGTTCGATCTTAGAAAACATCGAATCCGGAACCGTGAACCGACTGCAACCCATGACTGTCATCATCACAACGGCGGGGTTCAACATCAACGGGCCGTGCAAAAAGATGCGCGATTCAGGCGAAAGGATTCTGAACGGCGAAGCGGATGACGACGCCCAATTTATCCTGATTTATGCCCTTGACGATCCCGAAAAGGAATGGGAAAATCCGAAGATGTGGGGCAAAGCAAACCCGTCTTTCCCGCATACGCCAACGCTTGAAGGGTTGATGGGGCAATATCGGAAGGCAAAAACGCAAGGGGCAAGCGCTGAAACCAATTTCAAAACCAAAAACCTGAATATGTGGGTACGGCAATCGGAAGTGTGGCTACCTGATGATCTTTGGATGCAGAACCAATCCATGGTTAAAATGGAAGACCATGGAGGACGGCAGGCATTTTGTGCAATTGACCTTTCCAACAATCGGGATTTAACCGTTTGCGGCGCCCTGATTATTCCCCGACCAAAAACAGAAGAACCGTTCATCTTTTTCCCGCGCTTTTTCATACCGGAAGACAACATCGAAGAAAGGGTAAGGCGGGATCAGGTTCCGTACATGGATTGGGAGCGCGAAGGGATCATTCAAACGACAGCCGGAAACGTGACCGATCACGAACGGATATTCGAAGAAATTTTGAACTTTGGGAAGGTTTTGCAGGTGGACGGCATCGGCTATGACCCGTGGCAATCTACCCAACTTGCCGTATCTTTACAGGACTACGGTTTTGATATGTCGGAGATCAGGCAGACGCCCGGAAACTTCAACGAACCCATCGTAATGATTGAAAATTTGGTAAGCGCCGGCCGGCTGAACCATCAAGGGAATGCGGTTTTGCGTTGGAATATGGGAAACGTGGTTGTTGATGTGGACAACAACGGCCTGAAAAAGTTCTCAAAGCGCAAAAGCCGGGAAAAGATTGACGGGTTGGTAGTGCTGGGGATGTGTTTTGCAATGTATTTTCGATGGTTACGGGCAAACGATCAGAGCATTTACACGACACAGGAAAGGGAAGAAGGATTCAGAACTCTATAAAAAAGCCCGAACGCGGGCGCGCTCAGGCAAAGGATATGCGTACTTAGTTGTCCCACAACTAATGAGTTACAAAGATACTCGATTATGGGAACGGAAAAAGAAAAATTCGCGCAGATGGTAAAGGTATTGGAGCAACCAGAAACCTATTTCGGATTGGTTTCCGCAATTTCAGCGACTGAACAGGTGACGTACAGGGAAGCATGGGAGAAAGTCGAACGGGAACGGCAGGAGTTAGGGTTGCCGCCAAAATATTGCAACGTGCATTCGTTTCATACGGCAAGATATAAATTTCACCAATCCGGGCAGATGATCAGGATCATTGATTATCCGCTTGAAAATAATGAACAAGATGATAGTAGTGGGCGAGTTTAAGCAAGTTGGAGTCAATACCATTGATGTGGACTTGGTTGTAAAAAAATGGAATCACTTGTGGGCTTTGTACGAGTGGTGTGATCCGGATAACTATTCATGTAGATTGATAAAAAGCGTAAGGAAAGATTCGGCAATGTCGGCGCTAAAACTCACATTGTCGCAAGAGCAAAAACAAGAGCTAATCGCAAAACTGAAGCTAATTCCAGAGCAAGGCCCGTTTAAAAGCGCCGTGACTTGGAGAAGACAAAAAGACATAGATTTTCTTCAGCAGTGGAGACTAAGTAAAAGATAAAAAGACAATACGCAGAATAATTACACCCAAAGTGACACCCCTACCCGCCTACTTTTGCCATCAAAGCGCAAGGGATGGCCAATATTTTCCAAAGATTTATGGGTATTTTCTCCAATTCGGCAGCAAATGCGGAAAAGGGAAACCCATTGGAAAACCCTGCAAATCCGCTCAGTTCCGAAACTTTAGGCGCTTTGGGATCAGGAAACAGCCAATTTCCGGTTGACGAACAAACCTCTTTGGCGGTCACTTCCTTTTTTCGGGCAATCACAATCCTATCCGGCGTCATCGCCTCCCTTCCAATTTCCGTTTTCAAGATAAACAGCGATGACAGTGTAAAGAAGCGCCGGGAACATGCAATCACGCGCCTGCTGAACCTGCGGCCTTCCGAAAATATCACGCGGTACAACTTCTTTCAGACCGCCGTTTTGCACCTGCTCACCTTTGGGAATTTCTATGCACCCATTGACCGATCCGCAAGGAATCAGGGGTTAGCTACTTCAATGCAGATTTTGAACCCCATGCAGATGACGGTCAAAATCACAAAGAAAGGGAAGCCAGTGTATGAGTATAGGATAGAATCAGAGGGCGGGAAACAAGAAACAATCACTTACGCAGCGGATCGGATCATTCATATTTCAGGGCTGTCATGGGATGGCATTCGGGGTATTGGAATCGTAGACACTTTTGAGGGGATACTTGGCACGGCACTTGCAAATCAGGGATTTATTGAATCGTTCTACTCTAACGGTGCCTTTCCATCCGGCACAATCGAAGTACCGCAAAAACTGGATGACGCTTCTTATAAGCGTATGGGATCAAGTTGGTCAGCAGCGCACAGCGGGCCACGTAACGCAGGCAAAACCGCAATCCTTGAACAGGGCGCAAAATATACCCGCATTGGTTCCACCCCAATGGAGGCCGGGTACACTGAAACCAAAAAAAGCCTTGTCTCCGACATTGCCCGCATTACCGGCGTCCCTCAGTTCCTGTTGGAAGACCTCGACCGGGCAACATTCAACAACATCGAAGAACTGAGCAAGCTGTTTGTAACATACACACTCAAACCGCTTTGTTTCAATATCGCCGCCGAACTCGCTTGGAAACTGCTTCCTGAAAGCGAAAAAGCAAATCACGAAATCCGGTTCGACTTCTCTGAAATCCTGGGCGCTGACGTAGAAAGCCAGTCGAAACTAATTGATTCCCTGATGAAATGGGGCGTCGCAAACCGGGACGAAGTACGCCGCACACAAGGAATGCCGCCGATTGAAGATGGTAGCGGCAAGGCTTATTACATCCCGCTGAACATGGTTGATCCAACCAAAGAACCGGAAGAAATTCAAACGCCCGCAGGGGCACAAAATGCAACCGATGGCAACGAAGAAGATACGCCCGCAGGGGCAAACGGGTAGTTATTTCCGGGTGATCACGGGAACGGACGCGGACAACACGCCCGAAATCCTGATCTATGGCTACATCGGTCAGGAAGATTGGTGGGATACGGAAGCTGAAACCAACCTCACTGACATTGAGGTAGTGAAAGCTATCCGGGACTTGGAAAAGAACAATTCCCGCATCAATATCCGCATCAATTCGCCAGGTGGTTCCGTCATGCACGGCGATCCGATCATTACGGCGATCCGGAATAGCAAAAGCGAAATCCACACCTATGTTGACGGCATGGCGGCGTCTATGGCATTTGATATTTGGATCAGTGGCCACAAACGCCACGTCGGGATCAATTCAAAGCTGATGACGCACGCGACCAGCTCATTCGAGTGGGGTACAGCAAAGCGAATGCGCCAATGCGCCGATATGCTGGACAAGTTTGACGACACAGCCATTGCGACTTTTTCAGCGGTCACGGGCATGGAAGAAACAGAAGTTCGGGAACGGTTTTACGACTACGAAGACCACTGGATGACGGCTAAGGAAGCGGTTGAATTTGGATTGGTTGCTGAAATTGACAATTACCAGACGCAGCAAGCGGTCGAAGAACCCGAAAAAATGAGCTTCCGGCAGTTGCTGGCAGCCGCTACACGCCTTGCAATGCCCGATCCGACAGAGGAAGAAGAAGCGGAAGAAGAAAACGAAAAAGAGGGCGCAAAGCCTGAAAATAATTGGCGGGTTGCGCTAATGCCCCACCTGCTCATTCAATCACAAATCAAAAACTAAAACGATGCGTAACGAAAAGCAGTTACACGAGCTTCGGGGCGGGTGCTATGCAGCAATGAAAGCACTGACCGACAAAGCCGCAACCGAAAGCCGACCAATGACGCCGGAAGAAGAAGCGCAATGGGATAAAGCGCACGGCGAAATGCAGTCATACGAACGCGAAATTGAACGCCTTCGCACTCAGGCACAGGTTGACGCCGAAATGAACACCCGCGAAAGTGAATTCAGCTTAGTCCCGCCATCTGAAAAAGACCGGCAGAACAGCGAATTGCGCCACTTTTTCAAGCGATTACTTGATGAAGATTTCCGGGTAAGTGAGGCCGAAGCCCGCCGGATGGCACGTGCAGAAGCGCCAACCCGCGCCCAAAACTCCACCGATTCAGACGCCAAAGGCTCGTACCTGGTACCGCAGGAATTTGTACGGATGTTGGAGGTATACATGAAGGCATACGGCGGCATGATGCAGGCAGCCTACACGCACAACAGCACACGCGGCGGCGTTATGCGCCTTCCGACGGTGAACGACACCACGAGCACGGGCGCATGGCAATCCGCTGAACGCTCAAGCGGCTTGACGTCGAACAACTTCACGTTTGCGCAGGTCACGCTTGGTGACTTCACTTGGGCGGACATTGTGTTGCTCACATGGGAGATTATTCAGGATGAAGATGTGGACTTTGTTTCCCGTCACCTGGCAGAGCTGTTTGGCGTTCGCGCCGGCCGCGCCCTGAACAAAGCCTATACCGATGGAGACGGCAGCGGAAAACCTACGGGTATCCTTGCGGCTTCGGGCGGCGCATCCGTCGGCAAAGAATCGGCAGCAAACAACGCGGTGACGAAAAGCGAACTGATTGATTTAGTGCATTCGATTGATCCGGCATACAGAAGCCCATCGGCGGCTTTTATGATGAATGACGCCACTTTGGCCTACATCCTGAAACTGGACCAAACGACCAATGTGGCGCCAATCTGGCAGCCATCTTTCCAAGAAGGCGTGCCGGGCAAAATCTTAGGCTACAACTATGTTGTAAACCAGGACTTCCCCACCCTTGCCGCATCCGCAAAGCTGATTGCTTTTGGCGACTGGTCAAAGTACTGGATTCGCAACGTGCAGGGCTTTGGCATGGTCCGGCTGAAAGAGCGATTTGCAGATCAATTGGCAGATGGCTTCTTGGGCTGGTTGCGCACGGATGGCAAGTTGGTCAATACGGACGCGATCAAACTGCTTCAGGTTAAAGCATAAAAAGCAGGCAATCGGGGCGGGAATTTCGCTATCCCCTCCCGCTCCCGGTTGCCGACCAAAATACGCGCATGAATTTCAATACCGGACAATATAAAATCACAACGCAGCCGGCAACGGAACCGCTGACACTGACAGAGGCAAAATTGCACCTGAAGGTAGATACGACTGCGGACGATGACTTGATAACGGCGCTCATTACAGCGACCCGGCAATCGGTTGAACGGTATTGTAATTCTGCTTTGATTACTCAGACGGTTACGGAAAAATACGACTGCTTCACGTCGCGCGGTTTCCGGCTTTCGGTTTCCCCGGCGATTGCGATCACTTCTGTTTCCTGCACAGATTCAGCAGGCGACACACAGACGCTTTCAACCGACATCTACGGGCTTGATGATTACAGCCGTCCGGCGCGGGTATTCCTGAAAGAGAATCAGCAATGGCCACAGACGCGAGTAGAGTCCAACACAGTGACGGTAGTTTATACCGCCGGGTACGGGGCCGCGTCCGATGTTCCGAAACCGATTGTGATTGCAATGAAACTGATGCTTGCCGACCTATACGAAAACCGGCAGGATTCAGCACGAACAATGCCGTCCGCATCGCAAAGAATTTTGGACCCGTACCGAATCAATTACTTCTGATGGCAAAGGCTACCAATGAGCATATCGGGCAAATGCGGGAACGGATTGCAATAGAGCGATTCACGGCAAGCCAAAACGCGACGGGCGAAGAAACGGGGACTTGGGCGACGCTTTCGACAGTTTGGACAGCGGTAAGCTACAATGAGGTTGGAAGCGATGAAAAGCAACTGAGCGAAAAGAAAACAGCAATCACATCAACCGCTTTTCGCATCCGCTACAATACTTCGGTGATTCAAAAAGACCGGATTCTATACCGATCTGAGTACTTCGATGTTTTGAGTATTACACACGATCCGGGGCGGGTTTACACCACACTGGAAGCAAAATCAAGGGAGTGATGGAAGTCAGTTTTCAAGTAACCGGAACAGAAGCAACGATCGCCGCAATGCGCAGCGTATTGGCATCAGTTTCCGGCGCTGAAAACAGACTGAAAATTGCACGGGCTGGGGTTCCCTTTATCCAGGATGCAGCCAGGGCATCGGCTCCGATTTTCAAAGGCCCGACCGGCGAACACTATTTGTATGACACGCCAAAGCTCCTAAAAAGGCTAAGGGCGCCAAATGGTCAGGGGCGCATTAAGACGATTTACCAAGCCGGCAACACGGCGGTATCCATACAGGATTTGAGCGAGCGCCGGGTGAAAATTGCAAAGTCAGGCGTAGCGGTCGTTGGGCCTTTGGTTCGACGCAGTAAGGCGAAAGGCCCGCTTGGAACAACAGAAGCGAATGCGGACGCAGCCTATGCGCATTTCATCTACGGATCAGCCAAAGCTTTTGGACAAAAGGTAATGCAAAAAGCATTGACCGCCGCAGGTTCACAGGCACTGAACGCAATGGAACGGGTTGCGCTCCGGATGATGGAAGCAGAAGCCACAAAACAGGGACTTAGATGATCGGGAAAAGCATATACACGCTACTGACCAACGACGCCACTTTTGCGGCGCTTGCGGGCCTGCGTGTATATCCAACAACCGTTCCGCAAAATGCGGTTTTCCCTTATGCAGTCTATACCGTGACCGGAACCAACCCGATGAACCAAAAGGATGGAGTTTCGCCACTCGATGAGGTTTTTGTGCAGTTGGACATGTATTCTTCCTTGTACCTGACCTCGCAAAGTATGGCCAACGCTGCACGGGCGGCACTTGATCGGGAACGAGGCACGGTTGAAGGGGTGGCAATTGATCGGTGTATTTTTGAAGGTCAACAGGACGGCGATTTTGATCCGCAATTAGGCGTGTATTGGGTTTCTCAGGACTACCGTTTTCGGGTGAAATTAGTTGGAACTGTACCGTCTGAAGCTGAATTTTTCCGCCAACAGTTCACAAATGTGGTAGGCAATACCGTGACCGTGACTGAAAACGGCGGGGTACTTCCTGTAAATGTCGCTCAGATTTCAGTTTTCGTAAATGGCGCATATACCAGCGACTTCACGGTGACAGGCAGCGACATTGAAATAGGGTTCGACATCGCAGCAACCGACATCGTGACCGTGACTTTTTTCATATCGGATTCCATCGCCGCTTACGCTCAAAACTTCACCGGCATTTCAGGGACAACGGTAACGGTCACAGAAAACGGCGGCGTACTTCCGGCAGACAGCGCTGCAATCACGGTTTACCTGAATGGCCAACAGACAAACGAATGGACAAAATCAGGGAGCAATATAATTTTCGATTACTCGCTGTTTCCGACTGATGTGGCGACGGTGAAATTTATAATCTATTGACATGGAAGTGCGATTTGTAAAGGATTACGACGGGCCTTTTGGCAAGTGGGTAACAGGGCAAAGACCGGATATAATCCGACACCGGGCCGCTGAACTGATTCAAAGAGGCTTTGCGGTTCCGGGCAACGGCAAGCCATTTGAAGCCCAACAGACCGCCGACATGGTGAGAGAGACAAAAGAAGCGAACCAGCAGCCAATTGTGGTTGTGGTTGAAAATAATTCTGAAACTACGCCCGAAAACGGCGGCAAAACTAAAAAAGCATGACATCGGGAGTATTAAACGGAACTGATTTTCGCCTTTACCTGGGCGGCGTGGCCATTGGCCGGGCAACGAATTGCAGCATGGAAATGACCGCCGAAATCCGAACCATTTTGGACAAGGATTCGCCGGGCGCTGGTTGGCAGGAAGGAAGCAGGGGTGTAAAATCTGCTACACTTTCCACAACGGGTTTTGTGGCGATGGACACGGCTAACACCAAAGTATCTGCAATCTTCACCCTGTTTGACGCCGGTACGGTATCGGTTTGCCGCTTCACAAC
>CXWK01002335.1_pt1 | contig 11038 bp, 3 predicted proteins | sample 590851 | NCBI WGS metagenome assembly CXWK01 (sample SAMEA3498364, study PRJEB10139) | wastewater metagenome | biome: wastewater treatment plant; material: activated sludge | place: Denmark | collected 2014-08-01
GGTGGCGCTGACCTGGGCCAGACGGATGCCGACGGCCGCGCCGCCCAGTTGGATGTCGGAGCCATTGCCCTGGATGGTGATTTCCGAGGTGATGGTCGGCAGGCCGTTGTTGCCCTCGTCGTAGACGTAGGGCGCAGTGAAGGTGAACGCGCCGCCGGGCAGGTTGATGGTGTCGGGGCCGGAGCCGGCCAGGCAATCGCCGCCAGAGGTGTCGCTGTCGGTGTTGGCGTTGTTGATGGCTTCGATGAGGGAGCACTGGCCGTCAGCGACGAGGACGGCAATCTGGCCGGAGTTGACGGTGATGGTCGCCGCGTGGGCGTTGGGGACGAGCAGCGGGCTGCCGGACAGGGCCAGCAGCAGGGCCGCCCCGCCGAGCGAAACCGCCGCGCGGCGATGGAGTCGCCGTCGCGCGTTGCGCGGCGCGGCCCGCAGGCGGGCGAAGGCGACGGCCAGGCGCGGCATCAGCCGGCTTTGCCGTCGCATGAGCAGCGCGGCCAGCCAGTCACGGCCGTCGCTGCCGGGCGTCGGGGCATGGGAGTTCTGTTCGAGCACGAGAAGCCTCCTGCAACCTATAGATTTATCAACACGCACCAATGAAAAAGGAGCAGCGCAAAACGACGCGCTGCTCCTTCCTTCTAGCGTATATGGTACTACGGATGGAGCAGATGTCAAGTAGGGCGGGATGGTATCCCGCCCTACGACGCCGACAATAAATCCCATCAATTTACTCATGCCTTTTTCGGCCATTGTTTTAGATTGCGACGGTCGAATTCGCGGGGGGAAAGCGACTATTCGGTACCGGTTTGCTCGTGCATCGCGTCGGATGGCCGTGCCGGGTCATTGGCGCGCTTGGGGAGATTTTCGTGCCATGACGACTATGACTGCGACCGTTTGCCGCCCGGCGCGCCCGCCGGCGCTGCTTCTGCTCCTGCTGTTCTTGCTGCTCCTGCCCGCCGCCGCCCAGGCCCAGACCTGGCAGACCGAAACGGTCGACAGCGTCGGGGACGTGGGCCACTACACCTCGCTGGCGCTGGACGCCGCCGGCCGGCCGCGCATCAGCTACGAAGACCAGACCAACACCAATCTGAAGTACGCCGCCTGGAACGGAACGAGTTGGGACGTATCGACCGTCGACAGCGCCGGGAACGTGGGCGCATACAACTCGCTGGCGCTGGACGCCGCCGGCCGGCCGCGCATCAGCTACCGGGACGGCACTAACGCCGACCTGAAGGTCGCCGCCTGGAACGGGACGGGTTGGGAGTTCGCCACCGTCGACAGCGCCGGGGAAGTGGGCGCATACACCTCGCTGGCGCTGGACGCCGCCGGCCGGCCGCGCATCAGCTACCAAGACCAGACCAACACCAATCTGAAGTACGCCGCCTGGAACGGGACGAGTTGGGACCTCTCGACCGTCGACAGCGCCGGCGACGTGGGATCGGACACCTCGCTGGCCCTGGACGCCGCCGGCCGGCCCAGCATCAGTTACTACGACTCCACCAACGCCGACCTCAAGTACGCCGCCTGGAACGGGACGAGTTGGGACGTTGCGACGGTCGACAGCGTCGGGTCCGTGGGCCAGTACAACTCGCTGGCGCTGGACGCCGCCGGCCGGCCGCGCATCAGCTACTACGACTGGACCCCTAACTTCGACCTGAAGTACGCCGCCTGGAACGGGACGAGTTGGGACCTCGTGACCGTCGACAGCGCCGTGGGCGGGGGCGAGCACAGTTCGCTGGCCCTGGACGCCGCCGGCAATCCGCGTATCAGCTACTACGACAACGCCAACGGCCAACTGAAGTACGCCGCCTGGAACGGGACGAGTTGGGTCCTCGCGATCGTCGACAGCGTCGGGAGCGTGGGCGAATGCACCTCTCTGGCGCTCGACGCCTGCGGCAACCCCCACATCAGCTACCGCGACAGCAGCAACGACAACCTGAAGTACGCTGTTCTCTCCGGCGACTGCACCGCGCTGACGGTCGTCAAGCGCGTCAGCGGCGGCCCCGGCGCGTGGTCGTTCGGCTTCAGCGGCGATCTGGGGGCGTTCACGCTGACCGAGGCCGACCCCGACATGGTATTCGATCTGAGCGCCGGCAGCTACACCTTCAGCGAGACGGCCAACGCCGCCTACGCCACCGCCATCGCCTGTAGTGACGGCACGAGTAGCGCCAACGGCAGCATCACCGTCGCCCTGGCCGCCGACGAGCAGGTGATCTGCACCGTCACCAACACCTATGACACCACGCCGCCGGACACCACCATCACCGCCGCCCCGTCCAACCCGTCCGGCAGTCCCGACGCCACCTTCGAGTTCACCAGCGAAGCCGGCGCGACGTTCGAGTGCCGCCTCGACGGCGGCGCGTGGGAAGCGTGCAGCAGCCCCAAGAGCTACACCGGCCTGAGCGACGGCTCCCACACCTTCGAGGTGCGGGCCAGCGACGCGGCGGGCAACACCGATCCGACGCCGGCCGGCTACACCTGGACCATCGCCCTGCCCCCGGCCGGCGCGCTCTACGTGACGGCCAGCGGCGGCAGCGTGCCCGGTGCGGGGGCCTATCAGAAGAACGACATCCTCAAATGGAACGGCAGCGCCTGGTCGGTCTGGTTCGACGGCGCGGCCGAGGGGCTGCCGGCCGCGGCCGACATCATCGCCTTCGACGTAGCCAATGACGCCAGCGGCGCGGTCTGGCTGGCCATCCGCCAGGCGGTCAAGCTGCCCGGCCTGGGCAAGACGCAGCCCAACCAGATTGTCACCAACAACGGCACGTCGTGGAGCCTGTTCTTTGATGGCGGCGATGTCGGTCTGAAGACGACCGGCGAACGGATCAACGGGCTGGAAGTGCTGCCCGGCAGCGTCTCGCCCATCGGGACGGGCTGCCTCCACTACCTGCTGATCAGCACCATCGCCGGTGGCGGTGTGCCCGTCGGCAGCGGCAACGTCAACTTCACCGGCGAGGACGTGCTGGGCTTCTGCATGACCAGCGTGGGCGCGAACACGGCCGGGGTGTGGCACGTCGTCTTCGAAGGCGAGAGCCAGGGGTTGGCCAAGAATAACAACTACGGCCTGAGCGCCAGCGATGACGCGGCGACGCTCTACTTCACGGCCAAGAAGGCCTTCACCGGCGACGGCGGGCTGGTCAAGCCGTCGGAACTGTTCAGCTTCAGCGGCGGCGCGTTCAGCGGGCCGCTGTGGAAGGCCAAGGATCATGGGCTGAACCAGGTCGTGGACGGCATCGATGTGGTTGGCGGCTTGCCGTAGAGAGAAGCGCTCACGCAAAGGCGCTAAGAAGCAAAGGCGCACAAGGAAGAATAAGTCTTCTTCTTTGCGCCTTTGCCCCTTCGCGCCTTTGCGTGAGCACTCATCCTGGAACCTGGAACCTGGCCCCTTTCTTGCCAGTACTTTTTACTTGATCTTACAACAATAATCCGTATACTTTAGGCTGGGAAGAAGGGGCAGCGCCGTGTGTGGGTGCTGCCTTTTCGCGTTTAACCGTTCCACATATCCTGCTCCACTGAGGTTCAACGATGATCGCGTCTGCCGGTTCCCTTCGTCGTCACCTGTTCCGTGTTGTGGCCGCGGCTGCTCTGGCTGTGGCTCTCCTTGTGTCGCTGCGGCCGTCGGCCGAGGCGGCGTCCTACCGCAACCACGTCGCCCACATCCCCGAAACGCCCACCAGCGCTGAGACGGTCACCGTCTGGATCGAGAGCGACACGGCGTTGGGCGAAACGGCCGGCGTCGAAACGCTCATCAATGGCGTCTATACCAACCACTATGGCACGTATGACGACGCCAGCGGCCCCGACCCGTCTAACTGGAGGGTCGAATTGCCCGCCCAGCCCAACGGGACGACCGTCGAGTATCAACTATTCACCCGCAACCAGTCAAACCAGAACTACGGCCACACCGGCTTCAACTGGAACTACACCGTTGACGACGGCGATATCCAGTGGGACGGCCTGCATCACGACACCTTCGACAGCTATTTTCGCGCCCCCTTCGGCGCGGTGGCGGCCGGAACAGACGTGACGCTGCGCTTCCAAACCACTCCGCTGGACGTGGACGGCGTCGATCTGCGCGTCTATACCTATGACCCGGCGACGGGCAGCACCTCCGGCCCAGTCGACCATCCGATGACCTATCTGGAAGACCAGGGCGGCTACGCCATCTGGACGGTAACGCTCGACACGCCCAATACGCCGTCGATTCTCTACTACCACTTCGTCATCACCGACGGTCTGGACGTGGACACCTACAGCGACGACCACGGCGGCCCTCACGACAACGTCAACCAGGGCGGCACCGGCGCGGCCGGCGACAACCAGGGGGCCGAGGGCTTCCAGTTGACCGTCTACGCCAACGGCTTCCAGACGCCCGACTGGCTGCAGGACGCCGTCGTCTACCAGATCTTCCCCGACCGCTTCCGCAACGGCGACCCCAGCAACGACTACTGCCGCGCCGGGGGCACGACCGGCTGCCCGCTATTCTATGGCGACCAGGACGTGCTGCTGCGCGAGCCGTGGAACACGCTCATCGGCGACCCGCGCACGCCCGGCCCGTACTTCAATGAGTACGGCACGCAGTTCTACGGCGGCGACCTGCAAGGGCTAATCGACAAGCTCGACTACCTGAAGGCGGCCGGCTTCGACACCATCTACACCACGCCCATCTTCGACGGCAGCTCCAATCATCGCTACGACACCGACGACTACATGGCCATTGACCCGGCGTTGGGCACACTGACCGACTTCAATGAGCTGATCACTGAGCTTGAAGCGCGCGACATGTATCTCATCGTCGATGGCGTCTTCAACCACACCTCGTCCGATAGCGTCTACTTCGACCGCTACGGCCGCTACCCCGGCAACGACGGCGCGTGCGAGTCGCTGGCCTCGGAGTACCGCGACTGGTTCGAGTTCCTCAACAACGACGTGCCCTGCGGCACGGGCGACTACACCGGCTGGTTCGGCTACGATAGCCTGGCCGTGCTACAAGACGGCAGCGCCGAGGTGCGCGACACCATCTACCGCGACACGAATAGCGTCATGGAGACGTGGTACGACCGCGGCGTGCACGGCTGGCGCTTCGACGTGGCCGACGAGATCAGCCACAACTGGTGGCGCGACTTCCGCCCCTTCGCCAAGGCCGACGCCCCCAACGGGCCGCTGGTGGGCGAGGTGTGGCCCGACGCCAGTGCCTTCCTGCTGGGCGACCAGCTCGACTCAGTGATGAACTACCGCTTCCGCAAGAACGTGCTGGGCTTCGTGCGCCAGGCGGGCTTCGAGGACAACGACAACAACGGCAACAACGAGATCATCAGCCTGACGCCCAGCCAGTTCGACCGGGCGCTGCGCTCCGTGCGCGAGGACTACCCGCCCCAAGCCACGGCGGCCATGCTGAACCTGCTGGACAGCCACGACACCAACCGCCTGCCCTACCTGATGGAGATTCAGGGCGAGACGGAGCAGCAGGCCAAGGATCGCCAAAAGCTGGCCGCCCTGTTCCAGTACACCTACATGGGCGCGCCGATGGTCTACTATGGTGACGAAGTGGCCATCGACTCCCCCTCGCTGGCCAACCACGTGACCAACGGGCCGGAGGACGACCCCTATAACCGCGCGCCCTACCCCTGGGCCGACGAGGCGGGCGACGACGACATCTATGGCCCGGCCGACGCCGACATGCTGGCGTTCTACAGCCGGTTGGCCCAGATTCGGCAGCAGTATCCCGTCCTCGTTGACGGCGCCTTCGAGACGCTGCTGACCGGCGACACGAGCGGCTCCGGCGCGGATAACACCACCTACGCCTATGCTCGGCCCGGCATTGATGACGCACCCATCGTCGCCCTGAACCCGGGCAGCAGCGCCAACACCACGGCCGTGCCCGTCGCCGCCTACTACGTTGACGGCACGACGCTGGAAGACATGCTCACCGGCGACACCTACACCGTCAGTGGCGGCGAGGTGGCGCTGACCTTAGCGGCGCGCTCCGGCGTGCTGCTACTGCCGGCCACGACGACGATCACCGTTGAGAAAGTGGTCGTCGGCGACGCCAGCGGCCTCGACGATTGGGCCTTCACCGACCCCTACAGCGGCATCTTCAACCTGCCGGCGGGGGGCGGCTCCACGGTGCTCAACGTCTTCCCCTATGCCCCGCTGACCGTCAGCGAGACGCCCGTCGACGGCTGGGACGCCACGGCCGCCTGCGACAACGGCGCGACGGGCGCCAACAGCGTGGAAGTGACCCTGGACAACGGGCAGGATGTGACTTGCGTCTTCACCAATACCCAGGACACGTCCCCCACGGGCGAGCTGACCATCACCAAGGTCGTCGTCGGCAGCACGCCGGGGGCCGATTGGGCCTTCACCGGCGGTCTCGGCCCGTTCAACCTGCCGGCCTCGGGCGGCAGCGCGACCTACAGCGACCAGGCCGTGGGCGAGTACACCATCGATGAGACCTACGTTCCCGGCTGGGCGACGACGACCAGTTGCACCCCCGGCAGCGAAACCGGCGGGCGCAGCGTCACGCTGACGCTGGACGAGGACGAGGCGGCCGAGTGCGTCTTCACCAATACCCTCTGCCAGCCGGGAACCTACGACGACATGGCCGCCTGTGTCCCCACCGACCCCGGCTACTACACCGACGTGCCCGGCGCGGTGGCCCCCATCGCCTGCGTGCCCGGCTACTACCAGCCCAACGCCGGCCAGATTTCATGCCTGGCGGCCGACGCCGGCTACTACGTGGACACGACCGCATCGATTGAGCAGACTGCCTGCCCGGCGGGCACGACCTCGCCGGCCGGCTCGGATAGCATCGACGACTGCGTCTCCACCACGGCCACGCTGACCATCGCCAAGACGACCGACCCGGCCGGCGGGACGGGCTTCCCGTTCACGCTTGACCCCGGCGCGGTGACCGTCGTTGATACGTGGGGCAGTCTTGGCGTGGGCCAGGGGCAGTTCAACGGCCCGTTCGGCATCGCCCTGGACGCCGCAGGCAACGTCTACATCGCTGACACTTTCGACTATCGCGTGCAGAAGTACGACGGCGACGGCAACTTCATCCTGATGTGGGGCCGCGACGTGGAAGTTGGCGGCGTGACAGGCTTTGAGATCTGCCTGGCGAGTGAAACGTGCAAGGCGGGCACCAACGGCAGCAGCGACGGCGAATTCAACCTGCCGCACGGTATCGTCGTTGACGGCGACGGCAACGTTTACGTGGCCGACACCAACAACAACCGCATCCAGAAGTTCGACGCCAACGGCAACTTCCTTGGCAAGTGGGGCGGCACCGCCAGCGGCACCGGCGACGGCCAGTTCAACCACCCCAACGGGCTGGCCATCGACGGGTCGGGCGACCTCTACGTCGCCGACACGGGCAATAACCGCATCCAGAAGTCCGATGCCAACGGCAACTTCCTCGGTAAGTGGGGTGGCCCCACCAGCGGCAACGGCAACGGCCAGTTCAACAACCCCTATGGTGTGGCTGTTTTTGGCTCGACCGTCTACGTCAGCGACACCTTTAACTACCGCATCCAGGCGTTCGACACCGCCGGCGTCTACCTCCACCAGTGGGGCAGCGCGGGCGGCGGCAACGGCCAGTTCAACTACCCCTACGACGTGGCGGTGGACGGCGCGGGCAACGTCTATGTCGGTGAGGGTCTCCTGGCCCATCGCATCCAGAAGTTCGATGGCGATGGCAACTACCTCGACCAGTGGGGCAGCGAGGGCAGCGGTGTGGGCCAGCTCTCCGGCCCGGTCACCTTGGCCGTGGCCGACGGCGGTGACGTTTATGCGCTCGAATATGGCAACCACCGCGTGCAGCGCTTCAGCCAGACGGGCGCGACGCTGGACGATGGCCAGAGCCACCCCTTCACCGACCTCCTGCCGGGGACGTACCTCGTCAGCGAGCTTGTGCCCGATGGCTGGTCGCTGGACGACATCGCCTGCGACGGCGGCAGCCCGGTAGAGAACGGCAACGCGGTCAACGTCACGCTGGAAGCGGGTGACGACGTCACCTGCACCTTCAGTAACAGCCAGTTGGACACCACCGCGCCGACGGTGACCATCAACCAGGCCGCCGGCCAGTCTGACCCGACCGGCAGCAGCCCAATCAACTTCACCGTCGTCTTCAGCGAACCGGTCACCGGCTTTGCCACCGGCGACGTGACCCTGAGCGGCACGGCCGGGGCCACCACGGCCGTTGTGACCGGTAGCGGCACGACTTACAACGTGGCCGTCAGCGGTATGACCGGCAGCGGCACGGTGATCGCCAGCGTGGCCGCCAACGTGGCCGAGGACGGGGCGGGCAACGACAACGAAGCCTCGACCTCGACCGACAACACCGTCACCTACAACGCGCCGGACACCACCGCGCCGACGGTGACGATCAACCAGGCCGCCGGCCAGTCTGACCCGACCGGCAGCAGCCCGATCCACTTCACCGTCGTCTTCAGCGAACCGGTCACCGGCTTTGCCACCGGCGACGTGACCCTGAGCGGCACGGCCGGGGCGACCACGGCTATCGTGACGGGCAGCGGCACGACCTATAACGTGGCCGTCAGCGGCATGACCGGCAGCGGCACGGTGATCGCCACGCTCGCCGCCGGTGTTGCCAACGACGCGGCCGGCAACGACAACGAGGCCTCGACCTCAACTGACAACACCGTCACCTACAACGCGCCGGACACCACCGCGCCGACCGTCACCATCAACCAGGCCACCGGCCAGGCCGACCCGACCGGCAGCAGCCCGATCAACTTCACCGTCGTCTTCAGTGAGCCGGTGACCGGCTTTGCCACCGGCGACGTGACCTTGAGCGGCACGGCCGGGGCGACCACGGCCATCGTGACCGGCAGCGGCACGACCTACAACGTGGCCGTCAGCGGCATGACCGGCAGCGGCACGGTGATCGCTACCGTCCCCGCCAACGTGGCTGAGGACGGGGCCGGCAACGACAATACGGCCTCGACCTCGACCGACAACACCGTCACGTACAACGCGCCGGACGCAACCGCGCCGACAGTGACCATCAATCAGGCCGCCGGGCAGGATGACCCGACCAGCGACAGCCCGATCAACTTCACCGTCGTCTTCAGTGAGCCGGTGACCGGCTTTGCCACCGGCGATGTGACCTTGAGCGGCACCGCCGGGGCGACCATGGCTATCGTGACGGGCAGCGGCACGACCTACAACGTGGCCGTCAGCGGCATGACCGGCAGCGGTACGGTGATTGCCGCCGTGGCCGCCAACGTGGCCGAAGACGCGGCCGGCAACGACAACGAAGCCTCGACTTCGACCGACAATACGGTCACCTACGACGCGACCGCGCCGGACACGACGATCACCGGCAACCCGCCGAACCCGTCGACCAGCAGCAGCGCCTCGTTCACCTTCACCGGCAACGACGGCGGCGGTGTGGGTGGGGTGACGTTCGAGTGCCGCGTGAACGCCGGCTTGTGGATCGACTGCACCAGCCCGCAGACTTACAACGGCCTGTCCGACGGCAGCTATACCTTTGAGGTGCGGGCTATCGACAGCCTGGGCAACACCGACCCCACCCCGGCGGCCTACACCTGGATCATCGACACGACCGGCCCGACGGTGACGATCAACCAGGCCAGCGGCCAGGCCGACCCGACCAGCGCCAGCCCGATCAACTTCACCGTTGTCTTCAGCGAGCCGGTCAACGGCTTCGCCACGGGCGATGTGACCTTGAGCGGCGCGGCCGGGGCGACGACGGCTGTCGTGACCGGCGGCGGCACAACCTACAACGTGGCCGTCAGCGGCATGACCGGCAGCGGCACAGTGATCGCCACTGTGGCCGCCAACAAGGCGCAGGACGCGGCCGGGAACAACAATACGGCCTCGACCTCGACCGACAATCAGGTCACCTACAACGCGCCCGCGCCGGCGGGGGCGCTCTACGTGACGGCCGCCGGCGGTCGCATCACCAACGGCCCGACCTATCAAAAGAACGACATTCTGAAGTGGAACGGTAGCGCCTGGTCGGTGTGGTTCGACGGCGCGACGGCCGGCATGTTGGCCACGACCGACATCATCGCCTTTGACGTGGCCAACGACGCGGCCCGCTCGGCCTGGGTGGTCATCCGCCAGTCGCAGGCGTTGCCCGGCGTGGGCAAGATGGAGCCGCAGCAGATCGCCTACTACAACGGGGCGACCTGGAGCCGCTTCTTCGACGGCCGCGACGTGGGCCTGCTGACGACCGGCGAACGGATCAACGGGCTGGAAGTGCTGCCCGGCAGCGCTTCGCCCATCGGCAGCGGCTGCCTCTACTACCTGTTGATCAGCACCACCGCCGGCGGCGGTGTGCCGGTCGGCAGCGGCAACACCAACTTCACCGGCGAGGACGTGCTGGGCTTCTGCATGACCAGCATGGGCACGAACACGGCCGGCACGTGGCACGTGGTCTTCGAGGGGCAGAGTCAGGGGCTACAGAAGAACAACAATCTGGGCCTGAGCGCCAATGCCAACGCCAGCACGCTCTACTTCACCGTGAAGAGCAACTTCACCGGCGATGGTGGGCTTATCCGGCCGTCGCAACTGTTCAGCTTTAGCAATGGTGTGTTCAGCGGCCCGCTGTGGAGAGCCGCCGACCACGGATTGACCCAACAGGTGGACGGCATCGACGTGGTTGGTTCGATTCCGTAAGAAGAAACCTCACGCCAAGACGCAAAGAACGCCAAGCTCAGAATCTTCCTGAGCTTGGCGTTCTTTGCGTCTTGGCGTGAGATTCTTCTTATTGCCGCGCCAGAGAGCCGGTGATGACCGGGTTGCGGCCGCAGAGGAAGGGCAGGCTGAGGTCGATTTGGCCGGTCAGGGTGTTACCGTCGGGCGACAGGTCGCCCCGCAAGTTGGCGGTGATGTTGAACCCCTGCACCTCATACCCCGCGCTGACTTCAATGTGATTGGGATTGGACGGGTCGGTCTGGCCGCTGACGGCGCGCGCCCCGGCGGGGATGGCCTGCGCGCCGCAGTTGCCGCCGTCGATGGTCAGCCCGTCGCCGATGGCGATGTCGCCGGT
>CXWK01020969.1_pt1 | contig 11036 bp, 6 predicted proteins | sample 590851 | NCBI WGS metagenome assembly CXWK01 (sample SAMEA3498364, study PRJEB10139) | wastewater metagenome | biome: wastewater treatment plant; material: activated sludge | place: Denmark | collected 2014-08-01
GCTGATTCCCTATATTGATTGGTCGCCCTTCTTCCATACCTGGGAGTTGAAGGGACGTTACCCTACGATCTTCGAGGATCCGACCATCGGGCCAAGAGCCCAAGAACTCTTCGACGACGCGCGTCGGCTCCTCGATGAAATCATCAAGAAGCGACAGCTCACAGCCAAGGGAGTCTACGGCTTCTTTGCGGCTGCATCGGTCGGGGACGACATCGAATTGTACGCGGATGCCTCGCGAAAAACCGTGCTCACGACGATCCATCATTTGCGACAGCAATCGGAGAAGCCGGCCGGGCAACCAAATCTCTCGCTCGCTGATTATGTGGCATCAAAAGATTCTGGTCGGCAGGATTACATTGGGGCATTCGCTGTCACGGCTGGTTTGGGGTTGGAAGAACTCTGCAAACAGTTCGATCGAGATCATGACGACTACAACTCCATCATGACGAAGGCCCTTGCGGATCGGTTGGCTGAGGCGTTCGCTGAATTTCTCCATAAGCGAGTCAGAGACGAGTGGGGGTATGGAAAGAAAGAACAACTGACGAATGAGGAATTGATCCGCGAAAAGTACCGGGGGATCCGTCCGGCGCCGGGCTATCCGGCTTGCCCGGATCATACGGAAAAACAGCTGCTGTTCGAACTCTTATCAGTAGAGAAGAATACCGGCATCATACTGACCGAAAGTTTCGCCATGCTGCCGGCGTCGGCAGTCAGCGGCTTCTATTTCGCCAACCCGGACGCGAAATACTTCGCTGTCGGCAAGATCGGGAAAGACCAAGTCGAAGACTATGCCCGCCGCAAAGGGATGGATCTGCGTACGGTTGAGCGCTGGCTCTCGCCGAATCTGAACTACGAGCCTGCTTCTTAAGCGAAGCTGGATTAGGGAAAAGGGATAGCGACGCGTAGTCCTGCTGCTGAGACGAATGCTTTGAAGTCGCGGTCTCGGGTGACCAGTGTTGCATGATGATCCAAACAGCCTTGCGCAATGAGGGTATCGGCGAGATTGGCTCGACGACCAGTCTTGAGGACTTTTGCACGCAGTAATCCGGCACGTTCCCAAAAGCCTTCGGTAATCGGGATGGTCGGAAGTTCGAGAATGGTTCTCTTTAATGTTGATGTGAGCTGAGGATCGCTGAGCAGTTCCGCGACTGTGACGGGTGAGAGGACTCCCACTTGATCAATGAGAGCGTGGTCCACTGCCTCAACATCAGCCCCTGTTTCACCTTGTAGATAGGCAATGACCGAACTCGTATCGAGGCAGAGCATTAATCCTGCCGTAGTTCCGAGAGTGTAATGCCAAACTTCACTTTTCCTCGAAACTTTCGCAGCCGACCGTAGGCGCCTCCCGCAGCGACCAATTCCAATCCCCTTCGTACCGTGGGAGTGACACCTTGACCACTGGCCGTGGTTGCCCGGTCTAAGAGATCAGCCGGAACTTCAATGGTGAGCTTTTTAAGCGGTCGGGCCATCAGATTTTCTCCCGCTAGCTGTCAGCGTGATCCGTAATGCACAGATATGTATACCATATAGGGTTCCATATATCTATACGGTATTTTGTGAGTGGCGTGTTAGCAGAGGGAGAAGTAAAACGAGAAGAGGTCCGGAGATATCTCCACGTAGGTTCTCGCGAATCTGAACTATGAGCCTGAGTAACAACTCTCCTGATCGTGCCGCATCGCTGGTGCCTGATAGCGATACGATTTCAGGTGGAGCATGGTTCCTGCCGGCGCTCCGAGAGCGTCATGTCAAACGTCACCTCTCCTTAAAACGTTCGCAGACGACCGTAGGCACCGCCTGCAGCGACCAATTCCAATCCGCTCCGTACCATGGGAGTGAGCCAGACGGTTTCAAGTCTGACGTTTCAGGTTTCATGGTTTACGACAGGAGTTTGACGGTTCAGGTTTTTGATTTTCGGTTTTGGCATAACTTGAAACATTGAACCTGAAACTTGAAACAATTCTCCCTGACGCATCACGCACGACGCTTCACGCCCGCTAGAGTCTCACCGTCAGCCATCCCATCACCCTTGTACCAAGTAAGTCACCAAGCGGATGCTCGCGGTGGGTATCATTCAGGGCGTTGAACACAGATAGTGCAATTTCAGCATCGCGCAGATAGCCGGCCTCGGCTGTCTGCTGCCAGAACCGATAGCCGACACGTAGATTCAGCAGGTTATAGCTGTTGACGTGAGGACTGACGAATGGGACGCCGAATGGCGCTAACAGAGTGAACGTTTGAGCAACGGGGTAGGTGGCTTGTCCGACATAGTGATACGACAGATCAGCTGAGACACCCGTAGACCAGATGCCTCTGAGCCCCACGTTGGCCTTGTGGTTCGGCGCACCTCGGCGAACAGTCCCGAGAAACGTGTGATCAAAAAGCTCGTAACTATAGTTGGCATAACCGGACAACCACGTCGTCGCAAGCACTTCAATCCCGACTTCCATCCCATAAATATTGGCGTGGCCCTGATCATTGACGAACGTGGCTTGGGTTGCGGAGACGTTGCGATTGCCGATCAAATCAGAGAGATGGCTGAAAAAGAGGTCCCCTCGCGTCCGTAAGCGATGCTGAAACCACCAGCCTTGATACCCCACATCGCCGGAGATAATTTGCTCAGGATCGAGTCCGGCTGAGCCGCGTACGGGAATCACATTTGTGATAGTCGAGGGAGCCGGAGGTGGCAACCCTGTGGGAATTGTCGTTCTCGCGCGTTGGTCGAGTGAGGTTTCGATCAGCGTCGGTGGGCGATACGCAACAGAGGCAGAGGCTCTGAATGAATGGTTTGGTGAGAGCTGGTAAATGACAGCCAGACGAGGACTGAGCGTGGGATTGATAAAGGTATCCATGTCGTACCGTCCGCCGGCCACCAGAGAAATGCGTGGTGTCACCCGCCACTCATCCTGCACGAAGAGGCCAAGTCGATCCTCACGCGACACGTCAGAATTAATATTGCTGGTCAAGCTGATGTGCCGGTAGTTCAGCCCGTAGGTGAATTGATGTGTCCCTCCCACTTTGATCATGTGTTGCAGGTCAAGGTTGTAGGTGTCCGCGACGGTCGAGGACAGTGCCTGTCCGTTCCGGTCGGTAATGGTGAGAAAATTTGAAAGGAGGGGATTGGCAGTCGGCAGTGACGCACTGGAGAGCCTGGACCACCAGGTCCGAAGCGACAGGGTGCCCCAGTCCAGTCCGGCGCTGACATAGGCCTGTGTCAATCTGGTGCTTGTTGAGACAGTTTCGCCGATTTGTCCATCAAAGCGATTCGTATCGACGACACCGCCTGATATGTGCACCGTACTGTTGTCGGACAGCGCATATTGAGTGGCCACATTGAGCTTGTGAGAGCGAAAGGCAAGGGCGTCTTCATCCCGCCATTGTTGGTTCTGGTCTCGTCCGGCTGAAATCCGAAGCCCTAGATTTCCGATTGTCGCGGCAGTCACTGCGGCGCTGGTCATGGTTCCCAGTTCGCCTCCGCCAAACTGGAGTGTCGTGCCTTTCATGTCTTCCGGTGTTTTCGTGATGATGTTCACGATGCCGTCGAAGGCATTGAACCCGTACAGCGCTGATGCCGGGCCTTTGAGCACTTCAATCCGTTTGATTTCCGGCAAGGTGACCGGCAGCGCTTTCCAGTACACCGTGCCCTGCAAATCCACATAGATTGATCGACCGTCCACGAGGACCAGCAGCTTATTGGCAATCGGTTGATTGTTGCCGCGGATGCTGACATTGAAGTCAGCACCGCTCATTTGCATGATCTCAACTCCGGGGATTCGACGAAGAATCGTAGGCAGGTCGGTTGCTCCTGAGAGTCGAATATCCTCATCGGTAATGACGTACACGTTGGATGGGGCTTCAGAAATGGGCTGTTCGTGTCGGCTGGCAATACTGACGATTTCTTCCTTCAGGTAGAGAGATTCTTCCTGGAGTTGTCGTTCCGTCGTTGAAGAGGCTCGCGGAATCGAGAACGACGGCTCAGCCCAGGCCTGCAGTGGAAGAATCATCAAACAAGCCACCACTGCCATGATCTTGTCCAAACGGTTCGTTGTCATGGGTATTTATTCAGTTTGATTCAGACGATCGACTCGCTCATCAGCTCACGAGTGTAATCGCAATCAGAGCGAAGGGCAGATCAGTTATTCAAGTGGATATTGAGTAGGCGTAAAGCCGCACGGGTATTTGCTTCAGAGCTTGTTGAACAATGGGGTCTTACCCATTTAAACGGATCCTTTCATATGCTATCTCGACCATGAATACAAGTATCACGGGTAAAAAAGGCTTCAATGTTTCCAAGAATGGCGACCACCGTCCTCAATGTGAATCCAATTAGATACTGAATCCTTTTGTAGACAGTTCATTCTTTTCTGGGTCCTATAGACCTTGTTTGCACAGGTTCGCCGACAATTCCCTTGAGTTTACGGTTATCTGAACCGCTCCATCCATGCGGCGTGAAATATGCTTGACGGCTTTCGCATGGTATTGCGCAGCCTAGATGTGTTCCATGGTGAGTGGCTTCTGGAGTGTCTTTCGCCTTCGGCCGCTCTTCCACTACAATGGCGCTGTACTCAACCGAGCCGGGAGAGTTCCATGCAGATACGAGTTCTCGTGGTCGACGACGATCAAGACATTTTACACGCGCTCCAGAAACGCCTGACCTGGATGGGCCATGAGGTGTTGACGGCCGAAGACGGCGAGCAGGCGCTGAAACTGGCGATCGAGGAGCAGCCGGATCTGATGCTCCTGGATATCGAACTGCCCGGCTTGAGTGGGTTAGATGTGTTGAAGCAGCTGGCCGATCGTCGCTCGAACGTTCCGCCGCAATATACGCCGGAGGTGGTCGTGATCACCGCCTTCGGGACGATTGATCGTGCCGTGGAGGCCATCCGGCTGGGAGCCTGTGATTTTCTGACGAAGCCGTTTGAGCCGGATCATCTTTCTGCGGTGATTGAGAAGGCCAGGGGCCAGATGGCCCTCACCAGGCAGATTGGGCTTCTGCAAGCCGAAGTCGAGGGCCGGTATGAACATGTGATTGGTCACAGTCCGCGCATGGTTGAACTCCTCGATACCGCAAGGCGAGCGGCCGGCGCATCCGCCACCGTACTTCTGTTGGGTGAAACCGGAACGGGGAAAGAAGTGATGGCTCGTGCATTGCACCGGTGGAGCCCGCGTGCCTCGAAGCCCTTTGTCGTCGTGAATTGTGCAGCATTACCCGAGAGCCTGTTGGAAAACGAGCTCTTCGGCCATGAAAAGGGAGCCTATACCGGGGCGGTCAAACGCGAGCCAGGAAAAGTGGAATCGGCGGAAGGCGGCACCGTATTTCTCGATGAGATCGGGGATATGCCGGCCGGACTACAAACGCGACTGCTCCGGCTCCTCCAAGATCAGGAGTTCTACCGAGTCGGCGGGACGCAGCCGATTCGGACGGATGTGCGGTTTATTGCGGCAACCAACAAGGATCTCAAGGAGGCGATTCAGGACGGTGTCTTTCGAGAGGACCTCTTTTATCGCCTGAACGTGATTTCGCTCACCATCCCTCCCTTACGGAAACGACTGGATGATTTGCCAGCATTGGTCAAGCATTTTATCCGACTTCATGGGGCAAAGATGGCTCATCGGGCATTCAGCGTGAGTCATGATGCGCTCGACGTGCTCCAAGGCTATCACTGGCCCGGCAATGTGCGTGAGTTGGAAAATGTCTTGGTTCGCGCCATCACACTCTGTTCCGACGATTGTATCGAACCAGAGCATCTAGGGATCATGTTGTCTCGCAGGCTGCCGGTGGACGTGGCGTTTTCAGAAGACGAGATGATGAACTACCATGCGGTGATGGAGGGCTATAGCCGGAAAGTCCTGGAAGAAGCCTTGCGGCGTACGGGATGGAACCAGACGAAGGCCGCAGAGATGCTGGGACTCCAGCGCACCTATCTCACCAGGTTACTCAGGCAGCGTGGAGTTTCAGTCAAGCCTCCTTCCCCCCAGGAGCACACCTCGTGAAGCGTGATGTGTGAGGCGTGAAGCGCCCGGGCCAATGGTTAAAGGTTTCATGTTCAACGTTTCAGGTTGTGCAGAAATCAAAAAATCTCAAACTTGAAACTGCAAACTCAAAACTAGAAACGGTCGGCGTCGTCTCTTCACGAAATACGCGTCACGGACGACGCTTCACGAGCTACGATGGGCTCTGCGTGGGCGAGACGTACCGGTGTCACTGTTCGTAAGGTAAAGTAAAAGCAGCTACCTCGGCCAGGCTCTGTCTCCACCGAGAGTCGACTTTGATGCAGTTCGACCAACAGCTTGGCAATGGCCAGGCCGAGTCCTGTCCCCTTGGTTTTCTTGTGTGTCGTGGGTGCACGATAGAATGGCTGAAAGACCTTGTCCACATCCTCCGGTGCAATGCCGGGTCCGACATCGCGCACGGAAATCTGAATGGTGTCCATTGAGAGTCTCGTGACGTCGAGATCCACGACGGTATGCATCGGTGAGAATTTGACGGCGTTATGCAACAGATTGAGGAGAATCTGTCTGAGTTTGTCAGGGTCGGCCGACACCAAGGGCAGATCAGTTGGGAGTGAGATGACGATCGTCACGGAGCGTTCCGACGTGAAGGGCTGAAGGTCCTCGACGGTCTTGGCGATCACACTCCCAAGTTCAACCGGTTCCAGGCATAGCGTCGTTTGGCCAAGCTCGATTTGAGAAAGATCGAGCAATTCCTCAATGAGAATCCGAAGTCGCGAGAGGTTGGCCTCTACGCGCAAGAGCGATCCTCGCTGATCAGGGGTGACCGCTCCATCAATCCCATCCCGTAAGTTTGCCAGGTGAACCTTCATCGAGGTCAGCGGGGTTCGGAGTTCGTGTGAGGCGGTGGAGACGGAGATCGATTTGCGTCGGTCCAGTTCTTGGAGTTTGGCGTTCGCAGCCGCCAGCTCCTGGGTGCGGACGTTGACCCGCTCCTCCAAGGTCTGGGCGAGTTCGCGTAATTCATGCTCGCGCGTCTGCAATCGCAAGGCCATGGAGTTGAAAACCTGCGTCAGGGTGCCGATCTCATCACGTGCCTGTATGGCAATGGTCGGTGTCGTCTCTCCGGCGCCAAGTTTCGTGGCTGCAGTCGTCAGTGCTTGGAGAGGGACCGTCATACGGCGTGCCAGCAGCACCGCAATACAGATTCCACCAATCAGCGTATTGACCGTAATGAGGATGGCTTGCCATAACAGTCGGCGCAAGTTCTGTTGCAGGTCAGATGTGGACAGTCCGATTTCCACCAGCGAGGGAGCGAGTGACGTCGGTTTCTGTGTCGCCTCTGGTCTACCAGAACGTTCCTCAAGCGTGAGTGTGAGGGCAGGATCCCATTGCCCGGTATGAGACTGGCGAGGAACCTGGATCAGCAGGTCATAAAATATAGGGAGCTCGTACCCTCCTAGAAGATTGAGCAAATCAGCAGGCGAAAAGTCAATGCTCGGCCGAAGGAAGGGGCCATGGCTGCTCAGCCATATTCCGCTGATGATCGACTCAACCGTGTCAGTCCTGGACCGGGAGACCAGTTGTGTGACGGAGAATTGCCGTCGGCCTGCTGCTGATGCGGAAAACTGGTGCTGCCAGTCGTCCTTCCCGTAGCCGGTTTGGAGATCTCCGCTCGGGGAGAGGATGGCGACATAGGCCACCGGACTGACAGCCAGGATCTCCTGTGCAAGTTGATCGAGACGCTGGGTATCGCCGGCGAGGATGCTCACACGCCCCATACCGGCCAGATGTTGCGCGAGCAAGGTTCCGCTCTGGACGAGGCTGTCGGTTGCTGATCGCACTTGCTGTCGGAAAAAGAGCCATCCCAACAGGAGACAGGCCACGATGAGAATCGTAGCCGTGCTGAGGACGAGCTTTGTTCTGACGCCGATTGAAATGCCGGAGCCGAAGAATCGTTCGTGAACCATGGCCGTCTTTTGCGATGAACAGTTGCCGATACTCTCGGGGCTGCTACCTACGGATTCTGAGTGTCATGTTTCTGGTTCCATGGTTATGCAGAGCCAGACAGTCTCAGGCCTGAAATTTGAACCATGAAACATTCAACGTGAAATCGTTTCTGCGACGCTTCACGAATGATCATGGCCAGGTAGCTTCGTGACGAATCACCATGAAATAAATCGGACAGGCCCCTAGGGAATGAGATCCGGAGAGTCTGTTTTTCGTGCAACCGGTCCTGGCCCGCTAAAGATGTGGCCGGCGACACGGACCATATCTGGTGCGAGCCTCAGGCCAAGATATTCGGCGGTATTCAGGTTCAGCGCCAACTGAGGATGTTCGGGATCATGAAGAGCCCCGGCTGGTTTTCGGGGATCATGGAGCTGTGTGCGTACCATCCGGGCTGCCTGTTGTCCCACGGCCCACGGATCCACTACGAGCGCTCCGAGCGCTCCCTGCTGAACCAGCGTTGAGGAGAAAGTAAAGATCGCGATTTTTGCGTCGATGGTCGATTCCAAGAGGAATGGAATCGATGATTCCGAAATGACTGTCTGATCTTGGAGCAGCCACAAGGCGTCGATCTTCGGGAGGAGTATCCGAATGGCAGGCGCCAAGTCCTCCTGACTGCGCACAGCCATCGGGACGAGCTCAACTCCATCCTGTTTGGCAAGACGATGCGCATTTCGAACGAAGTCGCCGCTCTGCGCCTCATCATAGAGGACACCGATGCGCCGGTGATCCGGCAGAATGGAACGAATGGCCGAGAGCTGTGTTGCGGGTGAGGTCCTGACGGCAATTCCGGTCATGTTGGACGTGGGTAGTCCGTGGCCTTCAGGATTCAGGACCATACAAAAGATGACCGGCGTATCAAAAATCTCCAATTTTGCGGCCATGGCAGCCTTGAGGCCGACTGCAAACACCATGGCGGGTGGCGAGGCTCGCAAAGCTCTGCCGATTTCTCGCCCTTGTGCGAGTTGACCGCTGATATTGTACTCATGAACCTGCATGGTGGAAGGAAGACCGGCCCGAAAACCAAGGACCGCTTGCTCATAATAGGAGAGATCGGATGATTTGAGAATGGCGATCTCTCCAGCGCCGACGATTGGGATCGGGCCGGTGAGCCAAGCAACAGCGAGGAGCCACCAGAGCCGTACGATGAAAGTTGGTTTCAGACCTGAAAGGGTTGATCTCATCGCGGGTTTTCGCCTACGTGTCATATCTTCTCAAGTCCAAAGGGAACTTACAAGAGGCGTACAGACCTCGGAGTAGGCCGAATGGATCTGAATATAAATCATGAAATATCAAGCAAGTTTTAGACCATAGAGTCCATGGAAGGATGATGAGCCTGTCCCATTTCTGGTCAGATGGTCGGATGCCCGCTCTCGTGGAACTCCGAGAGAGGATGTCCTCGCTGGCGTCTCTTGTTGAGATGTGTCGGTAACAACCGATCACAGTTTCAGTGTGAGCCATCCCAGTACCCTGGTGCCTAGCAGATCTCCCAAGGGATGTTCGCGATGCTGATCGTTCAGCGCGTTGAACACGGAAATCGCAACCTCGGCTTCGCGCCGATAGCCTGTGGATGTCTGTTCCTGCCAGATCCGATAAGCTCCCCGCAGATTGAGCAGATGGTAGCTACTGACCCTGGTGTCGGGTGGCATCACGCCAAAGCTTCCAAATTCCGAGAAGATGGGGGCAATGGGATAGGTGGCTTCGCCTACATAGTGATAGGCAATCTCGCCGCTCAGCCCGTTCTCCCACCGACCATGAATGCCCGCATTATATTTGAACCGAGGACCGCCTCGCCGAGCGGTTCCCGTGAAGGTCTGGCCGATCTCCTGATAGGAAAAGTTGCCGAATCCACTCAACCACTTCGTGACAAGGAATTCACCTCCAATCTCTCCACCATAAATATCAGCGGTCCCGCCTTGGATAGGCATTGGGGCTGTGGAAACGATGAGATCAGAGATGTGGTTAAAAAAGACGGCACTGCGAATTCTCAGCCGGTGTTGGAGGTACCAGCCTTGATACTCCAGCTCATAGGAGATGATCTGCTCAGGTTTGAGGGCGCCACTCCCAGTGACCGTGATCAGCGGTGGGGATGGGATGGGGGGAGGAAGGGTAATGATGGCGAGATTGTCCCCATACGTCTCAAAAAACGTCGGCGGGCGGTATCCCACTGCCACGGTTCCTCGGAAGGTGTGGTCAGGGACCGGTGTAAAAACGAGTGAGCCGCGTGGACTGACTGTCGGATTTATAAAGCTGTTCAGCTCATAGCGTGCACCGCCCACTACCTGAATCAATGGAGTTGGCTTCCATTCCCCCTGGAGATACAGTCCCAGTCGATCTTCGGTGCGATAGCGATCCTGGAAGTTATGGGATGTGGTGTTATGCCGGTAGTTGATTCCAACGGCGAAGCGTGTTGTGGTTCCGAGATCTATCGTTCGTTGCGCCTCGATATTGTAGGTATGGCTTCGCAGTCGTACGTCTGAAGTGCCGTTCCGATTGGTGATGTGAAGGAACGGGGACAGCAGCGCATTGGGAGTCACAGGCCCGCTGACATCGAGGCCATTCCAGAACGCCCGAAGAAAGAAATTCGGTCGATCGTAGACCGCATGGGCGTAGCCAAGAGCCGGTACTCCAGTGTTTACAACGGCATCAGTCACGATACCATCGAACGCACCTGGCTTAACCAGCCCACCGGAGAACGAGAGTTTGCCGCCGTCTGCAAGGAGGTATTCGGTCTGAACATTGAACTTATTATCCTGATAGGCGAAGGCGTCACGATTTTTCCACTGCTGGGTCTGATCGTGCCCATAGGAGAGTCGGTAATTGAATTGCTTGTAGCTGTTCGCGTAGATGGCAGCGCTATTGAGGGTGCCGTATGATCCTCCACCGGCTTGGAGGGTCGTGCCCCTCATGTCCTCCGGTGATTTCGTGATGATGTTGATGATGCCATCAAACGCGTTGAAGCCATAGAGGACAGATGCCGGTCCCTTCTGTACCTCAATTCGCTTGATCTCCGGCAAGGTTATTGGAATGGCCTTCCAGTACATGGACCCTTGCACGTCGACATAGATTGATCGTCCATC
>CXWK01000320.1_pt1 | contig 11035 bp, 12 predicted proteins | sample 590851 | NCBI WGS metagenome assembly CXWK01 (sample SAMEA3498364, study PRJEB10139) | wastewater metagenome | biome: wastewater treatment plant; material: activated sludge | place: Denmark | collected 2014-08-01
GCCCTCCGTGCTGCGATTCGCCTGCCTCGGGCTGAGCGCCGTCGGGGTCGTCGTCGGCGTCGCCCTGTGGGTCCGGGGTGACCGCGGCCGTGAGTCCGGCACCACGTTGGTGGTTGCCGGCCTCGCGGTGATGGCGATCGGGGCCTGGACCACGTTCACCCTCCCCATCGCCGCTTTCGGTGTCGTCGACCGCCTCTATGCGTTGTCCTCGGTCGGTGCCGCCCTGATCGTCGTCGGGTTCATCCGGTACCTCCACGACCACTGGCCACCGCTCGCCCCCGTCGCGGGGGTGGGCTTCGTGGCCCTGTGCCTGCTCGGGCAGGTGGTGTCACTCCGATCGTGGAGTCAGGCCGGGCAGGACTCGGTGACGCTCCTGCGGTACCTCGACCGCACGTACGAGGACGCGGGTGCCCGCCGCTTCCTGGTCGGCCCGGTCGTGCCCTCGCGCAACGGCATCTCGGGCATCTCCGGGGGTCACGCGAAGTGGAGCATGTGGGTGTACTTCGATGCACGCCAGGGTTCGCTCCGGACGGCGACGACACCGGCGGAGTTCGTGGCCCGCGAGGCGGGCGAGATCCTCGTCGACTGGTCCGACGTGTCCGCCGCCGCTGCTACCGGTTCCGGTTCCGGACGATGAGCGGATCCCCCGCCACCGGCGGCCCGTCGGTCTCACCGCGCGACGTCCGGCGGATCATCCTCGAGCAGTCCCGACGTGCCGACGTCGGCCACATCGGCTCGGCGCTCTGTGTGGCCGACATCGTCGCGTCGCTCTACGGCGGGGTGCTGCGGCAGGTGTCGCCCGACGACCCCGACCGTGACCGCGTCGTCGTGTCGAAGGGCCACTCGGTGCTGGCCGTGTACGCCGCACTGCACCTGCGCGGTTGGATCGACGCCGCCACCCTCGACACGTACTGCAACGACGGCACTCTGCTCGGCGTGCACCCCGATGCGGCGCTGGCCGGCATCGACTTCTCCACCGGGTCGCTGGGACAAGGCCTGTCCTTCGCCGCCGGTGCCGCCCTCGCCGCCCGAATGCAGGGCTCGGCCCGGCGCTCGTTCGCGCTGGTCAGCGATGCCGAGTGCAACGAGGGCGCGTTGTGGGAGGCGGTGATGTTCGCCGCCCACCACCGACTCGGCGGCCTCACCGCCATCGTCGACCTGAACGGCCAACAGGCCCTCGGCGACACCGACCGGGTGCTGTCGCTCGACCCTCTCGCCGACCGTTGGCGGGCGTTCGGCTGGGATGTCCGCGAGGTCGACGGCCATGATCTCGACGCCCTCGACCGCACGCTCGGCCGTCCCGCCGCGTCCACCGGCCCTCCGCTGGTGGTGATCGCGAGCACGACGTTCGGCAAGGGCGTCTCGTTCATGGAAGGCCAACTGAGGTGGCACTACTGGCCGATGTCCGAGGCCGAGTGCCGCCAGGCGCTCGAGGAGGTCGCCGTCGCGTAGCGGCGGGCCCATGCGACACACGCTCGTTCGAACCCTGGTGGCGTTGGCCGACCGCGATCCACGAGTCGTCCTGCTCACCGGCGACCTCGGCTACACGGTGGTCGAGCCGTTCGCCGAGCGGTTCGCCGACCGCTTCTTCAACGTCGGGGTCGCCGAGCAGAACATGACGGGGCTCGCGACGGGCCTGGCCGAGGCGGGCTTCATCCCGTTCACCTATTCGCTCGCCCCCTTCGCGTCGCTCCGACCCTACGAGTTCATCCGCAACGGTCCGGTCCTCCACCGGCTCCCGGTGCGGATCATCGGCGTCGGAGGAGGGTTCGAGTACGGGCTCCAGGGGGCCACCCACCACGGCCTCGAAGACCTCGGCACGCTCCGGATCCTGCCCGGGCTCGCGGTGATCGCCCCTGCGGACCCCGAACAGCTCGCGACCGCGGTGGCGGCCACCTGGGACCTTCCCGGGCCCGTCTACTACCGCGTGGGCAAGGACGACACGACAACCGTCCCGGGGCTGTGCGGACGATTCCGCCTGGGCCGGGCCGAGGTGCTCACCGAGGGTGACCAGGTCGCGATCGTGTCCACGGGTGCGGTCGCCGCCCAGGCTGTCGGTGCCGCCGCCGAGCTCCGGCGACAGGGGATCAGCTGCGCATCGGTGGTGGCCGCCAGTGTGAGCCCGGCCCCCGATGACGACCTCGTCGAGGTCCTCGCCCGGGTCCCGGTGGCGATCACGGTCGAGTCCCACTACGCAGTGGGGGGGCTCGGATCGCTCGTGGCCGAGGTGGTGGCCGACCACGGGCTCGGCTGTCGGGTCGTCCGACGGGGCGTGCGCCTCGCTCCCGGTGGCCCGGTGGGCAGCCAGGACTTCTTCCACCGTCTGCACGGGCTCACGAGCGATGCCATCGTGCGCCTGGCGGTCGAGACCCTCGGCCTGGCCTCGTGACCGGTGTCTCGATCGTCCTGCCGGTGCACGACCAGGCCGACCACATCCGCGCCGTCGTCACCGAGTACGTGGCCGCGGTGGCCGACCTGTCCCGGACCTGTGAGCTCATCCTCGTGCCCAACGGTTGCCGGGACGACTCCGACGCGATCTGCGCGGGCCTCGCCCGTGAGCTCGAACCGGTGCGATCGGTGTCGAGCGACCGGGCCGGCTGGGGTCGTGCCGTCCGCCTCGGCCTGGCGTCCGCCGTCGGCGACACCCTCTGCTACACCAACACAGCGCGCACCGACCCCCGCGACCTGCGCCAGGCCCTGCTCTACGCCGAGTCCCTCCCCGGTGTCGTGGTGAAGGCGAACCGCAAGATCCGCGAGGGCCGCACCCGGCGACTGGGGTCGTTGCTCTACAACCTGGAGTGCCGTGCCCTGTTCGACCTGTCGAGCTGGGACGTGAACGGGACCCCCAAGGTGTTCCCGCGGTCGTGCGGCCGGCTGCTCGACCTCACCCGCGACGACGACCTGATCGACACCGAGTTCGCGGTGATCTGCCGCACCGAGGGGTACCCGATGGTCGAGCTCCCCATCTTCTCGGCCCGTCGGCACGGTGGCCGCTCCACCACCAACGCCCGGACCGCCCTGCGCCTGTACCGGGGCGCCTTCGAGCTTCGGCGTCAGTCCCGGTGACCCCCACCGAGGGCCCCTCCGCGGCCGACCGGGCCTGGCGAGACCCGGTGCACGTGGCCACCGGCTGGCAGGGCGACGTCGATCCCCGCCTGCTGCAACGCCGGGCGCGAGGGCCCTTCTGGGACGTGCTCGACCAGGCCGGCGTGTCGCTGCTGGTCACCCGGGAGTACGAGCACCTGGTCGTGGCCCTCGACGCGGTCGGTGGTCGGGGCCGGGTGACCCACCTGGCCGTCCCTCACCCCTCGGGCGTCGCCGTCGACGTGGCCCGGGGCGTCGTGCACCTCGCCAGCACCCGCAACCCCAACCAGGTGATCGACCTGGCGCCCGTGGACAGCCCCGGTTGGGCCGACGACCGAGGCTGCGGGCCCCTCGTCCCGGTGCGGTCTCGGACGCTGCCGGGCCGGCTCTACCTGCACGACCTGGCCCTGGTGGGTGGCCGCTTGCACGCCAACGCCGTGGGCGAGAACAGCGTGGTGCGCCTGGCCGACGACGGCACCCACCGTCGCGCATGGAGCCCGGCGGTGATCGACGACCACCCAGAGGGCTTCCGGCGCAACCACCTGCAGCTCAACTCGATCGCCGCCGGACGCTCCCTGGCCACGTCGTACTTCACCGCCTCGGCCGAGCAGGTGGGGCCCCGCCGTCCCGGCCACCGCAACTTCCCCGTCGACGGGCGGGGCGTGGTGTTCTCGGGCCGCTCGCGCGCTCCCGTGGCCCGCGGCCTGACGCGGCCGCACTCCGCCCGCATCTCCCCGATCGACGGCCGCCTGTGGGTCGCCAACAGCGGCTACGGCCAGTTGGTCACGGTCGATGTCAGATCCCCGGCCGCCCTCCGCGGTGACGCCGAGGTCACCGTGGCCGCCCACCTGCCGGGGTGGGCGCGGGGCATCGCCCTCTGCGGGGACCTCGCCTTCGTGGGCACGTCCCGCGTGCTCCCCCGTTTCCGCCGGTACGCGCCGGGCCTCGACCCCGACGCATCCGTCTGCGGGGTCCACGCCGTCGACCTGCGCACCGGCAACGTGCTGGCCAGCCTGCGGTGGCCTCGCGGCGACCAGCTCTTCGCGGTCGAGGCGCTGCCCGTGGCCTTCGCCGACGGACTGCCCGCGGGCCCCGGCCGAGGCGCGGCCCGCCGCCGGGCCCTGTTCTACGATTTCGTGCTGAAGGAACCCACGTCAGCGCAGCGGAGCGGCCCCGGAGCGGGAAACATGAGCGAAGCGACGGCCCGAGCGGCCCCGGAGCGGGAAACATGAGCGCAGACGCAACCGACTTCCGCCTGTTGATGCTGGGTGCCATGTACGAGAACGGGGGGAACCTCACCCACCGGTCGCTCGACGGCCACCCGCAGCTTGCTGTGTACCCGTTCGAGTCGCAGGTGGGCACCCGACACGTGCAGGACGCCCTGGCCTCGATGTTCCCCGTGAAGTACCGCTGGCCCGAGTTCCTCCTCGACGCCGCGCCGCTGCAGGACTTCCGCGCCATCATCGACGAGGAGACCAAGGTCCGCGCCCGCACCCCACACGTCAGCAAGTTCCGCCACGTTGCCTTCGACCTGGACGACGACGCGCGGGCCGCGGCCTACTCGCGACTGATCCTGGCCTCCGGGCGCTCGCGGGCCGCCAACGTGGCCGCGTTCTTCCGGGCGACCTTCGAGACGTGGCACGACTGGCGGTCCAGCGGCGACGAGCAGGTGTACGTGGGCTACAGCCCCATCATCACGGTCGACGCGACCCGCATCCTCGACGACCTTCCGGGCGCGCACGTGCTGCACGTCGTGCGCAACCCCTGGTCGGCCTACGCCGACACGAAGAAGCGGCCGGTGCCGATGGACATCGACGCCTACCTGCTGGCCTGGGCCACCACCCAGTTCCACGCTCTGCTGGCCCAGCAGCGCTTCCCGGACCGGGTCCACGTGGTGCGGGCCGAGGACGTGATGGCCGACTCGGTGGCGGCTCTGGCGCCGGTGTGCGAGGCCCTCGGGGTCGAGGTCCACGCGGCCCTCGCCGTCCCCAGCTGGAACGGCGAGGCTCTCCACGAGGTCCGCCCCTGGGGCACCATCCGGTCCGCCACCACCGCCGCCAACCGGGCGACCGCGGCCGAGCTCTCGCATGTGGAGGTGGCCCGGGTGCGGACGGCCGCATGGCAGTACCTCGACGCCTTCGGCTACCGGGACTTCCTGGGCTGATGGGCCGGCGCACCTGATGGCCCGCGTGGCGGTCACCGGCGGCACGGGGTTCGTCGGCGCGAACCTGGTGCGTCGGCTGCTGGCCGAGGGCCACGAAGTCCACCTGCTGGTGCGCCCCGGCCACCACACCTGGCGCCTCGACGGCGTGCTCGACGACGTACGCCGTCGCGTCGTCGACCTGGGCGCCCGCGACGACCTGGCCGCCCTCGTGCGCGTGATGTCACCGGACTGGGTGTTCCACCTGGCTGCCCATGGTGCCTACCCGTGGCAGACGGACCCCGTCGCCATCCGCGACACCAACGTGGTGGGCACCGACAACCTCGTGAACGCCTGCACCGCCGCCGGCGTGGGGTCGTTCGTCCACACCGGCTCGTCGTCCGAGTACGGCGCCCGCGACCACGCTCCCGCCGAGGTCGAGGCCGCCGACCCCGGCAGCTACTACGGCCTCACCAAGACATGGGCCACCCAGGCCAGCCGGCTCGCAGGGTTCACCACCCTGCGCCTGTACTCGGTGTACGGGCCATGGGAGGACCCCCGCCGCTTCATCCCCATGCTGGTGCAGCACGGATTCGAGGGACGGCTACCGCCCCTCGCCCACGCCGACACCGCCCGCGACTTCGTCCACGTCGACGACGTCGTCGGTGCCCTGCTGTTGGCGGCATCGGCCATGGCCCCCGAGCCGGGCCGACCCGGGCCGGTGTACAACGTCGGCACCGGCGTGCAGACCACCCTGCGAGAGGCGGTGACCGTGGCACAGGAGGTGCTGGCGATCGGCGCCCAACCGGCGTGGGACACCCTTGCGGCGCGCCCGTGGGACACCGTTGTGTGGGTGGCCGATCCTCGGCGGATCGGCGAAGAGCTCGGGTGGCGTCCGAGTCTCACCTTCGAGGAGGGCTTCCGGCGGACGGTCGACTGGCACCGTGCCCTCGAGGGCACCGCGTCGGCGGCCGGCCGAGTGGTCGGAGGGGGCGCCGACCGATGACCGCCACGGCCGCTCGCAGCCCCAGCAGCGGCAGCGGCCGCGTCGCCCGCCTCGGCGACCGGCGCTGGGCCCTCATCGCGCTCACCGCCCTCGTGCTGGCTCGAGCGGCGTGGTACGCGATGCAGGGTGTCGGGTTCGTGCTCGACGACTGGAGCCTGGCCGGGTACCGCCACTTCAACGGGGCCATGACCGACGTGATGCTCGAGAGCCGGCCAGGCACGTGGCTGACGCTGACGACGCTCTACGCGATCGCCGACACCCACCCACTGGTGCTCTTCGCCCTGATCACCGCGCTCTACCTACTGGCCACGGTGCTCCTCTACCTGCTGCTCGCCCGGTACGTCTCGCCGCCGGTGGCGGTCGCCGTCGCCGCGACCTGGGTGGTCCTGCCCAACCACAACACCATCGCCCTGTGGGGAGCCAGCGGCAACGGCCTGGTGGCCCTGGTGCTGGCCCTGGCCGGGGTGCTGGTGCTGACCCACGGCCGCTGGCTGGCCGCCGGTCTGCTGCTGGCCGCATCGGTGCTGTGCTACGAGCTGTTCACTCCGCTGTGCCTGCTCGCTCCCGTGCTGGTGCCAGGGCGCTGGCAACTGCAGGTTCCCCGTCGGCAGGTGGCCGTCTGGCAGCGGGCCGTGGCCATCGCCCTCAGCCTGGCCGCCGCGGGTTGGTCGTCGACCCACTCCAGCTACCCACTCGAGCTGCGGATGCTCGACCCGGTGGTGTTCTGGTCGGGCCACTTCGGTACCGGCCTGCTGGCCAGCGCCGCGCCGCCGGCACTGCTGCGCACCGGGCTCGCTGCTGCTGCCGCGGTGGGCGTGATCGTCTGCGCGGTGGCCTGGGTGAAGGGCGAGCGCGAGCGTGAGTCGGGGCCCACGCTCGTGGTGGTCGGCGTCGTGCTCATGGCCATCGGCGGATGGGTGGGATTCACGCTGCCGTTGGGCTCGCACGGCCAGAACGACCGCCTGTACGCGGCATCGTCCATCGGCTCGGCACTCGTGGTGGTGGGCATCGTGCGCTACGCATGGGGTCGCAGCCACGCCGCACTGCCCTCGCACGGCCTGGCTCGCTTCGCCATCCGGGCCGCGGTGGTGACGTTCGTGTTGGTCTGCCTGGCGGGCCAGCGCATCTCGCTGGGCTCGTGGATCCGCGCCGGCGACGACGCCGTCGCCGCGCTGCACTACATCGACGCCAACGCCGAGGGCGATCCCGGGGCCAGCCGCTTCGTGATCGGTCCGACCCGGATCTACCGCAACGCCGTCAGCGGTATCCAGGACGAGGACGGCAAGTGGGCGCTGCGCCTCACCTTCGGCGACGAGGGTGGCGGCACCCTGCGCATCCCCGACACCGCCGACGCCTTCGTCCAGCGGTCACCCGGCGAGGTGCTGGTCGAGTGGCGCCAGATCCTCCCGAGCCCCCCGCCCCCGACCCCCGCCGAGCCCTGATCTCCCCGTCTGCGCCTCGCTTCACCCGTTCCGCGCCTCGCTTCACCCGCTCCGCGCCTCGCATCCCCCGTTCCGCGCCTCGCATCCCCCGTTCTGGCGTCGTTCACCGTCGCAGAGCGACGGAATCAGACGCCAGAACGGGTGGGGTGGTGCTACAGGGAGGCGACGATGTCGGCCATCAGGTCGCCCGCCTCGGTGGGGTTGAGGCCCACCCGGACGCCGGCGGCACGCAGGGCGTCCATCTTGGCGGCCGCGGTGCCCTTGCCGCCCGAGACGATGGCGCCCGCGTGGCCCATCTTCTTGCCGGGAGGCGCCGTCACGCCGGCCACGTACGCCGACACGGGCTTCGTCATCGAGGTCGCGATGAACTCGGCCGCCTCTTCTTCGGCCGACCCGCCGATCTCGCCGATCATCATCACGGCCTTCGTCTCGGGGTCGGCCTCGAAGCGCTCGAGGCAGTCGATGAACGTGGTGCCGGGCACCGGGTCGCCGCCGATGCCCACACAGGTGGTCTGACCGATGCCCTTCTGGGTGAGCTCGTGCAGCGCCTGGTACGTCAGGGTGCCCGAGCGGCTCACGATGCCCACCGGGCCGCCGCCCATGGCGATCTCACCGGCGGTGATGCCGATGTTGCACTTGCCGGGGCTGATGATGCCTGGGCAGTTGGGCCCGAGCAGTTGCACGTCGGGGTGGTCCCGCTTCAGCTGGTTGTAGAACAGCGCCTCGTCGTGGGCGGGCACGCCCTCAGTGATCACGATGATCATCTCGACGCCGCCCTCGGCTGCCTCCAGCACCGCCGCCTTCACGCCCGGCGCCGGGATGAAGATGCACGACACGTTGGCGCCGGTCTCGGCCACGGCCTCGGCCACCGAGGCGAAGATGGGCACGCCGTCCACGTCGGTGCCGGCCTTCTTGGGGTTCGTTCCGGCCACGACCTGCGTGCCGTACGCACGGTTGCGCAGGCCGTAGAAGCGGCCCTGGCTGCCGGTGAGGCCCTGGTAGACGACCTTGGTGTTCTCGTCGACGAAGATTGCCATCAGCCCCGTCCCTCCTTCGTCGGGACCCCTTCGGGATCCAGGTCGCGGGTCGCGGCTGCTCCGCTCCGCTGCGCAGCGTGGATGGTCATGTGATCAGGCTCCTTCCGCGGCGAAGGCCACGGCTCGTGCTGCGGCGTCGAGCATCGTGGGCTCGGAGACCAGCCGGGCGGACGCATGCTCGGCCAGGATCGCCCGACCCTCCTCCGCGTTGGTGCCGTCGAGGCGGATGACGATGGGCGAGCTGATCTCGACCCGGCCGAGGGCCTGGACGATCCCGTTGGCGACCTCCTCGCCGCGCGTGATGCCACCGAAGATGTTGATGAAGATCGACCGCACCTTCTCGTCGTTGTTGATGACCTCCATCGCCGCGGCCATGACGTCGGCGTTGGCACCGCCGCCGATGTCGAGGAAGTTGGCGGGCGTGCCCCCGACCTGGCTGACCACGTCGACGGTGCTCATGGCGAGTCCGGCGCCGTTGGCGATGATGCCCACGGTGCCGTCGAGGCCCACGTACTGGAGGCCCTTCTCGTGGGCGGCCTGCTCACGCTCGTCGCGCACCTGGGTGGCCTCGTACTCGGCCCACTCGTGGCGGAAGCCGGCGTTGTCGTCGAGGGTCACCTTGGCGTCGAGGGCGTGCACGCCCCCGTCCGGCTTGACGATCAGCGGGTTGATCTCGACCAGGTCGGCGTCGCCCTCGGTGTACGCCCGGTAGAGCTTCGTCAGGATGTCGACCACGCCGTCGGTGACGTCGGGGTCGAGTCGGGCGGCCAGCACCCACTCGCGGCACACCTCGGGGGTGAGGCCGTCGACCGGGTCGATGTGGATCTTGGCGATGGCGTCGGGGTTGTCGGCGGCCACGCCCTCGATGTCGACGCCCCCCTCGGCCGACAACATGCCCAGGTGCTTCTTGGCAGCACGGTCGAGGGTGAAGCTGGCGTAGTACTCCTGGGCGATGTCCGACGCCCGCTCGATCCAGACGATCTCGACGGTGTGTCCCTTGATGTCCATGCCCAGGATCGCCTCGGCGTGGGTGCGGGCCTCGGTGGTGTCGGCCGCCAACTTGATGCCGCCCGCCTTACCCCGCCCCCCGACCTGGACCTGGGCCTTCACGACCACCGGGTAGCCGATTCGATCAGCCGCGGCGACGGCGTCGTCGACGGTGCTCACGGCCTCGCCGGCCGAGGTGGGGATGTCGTAGGAAGCGAAGAGCTGCTTCCCCTGGTACTCGTACAGATCCACTACGCGCGTGCCTCCAGTTGTCGCTCGCGTTCCGCCAGGGCGGCGGCGAGCCAGTCGGTGATGGTGTCCATCGTGGTGCCGGGGTTGAACACCTCGGCCACGCCGAGGTGTTTCAGCGTGGCGATGTCGACGTCGGGGATGATCCCTCCGCCGAACACCAGCGCATCGTCGCGCCCTTGTGCCGCCAGTTCGGCGATCACCCGGGGGAAGAGCGTCAGGTGTGCACCCGAGAGCACCGACAGGCCGACGGCATCGGCGTCCTCCTGCACCACCGCCGAGGCGACCTGCTCGGGGGTCTGGAAGAGCCCGGTGTAGATGACCTCGAAACCGGCGTCCCGCAGTGCCCGGGCGATCACCTTCACGCCCCGGTCGTGGCCGTCGAGGCCGGTCTTGGCGACGACGACCCGGTAGCGGCGATCCACGACGGCCGATAGTAAGAGGGCATGACGAAAGGCACCAAAGCCGTCGCACTCGCGATCGCGGCTGTCGTGGTCGGGCTCGGGGCGGGTTGGCTGATCCTGCAGCTTGCGTCGTCGGGCCAGGCCGACGTGCGGCTGGGCGATGCCGAGTTCAACGCGGGCTACAGCGAGGTGCTCGCCGGTGCCATCGACGACGGCGACGGCCAGCCGCTGATCTTCAACGACCTGGTGGGCGGCGACCGCGACATCTACGTGCAGCACCGGGGCGGTGCGCTGGACGAGGGCTGGTCGGCCTTCGAGACCCGGGTGCCCGGCACCGATGACTGCTTCGCCGAGTGGGATGGCGACGACCGGGTCTTCCGGTCGACGTGCGACGAGGCCCTCACCTTCCCCGCCGACGGCGACGGGCTGACGGCCTACCCCACGCGCATCAGCACCGACGACCGCCTGATCATCGACCTCCGCAACTGAGCGCTCCGCTCGACGACGGCGGGTCAATCACCGAAGAGCGCCAGGACCTCGCGCTTCTGGACCTTGTTCGTGCCCGTCCGCGGGAGCTGTCCGACCACGAGCACCCGCTGCGGCGCCTTGTACGGCGCCAGGCGCTCGGCGGCCCAGGCGACGAGCGCCTCAGGAGTGAGCGACGCACCTTCGGCCAGGCGGACCGC